>Ga0182024_10021313_pt1 | contig 11770 bp, 11 predicted proteins | sample P32metaG_FD_120480 | JGI IMG/M metagenome (GOLD analysis project Ga0182024, IMG submission 120480) | Permafrost microbial communities from Stordalen Mire, Sweden - P3-2 metaG (Illumina Assembly) | ecosystem: Environmental > Terrestrial > Soil > Wetlands > Permafrost | place: Sweden: Stordalen... | reverse complement strand
GGAAGGCCACGGGCTTGTCGGTCCACTGGCGAATTTGCGCGATGTCCTCGCGCGCGATGGACGGCAAGAAACCTGAGTCCACCACCAAAACCTCGCGGTCACCGATAATGACGGTGGAATTTCCGCTCACGCCTCCGCCAAAATTCTTGTGCTGAATCGTGTAGACGCCATCGGCCAGCTTGGTTATCTCTCCCTTGCCGACATCGGCGTAGGACGGAGCTGCGGCGATCAGCAGAGCTGCCAGCAATAGCAGGAGCGGTCGGGGTACTCCGAAATCAAATGCGTGTTTCATTGATTCCTCCATTCAAAACTTACCTCTGCGAGGTTTTGGTATCTGCGATCACTCTTTGCGCCCGGCAAAAACTAGCCGCGGCGTTGAGCAAAAACCCATTCGATCAGCGCGGGCTCGGTGAAAGCCCATTGCCAGACTTCATGGTCCACGCCGGCGTATTCGGTGTAGAGCGGGTGACCTCCCGCTTTGCGCCTGGCCGCGATGCGTTCGCGGGAGATGGTCACCGGGACGGTCTGGTCGGCGGCTCCGTGGAAGCACCACAGAGGCGTGTCGAGCGACTCGGTGCCGTTTTCGGTGATGTCGCTTCCACAACACGGGATCGCCGCGGCGAAAAAATTGGGACTTCCTGCGATTATGTTCCACACTCCGGCGCCGCCCATGGACTGGCCGGTGACGTAAATTCGGCGGTCGTCGATAGGAAATTCGCGGCGCAGCGCATCGACCACTTCCAGCGCCATGCGCGAGCCATCGCCTAGACCCGGGATGACCTTGGCTTTGCCATTGCTCTCTTGGGTTTCATCGTAACGGGCCCATCCGCGATCGGTCTGCGGCGCAACGACGTAACACGGAAACTTTTTCTGATTTTCCGGCAACAGCCACACGCGCGTGCCGAAAGTATTGCCGAACTGCAATTGCTTCAGGTTGTCGTCGCCCAGGCCTCCGCTGCCGCTCAGGTACATGACCAGAGGCAGCTTGCCTTTTGCGTCCGGGCGGAATAGCCGGTAAGGCATGGTCCAGTCGCTTTTGTAGGTGCGAGCTTCGTATTTTTGTTCCAGGCCTTCGGATTGTTTTCTGAATGCGTCGATCAGCGCAACGCGCTCTGGCGAATTCGGGGAGCCGGGCGCGAGCGGCGGAGTGGAATCGTCTTTGTCCTTTGCCGGGAAGAAATTCGGAGCGAGCGAACCATTCAGCCCTCGAAGTGGTGGGGCGAGCCAGGCTGCGGCGGCGGCCGAGCCGAGCAGGCGAAGCGCTTCTCGTCGAGCGATCATCTATGTTGAACCTTTTGGCCTATCAGCGATTTAACCCAGGACTTGAGCAGTAGACGATTTGAGGGCCAAATTGGTAGCAGAGCATAGTGAATTGGGATGCAAATTTAGCGTCGCGCCGCTTCCTTTCGAGGTGTCCGAATTGTGGAAAAGTGTGCGATACAGGACAGCGCCCGCGCACGGACATGGGGCATTGTTCTTGATGCAGCTATTCGCAGGTATATGCGGCGGCTTGTTTGGTGCGCCGATACTCCAAGGAGATTCAAGATGAAGAAGGCATTTATTATCGGCGGATTTTTGCTCGCGCTGTCAATTTCAGGATGTTCCACGCCGCAAGCGGCGGAGCCCCAAGCAGCAGCGCCGGCACCAGCGCAGCCGGACGACGCCGCTCGCCGCGATGCGGACCGAGCGAGAGATGCTCAGCGTGACCAAGACCGAGACCGCGCGCGAGACGCAGATCATGACCGGTCACAAAATGGTGGCTGTCCGGATGGGGAACATCTTTTCACCGATCGCGACGGCAAGACGGGCTGCGTTCGCAACTGATTCCCCGTTTTCGCCCAGCGTAAACAGAGCGTAAGAACAAGCACCCCCGCGGGTTTGCCTGCGTGGGGGTGCTGGCGTACAATGCACGTCCTGTGGCGGACACTCCCTCAACTGCAATTGCGGGCCGCACCATTTCCCATTACTCCGTGCTTGAGAAACTGGGCGGCGGAGGCATGGGCGTAGTTTATAAAGCTAAAGACACGCGGCTGGGCCGCAATGTCGCGTTGAAATTCCTGCCTGACGATATTTCCAGCGATGCGCAAGCAGTTGAGCGATTCCGGCGCGAAGCGCGCGCTGCCTCCGCGCTCAATCATGCCAACATCTGCACGATTCATGATATTGGAGAATTCGAAGGCCGTCCGTTTATCGCCATGGAGTTGCTTGAGGGGCAAACGCTGAAGCACCGCATTTCAGGCAAGCCGATTGAAGTGACCGAGCTGCTGGAGATCGGCATTCAAATCGCGAACGGGCTGGATGCGGCGCACGCGAAAGGAATCGTGCATCGCGATATAAAGCCGGCAAATATTTTTCTGGTGGAGCGCGGGCAAGCGAAGATTCTGGATTTCGGTTTAGCCAAGCTGGCGGCGAAGGCTGGGCACGCCGCGGAAGCGTTGGATTCTTCGTCGATGCAAACGCAAGCGCCCGACGTAAACGCGCAGCATCTGACCAGCCCGGGAAGTTCGATGGGGACGGTAGCGTACATGTCGCCGGAACAAGCGCGTGGAGAAGAGTTGGACGCGCGCTCCGATCTATTTTCGCTTGGCGTGGTGTTGTACGAAATGGCTACCGGAACGATTCCCTTCTCCGGTGCGACTCCCGCCGTGATTTTTGACGGCATACTGCATACTGCGCCCGCTTCCGCGCACGAGTTGAACCCGCGGTTGCCCTTGGCGATGGAAAATATTTTGGGAAAGACACTCGAGAAAGACCCCGACCTGCGCTACCAACATGCTTCCGATATCCGCGCGGACCTAAAGCGACTCAGCCGCGACCTGGAATCGAGCCGACGTCCTGCTGCGGAAAAAACCGGCTCAGGTTCCGGACCGCAAGCGGTTGCGGGCGCGGCGCGGCAAAAATCCGTCGCGGTGCTGTACTTTGAAAATCAGAGCGGAGCGAAAGAGGACGAGTATTTTCGCGACGGGATTACCGAAGACATCGTCACCGAGCTTTTGAAAATCAAGCAACTGGAAATCTTTCCTCGTTCGGAGATGCTGGCCTTTCGCGACAAACCGGTGACCGCGTTACAAGCGGGACAGCAGCTTGGCGCCGCCTACGTTCTGGAAGGCTCGATTCGCCGCTCGGGCACACGCGTGCGCATCACTGCGCAACTGGTGGAAGCATCCACCAGGCATTCCGTGTGGGCCGAGCGGTTTGATCGCCAACTGGAAGACGTTTTCGCGATTCAAGAGGAGATCGCGCGGAGCATTGCGCAGGCCCTGCGGATTACGCTGACTCCGCAGGAAGAAAAAACTATTGCGCGCAGGCCCACAGAAAATCCTCAAGCGTACGACTTTTATTTGCGCGGACGGAGTTACACTCGCCGCGAGAATTTGGACTACGCGCTACAAATGTTCGAACAAGCGATTCAGCTGGACCCGAATTTCGCTCTGGCGCACGCCGGGGTTGCGCACTTGTGCGGCCAGTATTATGAAATTCGCGAACAAAGCCCGAAATGGATTGAACGAGGACTGGGTGCGTGCGACCGCGCCACCGCGCTCGCGCCCGACTTGCCGGAAGTGCTGGTAGCTCGCGCGCGCATCTGCTACGCGCAAAAGAAATATGGAGAATCCGCGATGCTGGCCCAGCGCGCCATCGAGCGCAAACCAGACTGTGACGGATCCTGGGACATTCTTGGCCGCGCGTATTTCGCGTCCGACCGTTTTGAAGAAGCTGCCGCGCTGACGGAGCTGGCGATCGAAGCCAACGGCGACGACTACAATACTTACATCCCCTATGGCCGGGTTCTGAGAAACCTGGGACGGCAAAAGGAAGCGGAGCACGTTACCGAACGATTTATCAAGGCGCTCCGCCAACAGCTCGAGATTGTGCCGGAAGACGTGCGGGCGCGCATCCTGCTCGCCACCCAGCTTGCATCTTTCAAAGAATACGAGGGCGAAACCATACGGCACTTGCAGACCGCGGTCGCTCTTCGTCCCGGCGATCCCAGCACTCTCTACAACGCCGCTTGCACGTACGGCGTCCTGGGGAAAAAAGCGGAAGCGCTCGAGACGCTTAAGAAAGCGTTTGCCGTGGGGTATAGCAACCAAGATTGGGCGGCTAGGGATACAGATCTTGTTTGCCTGCATGACAACCCCGAATTTCAAAAGCTGGTTGGACAAGGCTGACACTGCTAGCGAGACCAACTGTTTTTATCCCGTAGGAGCAGAGTATTCGCGTCTTCTTTCTCTATTGCTGGTCTGGATTTGATCCGGTGGCCTTGGAGAGCACTGGGACGTGATGATGGCTCAGTAAGGTGTGCGGGCCTCCGTAGATAAATTCTAGTGCCAGATTCAGGCCGGCTTGCGCGAGCAGGTTGTAGTTCCCCATACGAAAACCGTCCATGGCTTCGTAACGGTGCGGATACCAAAATAAAACAGCCGCTTCCGTGCCGGCGTACGGAGCTATCACCGCGGGCGGAGAAAATACGCGATGCCCGTCCTCGCCTTTGCGCGCGGTGACCGTTGAAATCAAGGCGTGCTTCAGCCGGGGCAGGAAACCGGTGCATTCGCAGCGGTAAAAGATGGTGTCCTGGCGGAAAGCCTCGGCCAGGCCATATCGAGTGGTCTGCGTGATGAGGTTGATCCCAAACTCGCTGCCAAATCGAGCGCCGTAGGAATCCCAGCCCTGTCCCCAATCCGGGGGGATGCCGGCATTCGGCGCCTTGGATGCGGTTTCGCCTTGCGAAATTCCAGCGCTCAGCGCCGAGCCCGCGAATGCATAGGGCCCGAAAGAATCGAATGCGTAGTTGCGCAGCTTTTCACGTTCCGTCGGGCGATAGTATTGCAGATCGAGATCCATATGCGCGGGCTTCGGCGTGATGGCCTCGGACAGGTTCTTACTCGACGAGCTGGATTCACTCGACGCTTGGGCGTTTGCCGACGGCTGGGAAACCGCCAGCAACGTCAACGCGGCAATGAAACACAGGGCTCGGTGCATCTTCATATCGTTAAACTCCTCTTGCGCGGACGCAAGCCCCGGTCCTCGACGAGACTCCACGTACTCCACAAGGGATTATGTTAGAGAAAGGAGAAAACGATTTCTGTGCAATAAGGCGCACTTTTCGGTATTTCCGGCGAGTGTTCCTGAACGAAACTGCGTGGTGCTTAGCGGCTTTCCGGGGATGCGCGCGATTTAACGAACTGTTTGATTTACAATGAACAAACACTACGACAATTGGAGAACGCAGTTTTGAGAAAACGCAAAAGCAGTGGAGTAGATGAATACATAGCAAGATGTCCAAAAGAGGCGCGAGGCGGTTTGGCGAAGATCAGAGCGGCGGTATGGGCGGCAGCGCCTGGCGCCACTGAACGCACCGACTATTTCCAAATGCCGGGATATTCCCATCCAGCTATTGATCGTTATGAGGGGATGTTTGCCTGGTTCAGCTTCAAGAAACCGCACATACGCATACATGTGGTCCCTTCAGTAATACAAGCTCATAGGAAGGAACTTGCAGGTTATGTTACGACGAAAGCCATTGTCAGCTTCCCGATGGATAAGCCAGTACCAGTCACATTGGTGAAGAAACTGGTGAAAGCAAGCCTAAAGGCAATGAAGGATAAGTCGGAATAGGGAAAGGAACATCTTGAAATTTGCTTTGTTAAGGCTTGTTACGCTCTTCGCACCAGCCACACGATCAGACAGATAATTAATAAGGTTCCGACTAGCCCGTATCCAAACATTTTAGCCTCCAATGAGTAGATCCTCGGATTCAGGATCGATGCACCAGTTTGGGCTACGCGCGTTGCCATATCTGTTCAATTCGGGACACAATTTGCGAACGCCATTTATCAGCAGTCATCCTAGGATGTGTCCGATCTGCGTGGGGTTTAGACTCGGCACGCGCGAAAACACAATCGCGCCTTGCCCAGCAGCGCGTGGAAATCATGCGCGAAGGTAAGGTGGAATGCGGAATAATGTTGGTCTATCGTTCAGTGATGGGCGCTTCCCTGTTCACACTTTCCGACTTCGTACTCGGATTACTCCTGATCATGGGTGGAGCGAAACTGGCCTTTCAGCAAGGTGACCTCCAGACAGCGACTTTCGTTCCCGGGATGGGATTGGTGCTCTTGGGGGTGCTAACTCTGGTAGTTAGCCGGAAGGCCATGAGCAAAGTGGGCTGGCTGTACCTGCCGCGCGTACTGATTTACGTTGCCCTGCTTGTCGTTTTAACAGGTGCATTCATTCAGAGGTGGTTCCAAAAGAATGGTGCGGTGGAAAAAGGAGATTGGCAGCTGCTTATCTTTGGTGGAATATTCCTAATTTCCAATGCGGTCGGGTACGCGGTTTGGGGCCGACAGAAAGCGCAACGCAACTGATGTTTTTCTGTCGATAACAGGCGCAGAGGTGGGAGCACTCAATGCCGCCGCCGCGCCAACGGAATCTGCGTGGCACGGGCAGACTAAATTCGGAACAGTTGCGCCGCGTTACCTCGGCCAATCTTCGAGCGATCTGCTTCGCTGATTGCGGCGTGATCGAACCACTCTGCTGCAATAGCGACATCTTCAAATGGGTAATCGACGGAGTACAGAATGCGGTCGGCGCCGACTTCCATCATGACTTCGGTGAGTGTTTGTGTGCAGAAATTACCGCTGGTAGTGATGTAGAAGTTCTCTCGCAAGTAGTGGCCGATGGGAAGCTTGGCTTTTGGTTTCTGGCCCAATGTTCTCGACACGCGGTTATCAATGCGCCAAATATTGCAGGGGATTCCTTCTCCAAGGTGGCCGATGATGATCTTGAGCTTTGGATAGTCGTCGAACAAGCCGCTGCCCATGAGGCGAAGCGCGTGAATCGAAGTATCGGCCGCGAATCCCCATATAGAACCGGTCAACCACCGATGCCCTTCGTAGGCTGCTTGATGCGGAGATGGTGACCGAGGGTGCAGGTAAAACGGGACATCAAGTTGCTGCACAGTCGCCCAAAAATCGCGGTACTGCGGCAGGTCATAGAACACAGCGGAGTCCGGTGTGCCGATCTGTGAATATCCGTTGACGAGCGCGCCACAAAATCCCAACTCTCTGATGCAGCGCGTCAATTCCTGGGCGGCGGCCTGCGGGTCCTGGAGTGGCAATGCCGCGAATCCTTTGAAGCGTTTTGGATTTTTGGCGATCTGTTCAGCCAAATGATCGTTTGCCAGCCGCGCTATGCGAACAGCCTCAGGAACATTCGGAATCGTCTGAATTCCATCGCTGACGAGCGAAAGAATGCAGACGCCCAAACCACCTCGGTCCATCTCGGCGATTCGTGCGCTTCCTATATCCTCCAACTGCCGCTGAAATTCCGGACTTCCCAGAGCGCCATAGCTCGCGGCTAAAGTTTCAGGAATGACAAAGTGCTCTTCGAGCGCAATCTTGTCCGACATGGGGCTGGAATTAGCGTTCACGGCCTCCGGCACTGGTACGCTCGCTGCATTGGCGGAATTGCTAGCCGCCAACAGCCCTGCTCCTGCAACAGCTCGGGCACCACATTCGAAAAAATCACGTCGTGTAATCCGACCGTTCTGATCATCTTTCTTCATCATCTGGAATCTCCCTTCCCGGCTACTCCTTCACGTGCGCCAAGGGAACTTGCGAAAACAATTGCAGATCGATGATCATGTTCAGCCGGCGGTCCAACTGAAAAAACGTGGCGGCCTTCCTTCCCGGCAACACCCGGCTGACGATCGGCACATAATTCAAGCGCAGCGCCTGGGCCTCGCCATCCGCTTCGAGCCAGTGGCGCACATAAATCAATGCGTCTTCATCTGACATTGTTGCCCACATCTCTGCATACTGCTTCAACAGGGCATACTTCTGGTTGTTCACTTCCGACAAGTCCTTCACGTAATGGTTGTAGACGGGCCAGAACTTTTGCCCCTCCTCATCCGAAAGCGACATGTTCTGTCCGATCACCTGCATTTTCATCGCTCGTAGATCTTTGCGCAGCAAAGCAATGTCGTTGTCCGTCACCGTTGGGGTGATCACCTGCTGCACGGTAACTTGCTTCTCCTGCGCAGCAGTACCTGGCGTTTTCGCCTCGCCAGCTGTGATTCCCCAACCCAGCGCGGCAGCCACCAGCATGCCCGCAAAAAACGCTCCAGACAGTGCAAACGCTCCGGTTATTTTGCGCTTCATGATATTTCTCCTTAGCCTCGTCGCCTTGGAAGCAACCGCCTTGGAACAACGAACCACCGAGAACAGCAAGTCTGGATGCATCTTAATACAGATGGGCCGCAAATGGGTTAACAGCAGTATCACGCGAGCGTGAACGCACGCGCAAACCGGGAAAGGGGCGTCCAGTCTGGTCTGAGGCTGCGCTGGACAGTGCGGACTGAAACTGCAAAACTATTTGACCACGTGCTGCCTAAAGTACGCGGCAATGAATATGCTGGAAGTATGATTCGCGAAGCCACGACTTCCGATATTTCGAAAATTCGAAGCCTCATGCAGACTGTGCCAGGTTTCTGGCAACAGTGGTGGTGTGATGCGACGATCGCCGCAGCCATCGAGTCTGCCCACGGTTTGGCCTTTGTCTGGGAAGAACGTTCCCTAATTCTTGGTTTCGTTTGCGTCCACGATCTGGGGTTCAGGGCCTATCTGAGCGAACTCGTTGTCGACGACAGTGTCCGCAACCAGGGCATTGCAACGCGATTGGTTCGGGCGGTCGAAGAGGTTCTCACTGGAAGAGGCCAGCAGGTCCTCATTGCGGATGTTTGGCACGAAGCGGAACCGTTTTACAAATCGCTCGGGTGGGAGCGCCCAGATGCCATGCTTCTGAGACAGCGATTGAAGACGGATGATTGAACTCTGCCAATCCCATGGGATCTCACCAAACTGAGTGAAGGCTAACTGAATGGTCGGAGCGATAGTCTAACCGGGCAGTCTTTACCGAAAAAGGCGGCGTGTACGATGAAGGCGATGCTGTACTTGTTGGGACTGACTTGCTGGTTGTCATTAACCACCGCTGACGTCCCGCGGCTACGTCAGCTGCAGGAAAAGGACCGGTTCTTCGAACTGCGCGAGGCGCTTCAGGAAGCAGGCTGGAATAATCCCGAAAATCTTTTCTATCGCGGGCTGGTAGAAAGCCGCTTCGGGCAGGAGCCGGCTGCAGTTGTAGACCTTCAGAAGTTCCTGGCGGCCAGTAGCGATCAGGGGCTGCAACGGAAAGCTTATGAAGAAATGGCTTCCGCACTCGTACGCCTCGGCCGCTACGGTGATGCCGCACTCGCGTTGAGGGAGGCACTCCGTTTGACTCCTCTAAATGACATCGATCGAGCAGGTACTGAGAATTCGCGAGCACTCTACGAATCGCTGGCGGAGATCGCTCCTCAGACTGTCGAGTTTGGGGAAGAGACCGCGGTTCAAGCTGAGTTCAACTCCCTGGGCTCCTGGAATGTACCGGTAGAGGTGAATGGCCACAAGGGGAAATGGATTTTTGATACAGGGGCCAATTGGTCGACCGTTTCTGTATCTGAGGCAGCCGAGATGGGACTCGCGCTGCGCGAAACGAATACATACGTCAATGGGTCCACGGGCAAGAAGAATCCGCTTCGTGTGGCCATCGCGGGCGACTTGCGATTTGGCAACGCGCACCTCAAAAACGTGGTTTTTCTCGTGCTTTCCGACAAGGCTCTCTACGTCGGTCCGTTGAAGTATCAAATTCGGGGGATCCTGGGGATACCAGCTCTGCGGGCGCTAGGGCGTGTGGCGATATCTGCTAAAGGCGTGGTTCGTATCGAAGCAAAGGGAGCTAGCGCAGACGGGGAGCCCAACCTATTTCTGGATGAATGGGATCTCATCTTGGACGTGCGGCACGGGGACCGGCGGCTCGAGATGGATCTCGATACTGGAGCAAACGCAACCGCGTTGAATCCTTCCGCCCGCGATGCTTTGAATCTGGACGAGATCGCCTCTTTAAAGAGTGAGCGGGATAAAACGGCCGGTGCGGGTGGCATGATGACTCGCAAGACACAGGTCCTTCCCACACTTCGCTTAGACATCCTTGGACGCACAGAGGAGCTGACGAAGGTGAGTGTGGTCGGCCAGCAGCCCACTGGAGACAAGAGTTACCGGGACGGAACGCTTGGAATGGACGCTTTGATTTCAGGGTTCACGCTTGATTTCCGCGCGATGCAACTGCGACTCGATCAGTAACTTCTCTAATCAGGAGCTGAGGCCAGCTCGCGCTGGACAGTGCGAACTGAAATTGCAAAACTATTTGACGATGAGATTGCCCGAAACGGACTTCGATCGCGAAAAACAGTGGTGGGACGCTAAAGCCCCCAAAGAAGAACGCGATTTGGCTGATGAAAGCATCAATCGCGCGCTACGTTGGCGGGAGATTGACCGGCATCTGGAAGGAGTCAGAACCATTCTTGACGTTGGAGGAGCCACCGGTGTGTTCTCGGTTCCTCTCGCGAAACGCGGCTTTCATCTCACTCATTTCGATCTTTCTCCAGAAATGTTGACCATCGCCAGAGAAAAAGCTAAAGCAGTGGCAAATATAGATTTTGTGGAAGGAAAGGCGTCTGACCTGTCGCGTTTTCCAGATCGTAGTTTTGATCTGGTTCTTAATTTGGACGGCGCGATCTCTTTTTCAGGATCCCACGCGCTGAAAGCGATTCAAGAGAGCTGTCGTGTTGCGCGGAAAAAAGTGATTCTCACAGTGTCGCATCAGGCGCAAATGGTAGCCGTATGGACTAATTCGAGTCTTTCCAGGACTGGCGAACTCATTGCGGCAGTGGATGCAATGACCAACCACGGAGAATGGCACCAGGAACAGTTCCCCGACAATAAAGTTCTAGCGGAGGGTCTCACACAGAACTACCTCGGCCCGCTGAAAGCATTTCTGCCGAATGAGCTGAGAAAAATTCTGGGAAGAGAAGGAATGCGGATTTTGCGGTGCGGCGGCATTGGATCTCTTGCAGGATTGTGCGATCCGCAGGCGTTACTTCGTGCCGCCGGTGATAGTGCTCTGCTGGAATCGTTTCTCTCGCTGTGCGAACAGTTCGATTCCCAAATTCTGCCGGACGGCCCTGGAACGCGTCAGCGTGCTGGATTGATCGCAGTCGCTCAACGTGCCTGACGACGCGCTTGCGGAATCGGGAAATTGGCACGCGGCGGGAAATTATGTAGTTTGGGGCATCGAAATTTATTGGGGGGTTAGCAATGGCGCTTAGTTTCGCGAAAGACATTCGGCCGCTTTTCCGCGACGATCCCGACGTTACCATGATGAAAAGATTCGGGCTCGACCTTTCGTCCTACTCCGATGTGAAAGCGCAAGCTCAGGGGATTCTTGACGAGCTTCTAAGTGGGAGCATGCCCTGCGACGGAGCTTGGCCAGCGGACCGGCTGGCGCTGTTCAAGAAATGGATGGACGAAGGCATGGCGCCGTAGCGGCTTTAGCAAAAGACCAATCAGCATTCGCCAAAAAACCGCGCACGCACGTGGTCGCTAAGCGGCAATTCGGGACCGCTGAAAATGTGATCAGGAACGCGCGTGGGATCCTCGGCAATCCGGGGCATGACCTTCGCTCTTAATGCCGCAGATTCCTGTGAGGGATCTTGAAAGAGGGTGCGAACCCATCCTTCCACCGTGTGACAAGCGTGAAAAAACTGATGAAGTTGTTTCGCGTAGCGGTGACCTGCCGCATCCCAATCGGAGTTATTCGTAAGTTCGTCGCGAAGGATTCGCGCAGCACGCAGTGCAAAAGAAAGTCCCTGGCCGAAGGTCGGATCGCTGGTGACCGC
>Ga0182024_10021312_pt1 | contig 11770 bp, 9 predicted proteins | sample P32metaG_FD_120480 | JGI IMG/M metagenome (GOLD analysis project Ga0182024, IMG submission 120480) | Permafrost microbial communities from Stordalen Mire, Sweden - P3-2 metaG (Illumina Assembly) | ecosystem: Environmental > Terrestrial > Soil > Wetlands > Permafrost | place: Sweden: Stordalen... | reverse complement strand
TTGAGCGGTATGAGAAAGACCTCGTGAAGTTCATCGCGCACGCGGTGCCCGATCCCGCGCTGCGGGCGAAAGTAACGCCGGCGTATCGGGCCGGCTGCAAGCGCATCCTCGTCTCGGATGACTACTATCCCTCGATCCAGCGCCCAAACGTGGAATTGCTGACCCAAGGTGTCGCGGAACTTCGCCCGCATTCGGTGATCGCAGACGATGGCCGCGAGATTGCCGCGGACGTGATCATCTACGGCACGGGCTTCAAGGCGACCGACGGCATCCTGCCGATTCGCGTCTATGGGTCCGGCGGAGTCGAACTCGCGGATGCGTGGCGCGAGGGCATGCAGGCGTATCTCGGCACGAGCGTAAGCGGCTTCCCGAATCTCTTCCTCGTGATCGGACCCAACACGGGCCTTGGCCACAACTCCATGGTCTTCATGATGGAGGCGCAATATCGCTATATCATCGGCGCCATCGACTACGTCAAGCGGATGGACTTCCGCGCTATCGACGTGAAGCCTGACGTCATGTTGTCGTTCAACGCCGATCTACAAAAACGCATGCGGGGAACAGTTTGGGAGACGGGCTGCTCGAGCTGGTATCAAGACGCGCGCGGCAAGAACGTCTCCCTCTGGCCCGGCTTCACATTCGCATTCCGCAAGCTGACGTCACGCTTCGATCCAGCGCGGTATCGGACGACCTAAAACGTATCTCCGGTTCGCCGATTCCGGTCTGAGCAACGCGGCGTGGTCGTCTCGACGATCATCGCCTCACACTTGTAATTTAGCATTTTTCCGACGTCGACGAGATTCAGAAAAAATGCCGCAATCACATCACCGGGGCGCTCAGTGGGGATTCGTGCCTCCCCGCTAGAACGGCGTGCTCCCCTGCTGCGCGTTGAAGGAAGATGCTAGCTCTGCGCCGCGATTTTTCGTTGTCCGGCTGCCGAGCCGATTGTCGCGAGGATCAGCGCCTGCAACGACGGCGCGGGAGGCTCGCGCGCTCCGGATTTGCCGCGCGCTGCATCGTCCGACAAAGCCCCGATCAGTCGTCCCTGATGCTGTGGGCCAATCCCAGCCAACTCAATGCCGAAGGAGATGATAAAGTGAAATTGACGACCCGGTTCGCGTTGTTCGCGTTGGCAAGTACGTTGTTCGCCGGCTGTTCTGCGGCAACGTCGTCATCGCCTCAACCCCCCCTCGCACCCGCTTCGACCGGCGCGGGTGCGCAAGCCGCCGACGCGGCGCGAGCCGCGCCGGCGGCATTGTCCGCGGCGCAACCCTCGAACGCCGACGAGGTTTTCGTTAGTGACCAAAATGCCAACGAGGTCAAAATCTTCGGACGGGACGGGAAATTACTCGGCGCCATCCCCGGCTTCACTACGCTTTTTGGACTCGGAGCCGACGCGTCGGGCAATCTCTACGTCCCGAATTGGTCTGGGCTCAACACGCTGGTCTTCGCCAGCGACCATAAGACGCTCATTGCGACTCTTCTCGATCCCGGTCACCATCCGTACGCGGTCGCCGTACACTCGGTTTCCGGACTCGTCGCGGTTGCAAGCCAAACACAAGAACAGGACAGCATCGAATTCTACCTGAAGGGCAAGACCACGCCGTGCCGCCACCTTCCCGCGCCGGGCTGGGGGTTCATCGCCGGCCTCGGATTCGACGCTCTGGGCAATCTCTACCTCGCCGGTAACGACAACAACATCAAGGCGTTGATCGGTGCCGTTCCCGGACCCGGTTGCGCGGCGACCGGAATCACGAACATCGCTTTCACAAATCCGGATTCGTTCTTCTCGCCGACCGACGTCAAAGTCACGCCATCCGGCAACATCGCCGTCCTCGACGGCCGCGGAGTACCAGGGCCATCGATCTATACGTATGCTCCGCCGGTGAACGGATCGCTAGGCGCACCGATTGCGACAACGGCGCTCAACACAATCACCGGGGCCCAGAACTTCGCGTTATCTCACGACGGAGCGCTTGCCTACGTGACGGACCCGGATGCGCACGACGTCAAGGTGTTCTCGTACCCGAGCGGGGCCGCGGCGCAGACGATCGGTTTCGACTTGTCAACCTGGGGTGTGGTCGTGACGCCGATTTGGCGCTAGAGCTAGACCGACAGAACGCGGAACATTCCGGCGCTGAGTAGATACGCCCGGCGACCACGGCAGCATCTGCTTCGTCGTCATGAATGGTGTGCCGGTCTGCTCCCGAAGGCATGAATGGCAATGTATTTATCGAGCACGGCGATGCACCCAACCGCATTGTCGTGCTGGATCGCGTCCGTCGGTTTTTGCGTAAGAGCCTTGAGCATCTTGAAGCCACCGGTACTAAATTCGAGTATTGGTGGCCGCCCTAACACCTAGTGTCCCGGCTCCGAAATAGCGTGACACAAAGCGGGCCGGATCTTCGTTCACGGCAAGGCGCGAAGAGGAAGCAACGCCGTAGCGTTGTGACCGATGAGCAACGCCGCCGTGGGCGAAGAGCCGGTCTGCGACTGTCATGGTATTTCGGAGCCGGGGCACTAGTTTCGTGAGTCTTAAATAGCGGCTTTACCAATGTTAACAATGTTAGCGTTGAAGGTAAAATGGATGGATGCCATTGCCATCTGCCGCGACTCGTACGTGCGCGTACGCGAAATATTCGCTATTTGGTAAGTCTTGTCGCAAGAAGTACAAGGAACAGCGTAACGGTTCGTCGGGCGCGAGTCGTGCTCGACGCGGCCAACGGGCTTTCCAATGCGGACAACGCGCGACGCGTCGGCATCTCGCCCCAGCGTGCTTGCAATTCGAAAGTGATTTGAAGCCAGCGGTATCGCCAGCATATCGGACGGCCTTACAAGCTTATCGGGTTGAACGCTAAAGACGCCTCCGCTCGACTCAAGCGGCTCTTGACGATGAGTCAGGCTGGTCAAGCGCAGCCGAGATGGATTCCCTAGGAGTTTGTCGGCTTTGCCGACACACGACGACGGGCGGCTCGGCGAAGCCGAACGCAACAGATTCGACGAAGTCGAATCCCTAGGCCAGCTTCGTTCCCGAACCGCTTTCGAGCAAATCCCAAGCCGTTGTCCCGAATTCCGCCTTCCACCGCGCATAGAACGGTGCGAGCTTCGCGCGAAATGCCGCCGGGTCGGCGATCGTATTCACGGCCATCCCCTGTTTGCCGAGCTGTTCGGTCAGCGTATCGTTGAGCTTGGCGACGTCGTTGCGCTCGAGCATTAAATACTTCGCGAATCCCGTACGACAGATCTCCTGGATGTCCGTCGGCAGCGCAGCCCACGCGTCGGCATTACCGATCAAGAATTCGGCCGACCACATGTGATTGGTGACGCTCAAGAATTTCTGCACCTCATACAGTCGAGCGACCTCGATGATCGCGACGGGATTCTCCTGCGCATCGACGATATGGCTCTGCAGAGCGGTGTAGAGTTCGGTGAAATTCATCGGTGTCGGCGACGCGCCGAGCGTCCGAAAGAGATCGACCGCCAACTTATTTGGCGGCGTCCGGATCTTGAGACCCTCCACGTCAGCGACGTCGGCGATCGGTTTGACGCTGGACGTTATTTGGCGCATGCCGTTGAGGAACGGGCGATCGAAACAGTAGAGACCTTTGGCTAGGATCTCTTTATTGACGTAGGCGCCCAGCGGACCATCGAATGCGGCAAAAGCCTGTTGCGTATCCTTGAATGCGAAGCCGACGCCAGGGATTGCCGCGACCGGCGCGACGCTCGCGACGATACCGTCGAGCGCCATCATGAACTGCACGGCGCCGGAGCGAACCTGGGTGAAGACGGCGGAGGCGCCGCCCAAAATATTGTTGGGGAACACGCCGATCTCGAGCCGCCCGCCCGTCTGTTGTTTTATCTCATCGAAGATCTGCTTGCCGCGCGTGTTCGTCGGATGTTCGGCGGCGACATCGGAGGAGAATTTATAGCTGAACTGCGCGGCCCGCGCCGGCGCACGCACAATGTTGATCGAGGCGTACACGCCCAGCGTCCCGGCGGCGAACTGACGTCGATTCATGCGCGACTCCTGAGCGAAAGGCGAACCGTGAATACCGCGCCCAATAGACGCTGGTTAGTCGCGAAGCCGAAGGACCCTTGCCGCAGCGGCGGCTCGCCGGAAAACCACGACCCAATGAGGCGCGCGCTGTTCGGCGCTATTTTCGCGGATGCGCGGCCAGGAATTTCACCGCGATGTCGATCGGCGTCGCGAAGCCGATCGCACGTTCCTCGTCGAAACGCGACTCCGCGATGCCGACGATCGCGCCGCTGCTCGCGTCGAAGACCGGCCCGCCGCTTTCACCGGGAATGATCGGCACATCGAGTTCGAGCGCTCCGTCCCGAACGCTCGCGATGCGCCCGGCGTAAATCGACACCTTCGTGCCCAGATGCTCGTCCTCGAACGCATCGGGGACGGGGTAGCCCATCACGCCGATCGGACGGCCCGCTTCGAGTCCCTTCGACGTTCCCAGCGCAACGGTCGGAACGTGCGCGACGAGCGTCTCGAGAATCGCTACATCGTCGCGATCGTTGCTCACCGCGACGACGTGGGCCGGAGCTTTGCGCGCGCCGCCGATCCGAGCCATGATATTCCGGGCGTCTTGCACGACATGCGCGTCGGTCAGGATGCGCGAACCCCAGTCTCCGCTCTGCACGACGATCCCGCTGCCGTACGCCTCATCGTAGGCGCCTTTACGTTTTGGATCGTCGGCCGGAATATCCATCGTGAAGAGCACGATCGACGGCTGCAGCTTGCGGTACATGTCGACGTAAATGTCGCCGCTCGAGTCCGGCGCCTTCGACGCCGCGCGCGCGCAGCCGGCAAGCGCAATCGCCGCCGCGATGACGAGCGCACGCACTAAGAGCCCAGACGCTCCGCGATTGCGGCGCGCAGCCGATCGATACCCTCACCGTTCTTGGCACTCACATCGATTGCGGCCGCCGGCAGCACCGCACGCGCGGCCGCGTCCAGCCGGTCGACCTTATTGAACACGACGATCATCGGCTTCTCATCTAAATTAAGCTCCGCGAGAATCCCTTCGACGCTCTGCCGCTGGCGCGGCCAGTCGGGATTCGACGCATCGATCACGTGCACGAGCAGATCCGCGACGTCGAGTTCTTCGAGCGTTGCGCGAAAGGCATTGATGAGTTCCTTGGGCAGCGCGGTGATGAAGCCCACGGTGTCGGCCAACCGGATGTTGCGCCCGTCGCCGACGTACACCCGGCGCAACGTCGGGTCGAGCGTCGCGAACGGCTGATCGGCGACGAAGGCCGCGTTCGCACGCAACGGATCGATTCCCGCGAGCCGGTTGAGCAGCGACGATTTCCCGACGTTGGTATAGCCCACCAGCGCAACATACGGATCGCGGCCGCCGCCCAAGCGCCGCGTCTGCCGCTGCTTGCGCACTTCTTCGAGCTGACCGCTCAGCAGCGTAACGCGCTGTTGAATCTTGCGCCGGTCGACTTCGAGTTTTGTTTCGCCGGGACCGCGCGAGCCGACCCCGCCGCCCAACCGCGAGAGCGCCGCGCCGGCGCCGATGAGGTTCGACTGACGGTAGCGCAGCTGCGCGAGTTCGACCTGAAGCTGTCCTTCGCGCGACCGCGCATGCTGCGCGAAGATTTCGAGGATGAGCATCGTGCGGTCCACGAACGGTAAGGGGACGATCTTTTCCAAATTCGTGCGTTGGCGCGGACGCAGGTCGTTAAAGATAAAGATCGCGTCGGCTCCCAGTTCTTTCGCGCGCTCGGCAATCTCGTGCGCCTTCCCGCTGCCCACGAGCGTCGCCGGGTCGACGTGCGATAATTTCTGCACGATCTCGCCGACCACGACCACGCCGGCCGCCCGAACGAGCGCGCCGAATTCGGCCAGCTCGGGCGCCAGCGGCGCCGCACGATCGTTTAGATCGACCGCCACGAGCAGCGCCCGCTGCGGAGCATCCGCGACGGTGCGGATCATCCGGCGAGGGTCGCCCCGACCGACGCTGAGCTCGCGACAAACGCTGGGATCGAGGAGAAATCCACTATGGCCGGTTAGGGAAATCGGGATGGTGCGCCTTCGTCCGGCCCGAACCCGCGGCGTCGAATCGTCGCGCCCGACAGCGCGAGGTCGCGACCACCACTCGGCGTACCTTATGCGGGATGGGCCTCCGACGACACCGTGCTCCGTTGTTCGCCGTCGGCGCCGCGGCGATCGCCTGTGCGTTCACCCTCGTTGCCGGCGCAGCGGTCGGCGCGGTCCCATTTGCGTTCGGCATCGTCGTCGCGCAAATCGTTCACCCGGACGTGTCGACCCAAGCCGGCCGCATTCTGTGGGACATTCGCATTCCGCGCGTCGCGATCGCGGCGCTGGTGGGAGCGGCGCTGGGCATGGCCGGGACGCTGCTGCAAACCATGCTGCGCAATCCCTTGGTCGATCCGTATCTTACCGGCGCAAGCGCGGGCGCGGCGTGCGCGATCGCGATCGGCATCGCGGCCGGCGCGGCGGCAGCCCTGCTTCCGCTCTTGGCGTTCATCGCCGCGTTGCTCACGGCGGTGCTCGTCGCGGCGCTCGCGCGCACCGGTGCCGGTCTGTCGCATGAACGGCTCATTCTGGCCGGAATATCACTCTCGGCGTTGTTCGCCGGAATCGTCACACTCGTTATCTTGCTTTCGCCGCGCGCCAGCACGTCGCTGAGCATTTTAGCGTGGCTCGGTGGAAGTCTCGCGGGCCGCGGCTGGGCCGACGCACGCGGCGCCGCGATCTACGCCGGATGCGGAGCAGCCCTCGCGCTCGCGCTCGCGCCCACGCTCAACGGCTTGCGCTTCGGCGAAACCCGCGCGCGCGCACTCGGTGTCGACGTCGAACGCGCCGGCTGGGGAATCCTCGCATCGGCGTCGCTGTTGACGGCCGCCGCCGTCAGCATTTCGGGCGTTGTCGGATTTGTCGGTCTCATCGTGCCGCACATTGCGCGGCGCATCGTCGGCGACGATGCACGCTTTACTCTGGTGACGAGCACGCTGATCGGCGCCATGCTCGTCGTGCTCGCCGACGCGGTCGCACGTTCGATCGCGCCGCCCCTCGATCTGCCCGTCGGCGTTCTGCTCTCGATGTTCGGCGTGCCGATCTTCATCTTTCTGGCGTTCCGGCACCGCGTCGCATGATCGATGTACGCGGCGTCGCGCTCGGCTACGGCGGCTGCCGGATCCTCGAGGATGTTTCGCTCACGATCCGGGACGGTGAACTGCTGGCAATCGTCGGGCCGAACGGGGTCGGGAAATCGACCCTGCTGCGCGCCATCGCCGGGCTCCGCCCGGTGGAGGCCGGATCGATCGTCGTCCAAGGCCGCGCGATCGACTCGCTCGCCGGCCGCGAACGCGGCCGCATCATCGCGTTGATCGAGGCGGACGGTCCGCTGCCGGACCACATGACCGTGAGCGACGTCGTTGCCGGAGGGCGGCTGCCGTACCGGCCGTGGTGGCACTGGTCGTCGACGCCCGAGGATCGGCGAGCGATCGATCTGGCTATCGAACTGACCGAGATCGAGGCGCTGCGTGACCGGCCCTTCGCCGAACTTTCAAGCGGCGAACGGCAGCGCGTCTGGATCGCGCTGGCCGTCGCGCAAGACACGCGCGTTCTCTTGCTCGATGAACCGACGAGTCATCTCGACATTCGGCATACGTTCGACATGTTGACCCTGATTCGGCGGCTCGTCGCCGGTGGCAAATCGGCTGTCGTCGTTTTGCACGATCTCAATGTCGCGGCGGCGTTCGCCGATCGCATCGCGCTGCTTGGCGAGCGGAAACTGCTCGCCTGCGACACGCCGGCGCGGGTGTTCGATGAACTGCTGCTCGGCCGGGTTTACGGCATCCCGATCGCGGTGCGCCGCGAAGCGGACGGCTCCGTGCTGGCCTTCGCGGTTGCGCCCGCTCGATCGCGGTAGCGCGCCACGCCACGCACCAGCGCATCGACGACGTCGGCGACGCGCGGGCCGGGCCGCATCAAATCGTCTTCGTCGATCGTGACGATGCGCCGTTCGCGCACGGCGCGCAAACGCGACCACGGCGGCTCGCTCGGAATCACCGTTCCGCTCGGGACGACCAGCACGTCGGGATCGTCGGCTTCGAGCGTCTCCGCCGACAGCGCGGGAAATGCCGCGTGGACCGCACCTGCGACGTTCTGCAGATGCGCGATCGCAAATAAGTCGTCGACATACGAACCGCGTCCGGCGGTGTAAATCGGCGTGACGCCGATAACCGCCAGCGCGCGCGGCGCGCGGAGAGCGTGCGTCGCGCGTGCCGCCGCGTCGAGCCGGCGCCGGATCGTCGCGAGAACGCGCGCGGCGTCATGGGCATGACCCGTCAACCGTCCTAACGTTGCGATGGCGGCGAAGTCGTCGGCCAACGTATCGACGGGTAAGCTTTGAGTGCGCACGCCCAGGCGCCCGAGGTCGCGCAAACTCGGCGCCTGATACGGTATGCCGACGATGAGATCGGGATCGAGCGCGGCGATGGCCTCGCTGTTGACGGTGCGCAACGAACCGACCCGCGGAATGCGCAGCGCAGCGGCCGGGCGGTTCGAGTACGCGTCGACGCCGACGACCGACGAGCCCGCACCGATCGCGAACAGATCTTCGGTCAGCGCCGGCGCAAGCGACACGACGCGCACCGCAATGGCCGTTGCAACTGCGAGCGCCGTGAGGGTAATCATCGCGTCGACAACGCGAATTCGATCGTCCGGCCGGGTGCCGGATAGCCGAGAATCGGCTGATAGCGCTCGTTGCCGATGTTGTGGGCGCGCACGGAAACAACCGTGTCGCGCGTCAGCCGGCCGCGCACGAAGACGTCCACCGTCGTCTGGCCGTCGGGGTTAAAGCCCGCGCTCTCGGCGTGCGGACCAAAGACGTTGGCTTGCGCGCCGGCGCTATAGCCGCCGGCGCCGAAGGAGCGCTCGAGTCCGAGTTTGGTTACCAAGACCGGCGTGAAGAACAGCCGGGTGGCGGGTGCACCGGGCGAAAGATTTTCGGCGCGGTACGTATCGGTGACCGACAAGGTCGAAACGAAGCCGTGATACGCTCGCGTCCGCAGCGTACCGATCAATCCGCGCAGCGACGCTTGGGCGACGTTTTGCGGAATGAAGGCTGAATCAAGCTGAATGAGGTTCGATGAATCGCGTAAGAAGAATCCAAGTGTCGCGCCGCCCAAAAACGCGCTGCTCTGCAGCGTTACGTCGGCGTCCTTGGAGCGTTCCGGTTTGAGGTTCGGATTCGCAAAGCCCGGATAGTAGCGGTCGATGATGGTCGGCACGCGAAACGCCGTGCCGGCGTTGACGATGAGTCGCGTTCGGGCAGCCAGCGGCAGACCCAAACCGATGCTCGGCGTCGCCGCGCTGCCGAGCGGAGCATCGTTCTCGCCGCGCATTCCGCCCGTGATTTGAATGCCGTCCTTCAGCGTATATTGCTCTTGCGCGTAGAGGGCCGATTGGGATTGGGTTTCGCCCGTCGTCGCATGTCCGATCAGCTTGAAGTTCGCGTCGTATTGCGCGATGTTGGCCAAGACCGCGGACTCACGCGCGACATCGACGCCCAGTGTCAACGTCGACGGACCGGCCGTGACCACGTTGCGCAACGACAGTTGCGTGCGCCCGTCGAGCGTTGGGTTTTCCGTTGCGCTGGACGGATCGACGTAGTCCAAATTCTGATGAAATCCGAATAGCGTCAAGGTCATCGCACTCAACCCGCTGGTGTGCGTGACGTCGACACGGGCGTCGTCGCGCGAGATGTTCTGCCGCGAGAATGCGTCGGCGCCGAACGTCAGCGAGCCCGGGACGCCGAGCTGGAGCTCATCCGCTCCGAAGCGCAAGCGCGCGCTGATATTCGGCGCCAGATTCACGTCGTACGCAACGCGCGCCGCGCTTTGCTCGGCGTCCGCATTGACGCGCGAACCGGCCGGGATCGGCGTTGCACCCGGAACGGCAATCGCGGGATAGCTGAAATCGTTCGTCGCGATGTGGCGTTCGAACGACGCGCCGAGGCGGCCGTTCCCCACTCCGACGCGCAGGTCGCGGTCTTGCAGCGTCCCGGCCGAAGCCTCGAGGTAGGTCCCGCGCGGGACGTCGGTGATGATGTTGATCACGCCGCCGACGGCGTTTGCACCGTACAGCGTCACGGCGCTGCCTTCGACGATCTCGATCCGGCGCACGCCGGCGGTCGAAAGCGTCCCCAGATCGAGCTGCTCGTTGGATCCCGGCGTGACCGGGACGCCGTCGAGCATCACCAGGACGCTCGTCGGCAACGCACCGCGCAGCGAGACGTTGGCCTGCGCGCCGAACGCGCCGTAGCGATAGACTTCGACGCCCGGCACGTCGGCGATCGCATCGGCGATCGTGCGTTCGCCGCGCGCTTCGATATGCGTTCGGTCGACGACGTACGTGGCCCGGGTCGTTCGTTCGATCGGTTCGTCATGCCGATCGCTCGTCGACACGCGGCCGATCTCACCGGCGCTCGTCGCGCTTGGTTGGGGACTCGGCGCGGCGAGAGCCGCCGCCGGAGTGAATGACGCGAGTAGCAACAGCGTGCCGAGCACGGCACGCAGAGGAGAAATCCAAAACACGATCCTACCTTTGCGCGAGGTTGGGCAAGTGAGCGCGTTCGGCGAGATATCCTGACTTCGCGGATCGATACCTTACGCTGCGAGCTTCCCACCTTGCGGTAGTGATCGACAGCGGCTCCCCGCTTACAGTGGCGCGACCGTCCCGGACTTCCACCGGGTTCCCATCGCACGAACGGCACCGCACGCCTTACGCGAGAGGCGTTGGGGGACCTTGCGCAAATCGGCGCCTGCATGAGCATCTCTACCCGCCGCGGCGACACCGGCGAAACGGCAACGGGCGGCGGCTTACGCGTCTCCAAGAGCGATCTGCGCGTCGAAGCGTATGGCACCATCGATGAATTGAACTGCACGATCGGCGTCGCGCGTGCGGGGTGCGACGATACGGAGATCGCGGCGCTTGCTCGTTCGATCCAATGCGACCTCTTCAAGATCGGCAGCGCCGTTTCGACCAAACCGGAATCGAACAAAACGCTGCCGACGATCGAACCCGAAATGGTCGCGCGGCTCGATCACGCCGTCGACGCGTTCGAGGCACTGCCGGGGATGCTGCACGACTGGTCGATCAGCGGCGAGCTGCGCGCATCGGCCGGCTTCGATCTCGCGCGCACGGTCGCCCGGCGCGCCGAGCGCGCGACGGTCCGGCTCGTCAGTTCCGGCGTCGTCATTCAACCGAGCGTGCTGGCGTATCTCAACCGGCTGTCGGACGTGCTGTGGCTGATGGCCCGAAAACTCGAACGCGACGCGGGTGTCGATGCGCGCTTGCGCGACGACGCGCATCCGGGACCGCCGTGGTCGCGCGCTTGGTAGTAGCCGGCGCGCGCGGACTCATGGTCCTCGGGACGGCGTCGCATGTTGGGAAATCGCTGATCGCCGCCGCGCTCTGCCGCATATTCGCCGACGACGGCCTGCGCGTGCGCCCGTTCAAAGCGCAGAACATGTCGCTCAATTCGGCGGCGACACCCGACGGCGGTGAGATCGGGCGCGCCCAAGCGCTGCAAGCCGAGGCGGCCCGCGTGCCCGCGAGCGTCGACATGAACCCGGTGTTGCTCAAACCGATGTCGGACCGCCGTTCGCAAGTCGTTGTCCTCGGTCGTCCGGCCGGCGATTCCGACGCGCGGCGCTACCATACCGAACGCGTCGAGGCGCTGTTTCCGATCGTTGTGGCAGCTTACGAACGGCTCGCGCG
>Ga0182024_10021311_pt1 | contig 11770 bp, 10 predicted proteins | sample P32metaG_FD_120480 | JGI IMG/M metagenome (GOLD analysis project Ga0182024, IMG submission 120480) | Permafrost microbial communities from Stordalen Mire, Sweden - P3-2 metaG (Illumina Assembly) | ecosystem: Environmental > Terrestrial > Soil > Wetlands > Permafrost | place: Sweden: Stordalen... | reverse complement strand
GGGCGCTTGGTGGATCTGGTATCCGGATGGCTATCCGTCGATCAGCGCCCCGGCCGGCAAGCGATACTTCCGCCGGCAGGTGGACCTTCCACCGGGGAAGAAAATCGTCAAGGCGACGATGCTCATCACCGTCGATGACGGCTTCACCTTCTACGCCAACGGCCGGCCCGTCTTCCAGAGCATCGGCGTGCCGGATGATTGGAAGAGCCGCAAGGAAATCGACCTGACCCAGGAGCTGCGCCCCGGATCGAATACGCTAGCGGTGGCCGCGATCAACTTGAATGGCCCTGATGGCAAAGCCACCCCGGCGGGCATGCTCGGCAAGCTGGTGGTTGAACTGGAGGGCGCCGATCCAATCGTCATTCCAACCGACAAGCTCTGGAAGACCTCGAACAAGGCCGAACCAGGATGGGAAAAGCCCGGCTTTGCGCCGAAGGACTGGACGGACGCGATGCAGGTCGCCGGCTTGGGCCAGTTGCCTTGGGGGGACGGCCTTGGCGTCGATACGGCCAATCGCCCGCCCTATCTGCGGAAGCAAATCACCCTCAAGGGCGAAGTGAAACGCGCCCGGCTCTATGCGACGGCGCTGGGACTTTATGACTTTGCCATCAATGGCCAACCCGTCAGCGATGACGTGATCAAGCCGGATTGGGACAATTACCAGATCCGCGTTCAATACCAGGCCTTCGACGTGACCAAGCTGCTGCAAAAGGGAGACAATGCCCTGGCGGCGACGCTTGGCCCGGGGTGGTATTGCGGGCACATCGGCCTCGATCCCGGCGACTTCTACGGCCAGCGTCCCGCCCTGCTGGCCCAGCTCCAGATCGAATACGCCGACGGATCGAACGAAACGGTCACGACCGACAAATCTTGGAAATGGGGCTATGGGCCGCTGCTTCTTTCGGACATGCTTGATGGCGAAGACTACGACGCGCGCCAGGAACTGGCCGGCTGGGATAAACTCGGTTTCGACGATTCCAAGTGGAGCGCCGTCTCGACCCGCGATTCATCGGCGAAGCTCCAAGCCCAAATCGGCCCGCCGATTCGCAAGATCGAGGAGCTACCCACCAAAAAAGTCGCCGAGCCGCAGCCCGGCAAGCTGACCTTCGACCTCGGCCAGAACATGGTCGGCTGGATACGGTTGAAAGTGAAGGGCGATGCCGGTGTGAAGCTCACCCTGCGGTATGCCGAGATGCTGAACCCCGACGGCACCGTCTACACCACCAACCTTCGCAACGCCAAGGCGACCGACACCTACACCCTGCGCGGCGGGGAGCAGACCTGGGAGCCGCACTTTACATTCCATGGGTTCCGATATGTTGAGATCACCGGGTATCCGGGCAACCTTGGGCCGGAGGCGGTGACGGGGATCGTCGTGCATTCCGATACGCCCAGGAGCGGGCAGTGGGAGTGCTCGAACGAGCAACTGAATCAACTCTATCGCAACATTACCTGGGGCCAGTGGGGCAACTTTCTCTCGGTGCCGACCGATTGCCCGCAACGGGATGAGCGGCTCGGCTGGATGGGCGATGCACAGGTCTTCTGCCGCACCGCGACCTACAACGCCGACGTGGCCGGCTTCTTCAACAAGTGGATGCTGGATGTCTCTGATGCCCAGTCCCCGACTGGCGCGTATACCGATGTTTCCCCCCGCGCCTGCTGCGGCGAAGGCACCGCCGCCTGGGCGGATGCCGGCGTGATCTGCCCGTGGACCATCTACCAGGTCTACAACGACAAGCGACTGGTCGAACGCCAGTACGAATCGATGGTCAAGTACATCGATTACCTCAAAGAGCACAGCAAGGACCTCATCCGCCCCGCCGACGGATACGGCGACTGGCTCTCGATTGCCGCCGACACCCCCAAGGATGTTTTGGCCACCGGGTACTTCGCTTATAGCACCCACCTTCTGGCCCAGATGGCCCGCGCCATCGGCAAAGACGACGACGCGAAGAAATACGACCAGCTTTTCGATGACATCAAAACCGCCTTCAATAAAGCATTCGTCTCCGACGACGGCCACATCAAAGGCAACACCCAAACGTGCTACCTGATTGGCCTGAAATTCGATCTGCTGCCGGAAGACAAACAGGCCAAGGCCGCCCAGTACCTGGTGGACGACATCAAGGCCAAGGGCATGCACGTCTCGACTGGCTTCGTCGGCGTCAGCTACATGCTGCCGATGCTGACAAAGCACGGCTACCTCGATGTCGCTTACCAACTGCTCAACCAGGATACCTTCCCCTCCTGGCTCTTCAGCGTGAAGCATGGGGCCACAACCATCTGGGAGCGCTGGGACGGCTGGACTCCGGAAAAAGGCTTCCAGGACGCGTCGATGAACTCCTTCAACCACTACTCCCTGGGCTCCTGCGGCCAATGGATGTACAGCGCCATCGCCGGCATCGACCTCGACCCCGATCACCCCGGCTACAGCCACCTCCTCATCCACCCCCGCCCCGGCGGCGGGCTGACGATGTGCAAATCCTCCTACAACTCCATTCTTGGCCCGATCCAAACCGAATGGCATATCGATGGGGACGTGTACAAGCTCAAGGTGACGATCCCCGCCAATACCACCGCTTCGGTTTTCATCGACGGCCCGAAAGACAAGATCACCGAGGGAGACAAGCCCGCGGAGCAGGCGGAAGGCGTGAAGTTCGAGAAAGCCGAGGGGGAGACACAGGTGTTTAAGATCGGATCGGGGAGCTACGAGTTCGCAGCAACCGCCGCAAAAACGGAAGACAACAATCAATAAGTCGCGTCGATATGAGGGTCTTCGCAAAAGCTGCTACAATGTTTGGGCAAAAGAGATCTTCCCATGCAGAATGCAATCGTCATACGCGGTCGCCTCGTCGGGCCTACAAACGTGGAACTCGATGAAGCGGTTCCAGATATGGCTGCCGATGTGGAGGTGATCGTGCGTTCCCGCGCGCCGAAATCGTCTTCGCCCACCACCAACATTCTCGACTTCCTCCGAGGACTTCCTCCCGGCACCCGGACGCGGGAGGACATCGACGCGCAAATTCGAGAAGAGCGGGAAGGCTGGAATGATCGCTGATGAGAGTCTATTTGGATGCCAACGCGATTATTTACAGCATCGAAAGTGTGCCGCCTTTTCGTCAGATGGTCTTGGCGCGCATCGCAGCGGCTCAAGGCCCCGCCGCCGGAATCGTATTGACCTCGCGACTCTCGCGGCTGGAATGCCGAGTCAAACCGTTGCGCGATGGCAATGCAAGTCTGACCGCGACTTACGACGCGTACTTCATCCAGCCTTCGGTCCATTTGATTGAGGTCAGCCACGCGGTCATCGAGCGCGCTACGGATTTACGGGTTCGGTATAAGTTCAAGGCGGCCGATGCCATCCATTTGGCGACCGCGATTGAGGAGCATGCTGACCGCTTCCTCACCGGCGACAAGGACCTGGCACGTTGACGGAGCTAGTGGTAGAGCTTGTCTAGCGATACGTTCATCAAGGGGCTAAGAGTCGGAAGGAGCTGGGATCGTGGCTCGAATACCAATTGCGGCCGGCATCATGTTCTGTCTACTCTTAGTGACCATGACTCACTCCCAAACCGACAGTGACAACGCCATCCTCGCCCCCGGCGCCAAACTCGAGAAGCTGGCCGACGGGTTCAAGTTCACCGAGGGCCCGGCGAGCGACGCCGACGGGAATATTTACTTCACCGATCAGCCCAACGACCGGATCATGCTCTGGAGCGTGGACGGCAAGCTCTCCACCTTCATGCAGCCGTGCGGCAGGTCGAACGGGCTTTGCTTCGATGGGACCGGGCATCTCATCGCGTGCGCGGATGACCACAATCAGCTCTGGTCGATCGACGTGAAGACCAGGGAGCACACAGTTCTGATCAAGGACTACCAGGGCAAGCTCCTCAACGGCCCCAACGACGTCTGGGTCCGCCCCGACGGCGGGATCTATATCACCGACCCGATGTACTGGCGCGAGTATTGGAAACGTGGGCCGAAGGAGATCGAGATCGAGGGCGTCTACTACCTCACCCCCGATCGCAAAACGCTCACCCGCGTCGTCTCCGACATGACCCGCCCCAATGGCATCATCGGGACGCCGGACGGGAAGATGATCTATATCTCCGACATCGACGGGAAGAAGACCTGGTCGTACACGATCAATGCCGACGGCTCGCTCTCAGACAAGAAGTTCTTCTGCGAAATGGGCTCCGACGGGATGACGATCGACGACGCCGGCAACGTCTATCTCACCAACCACGGCGTCACCGCTTTCGACAAAACCGGCAAGCAGGTCCTGCACATCGACGTGAAGGAGAGTTGGACTGGAAATATCTGCTTTGGCGGAAAAGATCGAAAGCTTCTGTTCGTCACCGCGAGCAGGGGAATTTACGGAATTCGGACAAAGACGGCCGGGGTGGGAAGCCAATGAGGACCAGTGGCGAGGCCATAAGTTGTAGCTGCTAATGGAAGGCCGCAAGGCCATCTTGCCAAGGGCGATCGCATCCAGCCCGAAATGGGAGGGTGAGGCTCCTGCCGAGCCGGAATCTTCGAGCGAGCCACGGCTCGGCAGGAGCCTCGCCCTCCCATAACGAACTACAGGCAATCGCACTGCCCTAGCCCCCTCAAAATCCGAACCTAAGCATTCCTCCGCCGGTACTCGCGGAACGCCTCCAGGCGAGGAAGCGATTCCAGATCTTTCTGCCGATGCGACGCGATCTTGCTGGCAATGATGTCATCGAGGCTGCAGACGGGGAAGCCCTCCACTTCCACCCGTCTTGACCAGGCGTCGGAGAAACGCTCGATCCCATCCGGCGCGAAAATCAAGTCGAGATCGAATGGCCCGTTCTTGAGCTGGACGAAATCCTTCCCTTGCTCAATCTCGCCCGCCTGGATATCGGTCAGGGCAAACCCCAATTCGCGCAACGCCGCCACTGCCGCGCGCCCATTTTCGGTTGATCGTTCCACAAATAAGTCCGCATCCTGGGTTGTGTCCGGAAACCCCAGAAGGATCGCTCCGGACTTTCCAATGAACAGATACCGGCATGCGTGGCGATTGAAGACGTCGCGGATCTCCTGCGCCTGGCGATATTCAAATGCGGCCATAGCCCAGCCAATCGGGGAGGTTTGCCTCACACCATTGCCGGTATTCTTCCATGGTGTTGAAACTGCGGAATGGCGCGTCGTCCAGCACTGGCTTGTAAGTCCTGATGAACGCATACCGCATCCGCTGTTCCAGCGGCCGGCGCGCAGCGGCCTCGAACTCCTCCAGCCACTCCTGCGGGATTTTCATCTCGCGAGCGTCCATCGATTGTTCTGATTACCCCTTCCCATTCACCATCGCCCGCGCCTGCCCATAGATCTGCACGCATTGCCGCGCCGCGTCCACCCAATGCAAGCGACGCACTTCAAAGCTCCCGTGCTCCCGCAGCATCGAAGCGAGCGGCGGATGCTTTAAGACGGCCACGATCTTGTTGGCCATCTCATTCACATCCCAGAAGTCGACCTTGAGCGCGTGCGTCAATACTTCGCTCACGCCAGATTGCTTGGAGATAATCACCGGCACATCGTGGCTCATCGCTTCCAGTGGCGCGATGCCGAACGGTTCACTCACGGATGGCATCACGTACAGGTCCGCCATGCGGAAGACTTTTTCCACGTCGCCGCCGCGGAGGAATCCGGTGAAGAGGACCTTGTGGCCGATGCCCATGGCCGCGGCCATTTCGATGGTGCGGCGGATCATGTCGCCGCTGCCGGCCATCACGAACTTCACGTTGTCCATCACCTCGAGCACCTTCTTGGCTGCCGCGAGGAAATACTCCGGGCCCTTCTGCATGGTGATGCGGCCGAGGAACAGCACGATCTTCTCGTCCTTGTGGATCGAGTATTTTTCCTGGTCGTAGTCGTTGCCGTTGCCGTTGCCGTTTTGCTCGATGGCATTGTAGACGACTTCAACTTTGGACGGATCGACGCCGTACTGATGCGTCACCTGGTTCTTGGTCAGATAGCTGACGGCAATCACCTTCATCGCCCCATGCATGCCCCGCCGCTCGATGTCGTAGATGCGCTGATCGATGTTGGCGCCGCTGCGATCGAATTCGGTGGAGTGAACGTGAACGATCAGCGGCACGTTCTTCATCGCTGCGACCGCAAGGCCCGCGGGGAACGTCATCCAATCGTGTGCGTGGACGACTTCAAATGTTTCGTTTCGGGCGATCTCGGTGGACAGTAGCGCGTATCGCTGGATCTCGGCAAACAGGTCGCCGCCGTACGGTGAGCCGGCGGCGGGCGCGCCGGCCACGATGCCCGGCTTATGCCCGACCGCCTGCATCGATTCGGGGCTCGGCTCCGCCGCCGCGGCGCCGGCGGCCTTGGTTTTCGTCACCGATGTTTCGCGCGTGCCTTGCTGCTGCTGATAGTCCGCGGGTGTGTTGTACGGGCTTAGGGCCGCATTGACGGTTCGGAAGGTGACGTGCTCGAATTCGTCGAGCCGGAACTCGGCGGTGGGCGATGCCAGCGGCGATCCGGGCCGAGGGCTCACCAGCCGAACGTGCGTGCTGAATGGCGTCGAGACCGGTCGCGGGAGCACGAACATGATGTCCGTGCCGATGCTGCTCATGGCCTTGGTCAGCCCGTAGCAGGCCGTCCCAAGGCCCCCGCTGATGAATGGCGGGAATTCCCACCCGAGCATGAACACGCGCATTGAAGACCACTCTCTGGCCCGGCGCCCCAATCGGGGGGATGCCCGGGCAAATGATTCGACACGACCCCACCCACATTTCAACCAAATGGAAACCTGAGCGGACCCCGAAAGAGAATGCCCACGGCAACGAGGGATCCCGCCGATTCCGTCCGGCAAGGCGTCTGGCGCCGATTGGCGACAAGGTATAAGCCGCTGTCTCCGGTCTTGTCAACAAGACGATCCGCAAACCCGACGATCCCACATCAATCGATACCAAATTGCGCACTGAGTCGGCACGCGCTCACTCCAATTCGGCACGGCAAACGCAATGCCGCAGGCACCCTGCCAATCGGGATACGCCGTCGAGTGCAGGGACAGGCATCAAGAATTGCGTGCAAAATTTCGCGGCAATCGCGCCGCGCATTTCTTACCCAACGATGAAGCCCGCCAACTCCCCGCTGAAGATTTAGGCGGCCGGATTTGCTGACAGGAGAACTGCTCGATACAGTAGCAACCCGTGGAGGATGCCGTCCCGATCATCTACGCCTGCGGGTTTCAGCCGCAAGTGCTGACGTGGAAAGGCCGGCTCGGCGCGCTGGCCATCGCGATCGGCTGCCTGACGCCATTGGTGATTGCCGCGTGCCTTCGTCCCAGCCCCGATGGGTACGGCAGTCACACAGAGCTGGGACTGGCTCCGTGCCAGTTCATGCAGCGCACCGGATTGCCGTGCCCCAGTTGCGGGATGACCACCAGTTGGACCTGGTTCGCGCACGGAAATCTGCGGGCCAGCTTTTACGTGCAGCCCATGGGCACCGTGCTGGCGGTGCTGACGGCCTGCTGCTTCTGGGCCGCCTTATATTGCGCCGCCACCGGCCGGCCGGTTTACCAACTGCTTCGCGTGATTCCGAGCCGATATTATTTCGTGCCGCTGCTGTCGCTTGGCATCCTGGCGTGGGGATGGAAAATTTTCATCCACCTGACCGGCCGGGATGGCTGGCATTAGTGTTTGAGATTTACGGTTCCCCGTGTAGCCGCCGAGCTTGCTCGCGATAGATGGCGTGGAAACCGCGAGCAAGCTCGGCGGCTACACGAAAACAGGTTCCCGACGTGACGCGGGCCGCCCGCGGTCACCAAAGATGTCCCTGCCGATTGTTGATCGTCACCGCAACCAGGACGCACACCATGATTTCTGCTCCGCGCGCCTCGCTCATTGCCCGCTGGTTGACTGTTTGCTCGCTGGCCGCGATGGCAGGCAGTTGCCAATACCTGGGCATCCTCGCCTACACGGCTCCCGACCCAACCGTGGACCCGAAGTACAAGGGCCTGGCGGATCAGAAAATCGCCGTGATGGTTTGGGCCGATCGCGCCACCGAGATCGATTGGCCGCACCTGCAATTGGACGTTGCCCGCGGCATCCAAACCCGCCTGCAGGATGCGGCGCCGAAGAAGGAAAATGAAAAGGAATTGAAAGGGGCGCACTTCGCCGCGCCCGAATCGGTCGTCCGATTCCAGCACGACCATCCCGAGTCCGAATCCCAATCCGTCACCGACATCGCCCCGCGGCTGGATATCACCCGGCTGATCTACGTCGAGATCCAGCAGTTCTCAACGCGCCCGGAAGAGTCGATGGAACTGTATCGCGGGTCGCTGGCTGGGAACCTGAAGGTGGTCGAGGTGATCAATGGCCGGGCGAAAGTGGTCTATTCCGAGGACAGCATCAAGGTGATCTATCCCGAAAAGAGCCCCGACGAAGGCGTTCCCGCCGGCAGCGACATGCAGATGTACGAAAAGACGCTCGAGGCATTCTCGACGCAGATCGCCAATCGTTTCATGAAACACATTGAGCCGAGATTCCAATGACCCGACGCGGGAGGGCGAGGCTCCTGCCGAGCCGGGCTTTCGATGGAGCCCGGCTCGGCAGGAGCCTCGCCCTCCCACGAGAACTCCCCTGACCCGAGGCATGCCGTGATCAAACTGTTATTCAAGCTCGTATGTGCGGGCGTTCTGGCCTGTTCGGCGTCCGGTTGCGTGGCGCTCGCGGCGGTGGCCAGCAAGGTCTCGCCGGCGCCCACGATGGACGCCGAATACAAACCGGCCAAAGAGCCGACGCTCGTTTTCGTCGAGAGCTATCAGAATCCCGATCTCTATGAAGTGGAATCCGATCGGCTCGCGCGCGACATCTCGTTTGCGTTTACCGAGCACAAGGCGTTCCCGGTGGTGCCGACGCAAAAGCTGATCGAATTGAAAGGCGAAAAAGGCTCGGCCTTTTCCAAGATGGACCTGCCGAGTGTCGCGCGGGCGGTGGGAGCCAAACAGGTGATCTACGTAAACGTGCTGAAGTTTTCCGCCGACCCTCCGGCGGGCAGCGAAGCCGTCCGCGGGGAAGCCGAGGCGATGGTGAGATTTGTCGACGTCAAGACCGGGCAGACGCTGTTCCCGCGCGATTCATCCGTCGGCCGCGACGTAAGCTACAAAACCCCTGCCCTATCCGAGGAAGGCACGACTCGCGACGCCGTGCAGAAGCAGCTCTATCAGCACATGAGCGAGGACATTTCCCGCCTGTTCTACGACTGGGTGAACGACGAGCAGGGGGACTATGGGCCCGCGCCGATCACTGGGAACGATATTAAGTAGCTCGACGTCGGGTGCAGGTCCGACGAACGAAGCCCCTTCTTTCTCCTTTCCCCATGGAGGGGCTGGGGCGAGGGTGTAGGGGCGTACGGCTGTACGCCCAGGGCACACAGCCGTGTGCCCCTACATGAAGGGAGAGGGAACCAGAGTCGGTCGCGCCTTCCGGAAAGCCTCACCAATTCCTTCCGCTCAACGTTCGGTCGAGATTGTACGCGGCGCTAATCAATGCCAGGTGCGTGAAGGCCTGTGGGAAATTTCCCAGCGCTTCGCCATGGGCGCCGATCTGTTCGCCGTAGAGGCCCAGATGATTGGTGTAGCCCAACATTTTTTCGAACATGACCCGGGCCTGATCGAGCCTGGGGCGGTCGGTGCGGCCGGCGCGGGTCAGGGCTTCGACAAGCCAGAAGGTACACATGTTGAACGAGCCCTCGGTCCCCGAAAGGCCGTCGTTGTATTGCCGGGTGTTGTAGCGGTAGACGAGACTGTTTGAGAGCAATCCGCCCTCGCTCGGATCTTTCATGGTCGCGTCGATCGTCCGGAGCATCCGGGGATCGTTGGGCGCCATGAAAAACACCAGCGGCATCACGAGGTTGGCGGCGTCGATGGCGTCGCTGCCGTAGTGCTGCACGAACGCGTGCCGCTTGTCCGACCAGCCGTTTTTCATCACGTCGAGATAAATCTCGTCCCGGCATTTAAGCCACTTGGCGCGATCGGCGGGGAACGATCGCTTGTCGGCCAGCCGCAGCCCGCGATCGACCGCGACCCAGCACATCAGCTTGGAATAGACGAATTGCTGCGGCCCGCCCCGCGTCTCCCAGATACCCTCGTCAGCCCGCCGCCAGTTGTCGCACACCCAGTCGACCAGTTCGCGCAGTTCCATCCAGAACTCCCAGGAGATGGGGGCGGCGTGCTTGTTGTAGAGATAAACGCTATCCATCAACTCGCCATAGATATCGAGCTGAAGCTGCTCGCTGGCGGCGTTGCCGACTCGCACCGGCTTTGATTTTCTGTACCCCTCGAGGTGATCGAGAGTGAATTCATCGAGCCGCTGCTCACCGTGCAGGCCGTACATAATTTGCAGGCTCCCATCCGGCTTGCGCTCGTGGCAACGCTGCTCGAGCCACTTCATAAACGCGCCGGCCTCCTCGGTGAAACCGATCCGCAGCAGCGCGTAGAGCGAGAAAGCCGCGTCGCGCATCCAGGTGTAGCGATAATCCCAGTTCCGCGGCCCGCCAATCGATTCCGGCAGGCTGCAACTGGGCGAGGCGATCAACGCACCGGTTGGCTCAAACGTGTGCAGCTTCAGCACCAGCGCCGAGCGATACACCATCTCCCGCCACCGGCCGGCGTAGGTGCATTTGCTGAGCCACTGGTGCCAATACTTGATCGTGCGCGTGAGAAGATCCTCTTCCAGCTCCTCGGAAAGCACCGGCGCTCCGGAATGTTTTTCGTCCGGCTGATTGAGGACAAAGACCGCCTTCTGGCCCTGTTGCAACGTAAATGTCGCCTGCACCCCGCCGCGTTCTTTCATGACCTGAAGCGGCGTTCGCGTGTGCAACTCTATGGCAAATTTTTCGGATCGAAACATCGCTCCCGATTCCGTAACGTCCACCTTATGCGGATCGCGGGCATAATTGAACGCCGGACAGCACTCGACCTTCACGTTCACGCATCCGCGGATTGCCTCAACGCGCCGAACGAGCTGCCGAAACCCCGGCTCCCCCTGCTTCAAGCCGACCGGCATGTAGTCCACTACTTCCAGCACGCCGTCGTTCAGCAGGAACCGGTTGATGATGATGTTGGTCTCGGGCCAGTAGACCTGCTTGCAGGTGACGTCGTGATCGATCGGCGTGATCTTGAAATGCCCGCCCTTGTGCTCATCGAGGATCGCGGCAAAGACGCTGGGCGAATCGAAGTGCGGAAGACACAGCCAATCGATCGACCCGTTCCGCCCGACCAGCGCCGCCGTCTGCATGTTGCCTATGAGCCCATAATCTTCGATCGGAAGGTAAGCCATAATGAGAAAAGTCTAGCAACGCGCAAGCCGCGAGCCATGCCTTCTTGGGGGAACAGATTCATTAAGCAACTGATCCGTATGGCCAGTTTATTGCCGCCCGGCTTCTTGCTCCCTCTCCCTCCGGGAGAGGGTTGGGGTGAGGGGAAACCGCCAGCGCCTTCCTTTGCCAATCAAACTTCTGCCCCGGCTTCCCCTCACCCTGGCCCTCTCCCAAAGGGAGAAGGAGAAGGAGGTTTCTCGCTAATGCAGAGCGCGCGTGAACCTCTTTCTCTCACCCCTCTGTCGTATTCTACACCTTCCTGTAGACTCCGCGCGTATGCGGGCGTGTTCTCGGTGGGCCATTGGGTTGATTGCGAGCATCGGACTTGCGCTGGTCGGCTGCGGGCCGCAACCGGTCAATCCGACTTTTCCCGCGAGCGTCTCGTGGGCACGGCGGGACCTCAAACGCATGTACG
>Ga0182024_10021310_pt1 | contig 11770 bp, 12 predicted proteins | sample P32metaG_FD_120480 | JGI IMG/M metagenome (GOLD analysis project Ga0182024, IMG submission 120480) | Permafrost microbial communities from Stordalen Mire, Sweden - P3-2 metaG (Illumina Assembly) | ecosystem: Environmental > Terrestrial > Soil > Wetlands > Permafrost | place: Sweden: Stordalen... | reverse complement strand
GGCTCGGCGCCAATCCCCAAGCAACCGGGCGCGACGGCGGGCACGACCTCCACTACCGCACGCTCCAGGCGATGGGAGTCCGACTCGTCGGCCACCTTCTTGGAGCGGAGGATGGCCGGGCTCACTTCGCCTCGGACCTGGCCGATTCCGTCGCCTTTGGAGATGCGCGATACGACGACATCCGCGAACTGGTGAAGAAGAGCGCGCTCGACAAGGGCCTGCCGGTGCCGGAGATGCCGGCTCCGCCACCATTCGTGGCAGACGCGCCCGATAGTGTTGACCTCGTCAATTTCGGCGCAGCGCTGGTCACAATCGGCTTCCGGCCCAACTACAAGAGCTGGGTTCAGTTTCCGGACGCCTTCGACGCCATGGGATTCCCGATCCAGGTTGATGGCGAGAGCACGACAGTGCCGGGGCTCCATTTCATGGGTGTCCACTTCATGCGCAAGCGCTCCTCGGCGACACTGATGGGCGTCGGCGAGGACGCCAGCATCGTCGCTGAGCGGATGGCCCAGCCTCGACAGCCAGCGTAGATCACGAAGGGCGCTTATTCCAGCCGACCATGCCGTGGGACAATCCATCCCATTGGAGACAACGCCTGCGATGTTGCGCACGCTGCTGAGCGCCTACCCGTTTCAGGATGTGTCAGCTGAGGAACTCACACCGCTGCTGCCCAGTTTCCGTCGCCACCACTTCAAGGCGGGCGAGTTCGTATGGCGCCAGGGAGATGATGCAACCGACCTCTGGTTCGTTCTGGACGGCCAGCTCCACAGCGTCTATGCGAGTGCCGACGGGACTGAAGTCGTCACCCAGGTAGCCGGGACCGGAGAGAGCTTCGGACAGCCCGCCCTCTTCGCTCCCGTTGCCAAGCGCATCGTGTCGGTCGTTGCCATCGTGCCCGCAGATCTTGCGAGCTTGCCACGGGATGCGCTGTTGCGCTTCGTTGAAGCACATCCCCCCGCGCTGCGCAGACTCCTTGAGTCAATGAGCGTGCTGGTGCTGTCCCAGTCACATCTGTTCAGCCAAGTCGCTTTCCACGACGTGCGCGGGCGTGTGGCGTACCAGCTATTGAAGCTGGCGGATGAGTACGGGGAGGCAGTCGATGATGGGCAGCGTATTCCATTCCGCTTCTCACAAGCCACATTGGCCGGCTTGGTTGCCTCGAGCCGCGAGAGCACCAACCGTGCACTGAACGCCTTCGTTACCTCGGGCGATATCAAGCAACACGAGGGGCACATCATCGTGATCCAGCGCGAAGGTCTGCGACGCGCTTTGGGGAGGAGCTCCTAGCGTAAGCCACTGTACACCGCTGGCCGTCACGACCTACTGAGGCGGCGGCGCCAACTCAACTCCCCTCCTCTATTGGGATCCATCCGCGGTGAGCGCGACGACGACCGGCGCGGTCACCAGCGCGCTTCTTAAGCCGCGACGTGGACGCATCATGGACGTCTGATGGGCGGCTAAACGGGAGACGAGACTCGAACTCGCAACTTCAACCTTGGGGACGTGCCGGCCGGTTCGCGCTTGACGCCGCGCGTTGCTCCGGGGAGTGTCGATAAATAAGGGGCCTGCTCGCGTAGAACTCATGCATGGGATCCCGCCATGTCGCCCGCGGCGGGAGGCCGCGCGTGCCGTTGCAGGTCAAACCGTGTCACACGTCAAGCCGCGAGGACGAGGCCGCAGTCCCAACGGCAGCCAGCCCGCTTCGGACGCATGGATCACAGATGAACAGCCCGCGTCCACTGGCTACAACGTGAAGATCGCGAGCCAGGAGGTCATCGGCATGGCTACCGCAAAAACTGCAACTCGGAACGGACGTACCCTCGTGAACCGCCCTCTCCCGGTACTCCTTCCCATAAGAATCAGCGCGGGCCTCATTCTCGGGAGCCGACCATGGATCGAGGACTTGACGGGCGACTTCGAGGCAGGCGGCGCAGACGGCTGGTGGCCTCGGCCCCCAGAGGTCCAGCGCGGCCGCACCGCAGTAGCCGCACCTCTCAGATGACGGCTGCTTACTACGCACCGTGAGAGGGTACGCGACGCCTACCGAATCTGCGCTCGGCGCTCGGATTGGATGGACGCGTTTGCTTGGCTCGAGCCGTTCGCCCTTTCATTCTCGCCCGCTGAAGGTCGAGCGGAATAGAGTGGTTTTGCAGGAAAGAACATCAATCAGGGAATGAGGACTAGTCCCTGCAAAGTGACTGATCCCCGCAAGTTGGAATCGGCTTCAACTGAGTGAAAACAGCTTCACTGCACTGCAATGGGCTGCGAATCGGGGAGACAGGACTCGAACCTGCGACCCCTGGTCCCCCAGACTAGTCCATATTCCCCGCCGCGTGCTGAGTTCGATTTAGAGTGCTTTTGTCGGGAAATGGTTGGAATGAGGACTAGAGCGCGCGTATTGGAATCCGTTGGAATCGCGTCGACATCCACAGCGGTCAATTGGGCGAACCCCATCTCCCCTCTTCCCCATTGTTCTCGTACCTCGAACTCGGCCGCATCGTAACGAGGCCACCACGGGCGCGTGGGATGACCGTTGCGGGGCGGTTTATTCGATTCGGCCCTCCCCGGCGCCGGGAGCGGAAGACGGGGCTCGAACCCGCAGCTTCAACCTTGGGAAGGTGACGGTCCGTTTCCGTATTCAGTCGCACCCGATAAACCCCTCAGGATGTCTATCCACCCCCATTTTCGAGCGCGAACACATGGCCTTCGCGAGTCACCATCGGCCACTCAAGCGGAGTGGACGGTAGCCATCTGAACGTCGACCGCTCGGCACCTGCACGCCTACAGTCCGCCGTCCTGATCCCCCCGCTCACAGAGCACCGCGTCAAGAAGTTCTCCTCCAACGTTGTACGCACTGCACCGTTCGTGTGCGCCAAACCGGGGCCCCAGTCCATCGGCGTCCGGCTTTGGCACGAGGTTCGCAACGTAACAGGGCACCTGTGGGCGTGGGTGCTTGATCTCGCCCTACCCGATGTGAAGTGTCGCCATATTGTCCGCACATGCCCTGACCAAGGTTGACCATCAACTCCCACAAGCGCGTGTGGCGAGAGCTTCACCAATGTCAACTACTGGTCGAGAGGGGTTCGACTCGAAGGAAGTGGTTAGGTCGAAGAAACATATTCCAGATGTGCCTGACGTCCGGGGCGATGGTGACCGTCTGGGACTGACCAGCCTCCACCTCGACAGTCAGCGAAGGGCTGGACATCCACAAGACCTTAGCCTGGATTTTGTGCCGGCCGGGCGAGGCGTTCACGGCTTGTCGCTGGCCGGCCCAGAGGCGTGCCGAAGGACGTTCGTCGACCTCCACTTTGTAGGCGAGAGCCGGCTGCACCAAACTCGGCCGCCGGTGCAAAAGAATCGTCGCGCTTTCGGATTCCATCTTCAGCTCCTTGTGCGTGATCGGGCGATCACCATGTGCGGTAGGGCGCGGCGCTCACGACTGTTAGCGCGGATATTTGAGGCCGAGAGACCGCGCGGCTTGGTTGGAGTTCCAAGATTTCCGAACGTATCGGATCGCTCAGCTGACATCGGTTCGTGCCATCAATGCATTGCCGGCGACGGCAAGAGACGATGCCCACAGGACTAAGACGGCCGCAGCGGCCGCGGGCGCCAGCAGGTGCGCACTCGCCAGTCCGGTGAGGGCATTGACCGCTTGCCCAGGGAACCATCGGCCGACAGATGGAACGAATGCGAATACCAGAGGTTCGACTACGAAGATCCATGAAAGCAGCACGATCAACGCGCCGACCTGGTTGCGAATAAGCGAACCGAGTCCGACGCCGAGAGCGGCCCACAGGGCGGTACCCGCGATGGTGCCGCCGATGAGGAGGCCGATGTCACCGCCAGAGAGTGTTAGAGGAAGACCGCGAGCAGTGAGAATGAGCAGGCCCGCGATAAGCCCGGCGCCTTCGGCCACCACGCTGAAGATAATTCCGGCGAGGAAGCTGGCTACGAGCTTAGCGATCAGCACACGCGCCCGGCTTGGGTTGAACAGTAATGTCGGGCGGATTGTGCCGTACCGGTACTCGCTGGTTACGAGAAGCACACCCGCGAGCCCGGCAAACACGATGGCGAAACTCCCGTAGCTGAGCAGGCTGAGTTGGTTGCTCGTACCGATGAGGTCGCTACTCTTGGCAAAGACGCCAGTCAGCACCACAACCAAGACCACAAGGGCAGTCATCCCCGCGAGGAGCCCGAGCGTGGTTCTCGTGGAACGGATCTTCAGCGACTCCGCTCGCATCAGTCCGATCACGATGCTACCTCCGATGTGAGCCGTAAGAAAGCGCCCTCGAGTGACGAGGCTTGGCCGACGAGTTCACTCAGCGGGATCCCCGCGGCACACGCAATGGCACCGATCCGCTCAGGGGTGGCGCCCTGAACCGCGAGTGCGCCGTCACTGGCTTCGGTTACCTCGAGCCGTTCTGCGCGAAGCGCGTGCAGCAGTCGCTGCGGCTGGGTGCTGCGCGTGCACACCGAGCCATCAGGGCTGGAGGTCAGCTCCTCGAGCGTCGACTCGACCACCAGCCGGCCGTGGTTGATGATCAGAACGCGATTGACCGTCTGGGCAACCTCGGCGAGCCCGTGGCTGGAAATGAGCACCGTTTTGCCGCCTTGAGCTGTCGCGCGCAGAAAGTCGCGCAGCCAGCGCACCCCTTCGGGGTCGAGGCCGTTCGTTGGCTCGTCCAGCACCAGCAGCTCGGGATCACCGAGCAAGGCCGACGCGAGACCGAGCCGCTGGCGCATCCCCAGCGAGTACCCCTTCACTAGGCGCTTGGCCGCTCCGTCAAGCTCTACCAGCCGGAGCACCTCGTCAGCGCGAGCATCGGGGATCCCGATGCTGCGGCCGAGCATGCGCAGATGGTCACGGCCCGAACGACCGGGATGGAAGCCTGTGGCTTCGAGCACCGCCCCGACGAGCAGCGGGGGACGACGCAGGCGAGCGTACGGCTTGCCGAAGACGAGCGCCCTCCCATGCGTCGGCCGCGCCAAGCCGAGCAGCATGCGCAACGTCGTGGTCTTGCCGGCCCCGTTGGGGCCGAGGAAACCGGTGATCGTCCCGGCTTCCAGCGAGAATGAGAGGTCGTCGACTGCGACGACTCTCCCGAACCGCTTGGTCAACGACTCCACGACGACTATAGCGGCCACAAAGACCCTCCCTCGGCGCCAAGCCCGTGCTGGCACGGTCCTCCCTGGCGACTAGCCGACTTGGGGTCGAGCTTCCGCGCCACCCCGTTGGCTTCTTGAAGCGGTTCCTTGCTCATATCGGCAGTATATACCGATCAACTGCATATGGTAAGGCCCAAGCGCCGACGATGAGCACAGCCGATGGAATTATGAGGACAGCAAACTCGACCGTCATGGCCGAGTTACCCTGGCCGCGCCTTCACGTACGGGCCTTATCGGCCCCGGTGCGGGCGGTACTCACTGATGGTCGCGCAAAGCCGCGAACGTCACCAAACGGAGGCATCCGACCGCACCCGCTACTTCGGCAGATCCTGGGTCGGACAATGGATCCCGAGCCGCACCGCCGCTCAGACACTTCGTACCATCTGGCGCCTCTCGCGGTGATCAGCAGGAGAGGCGCACGTTCGTCGAAGCGACGCCTTCAGGAACCTCGAAAGCTCTACGAGGCCCCAACTGTCCGGCTTGCGTAATGCGATCTTGACCGCTTGCTGAAGACCAACACAAGCGCGCCGAGCGCGACCAGCCACAGCAGTCCGCCAGCGACCACGTCGGCGGAGGCTGATACGGCAGCTCCCTGGGCGATGTCAACAATGAGGCTCACGGTCGTGAGGCCGAAGAATATGGCGAAACCGAGCCTGCCCCAAGCATGCCCCCTCGCGTTCGCCCAGCCCAGCACGAGCCAAACTCCAATCGCGATCGGCGTGCCGACTGCGACCGGGACGATGTGGCTCATCACCACTGACTGCCATTGTGCGTCGGTCAGACCGGCGTAGTTCTGGAACGCGTACGACCTTATACTGCCGAGCGTGGCGACGAGGGTGATCAGCGTGACCACCTCGAGAGCAGCGCCGATATACATCAGCCGCACGGCAGCCAGCACTGCGCCTGACGGCCGAGACACGGCACGGCGAAACAGACGCATCGATGTCCCACCCCAGATGAGATCGGCGGACTCCACAATGCCCGGTCGTCGCTGAGTCTGGCCCGCGCCGTCCAATAGCACGGCAATCATTTCCTGGCCATACTCGTGCCGGAACGTCATCGGATACCAAGCCAGCAAACGCCGGTATCGCCGCTCTAATGCCTCGACCTGAGTCATGCGAAGGCGCCTTCTGCTGGCTGCAACCGCGACAGCGCGGCACGAGCATTGGCCTCCAGCCGAGACGCCTCGGCTGCCAATCGCTCTGCCCCTTCGGGGCTGAGCCGGTAGTAGCGACGCAGCCGATTGTCCACAATCTCCTCACGGTCCACCGAAATCAGCTTGTCGGTGCGGAGTCGGTCGAGAGCTGTATAGAGCGTTCCTGCGCGCAAGTTGACCCGTCCAGCCGAAATCTCCCTGACAGTGGCGATGATCCCATACCCGTGCTGAGGGCCAGTCGCCAACGCAGTCAAGATCAGGAAGGTGGCCTCTTGCATGCTGCGGTCGCTCATCCGAGAAGTATATACCGCTTAACTACCTATAGCGCGAGTCCTGTGCTGGCAACGGGATCCCACCCGCTCCCTCGTCGTCGGTCGCGAAGATCGCGAATAGGTCGGCGACCCGGGGCTTATCTCCGGCGGAATGGGTGCTGCGAAGCTCGGCAGCCGCCACCTCGCGAGTCCGCTTGCACCTCCGGCTCAAGACGATGAAGCACGGCCGGCCTTCGGTCGGATAGGGATCGCCGTTTCCGTTGTGCGACCTCGCCCACTTCGTTCGGCCGTCGGGGACGAACTCAGCCAACGAGCCGGCTCACCACCCAACGGTGCTTGCCGATCTGCCGACCGCGCTCGAACCCGTAGCGCTCGAACATCCCCACGGTGGCGTTGTAGAGGAACGAGCCCGAGACCTGCCGCCCGAGGGTGTCCTCTGGGTAGTTCTCCACGAAGCCGCCGCTGAGCCGAGCGATCTCATCAAGTGCGCCGGCGAGGGCGGCGTCCGCAACCCCCCCGATGCTAGTGCGTGCGGCTCACGAGGAAGCAGTGATGCGCCAGTCGGGCAATTGGTGCAGACCGCTCCCGATAAGCCTGCTCGCGCTTGGTCCGCGGCAGCTCTTGGGTCGGCCCGAATTGACATTTCCATCGATATGCAAATCCAGCCCGAGTGCTCCAGATGATCTCACACCATGTGGCGGAAGGGCTGGGGGGCATAGTCGGCCAACACCCGCTTCCACCCCTCGCACAGCAGCGACTCCACAGTGGCATCGTCTCTCGCCAGCCAGGCGAGATGGCGCAACCCATGCTCCAGCACCTGCTGGTGGGTGATCTCGCTCGGCACTTGCGAGGCCCGCGAGCGCGCGAGCTCAGTGCGACAGACAGGGAGGCCCACCATCTCCGGGGCCTGACCGTCACGTTGGATGACGACGAAGCTGAGAAGCAGCGATCCTCGAGCGCGCCGCCAAGAGGTTGAGTGCACGAGCAACGGTTCGCCCATCAGGTTGCGAGCGAACCGACCAACGACTTCGACCGGGTCGTTGGAGCCTACCTCGATGTACCAGGGATCCGGCCCGCGTGGCCCGGCCAACTCAGCCAGGCCGCCACGCAGGCGGAGCACGAACACCTCCGCCTGAATGGCCCTTGTCCTGGTGATCGAAGTCGCGCTCACGCGTTTCGGGCTCCCGCCTTGGACGCATGTGACTCCTCGAGCCAGGTTCCGCGTTCTCCGGGTCCGTCTCTGCCGACGTCAGGAGGGCGGTCGCAACCAGGCATCCTGCGCGCCGCGTTACTCGGGGCCATACTCGTCGTGTCGGCGCAGCCACGTCTGAAACGCATCGCCCTCGTCGCGGCCCGTCGGCGTGCGGTCCAAGATCGGGTAGTAGCCCATCAGGAACTCCACGCCGCGGGAGCTGCTGGAGTAGGTGTGGAAGACGGTGTCGCGCTCGCGGGTGAACGTGTTGAAGCCGAATCCCTCGGAGATATAGCTGACGACGTCAGTGCCGCACGCGCGGGCGTTCTGGCTGGCGATCGGCGGCAGGCCGCCGTCGAGCATCGGCGTGACCCACCCTCGCGTTTCCGCCTCGGTGCTTGAGACACCGAAGTCGTAATTGAAGTCGCTTTCGTAGCTCGACGCCCAGTTGAAGTTCCAGCCCATCCGCTCTCTGTAGGCGAGGAGCTTCTCGATCGGCGCGCCTGAGACGCAGATCATGGTGACGTCGTGAGCCTCAAGGTGCGGCAGCATGCCGTTGAAGCTATCGGCGATCGACGAGTTCGTCGGACAACCAGCCGTGTAGCTCGGCCCGAACATGAAGTGGTAGATCACCAGTTGCGAGCGGTCATCGAACAACTCCGCCAGCGATTTCTTTCCGCCCGCGGTCTGGAACGTGTACGCCTTCTCCACCGCAACCCATGGAAGCTCCCGCCGCTGCCGGGCGAGCTCATCGCCCAGCCGCGTGAGCTCCTTCTCGCCTTCCAATAGCTCGGCACTCGCTGCAAACCATTCTCCGCGTGTTCCGATCTTGTGATCAGCCATTTGCCTCGTCTCCTCTTTCAATCGCAACTCTTCCTGCCATTCCTTGACGCCATCGAACTGATTGACCGTGAATGCCCTGACTGCATCCCACTTCAACTCCAATTAGGCTGCTGCCCTTTGCCTGTGGTAATCAGGCTTCGCAAGCTACTGTTGACGAAGAAACCCCATGCATCGGAACACTCCTCGAAGCATTCATAGTCCGGAACCAAGCCGACGTGAGTGAAGCGGAGCTCGGTCTTGTCACCCTTCTTGATGATTTCAAAAGTAACCTCCGTGCCCTTCCATTCGCGCGTATCGGTAGCAAATGCGAGGTTGGCATCGAGAACGTGCCAAACGACCTTGGCGCCCGGAACGAATTCAGTGATCTTCTGTTTGGAATAATGGACGCCCTCGTAGCGATACGTGAACTCGTCGCCCAGGCTTTCGGTGCTACCTTCAATGTCCCCTGACCACCATCCGCGCACATCGTTTACCGCGGCGAAGACTTCTTCCGGAGTCTGGTCTACCGAGAAGACAGTCGTGAAGTCTTGATCAGTGACAGTGGTTCTCCAGAATTGGATTCAATATGTCGAGGTGGACGAGGTGCTGCGGGGGCCGAGGCAGCATCTGCCTCGGCCCCGCAAGTGTTCTTATGCGTTGACGGGCTGTGGTGCGACAAACGATGCATTCTGCCGCTCCATGGCCTTGACGCCACCGCTGCGCCAGCTCTCGGCGATGGATGCCGACATGGGATCGGGGAAGATGTCCTCTTCCTCGTGCTCCACTCCGTCGAAGATGCCTCGTGCGACGGCCTCGGGAGAGGACTTCGGAATCTCGAAGCCGCGGGTCATATCGGTGTCGGTGGGGCCGGTCAGCACAGCCTGAACACGCACGCCCTGAGCCGCCAGGAGCGCGCGCAGCGACTGAGTCATATTGAATGCCGCCGCCTTCGAGATCGCGTAAGCCGGAGTGAGCGGAAAGGGGGCAAGGGCCATGGTCGACACGTTGTTGACGATCGCTCCCCGAGAACGTATCAGCAACGGCAGAAACGCCTGGATCATCGCGTACGGTCCAAAGAAGTTCACCGCGAGCTGCTGGTCGATCGCTGCACGATCGCTGAGGTCACCGTAGAGGGCGATGCCAGCGTTGTTGATCAGAACGTCGAGCGATTCGACCTTCTCGACAGCTGCCCGAATCTGCGCCGCGTTGGTGACGTCCAGGGTCAGGGATGTGACGCGCTCGTCCGAGTGGGTCCACGGCTGGCGCGTGCCGGCATACACCCGAAATGCGCCTCTCCGCAAGGCTTCCTCCACCAGCGCCTTGCCGATGCCGCGATTCGCACCGGTCACCAGAACTGTTCGGTCTGCGATTGTCATGACAGCCTCCTCTGGGTCGTAAGTCTTTGTGCGCTGCGCACGTGTGTCCCCACGACTGTGGGCTATCGCTCGAGCCCAGGACAGATGTCAATGTCAGCGCTTCGGCGTGACGAACATCATGGTGCGGATCCAGCGATTCGCGTCTACCTCGCTCGCCCATCGCCCGCGACGGCAATCCGCGTGAGTAAGAGCACGGGAATCCTGCGGGTCACGATCTCCTGGTATTCGTCGAGCTGTGGGGCGTGATGAGAGCATCCGCCCACACGAAGTCGCGCTCGCGATCTTCGAGTTCTCTCACGGAGACGGCGAAGGTCTCGGTACTAAATTCGACGATGATCTCGGGTGAGCGTTTAAGTTGTACTACCAGGCAGGGCTCGTCGGCGCGCCTCCGTTTGACGCGATGATCGCGAACCGTCCCTCCGATTGCGGGAAGCAGCCAACGGGGTCACGTGCTCGGTGCCCCGACTTGAGCCCGATGTGGTGAATGAGAATCAGCCGCGATCCCTCGACGCTGCAATGCCGAGCGCGTCGGAGCGTCCAGCTTCGAGTCGCGACCACTGGGCGACGGGGCGTCCGTTCGTCCGCAGGTTGGCGTTGTCGACGTGTTGTAGCCAGTCGGGAGGCGAGTCCTCCCACGTCTCCTGGCGCCCGTAGACAGTGAGGTCCATGAGCCGGTAGGTGTTGTCCATTGCCTCGACGCCGCGGATGGTCGTCCAGTAGGTTTCGAAGACGCGCTCACTGTCCCGCACGTAGCACGCGAGGTACATCATGCGGATGTCGCGCCCGGGGAGGAGCGCGTCGAGTGAGGCTTCTGCGGAGTACCACGGCATCTTCCAGCCCATGAAGTCGTGGTAGCGAATGCTCTCGTTGTACGGACCCTTACAGAAGACCGCGAAGGTGATATCGCGAGAATGCAGGTGCGAAAGTTCCGTGACCTGGGTGGTGAACCACGTGCAGCCTTCGCACTGTTCGGCCGCGGGCCGGCCGGTGCTCCACATGAAGTAGTAGGCGATTAGCTGTCGGCGGCCCTCGAACGCTTCGAGGAGGGTGATCGGTCCGTGGGGGCCGATCAGCCGGATGGTTGGGTCGACCTCCACCATGGGCAACCGCCGACGGGCAGACGCAATCGCGTCGCCTTGATGAGTGTGCGCCTTCTCCTGAACCCGCAGCGCATCCAGTTCGGCCTGAAAGGTGGTCCGGTCGACCACCACGGGCACGCCGGGTGTGCCGCTCGCAGCCGCTCCGCGCCATCCGACGTTGTTCGATGCCTTCTTCACGATTGCCACCATGCTTCTTTGCCAAGAGTGGCGTTCTGCGACCAACCGCAAATGGCGCGAATGCCAACGAGCGCGGCACCCGCGGAGATGATGGACGGCGTCAACGATTCCTCAACCGGTATCCGGGCGACATGCGCGAGCATCACGACGGTTCGCCAGCGGTCGCAGGGTACTCGTCGTGGCGATGGAACCACGACATATCGCCTTCGTTGCGGCCCAGCGGTGTACGGTCCAGCCACTGCCACATCGCCCACAGCCCGTCGAAGCCGCGGGCATACGCGGAGTACGTGTGGAACACATCGTCGCCGGCCCGCACGAACGCGCTCATACCGGGCTGCTCGCCCGACCAGTCGCGCCAGGCGACGTTCTCTGCCTCGAGCTGCAGCTGGTCCTTGAAGTTATATTCAACCGGTGCCACTGCCTGATCGATCGTGGCGTGGAAGTCGTAGTTGAAGCTGCTGCCATACGACGAGACCCAACGGAAGTCCCATCCCATGCGCCGCTTG
>Ga0182024_10021309_pt1 | contig 11771 bp, 15 predicted proteins | sample P32metaG_FD_120480 | JGI IMG/M metagenome (GOLD analysis project Ga0182024, IMG submission 120480) | Permafrost microbial communities from Stordalen Mire, Sweden - P3-2 metaG (Illumina Assembly) | ecosystem: Environmental > Terrestrial > Soil > Wetlands > Permafrost | place: Sweden: Stordalen... | reverse complement strand
CTGTGCAAATCGCTGGCAAAGGAGTTGGGTTCGAGGAATATAAGAGTCAACGCCGTCGCACCGGGTCTCATCGAAACGGCCATGACGGAAAAGATGCCCAGTGCTGCCAGGGAGTTCTTGATCGAACACGCCGCTCTCGGCCGAGCCGGGAAGCCGGAGGACGTCAGCGGAGCGGTTGCCTTCCTCTGCTCTGATGCCGCCGGGTACATCACTGGACAAACGCTCGTAATTGACGGCGGGGTCCTGATGTGACCTCGGCAACGACACGCTTTTGAAAGGAGACGAGATGTCCACCACCTTCGATAAAGTGAAAAAGATCATCGTCGAACAACTCGGCGTCGACGAGTCGGAAGTGACGCCCGAAGCGTCCATTACCGACGATCTCGGAGCCGATTCGCTCGACCAGGTCGAGCTGGTGATGGCGTTCGAGACGGAGTTCAACATCGATATTCCCGACGAGGAAGCGGAGAAGATCAAGACGGTCGGCGATGCGGTCAAGCGCATTGACGAAACGACGCCGGGTTCTTCGGCGCCGTAGTAGTCGTTGTTCGATCAACTCAGTGACCGCCTCGGCGCCATCTTCGAGCGCCTAAGCGGCCGAGGCAAGGTAACCGAAGGCGAAGTCAACGAGGCCTTGCGCGAGGTTCGGGTTGCGTTGCTCGAAGCCGACGTCTCACTCGCGACGGCCAAGGCCTTCGTTGCGCGCGTCAAAGAACGGGCGGTGGGCGCGAACATCCTGGAATCGCTGACGCCCGCCCAGACGATACTATCCGTCGTTCACTCCGAGCTCGTCGAGCTGCTCGGTCCCACTAGCGCCTCCGGCCGCGGTCGCCTGCAGTTCGCCGATGCTCCGCCATCGGTCATTATGCTGGTCGGATTGCAAGGTTCGGGAAAGACGACGCAAGCCGGTAAGCTCGCGCTGCGGCTCAAGGAACAAGGGCGGCGTTCGCTGTTGATTGCGGCAGACGTCTATCGCCCGGCGGCAATCGAGCAGCTGCAGATGCTCGGCAAACAGATCGATCTTCCCGTTTATCAGCGCGGCACGAACGATCCCGTCGGCATCGTGCGCGAAGGGATCGCCGAGGCCAAGCGCCTTGCGCTGTCGACGGTCATCATCGATACCGCGGGGCGGTTGCAGATCGATGAAGCCCTCATGGACGAGCTGGAGGAAATTAAAGCGGTGGCCGCGCCGCACGAAATCCTGCTCGTGGCCGATGCGATGACCGGTCAAGAGGCAACCAATGTTGCGAAGGGATTTCACGATCGCCTTGGCATCACGGGCGTGATTCTCACGAAGATGGACGGCGACACGCGCGGCGGTGCGGCGCTTTCGATTCACAGCGTTACCGGCGCCCCGATCAAGTTCGTCGGAGTCGGCGAAAAGCTGGCGGCGCTCGAGCCGTTTTATCCCGATCGGCTGGCTTCGCGGATTCTCGGCATGGGCGATGCGCTGACGCTGATCGAAAAAACCCAGAGCCTCTATTCTGAAGAGCAGGCACGTAAGCTGCAAGAGAAGCTGCTCAAACAAAACTTCACCCTCGAGGATTTCTTGGAACAAATGCGCCAGGTGCGAAAACTGGGCTCGATGACCGATCTTTTGAAGATGGTGCCCGGTTTGTCGCGCGCTTTGCCCAAGAACTTCGAAATACCCGAGCGCGAGCTGGTAAAGATCGAAGCGATTATCTGTTCCATGACTCGCAACGAGCGCCGGAATCCCGATCTTCTCAACGGATCGCGTCGCAAGCGCATCGCTCGCGGCTCGGCTACGGAAGTCTCCGACGTCAATCGGCTCGTCAAGCAGTTCGAACAGGCCCGTCAAATGGCCAAACACCTTGGCGGAAAGAAGCGGCGAGCGCTCTTGCCTCCTCTTACGTCTTAACTTGTAACGAAAGCAGCTTAGAGAAGATGGTACGAATTCGATTGCGCCGGATGGGCGCCAAAAAGCAGCCCACTTACCGCTTTGTGGTTGCCGATGCGCGAGCGCCGCGCGACGGCCGATTCATCGAAATCCTGGGGCACTACAATCCGCGCACCGAGCCGCGCACCGTGGTGGTCGACGAAGAGAAAGCGCGCGAGTGGTTGACAAAGGGGGCGCAGCCCTCGGAGACCGTTCGCCGGCTCTTCGCGGAGAAAGGACTCATGGAACCTGGTCCGATTCCGCAGACCAAGCGCAAACCCAAGGGCGCAAAGGGTGGCGGGTCGTGAGCGCGTTCGACGATGAGTTCGGCCTCTTTAGCGAAACGGTTGTTGAAGAAGTAGAGCGAGAGCCTACGCGTCGCGCGCAGACGCCGCCACGCCCTGCGCAAGGGCCGCCGCGTCCGGCACAAGGGCCACCACGCCCGGCGCAAGGGCCGCCACGCCAAGCACAAGCGCCGCCACGGCCCGCGCGGCCGCCGGAACGTCGAGAGCGAAGGCCAAACGCACCCTCAAGTGATCCGTGGGCCGGACACCGGCGCGCATCGGAACTGCTCTCGTTTCTCGCCCGCAAGCTCGTCGCGAATCCCGAAAACGTCGCGGTCGAGCTCTTCGTGGACGAAAGCGCGCAGCCGGTGATCGAGCTGATCGTTCATCCCGACGACTTGGGAAAGGTTATCGGTCGCGGCGGGCGCGTCGCGCACGCACTTCGGACGATCGTTCGCGCGACGGCGGAGGGGCGTGTTGCCGTCGACATTCTGGATAGCGAAGAGGCGGCCGAAGGCGTCGAGGACGATGCCGGAAGGTGACATAGTCATCGGGCGGATTGCCGGAGTATTCGGCCTTCACGGAGAGCTCAAATGCGACCCGACTAGCGCGGGTCGCATTGTCTTTTCTGCGGGCACGACCCTGCGCTGCGAACGCGACCAAACTTCTTCGCCGATTCGGTTGACGCAGGTCCGGCCGCACAAGGGGCGTCTACTGATTCGCATCGAGGGTGTTGACGATGCGGATGCGGCGGGCGATTTCGTTGGCGGGGTGCTTTACGCCCCGCGTCAAGACGTCGTCTTGAACGAGGGCGAGTATTTCGACGCGGACCTCGTCGGATGCTCGGTGTGCGGCACGGATGACACACCCTACGGAACGGTGGAGCGCGTCGAGCACTATCCCGCCGGTGACATGCTCGTCGTCACCGGACACCTCGTGCCGATGGTGGGCGCGATCGTTCGCGAGATCGATCTCGGTCGCCGTCGCATTGTCATCGATCCGCCGGCGGGGCTGCTCGATTAGGCGTTCTTAGTTCCCGTCCGGCTCGAAGCTTGCACGGAAGAGATAGCGCCCTGCCACTGGTTTGCAATCTACGAGTTTTGGCGAATATTTGCTGTGCCGGGCCGCGTCGAGAACGGACCGATCGATCTGGGCGTTGCCGCTCGACTCCCACACGCTTGCGCGGGTGACGCTTCCGTTGGGGGCGATCGTGACGGCGACGATGGCCGACCCGCCGGCCTTCAATCCGTGCGGCATTTGTGGCTGAGCAGGCTTCGTAACCAGTGCCTCCACGTTGGGATTCGCGCAGGCTGCAGGCACGACCGCCAAGCCCGTTAGGGCGGGCGTAGAGACGGACTGAGCCGGAGCAAAGGCAAGGGCTGGTGAGAACGCCTCGAGTGCGAGCGTCAGCAGTGCAAAAATCATAACGGTTCCCCCAATGACGTAGTAGTTGACGGTAAGTCCGCGTGGCGCGCTGCCGGCGAGCCGCGCGATGCGCTCGACCAACTCGTGGCGCGATCCCAGCGCGCTCGGCGTCGCAAGAGGCGCGCGCGTCTGGCAAATACGCCGTGCAAGCGTTGCCAGAAAGGCCGCATACTCGCCGGGGTCGCCGGTTTTTCGAACCGCCCAGTCGTCGCATGCGGCTTCCCGTTCCAGCCCTAAATTGCGGCCGGCAAAATGAACCCACGGATTGAAGAACAGGATGGCCTCGACCAAACGCTGGACGAGATTGCCAGGTACGTCGTGTCGCGCAACGTGTGCGCGCTCGTGCGCAATCACACGCTCCAGGTCGGCGGCTGCGAGCGTTTCAAACAGATTTTTTGGAATAATGATTGCCGGTTTACGGAAGCCAACGGCGATCGGAATCGCTACGTCAGTCGAAATGAGAACGTCGTCCGCCGCTAGCGACGGTACCGCGGCCTTCCGTATGCGGCCGATCCGAGCCAGGCTCGCGCCGAGCCGAGCGAGGCATACTCCGGCCCCCAACAGCCAGACGGCCGGAATCCAGTGCAACGCCGGAGTGAAGAAACCCGCCGCGCCATGCACCAGCGGCTGCGCCGGAAAGAGCGAAATCGTCCACGCATACTCCCCAGTGGCGGCGTGAGGTTGTACGGCGGTGAGTAAAAGCGCCCCGGCATTGGAAAGGACGGTCAACACCGGTACGGCGAGTAGCGCGAGCAGCGTCGCGAACCAAACCGCATAGCGCGTCGTCGCATTGCGCTGCGGAACGCAACAATTGACGAGGTAGGCAATCGCCACGACCGCAGCGCCCTCCCACAAGCTATCGAACAAAACACGAACGATCATTTGCCTTTTCTCCTCTGCCGGGCGACCGCGCGCGCAATTTGTGCCAAATCCTCGTCGTTCAATCGCGCGTCGTCGAGCAGCGTGACGGCCAGCGCCCCAGGTGAGTCTCCGAAGAACCGGCCGAGCAGATTGCCAATAGCCGACTTTGCCGCCTGGCGGCGTTGGACGACCGGGTGGTAGAGAAATGCGCGCCCGTCTTCCTCATGCGCGATGTAGCCCTTTTGTTCGAGCGTTCGCAGCGTGGTGAGGACGGTGCTGTACGTCAGCGGCGGCGGAGCGAGCCCGTTGACGACGTCGGCGACCGTCGCGTTCCCTTCGCGCCAGAGCACTTCCATGAGCCTTAGCTCGTGGTCGGTAAGTACCGCAGATTTTTTACGCGGCATTCCCGGCGCGTGGTTCCCGTACTATTAGTTTCATAATAGTAGGATAGCCGCTCGGGAATCGCGTGTCAACTAGTTTACTAATAGCTCTCGCGGATCGTGGCGCTTAACTGTTCTCCGGATGCGCGACGGCATAGGCCGTCACGGCGCCGTCGACCGCGGCCTTGAGCGACGGGCCCTTGCCGACCTCGCGTTCGAGCGGGGCGCCGAAGCAGGTATAGACGAGCAAGACGAAAGTTACCGTCACGTGGTTGTGACTGGCCGGCGTCTCCGCCAGCGAGCCCGCCGCGATCGTATTGTTGCGGTTGGGGCCGCAGATTGCATCCGCCGATTGCGCCGCGGGCGACGTTACGGCCGTCATCTGCGTGACGAACCGGCGGTCGAGCGCAAGGTAGAGCTCGCGTAGCGCATTAGTGAGCTCGGCCGGTACGACGTATCCCGAAGCCGTGACGGGCGCAATGATGATGCCGCGCGACGGCTTGACCACCGGAGTGGGTGATGGTTTCGCGGCGCCTTTATGCTTGAAAACCGAATCGACGATGTTCGAGAGGCCCGAGATCGGAACTTGCGCACCGTTGCTGGAGGTCGGCGCGGGCGTGTTTGCGGTTTGCGTTCCGACGTTCTGGGTCTCGCGCCCGACGAAGGCCAGAATCTGTGTGCGGGCGAGCAGCGATTGCGACGCTACGTCGGCGACGCTGGAGACCTGAGCCGTCTGAGAGAAAAGAATGACTCCGCTCTCGACGCTTACGACCTGCTCGACGACCGCGGCGGACTCTCCGACCGGCGTCACATAACCGCTGATATAAAAGTCTGCTTTTGCGGCACGGGCATTGTCGAGAAAACTGGGGCGCTTTACCCCCGCGGGGATCGGCAGCACCGTAATCCCGCCCGCCGCCACCATCTCCTGACCCAGGATCTGCGCGATCGCGGTCCCGATCCGCGGATCTGCGCCGGTTTGCACCTCGAACGGATAGACGAGGACGACGGGCAGTTGTTCGAGGGAAGACGGGGGCGCCGAGGGTTGGGGCGAGGGTTGCGGCGACGGCGTCGCCGCGACGAAGCCGAGGAGCGAGCACGCGAGAATCAAGCCGGCTATTCGGCGCGCGAAGCGTGTTTCAGCCATCAGCCGACGACTCTTCGCGCGCGGCGACTTGATATCCGGTCGAGAGCGCGATGCTGTACTCCGCCCCAAAGAGAAAGATCGAGCCGATGCAGTAGAACCAGAGCAGCAAGACGAGCGGTGCGGAGAGGGCCCCATAGATGAGCGTGAAGTCCACGTGCGTCACGTACGCCGCGAAGGCGTACTGCACCGCCGGCCAGGCTACGGCAACCACCGTGGCTCCGCGCAGGGCGAATGCCCAGGAGTTACGGCGATTGGGCAACCAGCGATAGAGCACGACCGCCACGATAAAGACCAGCGCGATCGAGATCAAGTAGGCCAAAATGTGCGTCACGCGGCGCGGATCGTGAACTCCGGCGACGTGAAACGAAATTGAAAGCACGATCGGTAGCGCGATGGCAATCAATAAGAGTATTCCGGTCACGGGAAGCATGACGACCGACAGCAACAGGTTATGCACGAGCGGGCGCCCTTTCGGAACGGCGAGCGCGCGATCGAGCGCAAAAGCGAGGCCCATGAAAAGATTCTTTCCCGACCAGAGCAGGAACGCGGCGGCGATCAGGCTCGAGATGCCGCGTCCGTACATGTAGGTTTGCAGGTTCATGGCGATGTAATCGTGCAGCGTCGGGGCCAGCGTATTGACGAGGGCTAAGGTCCGACGCTCCGCATCGGGAAAGAGCAGCGTCGCGGCGCTCAGTGCGAGAACCACGAGTGGAAAGAGCGCGAACAGGGCGTTGAACGCAATCGATTGCGCGTGAAAGGCGCACCCATCGCGAGAGAAACGAACCAGGGCGTCACGAAAGGCGGAGATGAGTCGCCGCATCGCAAGCGGTATATCGTTGGAACGTGCCGCTATTCCCACCGGCTCCGGTAGCGATTCTGGTCGATGGCCGCCCACTCGCAAGCTACGTACGCGCGTATGTGGCGGGTGGACGTGTTTTGGCGCCGGTCGCCCCATTGTTGACGCGGTTGGCCGACCGCGTCTGGTACGAAGGCGACACGTTGGTCATCCAACGCGGGTCGCGGCGCGTGCGCGTTCCCCTGGAAAGAACCTTTCCGGAGCAGTTCGATGGTGCGTACATCGCCGTCGGACCGGTTCTTCGAGCGTTGGGGGCGTCGCTCTGCTGGGAGCCCAAACGCCGCCGTTTGATCGTGCGGCTTCCGGAGCGAGGCAACGTTGCAACGCCGACGCCTTTCGACCCGGTGGCGCCGTCGGCTCCGCCGGCGACGGTCTTCACACCATCGCCGCCGGTGACTCCGCGTCCGATCTGGACCGGCTCGCCGTTGCCTCGACGGACTCCGCTCCCGCTTCCTCCGCCTCGCCTGGAATGAGCACCACTTTCCCGAGCGCGCCGCCGGCGACGCGTTCGTAGGCTTCTCGTGCAGCCGTGAGCGGAAAGCGTGCCGCGACCGGCGGAGGCGTGAGCACTCGCGATTCAAAGAGCGGGCCGAACTTCGCGTACAGCCGCGCAATCTGTGCGAGATCGAGTTGGGCCGTATCGAGCCCAAATAGTTGCAGCCGGCGTCGATAGAGCATAAAGAGGTCGAGTTGGACTTCCCGGCCGCCGGCGGCCGAAAAGACGACCATGCGTCCTCCCTTTCGGAGTGAATCCGCCAGTTGGGCAAAGACCGGTGCGCCAACGCCGTTGAGGGCGACGTCGGCGCCCCTTCCCGCGGTGAGTTCAAGGACCGCTTTGGGGACGTCGTCGCTGTCCGAACGCAAAACCGCCTCAACGTTCAGGCCGTGCAGCGGCGGCCCGAGGTCGACGCTCGAAAGATCCACGGCGACGGCGTGACCGCCCAGCGCTTTCACCAGGGCGACTGCCGCCGATCCGACGGCGCCGCCCGCACCGGAGACCACGGCCCACTCGCCCGTTTGGAAGCGCGCGAGCTCGACCAGTGCGCTCCACGCGGCCACGAAGGGCACGCCGGTCACGGCGGCCGCTTCGGCGGTCAAGTGGGAAGGGCGCTCGATCACCGCGTCGAGCGGCAGCAGCATATGCTCGGCGTGGGAGCCGTCCTGGGTCATCCCGAGGATACCGCCGCCCGAACCCCAGACCTTTGTCCCGATCGTGGCATCCGGACCCTCGATGACACGGCCGGCAAAATCGCGTCCGAGAATCCGCGGCAGCGTCACCTGCGAGAAGTGACCCAATGCAACGCCGGTGTCGCTGGGATTGACTCCCGCCGCCTCGATTTCGATGCGCACGTAACCGGGGGGAAGAGGCGCGTCTTGCACCTGGCTGATTCGCAAGTTTTCGAGCGGGCCGAACTGCTCGACTCTCAGCGCCTTCCACTTTAAATCCACTAGCGCAATCCTACGGCGCCGAGATCACGATCGCCCAGGCCGCGATCCGAAACGTTGCGCAGCAGCGCTTCCATCGCATCGATAACCGGCAGGCGTTCGTGGTGGGCCGTGGCCTGCATGAGCAGGGCATCTTTATGCGCCATATCGATGCTCCAGAGCGGATCGTAATCGTTCTCGACCATGCGCTTTCCGCGGCCGCGAATCTGGCCCGTCGGATCGTAGAAGTCGAAGAGCTCGTAGGCTCGTGCGCGAGATAAGTCTTGCTCCTCCGCCATGCGCAGCGCATCGTTGATGCCGCCGACGACCGCCAGAATCATGGCGTTGCCAATCAGCTTATAGATGGCAGCGAGATCCGCGCGCTCGCCGACATAACGCAAGTCGCTGCACATCGCCTCCAAAGCAACGCGAAGGCGCGCGAAGAGCGACAGATCGCCCGACGCCATCATCACTCCCCTACATTCCAACGCCATTGGCGGTCCCATGAAGACCGGCGCGTGAAGCAGCGCGCGCCCCGACTCCTCGAGCCGCCGGACCCGCTGCGCAACGCGTTGCGGCAGAACGGTCGAATGGTCCACGATCGGACAATCCCTCGTAATCCCGGCGAGTGCGGCATCTAACACGGCGTCGACGCTCGCGTCGTCGGCCAAGCAGAGGTGGACGCGGTCTGCGCCACCGGCCGCGTCGACGGGGTCGGTGAACGCGCGAGCGCCGTCCGATTCGAGAGCTTGCGCCCTCGCTGCGGTACGATTCCAGACGTGCACCGTCAGACCGCGGCGCAGCATCGCGCGAATCATCGCCGAGCCGAGCATTCCGGCGCCGTAGAAGGCAACGGTCTCCACCGGCGTTACTCCGCCTTCGGGGCCGGCCGTCGCACGAGCAGATTGAGCCCCGCGACGACGACCGCGGCCGCGAATGCGTACCAAATCTGCGTGGGGTTGGTCAGGAACTGCAGATTGAACGCGTTGTCCAGCGAATAGAGTCCGCCACCCGCGAATGCGACCGCGATCGCGCCGGCGATATATACCGCGTTGAGCTCCCAGCCGCCGTTGGTCACAAAGAAGCCTTTGGTGATATGAACCGATCCGATCGCGACGAGCATCACGAGAACGATCAATGCCGGGCCGAGCGCACCGCCCAGTCCGAGCGCGGTCAATAGACCACCGGCCGTCTCTCCCAAACCAGCCATCAATGCGAACATTTTGCCGGGACGAAAGCCGAGATTTTCGAAGAACCCGCCGGTCCCGTCGAGCCCATATCCTCCGAACCAGCCGAACAACTTCTGCGTGCCGTGGGCCGCTAAGCCAAGCCCAAGGATCAGTCGAACGATTAACAGTGCAATGCTCATAATCTCTTTCTCCCCCGATTTATCAGAATAAAGCTCACGGTCCGTTCTTACCGACGAGATCTTGGACGAGAACGAACTGAACGCCGAGCGCCTGCAGCCTGGGAATCATCGCGCGGACTGCCGCCAAAGTCGTCGGGCGCGGGTGCCCGATCGCGATGGCGCTGCCGGTGCGCTGCGCGATCGCGGCCGCCGCAGAGAGCTGCGCTTCACTGTATGCCACGTCGGCCCGATTATCCAAAAAGACGTCGCGCGCGGCGGTTGGAACTCCCATTTGGCGCGCGGTGTCCTCTCCGACCGACGCTGCGTTGGTCTTCGAATCGATGAAGAAGAGGTTGTGCTCTGCGAGCACGCCGATGACCGCGCGCATCACCCGGGGATCGGCGGAGGCTTTGCTGCCCTCGTGGTTATTGACCCCTCGCGCGAGGGGAACTTCCGCGAGGTCGCTTTGAACTTGCGCGACGATCTGCGCATCGCTCATTTCGGTGGTAACTTTTCCGGGCCCCGGATTGAGACCGGAGAGGGTCTCCATCGGCAGATGGAGCATCACGCCCTTTCCCGCATCCGACGCCTCCGTGGCGATGATACTCGTGTAGGGGACGTCGGGTAGGACCGAGAGTGTCAACGGTATTTCTAAGGCGACGAATCCACGCTCGGTTGCAATCCATTGGCCGCAATCGTCCACGATCAGCGCAAGCTGCGGACGTTGCGGATTGCCCGTAACCAGCGACGTGGGCGATGCGGTGGGCGACGGCGTCGCGACGGGCGTCACCGTCGCCGCCACCGTCGGCGTCGGAGCCGCCGGCTCTGCGGACGGCGCAAGCGTGCGAAAGACGTAGTGGGTAACGGGGTGAGGTTTGGGCCGCAACAGCCACCACCCGGCGACGGCTGCGAAAAGGATCAATACGATCAGCGAAACGAGCGGCCCCATGCGGGAGCCGGAGCGTCGCGAAGCTCTCCTCGGCACCGGCGCTAGTTATTCGTCAATCCAGGATATGGCCCTCGCCGGGATGTAGCAGTGCGTCCTATGCAATTACAGGGAAAGACATTTATCGTTACCGGCGGCAGCTCCGGTCTGGGAGCGGCCTGCGTCATGGAGTTTGCGCGGGCCGGCGCAAACATCGTCATTTGCGACGTCAACGATCGCGGAAACGAGCTGGCGCGCGAGATCGGCGCCGCCGTTCGGTTCGCGCGAACCGACGTCACTGACGGCGCGCAAGTTCAAGGCGCGGTGGATCTGGCGGCGGAGGCGTTCGGCGCGCTGCATGGTGCGATCAACTGCGCGGGCATCGCTACGGCCGAGCGAGTCATCGGCCGCGAGGGTCCGCTGCCCTTGGAACGTTTTTCGAAGGTCATCGCGGTGAACTTGATCGGTACGTTCAACGTTATTCGATTGGCGGCGGCCAAAATGATCGAACGCCCCGTCGAACCGCTCGAGGATCGTGGCGTTATCATCTGCACCGCATCGGTAGCGGCCTACGAGGGGCAGATCGGTCAGGCGGCATATGCAGCCTCGAAAGGCGGGATAGTCGGGCTCACCCTCCCGGTGGCGCGCGAGTTCGCGCAGCATCAGATTCGCGTGATGAGCATCGCGCCGGGAATCTTCGACACGCCGATGCTCGCAGGTTTGCCCGAACCCGCGCGCGAGTCGCTGGGTAAGCAGGTTCCGTTCCCGTCGCGTCTCGGAAAGCCGGCGGAATATGCGGCGCTGGCGCGGCATATCGCCGAGAACCAGATGCTCAACGGCGAAGTGATTCGCCTCGACGGCGCGATCCGAATGGCGCCGCGTTAAGGCCGTCTACCGTGAAAACCACGCTCGTCGCCGCGATCGCCTTACTCGGCCTCGCTATCGCGGTTCAACCCTCTCACGCGGCAATCCGGACGCCCTCGCCGATCGCCACGCCGATTCCGCTGCCTTCGCCCGAACGGTTACTCTATCTCATTCGACGGCAGTTCCGATCGCATCGTCCGCCGCCGCCGTATGTTACCTACACGCTGATTCGAAAACAAACGCTCGACGACGGCTATCCCGATCTGCTCAACAGCTACACGTATCACATCTGGTGCCGGACCACGGATCGCGCGGCGTTGGGTCGCCGCGTCTATCGGGGCTCCGCTCGCGGCACCCTCGAG
>Ga0182024_10021308_pt1 | contig 11771 bp, 10 predicted proteins | sample P32metaG_FD_120480 | JGI IMG/M metagenome (GOLD analysis project Ga0182024, IMG submission 120480) | Permafrost microbial communities from Stordalen Mire, Sweden - P3-2 metaG (Illumina Assembly) | ecosystem: Environmental > Terrestrial > Soil > Wetlands > Permafrost | place: Sweden: Stordalen... | reverse complement strand
CGTCGGCTCATGCGACAGCTTCTCGAATCTGGCGCTCTGCTCGACGAGCGAGCGAAGATGATCTTTGATGATTTGCAGTTTTTGGTCGCCTTGGGATTGGGTCAGGACTTGCACATCCTCTTCGGAAAAATCGATGGCGACTTCGACCAGGGCGAGCAGCTCGGCCAGCTCCTGCATCGGGACCGCCAGCCGGCGTGAGAGCTCACCGGCCATCAATCTGCGGGCGGATTGGAGCTGGCGGTGCGTTTGCGCGCCGATGGCGGCGGCCACGCCCTCGGCTTGGGCCAGGTCGATCTTTCCGTTGAAAAAAGCCCTGGCGGTGAATTCGCCCGGCTCGGCCGGGCGAGCACCCTCTCGCCCCAGGTAATCCAGCAGGCGCCGGGCCAGCAGCGGATTGCCGGGGATGTGAAATTCGATCAGGTCTTGGCCGGTGTAACTGTGCGGAGCGTGGAAATGGTATATCCAAACGGGGAAGCAGAGGCCCTCAACATTCAACCATTGCCGCTGGGCGGAGGCATGTCCCGACAACGCAGCGCCCAATCCCCGGGCCAGATCCGCCGCCCCTGGGCCGCTCAGGCGGACGACGCTCCGCGCGGCCAAGCCCACGCTGGAGCTGATCGCGGAAATGGTGTCGTCCAGCCGCACTGCGGCGCTCACTTGTCCTTGGCCTTGTTGCGTTCGGCTTCCTCGCGCATGGCTTCGACGCGGCGCTGCATGTTGGCCCACCAGGTGGCCAGGCGTCCGGCCGGCGCCGGCCCATTGACCAGCGAATCATGCTTATCGTGTTTCTTGTCCTGTTTTCGCGCGCGGGTGGGCTTGGCATCAATGATAATCTTGTTGGCCTTCTCGTTCTCCTCGCGCTGCTTAATGTGATCGCGGATGCGCTTGCTCTCGTAAACGCCGATGGCGGTGCTGGTGAGGATGTACAAAATTAATCCGCTGGGCATCGAATACATCAGGACAGGGAAGAGCAGCGACATCCAGCGCATCATCTTTTGCTGCTGCGCCTGCTCGGGCGTGGCAGCCGGCGGCATGGGCTGGGTCTTCTGCTGCAAGTACATCGCCACCGCCATCAGAATCGGCAGAAGGTTCAGGGAAACGATCCGCATTCCGAAGAATGGGACGATCAGGGGATGGGAATCCCAATGAAGGAACCGATCGGGCCGGGCCAGGTCGTGAACCCAGGTCAGGCCCCACAAAAATGGCTGTTGGCGCAGGGCGATCTCGTTCTGCAGCGCCGAATACAAGGCGATCCAGATCGGCATTTGCAGGAACATGGGCAGGCACCCAAGGATGGGCGTAACGCCCATTTCCTTGTAGATTTCCATCTGGGCCTTGGCGTAGGCTTCCTTGTCGTCGCCGTATTTTTTCTTGAGCCGTTCCAGCTCCGGCGCCATCTTCTGCATCTTCATCATGGAGACTTGCGAGCTCTTGGTGATGGGATGCAGCGCCAGCCGCACCACCAACACCAGCAGAATGATCGCCAGGCCCCAGTCCCGCGTGATGAAATGGAACATGCGCAGCAAATCGACCAGGCGATCCACCAGCCAGGGCACGGCGCAAACGCCGCAATAGCTGGAAGAGCTGGAAAGAAGCTGGTTGTAGGCGCGCGGATAATCGCTGTAATAATCCCCCTCCAGCATCTGCCGCCGTTTGGGACCAAAAAATACTTTCAGCGGCACATCGTCGCCGCCGCCGGGTTTTAGCTGCAAATCGGCGGTCTGAAAATCGAAGGTGATCAGGCGGTCCTCGGGCTGGTCGTCGGGATTGAGAACGCTGGCGTGAACCGCGCCGATTTGCCCCGGCTTATCCGGTCGCACGATGGCGGCGAAATAGACGCTGGTTGCCCCGGCCCAGAGGAATTTGTATCCCTTATCGCTCTTGGAAAAATCCTTGTCGGCAGCGCCGGGCTTAAAATCGCTCAGACTGTCGCGCAGGACGTCGACGACCCGGTCGCCTTTGTCAAAACCGACGACGATCTGCCGATCGTCGCCGCGCTCGATCTCGCGCGGCGGCATTGTGGGGCCCTCAAAATCCAAGCGTACCGTTTCGGCGCCGCCGGACAGATTCTGCACCTGGTAATCGACGGAAACCTCGTATCCCGCCGAGGTATTATCCGGACCGTGCTTTTCCACGAAATACGTTTTGGTAAGCCGCAGGGCCGGCTTGCCGTCGGCGCCAAGGATGTCGATTCCATATGTTGCCGACACCGGCGTGTGCGATTGGCTTTGCCAGGGCACGCCGGTCAGGTCGACGGCTTGCCCGTTGAGGGTCAGGCCGCGCGTGGCCAAGGTGCGGTATTCATCATGTCCCTCGTAGGGCTGCTGGAAGGAATAGAGGTCCTTACCGTCGACCGCCTGGGCTTCATTTACGATAACCGAATCAACGGCTGCCCCTTGCGCGTCCAGCCGCAGCGCAAGGGCATAGTCCGGGTCCCTACGAACCGTGGAGCCGATCAATGCCTCGGGGCTGGAGGCCGGGGTCGCGGCGGGTTTGAAGCCGCCGGTTTGCGTCGTCGCCGGGCCGGCGCTGATGGATTCGCCAGCCACGGTGGTCGGCTCGGGCTGCGTTGTGGGAGGCGTGGCTTGAGCGAGCGCGGCGCGATTACGCTCGCCGGTCAGGTCCCATTCCGGATGTTTCGGATAGACGAACTTCACCAGGAAGAGGTAGTAGCCCATGATCAGGGCCACGACCGCCGCCATCGCGATGTACATCTTCTTGGTGTCCATGGGGTCTTGCGGGCGGTTATCGTCCGTCGATCAGGCGGGTGCCCAGGAAATTGTCCAGGTCAGGGATCGCTTCGACTTTCTTGACGGTGGTCTCGACATCGTAGGTCAACCGGACGAATTCGATGGCATTGTCGGTGACGATCACAAAGCTGGTTCGGGGATCGCGGTCGCGGGGCTGGCCGACCGATCCGACATTGATGATCGCCTTTTCGTCGGTGAGCTCGAATTTGTAGTCCAATTCATCGGGGCTATAGAAGTCCGGCCCTTCCAGGAATATGCCGGGAACGTGCGTGTGTCCCACGAAGCAGAGCCGGTCGAATCGCTCGAAAATGCTCACGAACTTGCCGGGGTTGGTGTAAATATCATCGGGAAAGATGTACTCGTTGATGGGCCGCCGCGGCGAGGCGTGGACGGCCACGAAGTCGTTGGTCCGCAGGCGCACGGGCAGGTTGCCCAGAAATCTCCAGCGATTGGCGCGGCGGACGACGTCGGTGTCTTCCTCAAAGCACTTGCGCGTCCAATAGCAGGCCTGCTCGGCGCCCTGGTTGAAATTGAATGGCTCGTAAAAGACGGCAAAGTCATGGTTTCCCATAAGTGAAGCGCGGCATCGGCTGGCGACCAAGTCGATGCACTCCATCGGGTTAGGTCCGTACCCGACAATATCGCCCAGGCAAACAATGTGTTGGATTCCCCGGCGGTCGATTTCGGCCAGAACCGTTGAGAAAGCCTCGAGATTTCCGTGAATGTCGCTGACAATGGCAAACATGCCGAACGTCCCTCGTCCGGCACAACGCCAGCTGGGGCCGGGGAGATGATGGTATGGGCAGTGGGAACTGGCGTCAAACGGCGCGCCGCCGCGGGAGCGCCGGGCGTGGCCGGGCTCCTAAACTTGATTCGATCTATTGGCATCCTTAGAGTCAGCCGCGCGTTGCGCTGGGCGGGCACAAGTATGGCCAAACAAACCATTGGCGTCTGCATGTTGGGCTGTGGTGTGGTGGGCGGAGGGGTGGCGCATATCCTGCACGAGCAAGGCGAGCTGATCGCGCAGCGCACCGGGCTGAAATTCGAACTGCGGCACATAGTCGTTCGCGATACCTGCAAGGCGCGGCCGGCGTATGTTGCTCCGGTCCATGACGATGCCCGCCGGGCTATTGAGGATCCGCAAACCGACATCGTTGTCGAGCTGATCGGCGGCATCGATATACCGCTGCAACACATGCGTCATGCGTTGGAACTGGGCAAGCCGCTGGTCACGGCCAACAAAAGCGTCCTGGCTGAGCGTGGGCCGGAGCTGTTTGCGATGGCACACAAGCACAAGACGTGTATCGCATTCGAGGCAAGCTGCGCCGGCGGGATTCCAATCGTCAACGCCCTGATGCATGGGTTGATCGCAAATCGCATCGATGCCCTGGTGGGAATCGTCAACGGAACCTGCAATTTCATCCTGACGCGGATGACACGAAACGGCTCATCGTATGCCCAGGCGCTTGCCGAAGCGCAGAAAGCCGGGTTTGCCGAGGCTGATCCGACCATGGACGTTTCCGGCCGCGATGCGGCGCAAAAGCTGGCGATCCTGGCCGGGCTGGCGTTCAATATCCGCGCGGCCGAGGCCGATATCCACACCGAGGGAATCGACAAGTTACAAGATGTGGATATTAAATTCGCCGGCGAGCTGGGCTACGTGATCAAGCTCCTGGCGATCGCACAACGACATGGCGAGCGCATTTCCTTGCGTGTCCATCCCACGCTGGTGCACCGCAGCGATATGTTGGCGGACGTGGGCGGCAGCTTCAACGCGGTGAGCTTGTACGGCCATGCGTTGGGCCACGCGCTGTTCTACGGGCGCGGCGCCGGGCAGATGCCGACGGCTAGCGCGGTGGTGGCGGATTTGGTGAACGTGGGATTGGGTGTGACGCCATTGGCGTTTAGACAATTGAGCATTTTCGCCGACCAGGTTCGGCCCGCCCCGCTGTTGGCGACTGGGGAACTGACCAGCCGCTATTACTTGCGCCTGACCGCCCGCGACGAGCCGGGTGTGCTGGCCCAGGTGACGCGAGTTTTGGGAGAGAAAGGGATCAGCCTCTCGGCGATTCTGCAGCACGAAGCCAACGACGGCCAGAGCGTGCCGGTAGTGATTACAACGCACCTGGCCCGTGAGGGATCGATGCAGGCGGCCCTGAAGGAAATCGACAAATTGCCGGCGATCGCCCCGCCGACGACGTGTCTGAGGATTGTCGATTTGCCGAAGGAGTTTGCGAGTGCCTGAAGAATCCTTGGAAGAACGATATCGGAAGGTTCAAGATCGACAACCCTTGAAAACGCTCGCTAATGGGTTGGCAATTGTCCGATGCAAGAAACACGAAGGTATCGACTTTTCCGGGCTCCAAAAGGAAAAGATAATCAGGCTGACCTCCAAGGTGTGGGGAAGCAAGTTTGCCGAGGGTTGGACCTTGGCGAAATACGTAAGCTGGATAGAATCGAGGATTGCGGAGTTAAGTTGGACACCTTCGACATGCCGGCCAGCGACAGGACATCGTTTGCGGAACCGATTGGAGTGTCACGCGGGATCGCCGTGCATACAATAAGGCTGGTCAGCACTGGACGATACGTTCATGCCTATCCCGACGAGGATAATGATGAGTGATGTAATCGACCTGCCACCTGATGATGATTCGCCCTTAGTGGATCCGCCGCTTGTTGATGATCTGTATCCCGACCAAGACGCTGACGAATTTACGCTCGTCTTTATTCCACAAGACCAAGTATCACGGAACCAAAAAGAGGTCGTGGTCGTGCCGCGTGAGTCGGAGGACGGAAAACGCATTGAGTTACGACTCACGCAGCTGGCCCGAATTCTCGGCGCGCCTATCACGCGTTTGTTTCATGCTGGAGGCGGGGATTTCGGATTTTACCTATCCGACGGGCGGGAAGTCCATCTGTCGGACGAGTCGGGATCGGGGCAGCGCTCGCAGGTCGCCTACGAGCAATTGCAGGACTTAGGCATGATCGCGCAAATTGCGTTTCGACAAAGTCAACTCCTGAAAAATCAGACCCGCTGAATATTCTAAGCACTCGTCAATGGCGCGTCCCTGCCAATGAAATACGCCATCATCATCCCCGATGGGGCGGCCGATGAGCCGCTGGAGGAGCTGGACGGCCTTACGCCGCTGGCGGCGGCGCACACGCCTAACATGGACCTGATCGCCCGAGAGGGCCGACAGGGGCTGGTGCGCACCATCCCCAAGGGTTTTGAGAGCGGCAGCGACGTGGCGATCATGTCTCTGCTGGGATACGACCCCAAGATTTATCACACGGGCAGGGCGCCGTTGGAGGCGGCGGCGCAGCACATTCCGCTGTCGCCCACGGATTGGGTGTTCCGCTGCAACCTGGTAACCGTCGCCGATGGAATCATGAAAGATCACTCCGCCGGGGGCATCGGAAATGCCGAGGCGCAGCGGCTTATCTCGGATCTTTCGCACGGGCTCACAGCGCCGGGCTTCGAGTTTTTCACCGGTGTGAGCTATCGGAATCTGTTGGTGTATCGGGGAAGTCAGGCGTTTAACGTCACGACGCGCCCGCCGCACGAAATTCCCGATGAGCCGATTGCAAAACACCTGCCGCGCGGCCAGGGGAGCGAGATTCTGCGCAAGCTGATGTCCGAATCGGCCGAAATGCTGGCGGACCACGAGATCAACCAGGTCCGCCGCCAAACGGGGCACAATCCGGCGACGCAGATTTGGCTCTGGGGACAGGGCCATGCGCCGAACATACCGACGTTTCAGCAACGCTTCGGAGTAAATCCTGGATGTATGATTACGGGCGTAGACCTGCTGCGCGGATTGGCGGTGCTGCTGGGCTGGGATGTGCACGAGGTTCCAGGCATGACCAGCTTCCACGACACCGATTACGCGGGCCAGGGCCGCGAAACGGCCAAGATGCTGGACAAGTACGATCTGGTTTTCAGCCACATCGAAGCGCCCGACGAAGCCAGCCACCAGGCGGATTGGAAGACCAAGGTGGAAGCGATTGAGCACATCGACAGCTACATCGTCGGCCCGGTACTGGAAAAGCTGCGAACTTTCGACGAGTGGCGCATCCTGGTGATGCCGGACCATCCGACCAACATTTCAACGCGAAAGCACGGCTACGCCCCCAGCCCATTCGCCATGGCCGGCACGCGCGTCACCAGCGTTCTCAAGGGCGACTTTAACGAGAAGAACGCCGCGGCCAGCGATTTGCACATCGAGCATGGGCATGAGCTGATGGAATATTTTCTGCGGGCCGGTTTGGCTTAGCGATCGCGGCGGGCGGGCACATGCTTATTCAATATCAGAATTCCAAAGAAGATTATTTGGAGGCCAATGCAGATCTCGCAACGTGGGCAACACAGCGCGCGAAGCGATCTCCGCGTTCCCGTATTTTTGCAGCGGCCTCCGGTTTGTTTACCATGGCTTGGATCGCTGCGTGGCAAAGCAGCCCATTCTTCGATGTCCGCTTGTTCTGGTTGAACTTTTTTATTCCGTACTGCGCCCTTGGTATTTTTGTTTTTGTCATCGGCGTTCAACCGCAGATACGGGCACGCAAATGGAGACGAATCCTTGGGCTCAGCCTAGTTACTCTCACATCGACGCTGATTATTCTCGGCGCCTTGCTTGTGGTAGCGAGCACCAGCGCGCACTCTGGCAACGTTTCGATTGGACGCGTCAGTGGAATACAATTGGCCCTGACGCATGCCACCTGGATCTTTATGTTCTTTGGTCTTGGCGTCCTGGGCCTCCGAAGCCGAAAACAACGCGAGGGCTTGGTGTGGAGCGGCCAGCCGTCGCTGACGCGTGCAAAGACCGCGGATATTTCAGCCACGGGCGTGTGCGTGACCGATCCCCTTTCTCGCACGGAATATGATTGGCCCGCATTCGTCCGCTCTGCGGAGACAAAAAATCTTTTTCTGCTGTATCTGTCCAATTTTTCGTTTCTGATGCTTCCCAAACGCGCATTTCCCGACGAAGAGCACCTGGAAGCGATGCGCGCCCCGACCAGGGGCATCGGTCCCGCTCCATCTGCCTTTCCCGTTCAGCCCATCACAAGTTTCCGGGCTGATGAGCGGTGAGCACTGTCCGACTTCTTTCCCGACCGTTGAGTCGGTGTCAATCTCTTCTATAATCTGCTTCCCGCACGGGAAATCGGCGGAAATCGGAAAAATGGGACTGATCGTTCAGAAATTCGGCGGCAGCAGCGTGGCCGATGCGCAGCGGATTCATCGCGCGGCCAAGCGGGCCATCGCGACCAAGCTCAAGGGGAACCAGGTCTGCGTTGTCGTCTCGGCGATGGGGGATTCCACCGATGAACTGCTGGCGCTGGCCAAACAGGTCTGCGAAAATCCGCCTAAACGGGAGATGGATCAACTGCTGGCTACCGGGGAGCAAGTGACCATCGCGCTGATGGCCATGGCGATGCACGCGCAGGGGCACGAGGCGATCAGTTTCACCGGGGGACAGATTGGATTGGTGACCGATTACTCGTTCACCAAGGCCCGCATCCAATCGATCAATAAGCAGCGCATTTTCGACCAGCTGGCGGCGGGAAAGATCGTGATCATCGCCGGGTTTCAGGGCGTCACGCCGGAGGGGGATTACACGACGCTGGGCCGCGGCGGCAGCAACGCGACGCTGGTGGCCATCGGCGCGGTGCTCGAGGCGGACGTCTGCGAGAATTATACGGATGTGGACGGCATTTATACGGCCGACCCGCGGATCGTGAAAAATGCCCGCAAGATTGACCGGATCAGCTACGAGGAGATGCTGGAGCTGTCGGGCCTGGGCGCCAGCGTGCTGCAGACGCGGGCGGTGGAGTTTGCCAAGAAATACAATGTTCCCATCCACGTGCGCAACAGCCAAAATGAGAACGAAGGGACGTGGATCGTTGCGGAGACTGCGAACATGGAACACATCGTCGTATCCGGCGCCGCGTTGAAGAAGGACCTGATCCGCGTGACGGTGAAGAACGTGCCCGATCGGCCCGGCGTGGCGGCGAAGATATTCGGCGACATCGCCGCCGCCAACATCGTCGTCGACGACATCATCCAGAACGTCATGGACGACAACACCGCCAATATCAGCTTCACCGTCGAGCATGGCGATATGCACGACATCAAGCCGGTGGTGGAGCGGCTGGTGAAGGAGCTTGGCGGCCAGACCTCGCCCATCTACCACGACGGGCTGGCCAAGGTGAGCGTCGTGGGGGTTGGAATGCGCGTCCACACCGGCGTCGCCCAGCGGATGTTCAAGGCGCTGGCCGATGGAAAGATCAATATCCAGAACATCACCACCAGCGAGATCAAGATCAGCGTGATCATCAACAAGGACGAAGCGGGCCGGGCGCTGCAAATCGTCCACGACGCGTTCGGGCTGGGATCGGCGACCAACGCGTCCTGAGATCGCTTTGCCCATATTCATTGTTTGGAATCCCTGCCCACGTGACGCTAACCATTCGGTCAGGTACAACCCCCACCGTAACCCTTGCTTAAGCCGTCCGCGTCGTCTGGCGAGCAAAATGTTGCAGGCGGATGGCACTCTGGGATCAAATAACCGGACGGCGGGCGGTCCGCCGAACAATCTTCATTACCGAAGGAGCAAAACATGACTCAGCCCTACGAGAGCGAAATCGCCGGCATTGGCGCGTTGTTCGATATGTCGTTTTCGCGCTTCATTACCGTTTCCATTATCCGCATCTTGTACATCCTGGGGATCTGCGGAATCGTGCTCGGTTGGATTAGCTTTGTGATCGTCGGATTTTCCCGCGGGGCGGCGGCTGGACTGGGCATGTTCATTCTTGCGACGATCATGGCGGTGATCTATGTGATTTTTCTGCGCGTCTGGCTGGAGCTGATCGTGGTGGTGTTCCGGATCGGGGAGAATACCAATGCGATCGCCAGCGCTTACCGCGCGGCCTCACCGGGTGGCTTCCCCGTTCAGCCGCTGCCGCAGCAACCGGTCCCGCCGCCGGGGCTGTAGGATTTAACATCCTGGCACATCGGGCGATCTGGTGGACTGGATAATCCATTTGCCCCGGTGCGCGCCGGTAGTTATCGTTTGGACCCGCTGATGGGAAGGTTGGCGGTCACATCCTGGGAACCACAAATGACGGCGCAACGCCTGTGTCGACGCCGTCGGCGAGCGGCATTTGCATACGTGCTTGGCTCCTGCATCATCGTGTCAATTGTGCTCGATCACGTGCTGGGCGCGTCCGGTCACGGCGATGATTGGTCGGATTTTGATGGTCGGCAATTTTCCATTGTATGTGCGGTCGATGGGCAGACCATCGGCGTGTGCCAGGATGGCTCGGACCAGATCACGCAGGTTCATTTGCTGGGAATCAGGGTAAACGACGCGCAGTGGGCACAGAAATCCAAAGAATTTCTGGCATCGCTGGCGGGCCAGACGGTGACTTTGAAGTTGGAGCCGACCCAGACGCGCGATGCCCAGGGGAGGCTGCTGGCCTCGGCATTTCTGGATGATCACCAGCCGATCAGCGTGGAAGTAGTCGACCGCGGCCTGTCGCGGGCGGATCGGAGCCTGCGCTACTCATTTCACAGCGATGTCGAACGGGCGCAGTCCCAAGCCCGAAAGAAGCAACGCGGGCTCTGGGCAAATTATTGACGGCCGCACAAGATGACGGAGATGTCCTCGATTCCGCCGGGTTACTCCGGCCCCGAGCCGGACAAAGACGCCAGAAATCTGGCGATGCTCTGCCATCTTCTGTCGATCATTACGATGTTTCTGGGGCCCCTGCTGATCTGGCTGCTCAAGAAGGATTCGCATCCGTTTGTGGATGATCAGGGCAAGGAATCGCTCAATTTTCAGCTCACAATTTTCATCGGATATGTGATCGGGGGCGCGACGTATTTTGTTTGCATCGGGCTTTTTATCCTCATCGCCCTGTGGATCTTCCACCTGGTCATGGCGATCAACGCCGCGATGAAGGCCGGCGAGGGAATCGCGTATCGCTATCCGATCAACCTGCGTCTAATCAAATAAAAAGGCGCGGGAATGATCCCGCGCCTTTTGCTTGCCCGTGGGGCGGAACAAATCAGCCGACTTTGGCTGGATAGAACGGCGTCGCGGGCTTTCCCGGTGCGTTGGATGGGTGGGGAATCGCTTCCTCCCCGGCGCGGGGGTGAGCGCTGTCGTACACCTCTTTCATCCGCTGCGTGGTCAGGTGCGTGTAAATCTGCGTCGTGCTCAGGCTCTGATGTCCGAGCAATTCCTGCACGCTGCGCAGATCCGCGCCGTTGTTGAGCAGATGCGTCGCGAAGCTGTGGCGCAGGGTATGCGGGCTGATGCCCGGATCGAGGCCGGCGGTTTGCAGGTATTTATCAAGCTTCCGCCTGACCGACCTCGTGCTCAGGGCCTGGCCGTGCTTGTTGAGGAAGACACGGTGGGCTTGGGTGCCCTGAGACTTGATGTCGACGCTGCGCAACTCGAAATAGCGCTGCAGCGCCTTGATGGCCTGGCTGCCTATGGGCGTGAGACGATCTTTTCGTCCCTTTCCGCGGACGCGGAGCACGCCTTCCTGAAGGTCCAGGTCGCCCATTTCCAGGTCGACAAGCTCGCTGACGCGAATGCCGCTGCTGTAAAGGACCTCCAGCATGGCCTTGTCGCGGGCGCTGAGCAGATCGGCGTCGCCGGGGGCGTCGAGCAGCTTTTGCACCTGCTCCAGGTCCAGGCACTTGGGCAGGCGCTTTTCCTGCTTGGGAGTTCGAATGGTAGAGAGCGGGTTGACGCTGACAAGCCCGCGGCGGATCAGAAACTTGTAAAAGCTGCGCAACGTTGCCAGCTTGCGCGCGGTGGTGCTTTTGGTGTAGTTCTGTCCGTAGAGATAGTTGAGAAATTCGCGGATCGTCAGCGGCTCGCATCCCATCTGGCGGTCGTCCAGGGACTGCTGGGCGGAAGGCTCGGATGACGGTTTGGGGGCTTCACGTCCGGAACCATGGCCGATCTCGCCGCAAAGGAATTGGCCAAACTGGATTAAGTCCGCGCCGTAACT
>Ga0182024_10021306_pt1 | contig 11772 bp, 13 predicted proteins | sample P32metaG_FD_120480 | JGI IMG/M metagenome (GOLD analysis project Ga0182024, IMG submission 120480) | Permafrost microbial communities from Stordalen Mire, Sweden - P3-2 metaG (Illumina Assembly) | ecosystem: Environmental > Terrestrial > Soil > Wetlands > Permafrost | place: Sweden: Stordalen... | reverse complement strand
CCGAAGGGCTACGCCGAATTCGACAAGGGCATCGCCGCCAAATTCGTGCTCGACCCGCACGGCCTGCTGGCAAAATCCGCCTAGGGGGACCCAGGCGCTGAGCAGGCGAGGCACGACCGGCTACGGGTCGTCCTGGCAGGGCCGCGGCGGGGTGTCGAGGAAGCGTTGGCGCCATTGGTCATCGAAAGCCCGGCGCTCGCGCTCGTAGTCCGGGCCGTCGACGGTGTCGAACATCGAGCGGAAGGCGAAGGCCGGACCGGGGCGGCCGTGTTGCGGGTCGTCGAGGTAGATCTCGATCTCGGGCTTGTCCGCGCGGTTCTTGGGATGCTCGAGGGTGATCGTGGCCTGGACGCAGGCGCCGCCGCCCGAGTCCAGGGGGTTCTGGGGATTGACCAGCTCGCAGTCGCCGGCGGTCCAGGCGATGGACCTCGCCTGGCGCCGGGTCAGGGCGGTCAGCCACGCCGCCACCGTGACGTCGCCGTCGCACCAGGCCGCCAGATTGTCGATCAGCTTCAGCGGCGAGGTCTTGGCCGCGGCGATCAGGACGGCGTTTGGAAAACGATGGGCGGCGCCGGACGGCTTCGGCGCGGCCAGGGTGGGCGAGGCGACGGCCAGGGCCGCGGCCAGGCAGGCGATCGCCATGGCGGGGCGCATGCGGAAGACACACAGCGGGCTCAGCAAGGCGCCGGCGCGGCTGGAGAGACCCGCTCAGTCGGGCGCATGCCGGGGATCCCCGGCGCGGTGGCGGCCGCCTTCGACCCAGGCCGCCAGGCTGGGCGAGAACCTCTGGCGCGCCCTGGCGTCGTAGAGGGCCAGGTCCTCGTCGGTGAAAACGCCGCGCCAGCGCCCGTTCACGCCCTTGTGGAAGAACCGATCCGGCCCGTCGGGGAACATCGCCCTGGTCATGGGCATCAACGCGTCGCCGGCCGCTCGCATGGCCTCGAAGCCGGCCGAGGCCACCAGCGACGGCCAGACCGCCTCATCGACGGCGATGTCCAGAAACGAGGCGATGCGGCGCATCTCGCCGTCGAGATCGGCCTTCAGGTCGTTGTAGTGGACGAGCAGCACATTGGCCCGCCCCCGCTCGGCCCAAAAGCCGGCCACGAGGTCGAAGAAGGAGGGGTGGGGCGTTCCTTCGGTGTGGCCGGCCACCGCCGGGGTGGTCATCCAGATGTGGAAGAACTCGGCCGGGCTGGCGGGGAATCGCGGGTAGCGCCGCCCGACGGCCGGATCCTCCAGGCCGAAGCGATCGAAGACCGCCAGCTGAGCGGGCGAAACGCCGGTGGCGTGGTTGTGCATCGACAGGGCCGCGTCGCGGCCATCGCGGGCCACGTGGACGTATCGGACCTCATCGAAGAACGGCAGCCCGTCCAGCGGCAGATGCGTCTTTAAGAACCGCCGATGCGTCTGGGCCCGCAGGGCCGCGAACGTCTCCTCCGAGGTGCGATAGCGCGCGTCGAGCCAGGGCGACAGGGCCGAAAGCGGGCGCGGGCGCGCATCCTGGAAGACCAGGGCGGCGACGATCTGCTGGGTCCAGGTGGTGCCGCACTTGGCCGGGGTGGCGATAACGATGTCGCCCGAACGAGGCTCGTAGTTCGCCCACAGGCGACTATCCGTGCTCCACGACCGATACTCGCGTTGGGCGGGGCGGATCAGCAGCGGCCGACTCCGGGGAGAGAATTCGAGAACTATCTGGACCGTAGCGGCCGTCGTACCCCTGGTAAAGGTCGCCGCCAATGACAGAGGCCGCCCTGTTCCCGTAGAAGTTCATCACGCTGGCCCTCAAGCCTCGAGGCAGACGATGCCCGTCCAACTCTACGCCTACACCTGCGGGTTCGTGACCATTCCGTTCGGCTTCCTGCTGGAGGGCCGGAAGGGGACGATCACCGTGCCCGTGCCCGCATACCTGATCGTGCATCCCAAGGGGCGGGCGCTGTTCGATTCCGGACTGCACGTCGAGAGTCAGACCGATCCGCTGGGGTACTTCGGTGAGGCGGGCCTGAAGTACAACACCTTCCACTTCCACGCCGGCGAGGAGGTCGCCGCGCGGCTGGCGGCGATGGGGGTGGCGGCGGACCGGGTCGACCTGGTGATCAACTCGCACCTCCACTACGACCACTCCGGCGGCAACGGCCAGATCCCCAACGCGGAAGTGGTCGTGCAGTCGCGGGAATGGGCGCACGCCCGGGCCGTGGCGGACCAGAACCAGGGTTACCTGGCGAAGGATTTCGACACCGGGCAGCGGCTGCGCCAGGTCGATGGCGAACACGACGTCTTCGGCGACGGCTCGGTGGTGTGCCTGCCCACCTATGGCCACACGCCCGGCCACCAGTCCTTGTGCGTGCGCACCGAGCAGGGCGGCGAGTTCGTGTTGTGCGGCGACGCCTGCTACCTGAGGGAATCCCTGGAGACCATGCACGCGCCCGGCGTGATCGCCGACAAAGAGGCCACGCTGGCGGTGTTCAAGCGCTTCCGCGAGATGCAGGGGCGGGGCTCGCGGATCATGTACGGGCACGACCCGGAATTCTGGAAAACCATCCCGCAGGCGCCCGTGAGGCTGGGTTAGGAGATACCGCATGACCAACGACCTCGCCGAACAGCGCATAAAGACCGTGCGCGACCACATGCGGCTGGAGACCGTGTGGGACTGGGACGCCGTGATCGCGACCTTCGAGCACCCGCGCTATGAGATGTACGGCGCGGGGACGGTGTTCGACGGCGAGGAAGCCGTGCGCGGCTATTTCGCGGCCTCGCGCACGCCGTTCCCGGACCAGGGGAATGAGATCATCGCCATCGCCCACGGCGGCGATACGGTGCTGGTGGAGTTCTGGCTGACCGGCACCCACCTGGGGCCGCTGCGCCTCCCCACCGGTGTCGTCGAACCCACGGGCAAGGCCTTCCGGGTCCGCATGGCGGCGAGTTTCGAGTTCCCGCCCGGCGGCGACAAGATCATCTGCGAGCGGCCGTACTTCGACCAGGGCGCCGTGGTCCGCGCTCTGGGACTCGCCTGACCGTGGTGGGGCGCGTGGAAGGCAAGATCGCCTGCATCACCGGCGCGGCCAGCGGCCTCGGCCGCGCCGCGGCGCTCGCCCTGGCGCGGGAGGGCGCGGCGGTGGTGGCGACGGATCTCCAGGCCGACAAGGGCGCGGACCTGGCGGGCGAGATCGAGGCGGCCGGCGGCCGGGCGATGTTCCTGCCGCACGACGTGACAAGCGAGAACGCGTGGGAAGGCGTGATCGGCGAGATCCGCTCCCGGTTCGGCCGGCTCGACGTGCTGGTCAACAACGCCGGCATCGGCCTCTCGGCGCCGGTCGTCGAGATGAGCCTGGAGGCCTGGCGGCGGCAGATGGCGGTCAACGTCGACGGGGTGTTCCTGGGGGTCAAGCACGCCCTGCCGCTGATGCGGGAAGGGGGCGGGGGCAGCATTATCAACGTCTCATCGATCGCCGGCATCAAGGCGTCGCCCAACGTCTCCGGCTATTGCGCGAGCAAGGGCGCGGTGCGGTTATTCACCAAGTCCGTGGCCCTGGAGTGCGCGGCGGCGAAGGACGGCGTCCGCGTCAACTCCCTCCACCCGGGCATCGTGGAGACGCCGATCTGGGACAGCCTGATCGGGACCAGCGAGGACGGCTCGAACGCGCGCCCGCGCGGCGCGACGCTGGATGCGCTTACCGCCCGCGCCGTGCCCCTCGGCCGCGCCGGACTGCCTGAGGAGATCGCCGCCGGCGTCGTCTGGCTCGCCAGCGACGAGAGCCGTTACGTGACCGGCGCCGAACTGGTGATCGACGGCGGCCGCTCCATCTCCTGAGGCCGCTGACGCGTGAGGCATGGCAAACGAGCGGGTCGGGCGCCCCGGCCCCGAACCGCGCTCGAACAGATGGCGGCCGTAGCCTATGATGCATGCCGACACCCGGAGACACCACGCCATGCCCAAGGACGCCGCCGCCGATTCCGATCTGGAGGTCTTCCGAGCCGAGGCGCGGGGGTGGCTGGAGGCCAACTTCCCGCCGGCGCTGCGCGGCCGGGGGCCGACCCTCGCCGACAGCGACACCGGCGCGGCGCCGAGCGGGGACGCGGCGGTGTGGAAGGCGCGCATGGCCGACAAGGGCTGGGCGGCGCCGACCTGGCCGGCGGCGTACGGGGGCGGCGGCCTCGAGCCGGCGCAGGCCCGGGCGCTGCAGCAGGAGATGGCGCGGGCCGGCGCCTACAATCCCATGGTGTTCGGCATGGGGATCACGATGATCGGCCCGACGATCCTCGACTACGGGACGGAGGCCCAGAAGGCGCGCCACATCCCGCCGATCGTACGGGGCGAGGTGCGCTGGTGCGTCGGCTATTCCGAGCCGGGCGCCGGGTCCGACCTCGCCTCGCTGCAGACGCGGTGCGAAGACGCCGGCGACCACTGGCGGATCAACGGCCAGAAGGTGTGGACCTCCGGCGCCCAGTGGTCCGACTGGTGCGGCGCCCTGGTGCGCACCGACCCGGCGGCGAAGAAGCACGAGGGCATCAGCTTCATGCTGGTCCCCATGCGCCAGGCCGGCGTCGAGACGCGGCCGATCAAGCTGATCTCCGGGTCCTCGCCGTTCTGCGAGACCTTCCTCACCGACGCCCGCGCCGCCAAGGAGGACATGCTGGGCCCGATCAACGAGGGCTGGACGGTCGGCAAGCGCCTGTTGCAGCACGAGCGCGCCAGCCAGACCGGCGGCTCGCCCGCGCGGGACTCCGGCCCCCGCCCGGCCTCGCTCGCCGACATCGCCAAGCGCTATGTCGGCGTCGATGAGGCAGGCCGCGTCGCCGACCTCGACCTTCGGGCGCGCCTCACCGATCACATGATGCAGGCCAAGGCCCACGGCCTGACCCTCGCCCGCGTGGCCGCCGAGTCGAAGGGCAACGCCGGGCCCAGCAACGCCGCCTCGGTGCTGAAGGGCTCCGCGACCTTCGTCGCCCAGACCCGCTCCGAACTGATGCTGGAGATCATGGGCGTCCAGGGGCTCGGCTGGGGCGGCGAGGCCTTCACCGCCGAGGAGACCGAGGCCGTGCAAAGCTGGCTGTTCGGCCGCGCGATGTCGATCTACGGCGGCTCGTCGGAGGTGCAGAACAACATCATCTCCAAGCGTATCCTCGGCCTCCCCGACACGACCCACTCGACGTGAGGCGCCCGATGCAGGAGAGGCCGCCTCTATTCACTTGATGGCCGGCCAACAAATAACTACGGTCGCGCCATAGCCACGGCCGAGGATCGGAAACGCCATGCCCAGCGCGCGTCAGGAGATCATCTCGACCGTCGTCGACCCCAAGGCGCACGCCGATCCGCAGCGCCTGCACGCCGCCTTCGCCTGGCTCCGCGCGAACGATCCGCTGGCCCTGGCCGAGTTGCCGGGCTTCGATCCGTTCCGCCTAGTCACCAAGCACGCCGACATCCTGGAGGTCAGCCGCGACAATACCCTGTTCCCCTATGGCGATTTCCCTTCGACCCTGGCGCCGCGCGAGCAGGTCGAGCGCGGACGCGAGGCGCGGGCCGCGGGGCGGCCGCTGCTCTACACCCTGGTGCAGATGGACGAGCCGGACCACCTGAAGTACCGGGCCCTGACCCAGGCCTGGTTCATGCCGCAGAACATCCGCAAGCTGGAGGCCCGCATCCGCGAACTGGCGCGCGAGGCCGTGGCGCGGATGGAGGCCCTCGGCGGATCATGCGACTTCGTCGAGGAGGTCGCCCTGCACTTCCCGCTGCACGTGATCATGCAGATCCTGGGGGTGCCGCGCGAGGACGAGCCGCGCATGCTGAAGCTCACCCAGGAGCTGTTCGGCGCCACCGACCCGGACCTGCGCCGGGAGGGCGGCGAGGACACGCCGGAGGCCCGGCAGGCCGAAGTTCAGGCGACGCTGACCGACTTCTTCAACTACTTCAACGCGCTGACGGAGGACCGGCGCGCCAATCCGCGGGACGACGTGGCCAGCACGATCGCCAACGCCTCCATCGACGGGCGGCCGATCTCGGCGTTCGACGCCGTCTCCTACTATTTGATCGTCGCCACCGCCGGGCACGACACCACCTCCTCGTCCACCGCCGGCGCCATGTGGGCCCTGGCCGAGCGGCCTGACGAGTTCGCCAAGGTGCGGGCGAACCCGGCGTTGATCCCGGGGCTGGTCGACGAGTCGATCCGCTGGACGACGCCGGTGCGCCACTTCATGCGCAGCGCCGCGGCCGACACCGAGCTGCGCGGCCAGGCCATCGCCAAGGGCGAGTGGCTGATGCTGTGCTACCCGTCCGGCAACCGCGACGAGGAGGTGTTCGAGGAGCCGATGGCGTTTCGCGTCGACCGCAGTCCCAACCGGCATCTGGCGTTCGGCTACGGCGCCCACCTGTGCCTGGGCCAGCACCTGGCCAAGATGGAGATGCGCATCCTGTGGGAGGAGTTGCTGCCCCGGTTGAAGCATGTCGAGCTGGGCGGCGAGGCGCGGCTTTCCGAGGCCAATTTCGTCAACGGCCCGAAGACCTTGCCGATCCGATACGCGCTGGCGTGAGCCACCGGGCGGGGGCGCGGCGGCGCCGGCGACGCGCCCGACGGCCCCCGCTCAGGTCTCCTCATCACATCTCAGGAAGGGCTCAAGGACGCGCCGTTCCGCCTCCTGCATGGTCACGCAGACCCAACCGCGGTCGGTGAAGGGCAGGACAACATCGTGAATAAGCCTACTGCGACCCACGCGACCGGCGCGCCGGTCACCGACAACCTCAACATCCAGACCGCCGGTCCGCGCGGTCCAGCGCTCTTGCAAGATATCTGGCTGATCGAAAAGCTAGCCCACTTCGATCGCGAGGTGATCCCCGAGCGGCGCATGCACGCCAAGGGGTCGGGCGCCTTCGGAACCTTCACGGTGACGCACGACATCACCCGCTTCACCAAGGCCAAGATCTTCGCCGAAGTCGGCAAGTCGACGCCGATGTTCGCACGGTTCTCCACGGTGGCGGGAGAGCGCGGCGCGGCCGACGCAGAGCGTGACATCCGCGGCTTCGCCCTCAAGTTCTACACCGAGGAGGGCAACTGGGACGTCGTCGGCAATAACACGCCGGTGTTCTTCTTCCGCGATCCGCTGCGCTTTTCAGACCTCAACCACGCCATCAAACGCGATCCGCGCACCGGACTGCGCAGCGCCGACAACAACTGGGACTTCTGGTCTCTCCTGCCAGAGGCACTGCACCAGGTCACGATCGTGATGAGCGATCGCGGCATTCCGCGCAGCTTCCGCCACATGCACGGCTTCGGCAGCCATACCTACAGCTTCATCAGCGCCGCCAATGAGCGGACCTGGGTGAAATTCCATTTCCGGACCCAGCAGGGCGTCGAGAACCTGACCGACGCCGAGGCCGAGGCCGCGGTCGGCAAAGACCGCGAGACCCATCAGCGCGATCTCTTCGAGGCCATCGAGGGCGGCGACTTTCCGCGCTGGACGCTCTTCATCCAGGTGATGACCGACGCCGAGGCGAAGGCGTTCCGGTTCAATCCGTTCGACCTGACAAAGGTCTGGCCCAAGGCCGACTTCCCGCTCATCGAGGCCGGATTCTTCGAGCTGAACCGCAATCCCGAGAACTTCTTCGCCGAGGTCGAGCAGGCGGCGTTCTCGCCGGCCAACGTGGTTCCGGGGATCGGCTTTTCCCCCGACAAGATGCTGCAGGGGCGGCTGTTCTCCTATGGCGACACCCAGCGCTATCGCCTGGGCGTCAACTTCAACCACATCCCGGTCAACGCGCCCAAGTGTCCGATCCACAGCTATCACCGCGACGGCGCGATGCGCACGGACGGAAACCTCGGTCGCACGCCGAGCTACTTCCCCAACAGCCTGGGCGAGTGGAACGATCGTCCCGACCTCAACGAGCCGCCGCTTATCTTGGACGGCGCGGCCGCCCACTGGGACCACCGGGTCGACGACGACCACTACGCGCAGCCGGGCATCCTTTTTCGCAAGATGAGCCCCGAGCAGCGGCAGACCCTGTTCGACAACACCGCCCGGGCGATCTGCGGGGCCCAGGCGCACATCCGCCAGCGGCACGTCGACAACTGCGCCAGAGCCGACCCGGCCTACGGCCAGGGCGTCGCCGAAGCGATCGAGCGGCTGCTCAACACCTCAAACCTGGGAGACCGTCAGCATGTCCAAGATGATCGCCGGCGTGCGCATACCGGACAGCGCGCTGGCTAAGGAAGTCGAAGAGCTGGTGTGCGACACCGAGTCGGAGCTGCTCTTCCACCACTCCAACCGTGTGTTCCTGTTCGGCGCCCTCGCCGGCCAGCGCCAGGACCTCGAGGTCGATCTCGAACTGCTCTACATCGGGGCGATGTTCCACGACATGGGCCTGCAGGCGCCCTACGCGACCGCCGACGAGCGCTTCGAAGTCGACGGCGCCAACGCAGCAGCCGGCTTCATGCGGGCGCACGGAATCGACGAACGCGCCGTCGAGGACGTGTGGGACGCGATCGCCCTGCACACCACGCCCGGGATCCCCAGGCACAAGCGACCGGTCGTGGCGCTGGTGACGGCCGGCGTCGAGATGGACGTGCTCGGCATCGCGTACGACGCGTTCACGCCGGAGCAGCGTCATGAAGTCTGCGCCTGCCACCCGCGCGGTCCCGGCTTCAAGAACGGCATCATCAACGCCTTCGCATGCGGCACATTCAGAAAGCCCGCGACGACGTTCGGCAATGTGAAGGCCGACGTGCTGGCGCTTCGCGACCCAACCTATCAGCGGGTCAGCTTCACCGACATGATCCTCAATTCGAGCTGGCCCGAATAACCGTCCCGCGGGCCAGGCTTGACGCCATTGTGCCCGCCGCGTGAGGTCGCCTAAGCTTCTACGGGCAGCAGCACGATCGCGACGATGGCGGGACACAGGATTACCCTGATTGAACACGCGGCTCTCCGGCCGCCATATCCGGCCGGCAGGGTGTCTCGCCTGACCCTTGGCGGCGCCCTGCTGCTGTCGCAGATCGCCTTCCTCGTGCTGGCGGCGCTGACGCTCATCGCGGGCGTCGCGGTGGTGCTCCTCGACGGGGCCCTCGAGAGAGACAAGGATCGCGCGCTGGCCGCCTACCAGTCCGACGCCGAGATCCGGATCCACTCCGCCAGCGCCGATGCGGCCGAAGCGATCGAACGGGCGGTCGAGGGGCGGGTCGACGCCCTGACGACGACGGAGCGGACGGCGATGCTCATGCGCGAAGCGGCGGCCCTGCGCGCGCAGACGCCGGCCGCCGACGCGTCAGCGGCCGATCCCATCGTCGAGAGGACCGTGGACCGGACGCTGACCAGCGACCAGCGCGCGAGGATGATATCGGTCTTGATACGACATCCGGGCCAGGTCACCGTTTTCAACGGCCCGGGCGCCGAGGCCGAGCGATACGCGGGAGCCCTCAAGGTGCTCTTTAGCGTGTCCGGTTGGACGGTGGAGAGCGGCGTGGTCAGCCAACCCAGAATTCCCCTGCCGCCCTTGTCGGTCGTTCTGGGGACCTCGGAGCAGGATCTGGCGGTGCGCCAGGCCTTCGAGGCGGCCGGGGCCGCCGTCATCGACAGGGCCCGCGGTCCGATCGATCGGCCGACCACCATCTATGTCGGGTCTTAGCCCACCGGCATGACCGTTCGCGACGCTCTGCTTCTCTCGACCATCGCCTTCCTGGTCCTTGCGGGGCTCACGCTCGCCGCGGGTGTCATCGCGGTTTTCCTGGGCCGGGCGAACGAGCGGGCCAAGAATCGGGAGCTGGCCGCCTTCCGGACCGCCGGCGAGACCCGGGTCCACGCCGTCAGGGCGGACGCCGCCGCGGTGCTCGAGCGCCTGCTCGCGCGGGAGGCGGAGGCCCTGAAGACGATCGAGCGGACGGCGATGCTCGTCCACGAAGCGGCCTTGCACGTCCGGACCCCGGGCGCCGGGGCCGCCGCGGTGGAGGCCGACCCCGCCGTCCGCCGGATCGCCCAACAGGGCGCGGATGGCGCTTTGTCGGCCGAGCAGCGCGGGAAGATGGTCTCGATCCTGATCCGTCGCCCGGGCGACGTCGCGGTGATCCACGGCGTCGGTTCCGACGCCGAACGCCGCGCGGCGGAGATAAGGGCGATCTTCAAGGCGTCCGGGTGGACGGTGCAGAGCAGCGGCGCCGTCGAGCCGAACGTCCCGAGCGCGTCCTTGTCGCTGGTGCTGGAAACATCGGAGCGGGACGTCGCGGTGCGCAATGCGTTCGGGGCGGCCGGCGTCGCCATCACCGAAAGGCCGCGCGCTCCGACGGATCAGCCCATCACGATCTACGTGGGGTGTTAGGGCGCCGAGTGGATCGGTTCCCACTTATCGGAACGCGCTCCTCGGTCGGCGCCGATCCGAACTGAGCGATTTCGACGCGCTGGTCGAGGCCGGGCTGGCGCTCGGCGCGGGACTCATGGAAAAAGGGAATCCGCGAATCAGTTCCCACTGCTCGGGACGCGCTCCAATGGCCAGACAGCAGCAGCACGATCGCGACGATGGTGGAACATAGAATCACGCTGATTGAGCCTATAACCATCCGGACAACCCACTTGGCCAGAAGGGTGTCCCGCATGACGGTTCGCGACGCTCTGCTCTTGTCGAACATCGCCTTCCTGGGGCTGGTGGCGCTGGCTTTCGTCGCGAGCGTCGTGGTGTTTCTGCTGAACAGGGCCAGCGAAAGAGCCAAGGATCGCGAGTTGGCCGCCTATCAGACGACCGCCGAGATGAGGATCCATTCCGCCAGGGCGGACGCCGCCGAGGCGCTCGAACGCGCCGTCGCGGGGCAGGCGGAGAATCTGAGGGCGCGCGAGCGGACGGCCCTGATCGTGCGCGAGGCGGTGGCCTTGCACGCGCAGGCGCTGGCGGCCAGAACGCCGGCGCTGGAGGCGCCCCAGGCGGCCGCCCCTGGTGGCGACGAGACCGTGGATCGGACGCTGTCCACAGATCAACGGGGGAGGATGATAGCCGTCCTGATCCGACGCCGCGGCGACGTCACCGTGATGAACGGCATGGGTTCCGAGGCCGAACGATACGCGGCGGACGTAAGGGCGGTCTTCAGCGCAGCCGGTTGGAACGTCGAGAGCGGCGTAGTCGTCGCGCCGAAAACACCCCTGGCGCCGCTGTCATTGGTGCTGGGAACAACGGGGCAGGACCTGACCGTGCGAAAAGCGTTCGAGGCGGCCGGGGTCAACGTCGGCGACAGGCCCCGCAGTCCAATGGACCGGCCCAGCACGATCTACGTAGGGTCGTAGAGCGCGCCATGACCTTGCGGCGGCCTGACCGCGCCGCCGCACCGACAACTATGGGCGCAGGTGGCGCAGGAAGGCGCGGCTGCGCTCGAGGCGGATCTGGTGGTCCATGTCGGCGGCGGCGAGCGAGACCTCGCCGTGGGCGGTCCTCACCAGCAGGACCTCGTCCCCCTCTCGAAGGCCGAGGCCTGTCCTGGCCTCCGGTGTCAGCCGGATGACCAGGTCTTCGCCGTACAATTCCACGCGCAAAGTCGTCATGGCACCCTCCTGGTGTGTCACCCCTCCCCGCCTGGAGCGGATCGCAGGCCAGTTCGGCTGTCAAGAGACTGTGGTCGCCCGCTGTCCGGCCGGCGGGCGCTCGGACCAGTAGCGGGCGTGCATGTCGTCGCGCTGCTGGCCGCCGAGGGCGGCGGCGACGGCGGCGGTGAAGGCGCCCAGCAGGAGACCGACGCCCGTGAAGAAGGAGGCCTGCGCCGCCCGGTTGGCTTCACGCTCGAGGCGCAGGCGAAGCACCGCGGGGTCGAT
>Ga0182024_10021305_pt1 | contig 11772 bp, 7 predicted proteins | sample P32metaG_FD_120480 | JGI IMG/M metagenome (GOLD analysis project Ga0182024, IMG submission 120480) | Permafrost microbial communities from Stordalen Mire, Sweden - P3-2 metaG (Illumina Assembly) | ecosystem: Environmental > Terrestrial > Soil > Wetlands > Permafrost | place: Sweden: Stordalen... | reverse complement strand
TGCTGAACCAGCAATCCTCGCTCGTTGCCAATCCGCCTCTGCTGTTCGGCGGCCATCCGAGTTAAGGCTTTTTGCTTGAAACTCCCTGGATGCGCGAGTCGATATGGCCCTTACTCGACGCGGGGTCGGATGTCCTGTTGTGGGTCATTCGCTACAGAAACGAGATGTCCGCGTTACGTCCGGTTATCGAAAACGGAAGTCGCGGCTCGGCTCTGCCATCGCGATGTTTTCCTGCGCTGGGCCCGGCATCGGCGCGCGTCAACCTCATCCGAGCCCGGTGGTCTGTACTTGTCAAAAAGGTTCCGTCGGCGCAGAATGAAGCTAATTGCTGACGGCAAGCCTTTTCTTGCGCGACCATTCTACAGCTTTCGCTCCTGCACATTTCGAGACTTTCATCGCGATCTATATCGCGAACGGAGATTTTCATGTCCGTTACGGTAAATACACTGGCGACCTTCAACGGCGGCAATGGCGAAATCCCCAAGGACGGCTTGATCAGCGACGCGGCAGGCGATCTGTTCGGAACAACGATCGGAGGGGGCGCCAACATCGACGGCACGGTGTTTGAAATCGTCAAGACCGGTTCGACCTATGGCGCGCCCGGGACACTGGCGACCTTCAACGGCACAGGCAATGGCGCTAACCCTGTTGGCAGCTTGATCAGTGACGCGGCGGGCGATCTGTTTGGAACAACGCAGGCGGGCGGCACCAATGGCGACGGTACGGTGTTTGAAATCGGGAAGACCGGTTCAACGTACGGCGCGCCTGTGACACTGGCGACCTTCAACGGCAACGGCACCGGCAATGGCAGTTCGCTGGAGGGCAGCTTAATCAGTGACGCGGCGGGCGATCTGTTCGGAACAACCGAAAAAGGCGGCGCCGACAACGACGGCACGGTGTTTGAAATCGTCAAGACCGGTTCGAGCTATGGCGCGCCCGTGACACTGGCGACCTTCACTGGCACCGGCAATGGCGCTAACCCGCAGGGCAGCTTGATCAGCGACGCGGCGGGCGACCTGTTTGGAACAACGCAGGCGGGCGGCGCCAATGGCGACGGTACGGTGTTTGAAATCGTGAAGACCGGTTCAACGTACGGCGCGCCTGTGACACTGGCGACCTTCAACGGCACCGGCAATGGGACCAGTCCTTATGGCAGCTTGATCAGCGACGCGGCGGGCGATCTGTTCGGCACGACGTGGAAAGGCGGCGCCAATAACGACGGCACCGTGTTTGAAATCGTCAAGACCGGTTCGAGCTATGGCGCGCCTGTGACACTGGCGACCTTCGCTGGCACCGGCAATGGCGCTAACCCTTCTGGCAGCTTGATCAGCGACGCGGCGGGCGATCTGTTCGGAACAACGCAGGGTGGTGGCGACACCCAAAACGACGGCACGGTGTTTGAAGTTGCCAAGACCGCTTCCGGCTATGGTGCGCTGACAACGGTGTTAACGTTCAATGGCGCCAGCAATGGCTCTACCCCGTATGCTAATCTGATCAGTGATGCGGCAGACGATCTGTTCGGAACAACCGGGGACGGCGGCGCCAATGGCGAAGGCACGGTGTTTGAAATAACCGGCTCCGGCTTTTTTGAGTTGGCCATCACCACCACTGGCGGGTCGGCTTCTCAATTGTCGCAGACAATTTCAGGGACGATCGACGTGAACGATGCCGGTGAGACGGTGTCGATTTACGATGGGTCGACGCTGATCGGAACAACGAGATCGTCGGGTACCGGTGCCTGGAGCGCGACGGTCAAGTTGCTTTCGACCCACAACGCCGAAACGATCACGGCGCAGGCGACCGACGCAGCGGGCGCCGTCGGAACCAGCAATTCGGTTACCTACACGCTTCTCAACGCGGTTGATCCCGTTTCCGACCTCAACGGCGACGGCATGAGCGACGTGATCTTTCAGAACGGCGGCACCTTCACCGAGTGGCAGTCCACCGGTAATAATTTTTCGCCAAACGTTTATGTCAATACGCTTGGAACTGGCTGGAGCCTCGCCGGTATTGGCGACTTCAACGGTGATGGCAAGAGCGACCTGATCTTTCAGAATGGTGGCACGTACACCGAATGGCAATCCACCGGTAACAGCTTCACACCGAATGTAAGTGTCTTTTCCGTCGGCGCCGGTTGGAATCTCGCGGGTGTCGGCGATTTCAACGGTGATGGCAAGAGCGATTTGATCTTTCAGAACGGCGGTACCTTCACCGAATGGCAATCCACCGGTGACAGCAATAACAGCTTCACACCGAACGTAAGCGTCTTTTCCGTCGGTGCCGGTTGGAATCTCGCGGGTGTCGGCGACTTCAACGGTGATGGCAAGAGCGACCTGATCTTTCAGAACGGCGGTACCTTCACTGAATGGCAATCCACCGGCAACAGCTTTACGCCAAACGTGTATGTCAATACGGTCGGTGCCGGCTGGACGCTGGTCGGGGTCGGTGATTTCAACGGCGATGGCAAGAGCGATTTGATCTTTCAGAACGGCGGCACCTTCACCGAGTGGCAGTCCACCGGCAATGGTTTCACGCCCAATGTCGTTGTCGACACCCTCGGCGCCGGTTGGAGTGTTGCCGCCATCGGCGATTTCAACGGTGACGGCCTCAGCGACATCCTGTTCCGCAACACCAACGGCACCTTCACCGAATGGCAATCAACCGGCACCGGCTTCACCCAGAACGTGGTCGTGAACACTACGGTAGGGAATGCCTGGACCCTGGAATATTCACCGACGGGAGCCTCAGGTACACCGGGAGCACCTGCAGGTTTGGCAGCCAGCATATCCACCCCGAATGCAGCCTCTTCCGGCATCGGTGAGGGCGGTCTGATCACCACCGACCCAACAATCGGCATGCTGAACCAGCAATCCTCGCTCCTCGCCAATCCGCCTCAGCTGTTCGGAAGTCATCCGACTTAAAGATGAATCGGATTCCATCTTCTAAACTTCTAACGGGAATTCGATGAGAGCGTGGTCAGCTACTGGAAGGTGGTCCTTCCCTTCTGAAGCATGGCAATGGAGGGGGCCAATTGCGCGCACGCTCCGCGTCTAGCCCGAACCTTAGCGCTCACCAACCGAGTGACCATTGCGATTCGTTCAAGAGCGCCTGACAAGTTAGCTTTATTCAGTTCTCGAGTGCGCGGGGCAGCCTCGTTTGGCCAAGTGGCTGACGTCTAGCCATTGCGTTGACGAGGTATTCTGCTATAAAATTAGGCGGAGTAAGCGGCGGCATTTGTTACTTCGCAATTTCTATGACGGTGCACGATGGATATTATTCCAGAATATGATGCTGAAGCTCTCGCCGCACCGCAGGCTTTTCGAGACGACATCCAAATCGCAATCAACATGCTGGATGCGAAGTTTACGGACAATATTACCGTCAAAATTGCCGTCGGTTATGGTGAAGCCGGAGTGTTCGGCTCGTTACCCAATCAGAATACTTCCGAAGGAGGCTACACGCAGTCAACTGACGTCAGCTACTCTACCCTCAGAACCGACCTTCTGAGCACGTCCAGTTTCGACCGCGACTCCACGTCGGTGCCAAACACCACATCGGTCAATGGCCAATCGTTCTTGGAGATTTCCTCCGCCCAAGAGAGGCTCTGGGGATTGTTGCCGGCCGTAAACAACACCGGCACTGTGGATGGCCAGGTCGGATTTGGAACGGGCTTTTCAACCGGCAATGTGCTTATAGACGCCGCCCTGCACGAATTCGCTCATGCGTTGGGCCGAGTCGCAGGTGATGATGGCGCGTTTGACCTCTTTCGTTTCACTAGTGTCGGCAACCGCTTGTTTTCGGATGCCATCCCGTCGGTAGCTGCCTATTTTTCGTTGGATGGCGGAAATACCGAGTGGGCCGCCTATGGCATGAATGCGGACCCTGGTGACTTTCTCAATCCGCCTGACAGCAATTTGACGCCGAATGATCCATTCAATGAAACAGTAGGGACCGACGGTCATTTAACGGGTATGGACGTTGCGCAGATGGACGCCATCGGTTTTGGAGTCAACATCGCGTCAAATGATTTCAACGGCGACGGTCAAAGCGACCTTCTTTGGTCTAGCGGCGGCACGTTCACCGAGTGGCAGAGCAACGGCGACAACACGTTTGGACTGACGCCGAACGCCCTCGTAATTTCCATCGGCTCCGGCTGGAGTCTCGCGGGTATCGGCGATTTCAATGGCGATGGCACGAGCGACCTGATCTTTCAGAACGGTGGTACCTTCACTGAATGGCAGTCCTCCCCAAACGGCTACGTCCCGAATGTTTATACCAACTCGGTCGGCGCCGGTTGGAACCTGGTCGGGGTCGGCGATTTCAACGGCGACGGCAGGAGCGACCTGATCTTTCAGAACGGGGCTACCTTCACCGAATGGCAGTCCACCGGCAACAGCTTTACCCCGAATGTTTATGTCAACTCCGTCGGTGCCGGCTGGACGCTAGCGGGCGTCGGTGATTTCAGCGGCAACGGCGAGAGCGACCTGATCTGGCAGAAGGGTGGCACCTTTACCGAATGGCAGTCTACCGGCAACAGCTTCACTCAGAACGTCTACGTCAACTCCATCGGCGCTGGCTGGACGCTGGCAGGCGTCGGTGATTTCAACGGCGATGGCAAGGACGACCTGATCTTTCAGAACGGCGGCACCTTTACCGAATGGCAGTCCACCGGCAATGGGTTCACGCCGAACGTCGTCGTCGATACCCTCGGAGCAGGCTGGAGTGTTGCTGCTATCGGTGATTTCAACGGCGATGGCCTGAGCGACATCCTGTTCCGCAACACCAACGGCACCTTCACCGAATGGCAATCAACCGGAACTGGCTTCACGCCGAATGTCCTGATCGACAGCGCGGTCGGAACAGCCTGGACCCTGGAATATTCACCGACCGGCGCTTCGCGTACCCCGGGAGCGCCTGCAGGTTTGACAGCCAGCATATCCACCCCGAGCGCGGGTTCTTCCGGCAGCGGTGAGGGCGGTTTGATCACCACCGATCCCACCACCGCCTTGTTGAACCAGGAATCCTCGCTTGTTGCCAATTTGTCTCAGCTGTTCGGCAACCGCTCGGCTTGAATCTCGTCTATCGCCGCTGGATGATAGCAATTTCGATATTTGCAACTTTCATGGCAGCCACATGCGACGAATATTGGGCAGATAGGAACGTTGCGAGAATGCCAGATCCGAAATGCGCCATGCATGACACGACGCGCGCTTCCTTAGATCGAAACGAACGGACATGATCTTTCCTCCGAGAACCCAGCTTGGCGAGGCATCGACGGGAACAACGATTCGGCCGTTTGGGGCTTGAAAGATGACCATCCTGCTTATGTCGGGCTCAGGTGCACGCGCTGTCGTCCAATAAATCTCCATTACCGGCGGTGCGGCTGCCCCCTCGCAATTGAAATCGAACGAAACTATACCGGCCTCTGAGCCGACCATGCCCAGCGCGGAAACGTCCAGGACCGCGTATGTGTCTGGCCCGTTTGAGATGATTGTTCCGTTCGGCGCCAGTACCGCATCGTGAAGCGTTGCTGCGCCAAGATCGCCAGTGCGGAATGGTGTGAGCTGCGGGCTGAGGTACTTCCAGGCGTCTCCCCAGACACGCGGCAGAGCCCCCAAGTCTAGCTGTCCAAAGGCCCGAGCCAGGATCGCCATCTCCGCTTCCGAATGCATCGCATTGGACGCTTGGCCCAGCGCTGCTGGGGGTAAAGGCTTCAGCCATATCGCGCCGCCGCCTTCGATGGGGCGATAGTTTTCGATGATGTAACGAAAGAGTGCGGGAGCTCGCAGCCCGATCGCTCCTCCGTCGTGGGTGATAGCGTCCGGACCGGCAAGCGCAAGACCGGGAGGGGTCTGCTGGAGAGATTTAATAGCTCTTATTTGTTGATCGATATTTGTCAGGTTGTATACCGCTGCTTCGATTGGTGGCCGCCGATTGAATAAATAATAAAGGCCACTACGATTGGTCAAGTCGACGAACGTTCCCTGCTCCGGAATCTCGGCATCGATGAATGCTTTCATCGATACCCTTTTTTTCACCCACTCGATGTCCCCGCGATACAATCCAAGCCGATCCAAGCCGACATCGTGTCCGTTCACGATGTTACTCACGTTGCCAACGCCCATCATCCGGTCGAACGGATTTGCGGTCCATGTATAATTCAGCAATGACGCGAACGCCCCCGCCAACGCGGTAAAGACAAGAATCAAAACGGGTCTATAGGCGGCTCGGACTCCGGACCCCACAAATGCATAGATCGGCAACAGGATCGTGACAAACCAAACGCTCGCAATGCCCATTCGGGAGACGACGCCAGCATCAATACGACCGGCAGCCCGCGGGACGAACAATATACCGAGAATAATGATTGGAACGCCGACGACAAAGTGCGGACTATACGTTTCCCGCAGCAAAGTTCGAAAATTGAAGTTTGTAAGGGATCGTCGCAACCCGAGATATACTGCGATGCCGATTCCTACCGTGACAAAAAGCCAAGACGTACGAAAAGCTTCCCACAGCATGCCATGCCCAACCTGCGCATCTGCCTTCCAGGCTATGCCGTTCATTTCCGTGTTTGCTGACGACTGCTCGATCCCGTACCGAACTGCTCCGAAGATTAAAACACCCAACGGAGTCACCAAACATAGGATGGCGCCAACCGTGACCACAAGAATCGCATTTCGAATCAACGCTGATCGATCTGCTTGCACAGCTTCCAAGAAACGGACAGCCCCGAGAAGACCCGTCGCAACGACGATAAGGCCGCCTTGTCCAGGCGCGAAGAGAACCGCACCCGTTCCTAACATTACCCACACTACAAGCCACGTCGCCGGCCGAAGCCGCGAACTCGTATAACAGAGGATGCAAAATATTCCCGTAATGACGAGATCTATTTCTGTCAGGTTGTTAGGCGGCGGCGCGAGGCATATTAAAAAGAATGCAGCCCAGACGCCGATCAGGCCCCTCAAGGCAAAAAATAAGAACAGCAATGCGCCGCAGAGCAAGTATGGCGTCATGAATGCATAGTTCGCCCAGGCAGGCTTGAACAGCACTTCGCCGAAGAAGCCATAGATCAAATTGACCCAGCCGCGCGCGGGGTCTAGATTCACGTACGGAAGAAGATCGAACTTCGCCAATGCCCAGTATGGCAGTGCGAACTCGCCTGTATGATATTCGTCGTTGATGTTCGTCGTTGGCAAATCGAAACTTACCTTTAAGACGATCGCGGCAAGGACCACTGCAACGGGATTGAGAATTGTCCCATTTTTAAGGTAGCCCATCGGGTCCGATGCGCGCATTATGGTGGCGATCATGCCAACGGTCCGGGCGATTGACGTCAACATTATGAGACTGATGCAGACGCTGCCAAATACCGAAATCTTTAGAAAATATTGCAATGTATCGCCAGCCGGGAGAAGCGGGCCGAGAAGGCGAACGCCACCGGCCAGCAACGCGATCTGCGTCAGGCCGAGCAAGATGCAGCCTGATTTCGCGACGGAACTGGCTTTGGGTTGCGTAAAAATGATAACGCTTGCGATCCCGCCCGCCGCTGCCAGGATCCAGCCTCCAGCTGAGGACATATCCTCTAGATTGATTGACCCAACAGAGGTGTGGGTCACGACGAGAAAAAAAGCGATCCAGCTTGGTAACGTCAATGCTCCGGCAAGCAGGCTGAACGCGAGCACCGGCAAAACCCAAGCGAAATCCAGATCCAGGGACGGCTCGTTCTGGGGATGCTTCGGTGACAGGCCAGCACGGAGCAAACGACCGGTCAGGCAGACAAATAATACAATTTCGGCCGCGGTAGAATACAGGATAAGAGCTAAATTCAGACGGTTAGCGAAAAATATCCCAGACAGGGCGAATGCCGCGGGTATATTTGCGAGTAGAAGATTCATCTTGAAAGATTCGGTCGTGAGCGGCGACATTCTGCTTTGCAGTTGGTCAAGTATCCACTCGACGACAATAAACCCTACCAGAGCCGCGAGGATAAGCACCTCCGCTCCCACATAGTCGCGAGTTTTGTCCGCAATGCCCGTGAATGTCAGACCCCCGGAGGAGAAAGTCCGGATGCTCGTTGTGCCACCAAGGGCCGAATATGCCAACAGGCCACCATAAAGACCCCACTTCCCTGCAATGAGCAGGGCGGGCAAAACGTTCTGCGACTGTTTTTTCGAAACCATACTTTAAGGGCTTCTCGTTGCATTGTTGATCGAACCCATCGATCCGCATTTAACATCGGGGATCGATGGACAACCCGACCTGATGATAATGAGTTTGACGCGCACAGCGAGGTCTGGCAATCGTGCGGTAGCGTTTAGCCGGATCCACCCGTAACAGCGTCCGCGGGGCCAAGTGATTCGTAGTCTGATTCTATCCAATTCCCTGACATTCCGAGACATTCCGTGAGCGCTAAAGGTCTCATTGTTACGACGTTTTCGCTTCTATGCTGCTACTCGGAAATTCCGGAGGATGCCGCTTTGGTGTTGCCCCGGTGTTGCCCCGGACCGAACATGAAGCGAGCCAGCACATGACAGCCGAACGGATCACCAAGCGTACAGTGGATGCTCTCCGTGCCAACGAGAGCGAGTTCACCGTTTGGGACAATGCTGTGACCGGTTTTGGCGTCAGGGTGCGCCCCACCGGGGCAAAGTCCTATGGTAGTCTACAGGGCAGGCGCGGGACGCGGGGCGCCTGTGCGCCGCTACACCATCGCGGCGGTCGGGAAAATTCGCGCCAGATATAACGAACTTGTGGTGATGGGTTCGATGAAATCGCCTTGAAGCCCCAGTAAGTTGACGACGATATCCATAAGCTGGGCGGCGTGGCCCATCTGCTGGCCAGGGCCGATTACGCCATCTTTGGGACCCGCTGCACTATCCTGGAGCATCAAAAGCCGAACCGACAAGTGACCGCATGAATTCCGCCTGCCGGTAGCCGCTAAAAGTTGCCCAGTTTTGCCCGTGAGTGGCGCGCCATTCAGAATAAAACTTCCAACTCTTATGTAATTGATATTTATAATTTTTGCGACCGATACCGTTGGGAGCACCACCTCACCTGTCACGTCCCCCAACTCGGCGAATAGGCGGCGCAAAACGCGCTCGCGGCTCTCTCACATCCGCCCAGCGTCCCTGAGGACCGCAATTGTTCGCAATGCGATATCGCGCATCAATCCGATCTCCGTCACATCCCCTCCGTCGACGAGCGCTTTTGCAACGATCGCGAGCTCGCGCCAGCATAGATTGGCCTCCGGTGGAGCCTCTCGCATCCATAGGGCCGTGCGCAAAACAATGTCAGCCCATCTATCACGATGTCGTGCAATGACGCTCTGCAATAGATAGGTAGCAAGTTTGGCGCGATCCCGGCCGTGGGCGCGCTCCACCGCTTGAGCGACCTGCGGGTCGTCCTCGAACCAGGATTGTGCGACGGCCTCCAGCTCGGCAAGTTCGTTGCTCTTCCGCAGCACCGACGCGAGCGTGGCGGGCTCACACATGGCCTTGGGGACCTCGGCGATCAGCCCGGCGAGCGTTTCACCAAAGGCCATGCGCGCGGGTTGCCAATCGGCACCGCCGATAGTTTCGGCGACCTGGAGCAGGCCGAACGGCGGCGCTTCCCGTTTCTCGATACTGAGCGCCAGTTGGTGCGCCACGATGCGATCGAGATATGATCGGGATACGGCAACGGTAGGGATATCCATCCCGGCGGCGGCGAGACTGGTCTCGATCTGGCGGCGCGATTCCGGCTCGCCGCTCCAAGCATCCGCAATCCCGCCTTTGGTCAGGACCGACGATATCCGCTTTTTCCGCCCGGCCGGGGATATCAGCAGGAATCCCTGCGCTGTGGCACCATCGACGGCGGTGGCGACAATTGCCTCGATGCTGCCAGCGCCCCATGGCGCGCAATCGATCCCGGCCGCCCTCGCCTTGCGTATGACCGCGTCGACTTCGGCTCGCTCGTTCTCGGGTCGCCAATTGCGCATTGCGATCAGCCGCCGGACCTCGGTCGGCGTCAGCGAGGCGGCGACCTGCGCAAGCGCGCCGGCAACCGCCCGACGCACAGTCGAATTTGGGTCGAGCAGGAACAGAACCGCGGCGCCACGCGCTTCGGGGATGCCAGCAAGCGCCATGCCCACGGCCAAGGCGCTGCGGGTTTCCGCCGGCATGGCATGACCGCTTTCGATCAGCGAGCCCACGGCCAGGAACGGATCGCCGTCGCAGGCTTCGAGGATGCCGGCGAGAGCGGCGTGGACGTCGGTCGGAAGCGGTCCGTCCACGTCCGAGTCGACGGGCTGCTTTGCCGAGGCCGCGGCAAGCTCAGGCGATGCCGGGATTTTCGACTGGTGCAGGGCTCCTCCCACAAAGGCAAGCATGCGGCCGTCGACGTTTCCGGCCTCGACCTGCGCGACGACATCGGCCTGAAAATCCGCGATCAGTTTGGCTGCGTCCACATAGCCCCGATCGGTGCGATAACGCAGATGCTCGAGCAGCCGCTGCAGCAGAAACAGATAACCGATCGCAAGCGGTTCATCCCGGCCGGCAGGAGGCATGTGGCGAGCTGCGCCCGTGAAGGCGGCAAAGATCTCGCGTGGGGAGCTTCCGCAGTACCGATCGAAGGCATCATTAAACGGGGGCGGTCGACCCTTGGCGATCGCCTGCGCAATCCGTCTCGCATGCTCATCCGTCGGCGAGGATTTTGGCTGGGTTCGGCTCATCGAGGCGCCTCCGCGAATCATTGGTAATGATAGCCGGAAGTTGGTCTCGTTCCTTTCAAAGCTGGCGATATCCACTCACAAAATCCGCGCCCTTGGCGTCGGAAAGGTTGAAAAGGAATTATCCGGCTTGGCGGCCTCTTTGTAATTCCGCCCGCGCTCTTCTCGCCAGTAGTATCTCTTCGGGATACGAAAGCCTTGTAATACGTATCTCGATGGGATACGTATTACCCGTGATCAGGAGCTTCAAGGGGAAATTTGCCGAGGCGATCCTTCAGGGCCGCACGGTCCCGAAGGGTTTCCCGGCAAATCTCGCCAAGGCAACTCGCCGAAAACTGATTATGGTGGACGCCGCCGCATTTCTTGAGGCCTTGAACACGCCTCCCGGCAACCACCTTGAAGCTCTTAAGGGCGATTTAGCGGGTAAGCACTCGATCCGCATCAACGATCAATGGCGGATCGTGTTCAGATGGACCGATGCGGGTCCCGAAGACGTAGAGATAATCGACTATCACTAGTCAGACCGGCCGAATGTGGCCACCGAATAGGAGTTCGCATATGGCAAAGAAACTTCCGCCGGTTCATCCCGGCGAAATCCTGCGGGAGGAATTTCTGGTTCCGCTTAAGCTGACACCCTACGCGGTCGCGGCCGCGTTGAACGTGCCGCGCACCCGGATCGAACGCATCGCGCGCGAAGAAAAGCCCGTTACGGCCGACACCGCGCTGCGGCTCGGCAAATTCTTCAAGACCGGCGCTACGTTCTGGATGAACATTCAGGCACGCTTCGATCTCGAAACGGCCGAAGACGTGCTCGCACCGCAGATCAAGAAGATCGCGTCCTACGAGGCGGCGTGAGAGCGATGCGACCCTCAACGCTGCTCGCCGGATTGGTCGGCGAGACGGGGAAAGGAATGGAGCCATGGCGTGGATTTGGAATCGCATCCTGCCCAAGGCGATGCGCGCCGAAACAACGCCGTCGGCGCGGATCGACGATTATGTCGCCGGCAAGATCCAGCCGGATGGCCCGGGGCTCGCTCTCGCCGTCGTCAAGGCCGGGTCCGTCG
>Ga0182024_10021304_pt1 | contig 11773 bp, 10 predicted proteins | sample P32metaG_FD_120480 | JGI IMG/M metagenome (GOLD analysis project Ga0182024, IMG submission 120480) | Permafrost microbial communities from Stordalen Mire, Sweden - P3-2 metaG (Illumina Assembly) | ecosystem: Environmental > Terrestrial > Soil > Wetlands > Permafrost | place: Sweden: Stordalen... | reverse complement strand
CGCGAAGCTGAAGTACAGGCACCGCGCGACGGTCGCCGTCTGGCCGCCGGCGAAGAACGGATTGCCTCCGAAGCGGTCGATCGTGCCGTATACGGAGGCGAAGAACATGCCGAGCAGGATGTACACGCACAGCACCCCGAAAACAGCTTCCAGCGTGACCGCCTGCCTTGCGCGAAGGCTGCGCAGGACGCCGAGGATGATCGCGGGCGGGGCGAGCGCCACGAGCAGGGCATTCGCGATCCGGGTCGCTCCGCCGCCGACGCTGCCACTGGCGGCTTCAATGATGCTGATGAGGATCAAAGCGGCGACGATCACGACCGCCGGCCACATGACCTTCGGCTTTGCGTCAGCCACCCACAGCGCGAGCAACAGCGTGGCGCCCAGCAGGACGGCGACGAGGATCTGCTCGATCTTGCCCGGTTCGGCGATTCCCTGGATTGCAAACGCAATGATGATCGCGCCGAGCAGCAGCCCGTAACGCTCCCGGTGAGTAGCCAACGCCGGCTGCGCTGGAGCGGCCAATGTCGAGTTGGGGTCGGTCACGGCTATTCAGAACCTATTCAACAAGCCGCGAAGCGGTGTTAAGAGCAGTTGATCGGAGCGAGCGCCTGTTCAAAGCTTTTTGCATACTGCGTCAGCGAGGCCTTAAGCTGCTTTTCGGCGTTGCTTAGCGACGGGTTCGAGACCAGGCCGGTGATGATCGAGCTGATCTGGGCTTCGAAGGTGTGCGTCGCTGTCTGGATCTGTTCCTTGCGCGCCGGTGCGAGGTTGGGCTGCGCGTCCTTGATCGTCGTGAGGTCTGAGGCAATCGCTTCCAGCCCGTCCTTGGCCTGGGTCAGCAGATTGGTGGAGATCGTCAGCTCGCTTAGCATCTTCACCTGCTTGGAGATGTCCGACTTCGCGGTGCAGACCTGGGCCTTCGCCTTTTCTTCAGAGGATTCACCACAGCCCGCCAGCAGCAGCACGCCGAGTAAAAGGACGGCGATCACGGATGCCTTACGCACGTAGGGCAGTCTACACCGGCGCTCGGCAGCGTTTCCGATCCTCGGCGTGAGATGATGAGCGGGCATGGAGCCTCCGGCCCAAAGCCCCTCCGAGCCTCCGACCGAGCCCCTTCCGACCACGCCCGCGCCGGCGCCGCACTCGCGGCACTGGACGATCAACGCGATCTTCGTGCTCGCGGTCATCGTCGGCGTGTTCGCGGTGCTCGCGGTGTGGGTGAACAGACAGGTGCTCAACACCGACAACTGGACGAACACGAGCTCGCGGTTGCTCGCCGATCCCAAGATCGAGGCAGCGGTCGGCAATCTGCTGGTCAACGAACTGTTCAGCCAGGTCGACGTGGCGAAGGAACTGAAGAGCGTGCTGCCCTCGGAAGTCGATGGGCTCGCCGCCCCCGCGGCGGATGGGCTGCGGACGCTCGCGATCCAGATCGCGCCGCAGGTGCTCGCGACCTCGGAGGTCCAGAACGCCTGGCGCGAGGCCAACCGCACGGCGCAGATCGAGCTCCTGCGGATCCTCAAAGGCGGCAGCAAGACGATCTCGACGAACAACGGCGAGGTGACCCTGCAGCTGCACACGCTGCTCGTGCAGCTAGCCGCACAACTCGGCCTGCAGCAGCAATTCGAAAGCGTACAGTCGAAACTCCAGGGCTCTACCGGCGAAGTCGCGCGCGGCGCCGTGCAGGAAAAGCTCGGTGTGAAACTGCCCCCCACGAGCGGTGGCATCGTGCTGCTGCGCTCCTCGCAGCTGAAGACCGCGCAGGACATCGTGAAAGCGATCAAAGGCCTCGCGGTCGTGCTGCCGCTGATCGCGCTGCTGCTGTTCGTCCTCGCGATCTGGCTGGCCGACGGCTGGCGGCGCGTGGCGCTGCGCACGAGCGGCTGGTGCCTCGTCGGGATCGGTCTGCTCGCCGTGCTCGCCCGCCGCCTACTCAGCAGTTACGTCGTCAACTCGCTCGTGAAGGACCCCTCGAACAAGCCCGCCGTGCAGCACGCCTTCGCGATCGGCACCTCGCTGCTGTACGACCTCGCGATCGCGATGATCACCTACGGCCTGCTGGTGGTCCTCGCCGCCTGGCTCGCCGGGCACACACGAGCCGCCCGCGCGGTGCGTCGCGCGCTGGCGCCATCGCTGCGCGAGCACGTGCAATACGTCTACGCAGCCGCGGCTCTCGTGCTGCTGCTGATCGTGATCTGGGGACCGTTCCCCTCGACGCGCGAGGTGCTCCCGATCATCGGCTTCGTGATTCTGCTCGGGCTCGGTATCCATACTTTGCGTGGGATGACAGCACGGGAGTTCCCCGACGCGCAGCTCGGAGATTCCGCGCACGGGATCCGCGCCTGGTATGACGCGCGGAGACACGCCGCTTTCTCGTCGATCTCGGCGGCGCGTTCGGCCTCGACCGCGGCAGCCGGCGGCGGCGGGGACACGCGGATCGGCGACCTCGAGCGCCTCGCGAGCCTGCACGACCGCGGCGTCCTCACCGACGAGGAGTTCCGCTTGCAGAAGACGGCGCTGCTGCAGCGCGGCGCCTAACGACGCGTCGGATCAGAGCGTCGTCTTCTGCCCCGGCTCCAAGATCCGGACCTCGGTGCTCGGGGCAAGCGACGCGACGTGCTCGGCGAACTGCCGCGGCGGGTCCCCGAGCCGGTCACGGTGGCGTTGGGCGATGCCGATCGGCAGCAGCGTTCCCCAGTGGATCGGGATCGCCAGGCGCGGCGCGATCAAGCCGGCCGCCCGTGCGGCGTCGAGTGGATCCATGTGACCCGGTCCAAGCGTCGACCCCCAGCCAGCGACAGGCAGCAGCGCGATATCGAGCGACGATCCCAAGGCGGACATGCCATCGAACAGCTCTGTGTCTCCGGCGAAGTAGACCATGCGCAGCCGCTCATTCACGACGTAGCCCAGCGTCTCGGCGCGCAGACCACCGGGCCCCGGGCGGCGGCGGCCATCGTGACGGGCCTCGACCGCCGTCACGGTGAGCGCACCGACGTTCGCCGTCTCGCCCACGCTCAGCTCGGTCACCTTCGTGAACCCCCGGCTCGCGAGCCACGCCCCCGCACCGGCCGGCACCAGCAGGCGCGTGTCGAGACCCAGCAGCCGCAGCGAGGCCAAGTCGAGGTGGTCGTAATGCAGGTGTGAGATCAGCACCGCATCGGTGCCGGCGAACACGCTCTCCCCGACGGGTGAAACCTGGCGACGCAAGTGGGCGACGCGGCCGCGCAGCAGAGGGTCGGTGAGCAGGCGTACACCGCTCAGCTCGATCAGGACGGTGGCGTGTCCCAGGAAAACGATACGGTCCGTAGAGGAGCCCGCGCGACGGGCGAGGATCGCGCCATCGGCCATAAATGGAAGGTAGCAACGAAAGATGTCTCCAGCGATCGATCATCGCGGCCACGGGCGGCACGTGAAAAGTGGACGGCAGTTGCTCGGGTTGGCCTTCCGGGTGGTTGTCCTGCTGATCATCGAGGGCTTGGTGATCCTCGCGCTGGCGGCGATCCTGCCCGGCGTCCAAACGCCCTCCTTCGCTGCCGCGGTGCTCGTCGCCGCCACGATGGCGCTGATCAACGCGGTCCTGTGGCCGATCGTCATCCGCATCGCGCTGCCGCTGACGGTCTTCACGTTCGGACTGGGATCGCTCGTCTTCAGCGCCGGCACGGTCGCGCTGGGGTTCTATGTGGTCGACGGCACGTCGATCCCAATCGGCGGCGACTTGACGATCGCGTTCGCGATGGCGCTCGTGTCGATGCTGATCGCGCCCCTGCTCGACGTGGACGGGGACGCCCAGCACCTGCGCGTGGTCCGGCGCCGGGTACGACACGGGCGCAAGGAGCACCGCACCGATGTCCCCGGGGTGATCCTGTTCGAGATCGACGGCTTGGGGGAGACGATTCTGCGGGAGGCGGTGCGCGATGGGCACGTGCCCACGATCGCGCGATGGCTCTCGGAAGGCACGCATCGCGTCCTTGGCTGGGAGTGCGATCTCTCCTCCCAGACCGGTGCAAGCCAGGCCGGCCTGCTGCTGGGCAGCAACTGGGACATGCCCGCCTTCCGCTGGTATGAGAAGGAGTCAGGCCGCACGATGGTCTCCAACCATCCCGCCGACGCGGCCGAGATCGAGCAGCGTCGCTCCACCGGCGAGGGCCTCTTGGCGAGCGGGGGCACGAGCCGGGGCAACATGTTCTCCGGTGACGCGCCGCGTTGCACGGCCACGATGAGCGTGATCCGTGACCGCAGTCGCTCGAAATCTGGAGACTTCTTCGCCTACTTCTCAGATCCATACGGTTTTCTGCGCACGATCGTGCTCTCGCTCGCCGACATCTCCTACGAGCGGTTGGCGGCTCGCCGTCAGCGCCGCAGCGGGGCGGCGCATGTCGAGCGCGGCGGTATGTACCCACTCGTCCGCGCCGCGATCGCCGTGGTGATGCGCGACCTCAATGTCGCATTGCTGATGGCCGACATCGTCGAGGGCGTGCCGGTCAGCTACGCCACCTTCGTGGGCTATGACGAGGTCGCCCACCATGCGGGGATCCGCGAGCCCGACGCGCTCGCGGTGCTCAAGCGCCACGATCGCCAGCTCCAGCGCCTGGAGCGTGCCGTGACTCAGGCGCCGCGCCCGTATCACCTGGTGGTGCTCTCCGACCACGGTCAGACGCAGGGCGCGCCGTTCCGCCAGCGCTACGACGTCACGCTCGAGCAACTCGTCGGCGGCGCACTGGCGCGAGGGCGGGCGCACGCCCCGGCCGCGGTCGACGAGGCCTGGGGCGACGTCGGCGCGGTGCTCGCCGACGCTCGCCAGGAGCCCGGGCTCGGCGGGCGCGCGCTGGCGCGGGCGACGCGCGGCAGGGCGGTGCAGGGCACTGTCGCGCTGGGACCAAACCTGGCAGCCCTGGAAGAACGCAGCGCCGTGGAGCCGAATCAGGTGGATGAAAAGCGCGGCGCCCTGGCGCCGGACCGGGCGGACCCAGGCGAGCGCAGCGCGCCAGGGACACCCGAGTCAGAGCAGGAGGCGGTGGTGATGGTCTCCGGGCCGCTCGGCCTGATCTATCTGCCGCGCAGCTCCGAGCGACTCACACTCGAGCAGATCGCCGAGATCCATCCCGAGCTGGTGAGCACCCTGACCGCTCACCCCGGGATCGGGTTCGTGATGGTGCGCTCGGGGGAGCACGGAGGGGCTGTGGTGGTCGGGGCCGGCGGGCATCGGCGCCTGGCCGACGATGTGGTCGTGGGCGAGGATCCCCTGGCTCACTTCGACCCGACGGTCGCCGACCACCTGCGCCGCCACGACCGCTTCCCGCACTGCCCAGACTTGCTCGTCAACAGCATGTATGATCCGGCCACGGACGAGGTGGCCCCGTTCGAGGATTTCATGGGCTCGCACGGCGGCCTCGGCGGCCCGCAGATGAAGCCCTTTGCCGTCGTGCCCGCCGATTGGAGCGAGCCGGCCGAGCCAATCGTCGGCGTCGAGGCGATGCACGAGGTGCTACGCGACTGGTTGGCGCAGCTGCAGCGAGGCGCAGACGAAGCGGTTGAGCCGCAGCCTGGCTAGATCCCCGTCTCGGCGACGACGCGCCCGCTCTTGATCGCTCCCAAGAGCGACTCGTAGTCGCGCTCGCTCTGGTCGGCGTAGGCCTCGGCGAAGTCCGCGATTGCGCGGTCGAAGACGTCGCTTTGACCGAGATAGGAGGCGATCGCGAGACGGTCACCGGAGCGGGCGTGCGCGCGGGCCAAAGTCCAAGCGCACATCTCGACGTAGGGGCCCATGATCCGGGGGGTCATCGCGTCGACGTCGGCCGAGAACTTCCAGTCCCACAACTGACGGCCATAGAAGTCGCGGGGGCGGCCGTCGAAGCCTTTCTCTGTGTGCAGCCAGCCGAGCATGATGTCGCTCGCCGACTGCATCAGACGCTGCCCTTCGACCACCCGGCGGCCGTGATTCTCGAACTCGCTCTCGCCGGTAAAGCCTTCGAGCACCGAGGACTGCGCCTCCTTGAACTGGAGGAACAGCGGATCCCGCTCGGCGGTCCGCCCCTCCAGCAGCAGGATCCAGCAGCGCGTGCCGACCGAGCCGACGCCGACGATCTTGCGGGCGAGGTCAACGAAGCGATAGCCCTCGAGCAGCCGGCGGCGGTCGTCCTGGAGGGTGGCTTTGTACTCGTCAAACAGACCCTGCATGGTGGCCTGCATGTCTTGCGCCTCATCAGCCGGAAGCAGGTCGACCGCGCGAACGATCACCGGCGGGTCGCTGATGATCTGCAGATGTCCTTCGACGCGCGTGGTGAGCTTGGCGAAGGCCTTCATGCTGTCCTTCGTGGTGGCCTTGGCCGTGGCTTTCTCCACGCGCGACTGGAACTCCTTGCGGTGGCCGGCTTTCAACCCCGACATCGCCTCTCTGAGGAAGTCGCTGCTCAGCATCGAGTACCAGACCTCCAGGTTGCCCATGCCGGCGAATCTGCCCATCGCCTGGCGATAGCGGCGCACGCAGCCGAGCAGCAGATCGCGACGAACGGCTCCCTTGAAGCCCTGCGAGCGTCCCGCGACAACCACACTCGCCGCCAGGCGCTTGAGGTCCCACTCCCACGGACCGGGAAGCGTCTCGTCGAAGTCGTTGAGGTCGAAGATGAGCTCGCGCTCGGGCGAGGCAAAGCCACCGAAGTTCGACAGGTGCGCGTCGCCACACGCCTGCACCTGCAAACCGGAGTCGGGCGTGTGCGACAGATCAGAGGCCATCAGCAGCGCGGCCCCGCGGAAGAACGTGAACGGCGAGACGCTCATCCGCCCGTAGCGGATCGGCACCAGCTCAGGGATGCGGGTGACCGCCTGCTCTTCCAGCAGCTTCACGGGGTCCGGGCGATCCGCGGCGGGCTCCCACGCGGCATGGCTCGAGCGGGGCACCTCCTTGCGGGCCTTTTTACCCGCCGCCGTACGCTCGTCGCGCGTGAACTCGGATTCGGCCACAGCGACGGGGGTATTCCCGCCCGCCGCCCGGCCTGCTTTGGCCGCGGGCTTCCGGCTGGCTTTACCTGCGGGCTGCCCGGTCATCGCAATCAGCTCGCCGCGGCTTGCATATCCGCCTGCTCGAGCTCTCGCTTGAACTCCCTGTTGTCGGCGTCGATCTCCTTCTCGATCGTCTTTTCAGCGCGCGTGAGCACCTTGTCGAGCTGCTCTTGCACGCGCGACTCGCCGATCACGATCAGCGCCGCCTCGCCGCCCTCCAAGAGCTCGCCGAGCTCCTTCGCGTCACCGCGCGAGATGCCCTTGCGCAGGTGCCCGCCGACGCCGCCTACGACACCGCCGAGGAGGGCCGCGCCGAGGATCGATGGCGGAAACAGGATCCCGGCGACGGCGCCGACCGCGATGCCACCCCAGGCGCCGTGCTGGGTCGGCTTCTCGTGCTTGTGGATATGGATCTTGCCGTCCTCGTCCTTGGCGATCAGCGCGACGTCGTAGGTGCCGATGAGTTTCGCCGCGTGCAGCTCGAGCAGACCCTCGTAGTCGGCAAACGCGTCCGCGCGATCGGCGTAGGTCGCGGCGTAGATGAAGACCGGTCTATCGCTCATCGCTCATCTCCCATTCTCGATTTCATCGAGTGTTGCAGATCGACCATTGCCGTGTATGAATATGCTGTTCCGCACTACCTCGGCCCTCGCCTCGTTGGATGCGAGACGGGCGGACTTCTCTTTCGACCGATAAGGACGACCATGATTCTCGCAACCGACAACTATCCGTTTCTCGAAGTCTTCTGGACGATGCTCATCTTCTTCGCGTTCGTCGTCTGGATCTGGATCCTGTTCACGGTGATTGCAGATCTCTTCCGCCGCCACGACACCTCGGGATTCGCGAAGGTCCTGTGGATGATCTTCATCATCGTGCTGCCGTATTTCGGCGTCTTCGTCTACCTGATCGCGGAGCACAACGGGATGACCGAACGCGCGATCAAGCAGCAGGAAGCGGCGAAGTCGCAGATGGACCAGTACGTGCAGTCGGTCGCGGGGAAGACCGACCCGGCCGAGCAGATCGCCAAGGCGAAGACCCTGCTCGACAGCGGCACGATCACGCAGGCGGAGTTCGACAGCATCAAGGCGAAGGCGCTCGCCTCGGCGTAGCGACAGGACTGGGCGGCGGGACGTGGCGCTAGCGAGCGCTGCGGCTCGCCGCGCGGCGCCTGGCGAACACCCAGCCGACGGCGAAGCCAATCAGGCCGCAGCCCGCGATCACAACGATCATCGGCGTCTGCGTGGTCGTGATGAACCACCAGTGGATCGTCACCGTCTGTCTGTTGGCGATGGCGAACAGGACGATCAGCACGACGAGCACCCCCGCAGTGATCATCTTCGGCGAGGGCTTGTTGCGGGCGGACGCCGCGGTCGGCTCGATCTGATTGGAAGGTGTCATCAGGGCACGGTCTATCAGAAGACCGGGACTTCGCGGTAGTCGCCCCACACGCTCTGCAGCGCTTGGACGATCTCGCCCTCGGACGCGGATGCGCGGGCGCTGTCGAGTAGGAGGGGCATCAGATTCTCGCGCGCGGTGGCCGCGCCTGCCTTCAGCGCGGCGAGCGTCGTCTCGACCGCGCCCGCGTCGCGGCGTGCGCGAACGGTGCTGAGGCGGTCGATCTGCTTGCGTTCGAGCGAGGGGTCGATCCGCAACAGCGGAGTCTGATCGTCGTCGCCCTCGGTGAACGAGTTGACTCCCACAACGATCCGCCGCCCGGCGTCGATCTCGCACTGCAGCTGGAAGGAGGCGTCGGCGATCTCGCGCTGGGGGTAGCTCTGCTTGACCGCCTGGACCATCCCGCCAAGCTCGTCGATCTTCGCGAAGTACTGATACGCCTGCGCCTCGATCTCGTCGGTCAGCGCCTCGACAAAGTAGGACCCGCCGAGCGGGTCGATCGTGTTCGCGACGCCAGTCTCGTGAGCGATGATCTGCTGTGTACGCAACGCGATCCGCACGGCGTCCTCGGTGGGCAGCGCGAGCGCCTCGTCGTAGGAGTTCGTGTGCAGCGACTGCGTGCCGCCGAGCACACCCGCGAGCGCCTCGATCGCCGTGCGCGTGATGTTGTTCAGCGGCTGCTGGGCGGTCAGCGAGACGCCAGCGGTCTGGGTGTGAAAGCGCATCATCCACGACTTCGGGTTCTTCGCGCCGAAGCGCTCGCGCAGTTCGTGCGCCCAGATCCGGCGCGCCGCGCGGTACTTGGCGATCTCCTCGAAGAAGTCGATCTGGGCGTTGAAGAAGAAGCTCAAGCGCGGCGCGAAATCGTCGACGTCGAGACCGCGCTCGATCGCCTGCTCGACGTAGGTGAGGCCGTCCTTGAGCGTGAACGCGAGCTCCTGCGCGGCGGTCGAGCCGGCCTCGCGGATGTGGTAGCCGGAGATCGAGACCGGATGCCAGCGCGGCATGTTGGCCGAGCACCACTCGATCATGTCGCCGAGCAGCCTCATCGCGGGGTCGATCGGGAAGCACCACTCCTTCTGGGCGATGTACTCCTTGAGGATGTCCGCCTGGATCGTCCCGCTCAACCGGTCGGCGGGAACGCCGCCGCCCTCAGCCGCGACGACGTAGTAGGCGAGCATGATCGCCGCGGGCGCGTTGATCGTCATCGAGACGGAGACCTCGCCCAGGTCGATCCCGCCGAACAGCGTCCGCATATCCTCAACCGTGTCGATCGCCACACCCTCGCGGCCGACCTCACCGGCCGACAGCGGCGAGTCGGAGTCGTGGCCCATCAGCGACGGCATGTCAAACGCGGTCGAGAGCCCGGTCTGGCCATGGTCGAGCAGGTAGTGAAAGCGCTCGTTGGTCTCCGCGGCGCTGCCGAAGCCGGCGAACTGGCGCATCGTCCACAGCCGCCCGCGGTACATCGAGGGGTAGATCCCGCGCGTGAAGGGATATCCGCCGGGCAGGCCGATTTGCGCGGAGTCCGGCAGGTCAGCCTCGGTGTACAGCGGCCTTATGGCCTCATCGGAGAGTGTCGTGAACTCGGCGTCGCGCTCTGGTGTAACGCCGTAGGCGTCGAGCCACTCCGAATAGGAGGTCGGGGTGCCGACTGGCGAGCCGACCGAAGCGGTCATACGGCAAAGCCTACTATGCGTCTATCGGACCCGGGAGCTTATGGTGACCCCTTCCCGAGGGGCAATCGAAGCGGCGCTCGCGCGGGCGCTCCCGGCGATCGAGATCGCCGCGCCGAGCCGAGCTGAGCTGAGTGACGCCACGGAGGCACACGGCCTGACCGGACATGCCGACGCGCTCGCGTTGCCGCGCAGCGCGGAGGAGGTGGCGGCGGTGCTCGCGTGGTGCTACGAGCACGACGTCCCGCTCACGCCGCGTGGCGGAGGCACAGGGTTCGCCGGAGGAGCGGTCCCGCTGCGCGGCGGAGTGGTGCTCGACCTGCGGAATCTGAACCGGGTGCGGTCGCTGGACCCCGCACTGTGGCGGGTCGAGGTCGAGGCGGGAGTGACGACAGCTGCGCTCCAGCGCCGCGCGCGCGAGAACGGACTGCTGTTTCCCCCCGACCCCGGCGCCGCCGAGCAGTCGCAGATCGGGGGCAACATCGCAACCAACGCCGGCGGGCCGCACACCTTCAAGTACGGCGCGACCGGCGCGTGGGTCACGGGGCTGGAGGTGGTGCTGGCGCCGGGCGAGGTCGTGCGGCTCGGCGGCGCCGTGCGCAAGGACGTCGCGGGGTATGACCTGCGGAGCCTGCTCGTCGGCTCCGAGGGCACGCTCGGGATCGTCACCGCCGCGTGGCTGCGCCTGATCCCGGCGCCCGAGCGGGTCTACCCGGCGCTCGCGCTCTATCCCGACGCGCGTACGGGCACAGCCGCGGTGCGGGCGATCCTCGCGGCAGGTGTGGAAGCGTCCGCGATCGAGTACCTCGACAACGCGACGATGGCGCTCGCCGGCGGAGCGTGTCCGGCGGATGTCGATGCGACGGGGACGTTCGCGGTGCTCGCCGAGGTCGACGGCGACGGGGCCACGGCACTACGCGCACGCGGCGAGCTGCTCGAGGCGCTCGGCGATGCGCTGGAGACCTACGCGCCGACCGCGCCCGATCGGATCAAAGCGCTGTGGCGCTGGCGCGCGGGGATCCCCTATGCGGTGCAGGCGCCGCGCGGCGGGAAGCTGAGCGAGGACATCGTCGTCCCACTAGACCGTTTAGAGGAGGCGATCGACGGCACGCTCCAGATCGGCTCGCGCCACGGTCTCGAGGCGTGCAGCTGGGGCCACGCGGGCGACGGCAACCTGCACGCGACGATGCTCCTCGACCCTTCCGACCGCGCGGAGGTCGCGCGCGCCGTAAGCGCCGCGACAGACCTGTTCGAGCTCGCCGTCGGCCTGGGCGGCTCGATCTCTGGAGAGCACGGCCTCGGCACCGTCAAGAGCGGCCATCTCGGTGTGCAGTGGACCCACAGGGCGCTCGAGCTACACGATGCCGTCAAGCGCCTGTTCGATCCCAAGGGTCTACTGAACCCGGGCACAAAGGGGGCGGGGTCGAGACGTCAACCTCTGACCGGCAAGAAAGCCCGGCCAGAGGAAGAGTCCACCCCGCCCAGCTGATCTGCCCAGTGGCCTCAACTCGAATACCGCAGTGACCCCGGCGTCGTCAGCTCCTCCCCGCTCTCCAGCAGAGTCTTCAGTCCCGAGAGGATCATCGGCCAGCCGCCGTACAGCTCGCTGTGAGCGTTCTCGCGCAGCTGATCATGCGTGACGGTCAGCCGGCATGAGTCCTCGACCTGTTCAATCTCCCAGGTGACACGCGAGGTCCCTTCGG
>Ga0182024_10021303_pt1 | contig 11773 bp, 9 predicted proteins | sample P32metaG_FD_120480 | JGI IMG/M metagenome (GOLD analysis project Ga0182024, IMG submission 120480) | Permafrost microbial communities from Stordalen Mire, Sweden - P3-2 metaG (Illumina Assembly) | ecosystem: Environmental > Terrestrial > Soil > Wetlands > Permafrost | place: Sweden: Stordalen... | reverse complement strand
TAGGGGCGCATCGCTCGTCCGAGTCTCGCTGGTGACAGGATTACAAAATCAAATCCGTGTTCAGCTTTCAGCGATCGGCCACCCGGTTATCGGCGACAGAAAGTACAATCAATCGGAAAAGCTGGAGCGGCGAATTACTCGCGTCGCTCTCCACGCGGCGCGTCTTCAATTCATTCATCCACGTTCGGGAGAGAGCGTCTGCGTTGACTGCGAACCTCCTCCGGACTTTCAGTCTCTTCTTCGGGCATTAGGGTTCCATCCGTTCCCAGCAACCTGAAGCCCAAGGATAGGCGGTCCGACATGACGGCTGTCCGAATCCCCTGATTCTCGACCTCGTTCGGCCCTCGGGGGACAACGCTGAAACGCCTCCCAGGGCTAACTCCCCTAAAACGCCGCTGTGTAGACCGATCACTCCCTGCGGGGAGTCGGCTTCGCGCCCGCTAGAGCAAGGTCAACGAGACTCATTAAGTACCTTGGCTTCCACGCTGAGCCGAAACGCAGCGCGCAGGTCCAAATACTCCTGGTAGCACGGCCCACAGTGAATGACATGTTTCCAATCTTGATCGTCGTCGATTTCCTCGTGTCGGGCGGATCGAGCCGCAAGGTCTTGTAGAACGTCGGTTCCGGGACAACCATGCCGTTCCGGGTTGGGGTACGAGGCTTGTACCGCATTCTGGTACTCGCGTTGTAGGCGTTCCCATTGCTGTTGCGGTGTTTCGCCCTTCATGTTCGCGAAGTCATTATGGCATATGCCACCTAAGCAAAAATTCAGCGCTGAGGTTCGTTTCGAAAGGTGCGGTTGATCCAGCGCCAGAATCGTCTCTTTAGCGCTTCCGCGTTCGAGTCATGAACCCGTGCGGCGATTTCGTCCCAACCGTACCCCTCCCGCAGCATCTTGAAAGCCTCTCGGAAATCCTCGCGATTCTCCCTTCGTATCTGGCGCTCGACGAGATCCACCAGCAGATCCCGTTCATAAGTCTCCTCCCACCTTTTCAAGCCGCCCGTGCGCTTTCGATAAAGGCGTCGTTCGAGCGAGCTGAGCTTCAGTGGGACAGTGTGCGCCTTGCGCCACGGGGACCCGCCCATGGCCATATGGCGTGCCTCCCACTCGGCACGTGTCAGCACGCGGTGCCACGGCAAGAAGCCAGCATTTTCGCCATGCTGCTCCCATAGTTTGTGTACGGTAGTTTCGGCCAGCTCCGAAACGCGGTGAACATCCCCGAGTCTATACCGCGCGATGCCGCGAAGCTGGTCCTGGATCGGAACGATGCCTTCCTCGAACCAGACTCGCGCAATCTCATTTCCATGACGGTCCACGGAAGCGATGCAAATTGGCGTGATCGCTTTCTGCTGATCGTCTGACAACTGGTCGTAATCGAAGGGAATGATGACAAATCCCATATACTGGTCCCTTGCCCATGCGGGTCGAGTGTCTCCTCTAAAATAAAGAGAGGCTTTGGAAACCGGGAATCCTACCCACTTTTTCGCTATGCAGTCTCTTTTGGCAGCGTTTGAACTTTTTCTTTGTCAAGTACCAATTTTTGGGTAAGATTTACCCTTCTCAATTCCTCCTTAGTATTTGGGGAAGCGTTTTAACCAGTTTGCGGCGTCCTCGATGGAACAGCGGGAAGAGCCTCAGAAAAGATTCTGGATTCCAGACCGGGACAGTCTCGGCAAGGCGGTCGATTATCGGTTAATCGAAGCGGCAGACCGGATTTGGGAGCGTGCCCGACTGGTGGTTATCCGCTATCTCGCAGAAGACACCGAGGCCCCGGAGATTCTTGAGGCCGCCGCTGACTCTGCGTCTCGCGCTATGGACACCCCCGAGTCCATCGAGTTCTTCGAAGCTTATCTTTTGAAGTCAGTGACTCGGGAGGCCATTCGCCGCCGCCGGAGAAGTCTCCGTGTCGAGTATCTGGATAAGGTGGATATCGAACGACTTGCCGGCGCCGTATCCGCGGATATGGAACGCCAACTCGACGGCGCCAAGCAAAGCGAGCTCTTCCGCGCTTGTTTGGATGTGCGTGGACGGGAAATGTACGATCTGCGGGTTTTGGATATCGATTGGCGGTGGATCGCCAAACTCACTGGCTACGTGGATGCCCGCAGCGCCGCGGCTCAGTTCCATAAGAAGTGCGATAGAGCCCTGGAACGTCTCAAGGCTCACCATCATTCAGGTTTGAAGCCGCAGGCGGGCGAATGAATCCGATGACCGAATCTAATCGCTCTACGTCATCCAAGTTGGTGAGAGACGTTGTTGCTCTGGGCAAGAAATATGCCAGGGCTGGCTTTCCGAATCCTGACCGCGAGGGTTGTCCGAGCCTCGCGAGCTTGCGTGCGATGGCCTATCGGGATCGCCGCCTCACACTGGAAGATCTTCCAGCGTCGCACGTCGTTACCTGTTCTCCCTGCTTCCAACAGTACTCGCAGCTCCGTCGAAAGGCGCGTGTGGTTCGTGGGATTCGGCTAACGACGGCTGCGCTCGCAGTGGCCGCCATGATCGTTCTGGCAATTCGGTTTACATGGAGCCACACGCGTGGCGTCGAGCAGCGTGCTATCACGCCCAGGCATGCAGCACCTCCCGCCGCGGCACTTCCGTATAGGGTAGATCTGGCATCGTTCTCGCCAACTCGGGGTGACGCGCAGAACGACTCCGAGAAGAGAGTGCATCTCCCGCAGAAACTTCTCCAGGTTGAATTAGTTTTGCCGATAGGGATGGAACCCGGCCAATACGAAATTCGATTGCAGGATTCCAACGGGACGATTGTTATCGACAACCGTGCGCCAGGGCGCCTGAACGGTGGTGTCACTTCGGTAGAACTGGACATCGACCTCGCCAACGCGCCCCGAGGCGACTCTACGCTAATGATTTTGCCGCCTGGCTTGGACTGGCGGAGATTCCCCGCCGTGATTGAGTGAGTTAGCAATGTGAACCAGAGATTATCAATCCACTTGGAGCAGAAAGAGACTTACCAATGACCTTAGGAGTGATCGATGCGTTTTAGCCGTCTTTGCTTAATAGTGTTTTTCATTGCTTGCAGTTCGTTTGTGGAAGCTCAGCAGCCACAACCAAAGGAACTGCTTGCGCGTGCGCTTCATCTTGCTGATCTCTACAACTGGGACGATGCTGGGCCCGTATTCACGGAAGCGGAACGTCTTTTTGTTGCCGAAGGCGAACAAAGGAATGCCCTTTACGCGAAGCTAGGCCGAATCCGGTCCAACATTGACCGTGACCAGCAAACACTACCTGGGGTCGCCGCGCAGCTTGAAGAAGCTTTGGAGGACGATCCTCTACTCCAGAACGACAAGGAGCTCCGCATGTTCTGCCTCATTGTTAAGGGCGACATTGACACCGAGACGAATACCGGTGCGATGAAGCAGGACTGGGTACAAGTTCAGACGCTGGCGAAGGAGTTGGGTAACGCCAAATGGCAATATCGTGCGCTTGCACAGCTAGGCATTGCAGCATTCTACGACGCCGATCTCGAGACGGCACGCAAGGACGCTGGCGGTGCGCTAGTCGCAGCAACGACGGCCGGCGACGTAGGCGCACAGATCAGGATTTTGACGATACTCGCAACGGGCCTAAACGAGACCAAAATGTATGAACAAGCTCTCGGCCTCGTTGACAATGCGATCAAGATAGCAACCGCTACTCCTGACACAGGCGATCAGTTTACAGCCCGAGCGCTTCGTATAAACGTGCTAATGGGCTTGGGGCAACTCGATGCGGCCCGGAAGACTGTCGAGGAACTACTAACAAGAGCCCGCGAGACTCATAACGCTGCACATGAAGCTAACTTGTACGCGCTCGCGGCCACTATCGCTGTACTTCGAAACGACCGCGAGGCTGCGTCCCTGGCGCTCCAAAAGGCGATAACGCTTGGCGAATCCGCAGGACTCACGCGGTTGCTCGCCGGAATCTATTTCGGGGCCTCGGACCTTTACAAGGCGAGTGGCGACCTGGAAAACGCGGAACATTTCGCAGAATTGTCGTCCGCATCCACACAAGCAAGTGGGGATCTATGGTCTGTTCCGCAGCATCTACAAACGCTGGCTGAACTTCAGATTGCCCGCGGCAGGTACCAAGAGGCGGATCGCACGTACGACCGGGCGGAATCCTTCCTCGATTTAATGATCGGCAACGCCTCAAGTCGGCTGGAGCAGACGGCAGTGATTACGGCATCCAGCCTAATCTACTCGCAACATTTCGGGCTGATCGCCGACCACTTTAATGACCCACGGAAAGCGTACGACATCATTGAACAAGTTCGAGGGCGCGCCGCTGCCGATCTCGTGGTCTCGGGATTGGCTACTCCACAAGGGGCGAGGACAACCGAGCGGGCGATTTCTCGACTGCGACTTAAGTTGATGGCGGCTCGATCAACGAATGAGGTGAACGGTATCCGCGATCAAATCTTTCTGGAGGAACAAACGCGCTGGATAACGCCGGGCGCAAGCGTGCTCAAAGCCGAGCCTCGGGAGACAGTGGCGGTGGAGCAAATCGAAAAGGCTCTGGCGCCATCTGCCGTGCTCCTGGAATACGTAATGGCTGATGCTGATGCCTATTGCCTTGTGATCTCGCGCAACGGGTCTCGCATCGTGCGCCTGGGCAAAAGGGTTCAGATCGAGGCCCTCGTCACGTCTTATCTGAAGGCTGTAAAGGCCAAGCTTCCGGCTACGTCCGAAGCGCGTAACCTGTATGACGCGCTCCTGGGGCCGATTCGTGAGACTACACAAAAGGACACACTGATTATTGTTCCCGACGGTCAACTCGCCCTGGTGCCCTTCGACGGCCTCATGGACGCCTCCAGCCACTTTGTCGTGGAAAGGAGAACGGTCGTCTATTCGCCTTCTGCAAGCAGCTTTTTCGTTTTGGGGGAACAGAAGCGCCCGCAGGCAGGGCGCAAGTCGCTGCTGGCCGTGGGCGGAGTTCCATACAAGGGAAGTTCGTTGAACAAGTCTGTTCTCACGCGAGGATTCAATCGGAGCGGCTTTGTGGATCTCCCGTCTTCGGCGGATGAAGTGCGGATAGCGCAAGCAGCGTTTCCCAATGGGAAGGTGGACCTCCTGGTGGGGCCATCCGCAACTGAGGCTGCCTTCAAAGCCGCGAGCATGAACGAATACCGTGTTATTCATCTCGCTGTTCATGCATTTGCGGATTCCACTTTTCCAGATCGAGCGGCGCTGGTGCTACTGAGCGATCCATCGGCAGGGGAAGATGGATTTCTGCAGGCTTCGGAAATAGCCCAGATGCGCTTTCCGTCCGATCTCGTAGTTCTTTCGGCGTGTGATACTGCCGTCGGTCCGCTGCAAGGCCAGGATGGCGTCGCGAATCTTTCGCGAGCATTTCTTATGGCGGGAGCTGGAAGCGTCATATCGACCTTATGGGAGATTGACGACAGTTCGTCGTTGTTTCTGATGAAGCGGTTTTATGCGCACCTGACGGCGGGCCAGTCGGCGGCATCGGCTCTGACGGCCGCCAAACGGGACATGCTTCGGACGTTCGGGGACAAAGCACTGCCGTACCAGTGGGCCGCCTTCACCATCGAAGGCGCGGCAGGACGGTCTACATCGAATGAGGGCCATAGATAAATGGCGTTAGATTCGAAGCAGCGTACCAACATTCTGCGAGCCATAAAGAAGTTAGTTGTCGCCCACCACATCAACGTTGCCGGAATCGATTATGGCGCTTGGACTGAGCGCCTTGATGGCCGAACAGCGGAGTTACTCGCCACCGACGTAGCTGGCTTTGAGGCTGGCGTACGTGAGGTCCTTGCAGAACTCAAGACGAGCCATACGCTCTTCTATCACTCGCTTCCTACAGAGTTGTTGCCACAGCACACGATCAACGCAAGCTTGCGGGATGTGTTGCAAGACGGCCGTCACAGATGGATGTTCCTGGATGTGTTCGAAGATGGACCCGCTCATGTCGCTGGAATCCGGCCTGGAGACTTCCTGGAGGCGGTGGACGGCACGCCCTATGTGCCCCCAACCACAACATACTTTGCAATCGGTCATACTCACAAACTGCTGGTCTCGAAACCTGGCACGGGGAGCGCAACAGAGACTGTGATTGCGGTTCCTATGCGGAAAGGGACGAGACAGCGACCGCCAATCGTGGAACCGAAAAGCCCGATTCACTCGAAAATTGGGCAAGACATTGGACTTCTTAAGATCGCCTACTTCCCCGGGGCTGCAGGGATCAGATTTGGGAAGGTGTTAGATCGCGCAGTTAACGACCTCGACCAGCAGAAGTGCAGGCGCCTGATCGTTGACCTGCGAGGGAATATTGGCGGCAGCCTGGGATTCGCTCGTCTCGCTAGCTATCTGTGCCCCGGCCAGATCGCCATCGGTCACAGCCTGACACCTAAGCGTTTACGAGAGGGCTACGACCCGGCCACGTTGCCGCGCGTCCCTATGCCTGCCAGCCGAACGGAACTTGTGTCCACACTCGCTCGGTTCGCATTCAGCGACAAATCCGTGATGCTCCTCACGCAGGGACTGGGTGAGCAGCCTTTTCACGGCAAGATCGTCGTTCTCGTCAACGAATGGACAAACAGCGCGGCAGAGATGGTTGCAAATTTCGCGTCCGAGAACCAGCTGGCTACCGTTGTCGGCGAGAAGACACGCGGCAACGTTCTCGGCGCAATGAATTTCAAGGTTGGCAGCGGCTATTGGCTACGATTGCCCGTCTCCGGCTGGTTTACCTCGAAGGGCCGCAGCCTTGAGGGAAATGGGGTCGCTCCGGATGTTGAAATCTCCGCTGATAGTCTGGCTGATGGCCGGGACGACCAAATGACGAAGGCCGTTCAGATCGTTAACGGACTGTGACGGCCCGCTCCATGGTTGGAAGTGCCCAATGGCTCGCGTTCATCGAAAAACGACGCGGAAGAGATCGAACGCCGCGACGCCTACAGCACTTGAGCTTGCCCGCGAGATTGTTACGAACGGGCATCCATAGCTAACTCTTCGCTACTTTCTTCGCTCCCTTCTTTTTCTTAGCCCACATCTGGCGCATTCTCTCTGCCGCGGCTTTCCGTTGTGCTGGCGAGAAATTCCGTTTTTTCTTGGCTGGTGCTTCGACAGGTGCAGCTCCATTACTGGTGACCAATGCCGGCGGCGTAGGGTTCTTTGGTGGCCTTCCCCGTCTTTTCACTCCGCCTTGCAACAATGCAATAGCCGCGTTGAGCTTGTCACGTTCAGCTATCAAGAGAGCAACGATTTGGTCAGTTGGCATTCAACCGGATCATATCAGGAATTGCGGCGCCGCATGCTCATTGACATTGCGCTTGGATCAGAATTCCCGGTTATTCCTGGCACAGTCCCAAACTCCCTACCGAAACTGCACAACGTTCAGCGACTTTGAGGGCTGATCCAGTGCCGTGATCAGGCGTACCCGAGCCTGCCCTCCGGTCGAGCGTATCAGTAGAATAGTCGGCTTGGCTCCCATTTTCATTGCTTGGCAAACTATCGTATAACCGCCTATGCTCTCCCGTGGAACGACCGAATTTCAATCCGCGCCATGGCGACAAACCGTCAAGTGGCTTGACCAGAATCAGCCGGCGATCACGTCCGACTTGTGCTTAATTTTTCAGATCCGAACTTCGGCCGCTTTTTCCTGTTGCCGTGCCTCAGCGTTGCTCCGCCAACGGTTTGCAGCTAATACGAATCTTCCTTCGGCCCGTAAGCCTTTTGGAAATCCTCCAAGTTGCCCTTTAAGGCCTCATCGAGTCCCAGCTTGAAATGCGTGTTCTGCGAGTCGAGAACCCGCAGGAGCAGGTTGTGCGCCATGATCATCGCGTGTCCGGCTTGCTGGCGCGTCGGGCCGCTGGCGAACGACAGAATGCCTCTATCTGTCAGTTCCAGACGGCCCATGACTGAGGCCGCGGTGGTGTGGATCTCCAGCGTGGGTTTGTAGAACGCGTCGAGGTAGAGCTGCTCATATCCCGGGCCGACCTTCTGCGCCAGTGATGCAGTGTCGAGTGCCGTCCACGACCCCCTTACGCTACTGCCTTTCGCGAACCTCGGCTTCACCGCCTCGTAGTCGTCCTCAATGCGCTTTATCGTCTCGTCAGAGAGGTTTGGGCCATACTCGCCAAGCTTCTTCGCGTGCATGTAGGCCTTGTGCTTATGTACCTTGTCGTATTCGAGGAAGTCATCAGCCTGGTCAGGGTTAGCAAGGATATAGGCCGATGTTACGGCGCGCTCATACATCCCCCGCAGTATTTTCAGCGCCCCGACGCCGTGTCCGTTGCCTGCCAGCACGAAGATTTCGCTGAAGTCCTCCACACAAATTCTGCCCAGGTAGAAGCCTACCCGATCGGCAGGTTTGTCCGATTGCATTTTCCGCAGGAACACTTTCTTCGCTGTGGTGTAGAGATCCTCGATTGCCTTGACGCGCGCCGGATTCGCCTTCAGGAAGGCTTCCTGTTCGATGGAGTTACCAATGCCCACCGGTACGAGCTTCTTCGGCGGCTTGCGAATAGGCTTCTGACGCGGTGGTTTCCAGCCACTCACCAGACAATTATCGCTCCAGCGTCTCGCCATCGCGCGCCAGCTGGACGTAAAACGGCCTTCTGCTCTCCCGTGGGCGAGCGATTTTCAATCCGCGCGATGACGACTTCTCGCTCATGTGGTTTCCGTGGACGGCGTTTACCAGGAAGTATCGACGGCGAGCGTTGTAGCAGGTACCATCAAAATGTTGTGGCATGGTCGCTTGAGGAACAACTACTACTGCTTGGTTCTGCGCTGTTTGAGGAACTCTGCGGGCAAATCATCCGCCAAATAGATCCTTCCGCTCAGCATTTATATGGAAAGGGAGGGGACGAGGGGATAGACGTTCGCGCTGGGGAACTGGATCCTGATCTGAGGGCAGCCTCCGGCACGAAGCTAACGATTTGGCAGGTGAAGTTCTTTCGAGATGGAATCAAAGATTCCCAGAGAATGCAAGTCGAGAGCTCTTTCAAACGAGCGCTAACCCATAAACCTGAACGCTGGGTGTTGTGCGTTCCGCGCCCGCTCACAGTCCCGGAGGCAAAATGGTGGGATGAATTCAAGGCGGATGCAGAACTCACCCACCCTCAACTCGAACTCGACATTTGGCCTGGGGACGCCGTCGTCAACCGTTTGACACCCGCGTTGAGAGATTCTTATTTTCAAACACCCTCTCAGAACGATAACGCTCTTACCCGGATCGAGCGGCACTTAAGTGACTTCTACCCGGTGAAGGAGAAACTATCCCGCGCGCACGAATTGAATTTGAACGAACCGAAGCCGCCTGTTCCTTTTTATGGCGGCACTCAAGCTGACTGGCGAGACATCGACCGCGGGTTTGACGTCCCCCGTTGTGCTTTGGGACCAATCTGGAGATTCTTGGCGACGAAGGCACCGTCTCCGAGCCGAGGTCGCATTCCGTTCGTGTTGCTGAGCGGTCGCAGCGGCGACGGTAAGTCGACTCTCCTTCTGCGGCTCGCCGCGGAGCTCGTGAGACACGAAGTCGGACTCGTCTTGATGCAGAAAGAAGACCACGCGACCCTGGAGGTGGACGACATCGAGGAACTAGGAGATCGGCCCATCTATCTCTTTATTGACTCGCTGACTCGTTTCAGTGAAGACGTCCTGCGCGCACTATTTGTTCGCCTCCAACAATCTGGGCAGCGTGTCACTGTTGTTGGTAGCGCGATTCGGTCGTTGTGGTCTGCGATGACGCACGACTTGAAAGACCTGGTTGATACCCACGAATCAAATCTTGAGGAACTTGAAGACGTCGAAATAGACGACCTTATAGACCGGCTTGAAAGATGGGGTATCGGCGGAACGCGAGGGCTTGGTGCTCTCGCCGGCAAGAGCCGCGAAACCCGACTTCGACTGTTTCGTAAGGCGAATCGGCAGCTGTTGGTTGCTCTGCTCGAAATTCAAGGGGGAGAGAGCATCGAGGCGCATTTGCGTAACGAACTTGACCAGCTGGGGCGTCGCACACTGGGTGACGCGGCTCGAAAAGCTGTAATCTTCGTGGCGGCATTGCACAGGTTCGATCTGCGGATGCCTATGCCCCTGCTGGTGCGCCTGCTTCCGAATTGCGACGTAAAGCTTGATATCTTATCTCGTACCGAGGGGCTCCTCGTCCTAACCGAGGATGAAGATACGCTGCGAACCCGCCACGCGTTGGTCGCCAACAGCCTCTTTAGAGCTGAAAAGCATCAAGAGGAATTCTACAAACGCCTGCTCAATGCGACGACAGCCAATGACGTAGGTTTGATTGGCCAGCTAATAGAGAACCTAAACCGGGTGGGCGCGGACTACAGCCTGCGGCTCACCCAGCAAGCTGCGTCGCTTTTTCCTTATGATCCTCAACTGAACATCGCCTACGCCATTGGTCTTCGCCGGGCAGGCCGATTGGCGGAAGCCCGCGTCGTCTTCGCCGCGGTCAACAACTTCGATTCTTCAGTAAGCACGTGGCTTTCCAACTGGGCCGTTCGGGAGCGTGTAGCACGTAATATCGGCACGATGGAGGAGGAGTTCACTGCCCGCTGGTTGTTCCACAAGGCTTTGGAGAAGGACTTCAACAACGTCTTCACTCTCCAGCGGTGGGCGTTATTGGAGCGGGACATGGGGAACGTCGGAAGCATTGAGGAGGAGTTCACTGCACGTTGGCTGTTCCATAGAGCTTATAAAGCCTATCCAAGGAACCGCCTAACCTTATCTGCGTGGGGGCTATTGGAACGCGTTGCCGGCAACATCGGAGGCATTGAGGAAGAGTTCACAGCGCGTTGGCTGTTTCAAAGGGCTTACCTTTTAGGTTCGGATTCCGCAGTCGTCCTGCAGGAGTGGAGCGTGTTGGAGCGGGATGCGCGTAACATCGGGACCATTGACCAGGAGTTCACTGCCCGTTGGCTGTTTCGCAAAGCTTACGAAAAAGATCCCACAAACAGTCACACGCTTCAGGCGTGGGGCATCTTGGAGCGGGACGCAGGCAACATTGGCACCATGGAGCAGGAGTTCTCCGCACGTTGGCTGTTCCGCAAGGCTTTCGACCAGCGGGATTACAACGTGTTTCTGCTCCATCCCTGGGCGATTCTGGAGCGCAAACAAGGTAACATTGGCACCATGGAGGAGGAGTTTACGGCCAGGTGGCTGTTTCGCAAGGCATATGACCAAGACGGTAACGATGTCTTTGTGCTCCAAGCGTGGGCGATCCTGGAGCGCGATGTGGGCAATATCGGTACCGTAGACGAGGAGTTCACGGCTCGTTGGTTGTTCCGAACGGCTGACGAGAAAGATCCCGACAACGTTATCATTGTCCATCCATGGGCGATGATGGAGCGCAAACAAGGCAACCTTGAGGCTAGTACCGCACTACTTGAACGAGCGGCACGGCTTCAGGGCGATGCGCGGGATCGCTGCCGCACCTATTACGACCTCGGAATGATTCTGCACTGGGCTGGCCAGAGAGAACGTGCCCACGGATACTTTGCACTCGCGGTTGATGCCAATCCACGAGATTGGCGTGCCCAAGCGGCCTTCGCGCGATCGCTCGGCTATCAGAGGCAATGGGGGCTGGCCGAGTACCATTTCGCTCTCTCCCTCTCAGTGAAAGAAGCTCGCCGAACTCTGGAATGGCGGGATCGGATGCGGGCGACCAGGCTAAGAATTGTGACGACGAAGGCGTAACTCGCTTTAATTTTCCGATTAACACAGCCCGAGCCTTCGCAGAGCAACGCAGTGGTCTGTTAGCGTACCTTGCTGGGGGATTAATCCTGTGAAGTCGCCG
>Ga0182024_10021302_pt1 | contig 11773 bp, 12 predicted proteins | sample P32metaG_FD_120480 | JGI IMG/M metagenome (GOLD analysis project Ga0182024, IMG submission 120480) | Permafrost microbial communities from Stordalen Mire, Sweden - P3-2 metaG (Illumina Assembly) | ecosystem: Environmental > Terrestrial > Soil > Wetlands > Permafrost | place: Sweden: Stordalen... | reverse complement strand
GCGGAGACTGCAAGACTTTTGCAAATGGCTTCCGCGCAAGATGACGCGCAGAGCGAGTATAACCTCGCCGTTCTCTATTCAGAGGGCGATGGGGTACCCAGAAATGTAAAGCAAACGGAAAATTGGATGCGCAAGGCTGCGGAACACAATCTCGCGTCGGGGCAACAAGGTCTTGGCACGCTCTATGAAAATGGGGAGGCCATGCGCGCCGATCCCATCGAAGCCGCGAAGTGGTACAAAAAAGCTGTGGACCAGAATTATGCGCCCGCCATGAACAGCCTTGCCTTGCTGATGGCGACGACAAAAGAAGCGACTGTCCACAACCCCCAGCAAGCGATTGCCCTGGCCACGAAAGCCGTCGCCTCCGGAACGAATCCCGATTATCTGGACACGCTGGCTGCGGCTTACTTCGCCGACGGACAAAACGATAAGGCCGTCGAAACCGAAGAAAAAGCGCTGGCTCGCGATCCTGACAACGATACGTATAAAAAGGCCATGCAAAAATATCTGTCGGCAACGCATGGCGGAAAATAATTGATTTTGAACGGCGTTGCATCCGCCGCTCCCCGCTATTCCGTCACACTAAATTCCTTCAACCTTCCCTGGATTCGACAGCTTCGTCACATGTCGCGACTATTTTCCATAAAACGCATCTTCCCGTCCTTTTATTGAGGCATCTCAAACCCAGTCGTTTCACAAGTTCCGTCATTTTATAAATAACAGTTTCGCTAAAGACGTTTGGGTGTAGCATGTCGCCACTTAGGCCCCGTCTTAACAATCCTGGGCAACCGTCCGGGCCTTACCCGGTTGGACGTCCGTTTCCTAAAAGGAGATTCACTCCATGAAACGCACCCTGTCGTTCCTTTTCATTTTTGTACTTGGAGTTGTGATTTACGCCTCGACCTTAAAAGTCCATGCCCAGTTCGGTCCTCCCAGCGCTGAAAGACAAGCCGCCATCGCCAAACAGCTCGCCCTGGAAGCGGATACTCCGAAGTTGCAAATCACCGAGGATGTGCTTCCTCTCGTCATTCCCGATCACACGATGGGCGAGACCGAAGGCGTTTCCATGAACTCGAAAGGCCACCTGTTTGTGTACTCACGCACGGGCAAGGGCGGCAGCTCGCGCGGAGGAACAGCCGCAGAGTTGTTCGAATTCGACCAGAATCTGAAATTTGTCAAGCTGTGGGGCCCGGACAATTACGCTGCATCGTTTGCGCATTCTGTGCGCGTCGACAAGTATGACAACGTGTGGATGGTCGACGAAGGCTCCGGGATGATCGTCAAGTTCGATCCCAACGCCAACGTGAAAATGACTCTCGGCCGCAAACCAGAGGCCATCGACTACATGGAGCGCTACGTGGAGCGCGGCGAGAAAGTCACGGAGCGCTACCCTGTCGGAACGATGGGCACGTTCAACCGGGAGACCGACATCGCCTGGGATAAGGATGACAACATGTTCGTGAGCGACGGCTACGGAAATTCGCGCGTCGTCAAAATCGCCAAGGACGGGACTTGGATCAAAACCGTGGGAACACACGGTTCCGGCCAGGATCAGTTCAATACCCCGCACGGGATATCCGTGGACAAGGGCGAAGGCCTCGTCTATGTCGGAGACCGCGGAAATTTCCGTATCCAAGTCTATGACACGGACCTAAATTTCAAAGCGAGCTATGGCGGCGTGGGCGCGCCGTGGAGCGTTCAGGTTACTCCAAAATATATCTATAGCGGCGATGGGACCGGAAAAATCTATCGCCTGGATCACAGCGGAAAGCTGCTGGGATGGGCGCAAACCAGCATGGGGCACGGTCAGAGTGGATGCCTAATTCATGAAATGCACGCAGTATCGGACAATGTGTTGATCAAGGGAGATTGCTCGACATGGACGGTCGAGAGAATCACGATTAAGTAGTTGCGGGAGACTTGAATTGTGTTGCACAGGCTTCCGCTTGTGGAATTTTGTCTTTGCTTGGTCTAAATTCCACAGGCGGAAGCCTGTGCTACATAAGATTCAAAAACGCAAAAGATTATTTTGGGTATTCGGATTCATGGAAGACTACGATCAGCCATTTTCCATTCGTCTTTTGCACAACCCAATCGAGACCGCCTTTGCGTGGTGGATTATCCGATCCGTCGGCGGCTTTCGTTCCGGTCATCTCCCAATCGGCGTCCAACTCCGCGACATCAGCCGTGATGAACTTTACGTTCTTGACGTTGTCCGTGCGATGAGCGGTCTTCAATCCGCCATTCAAGAGATTGCCGTAATTCTGTTCGATATCTTTGCGGCCGTGCTTGCTCGATCCGCGCATATTCGTAAAATCGCCTTCCTCTGCAAACAGCGCGCCGATGGCTTTCGCATCGTGATTATTAAAACCGTCATCGTAAGCGCTCACAACGGCCTTCACGGCTGAAGTGTCCGCTTCCGACCCCTTTGGCTGCATCTGCGCCGAATACGCCCCCAATGAAACCAAACAGGCAACTAAAATCGCTCCGCCAACTTTTGCATGACCGAACATCATCGCACCCTCCTGGAATTGGAATGGAAGACGAGCGGGAAATTACACAGGCGTCTGCGCCGTCGAAAAATTAAAACCCCGCACACCCATTTGCCTCAACCGAATGGTACACCTGTTTTGCAGAATCTTATCGCCTGGGGATCGAAGAATGCGAAGTCATATGTACAAAGCGAAATGAAACGCTCCGCCGCAACTATTTAATTAAATTAGAAAAGAGGTAGATGAAAAGGCCAAAATGATAAAAATGATTATATTTACTTGCTCGATGCGTTTTGGCCAAGCTTGCGCAGACGATCCTGCAATTTGCGGCGCAGGACGGATGGCGTATTGGGATTGAAGGCTACGAGATACCACAACGGCTGGCTGCGGTCTTTGGCGAGCCATGCCAGCGTGGTGGAATCGGCGTTGGGATGGCGCGCGACATTTTCGCGAATCGCGGCGTAGGGATGCTTGGCCAGGCGGCCAAGCGTCTTGGAAGAAACTTTGGGATGCTCGCTGATCAGGCGCAGCAGGTAGTAATCGGACTCCGGCGCTTCGCGTTCCAGCTTATCCAGCATTTCGGATTTGGACTCCGCGTTCAGCACCAAGCCCACTTTTTCGTCCCAGGAAGAATTAATGTGATTCAGTTCGCGGGTGCGCTCGTGGATCAACTCTTCCAGCACGCGTCGCTCTTGATCCAGACGGACTTGCGGCACGGCGGTCGTCTCGAGCGAATCCAGAACGCGAAGAAGATGTTGGCGCTCCCCGAAAACAATCTGCGTCGTCCGCGGGGTAGACCCCTTGGACGGCGTCTGCACCAAATCAGAGCGTCTCATCGCTACCTCACTCAGTAATATGGAGTTCGCTTGCCAGATTTGCCAGCTCATCGTCTTGGATGTAAAGGCTCCTTGAGTCAAGGTACAAGCCGGCTTCCATCTGCCGTTTCAGCCAACGACCGGTTACGTCGATCTTTTGCTCGCGGGACAAGCGATTGCGCCCGCGCTCAAATCTAGCCAAGCTCGAACCGGAAATACCAACCACGGCTTCCTCTCCATCCACGCGAAAGAAAAAAAGCTCGGGCCGGTCCACCTGGGTCAAGAATCCTGAACGCACAAAATTCACTTCTTTGCGATTGCCGTCAGGCCCCACAACCTCGAACCTTTCGTAAATGGGCTCGCAAGTCATCACGAATTATCAGACCCGTTACCCTCCGTGTAAAGTTTCAGACTTGGCTGAAGTTCCATCCGTGCAACAAGGATTCCCAGTGTGCGCGCGGATAATCAGCGAGCTCATCCTTAATTCTCTCCATTTTGCAGGCTTTATTCGACTTCGTTCCATGGCACGCGCCACCGTTTGCCATTCCCGGCAGGACCGCGTAATTTAGAAAATATAGAAGTCGGCGGGGCTGCTGGCCAAAGGAGTCACGATGTCGGCATTTGAAGATCACAAAGATGAACTCGAACATTACGAACAAATGCTTGGGGCGCACCGCGGGCGTCTGGCGGTAACGCTGGACCGCGTGACGAACGCGATGGTGCTTGTCGGGCAGCACGGCGTCTACTGCCATAGCCAGCGCGATGCCTCCAAGCCCACGATGGACATTCAAATTATTTCCGAAGAATTGCGGAAGGCCAAAGAGCTGATCCAAAGCGTGATGGAAGATTTAAGAGTGGAGCGGGAGAATCGGCTGCGGGCGAATTGACTGGAAATTAGTGGGAGTTTATTTTCGCTGTTTCGCTTTTGAGGGTTCGCTTTTTTTAGTAGCGCGGGCTTCAGCCTGCGGAATTTAGGCCCCGCAAGGACTAAACCCCGCAGGCTGAAGCCCGCGCTACTAATTCGCCAACAAAAACGGATTCGTGGCGCGCTCTTTCGCGATGGTTGTGAGTTCACCGTGGCCTGGGTAGACAATCGTGTCGTCGGGCAACTCGAGCAGCTTACCTTTTAGCGAGCGAATGATTCCGGCGAAATCGCCTCCCCACAAGTCGGTGCGGCCGATGCTTCCCGCAAAGAGTGTGTCACCTGCGAACAATTGTCCCGTGCCGTGAATGGCATTGCTCGCGTTTGCATTTTCCTTCGGCAAGTCCGACGGCAGGTAGAGGCAGATGCTGCCGGGCGTATGACCGGGCGTGTGGATAATTTGTGCCTCGTACGCTCCCCAGCGGATGATGTCGCCCTCGCGGACCAGCTGATCGATTGGCGATGTCTGCGGAGTTTTCCAGCCAAGCCAGTTGGCTTGCATATCGAGCATGCGGTACAGGTCCAGATCGTCGCCGTGGACGTAGACCGGGGCGCCGGTGACCTCATGCACGCGTCGCAATCCGATGACGTGATCGATGTGCGTATGCGTGACCACAATGGCCGTGACTTTCAGATGATGGCGCTCAATCGCTTCTAAAATTTTGGCGGCATCGTCCCCGGGATCGATAACAATGGCTTCACGCGTTTTTGGATCGCCGAGAATGTGGCAATTGCACTGCAACATTCCCACTGGAAGAATTTCATGAATTAGTTTTTCAGTTTCGGACATAGGCTTCAATATAGCATTGGATTCGCGCGGAGGAAGGGGGCGAGATCTTTGTCGATCCCCAACAAGGACTGGCTGTGAAAAATGGAAAAATGCGATCTGCTATCATGGTTGTTGAAACACCTTGTTGAGGCCGGAGCTGACTAAAGATGCCGCTTGAAACTCCCTTGATGGAAATGCATAAAACCGCAGGCGCAACGATTGGTGAATATTTTGGCACGCTGCTGCCATCACGCTTTGGCGATTTCGCCGCGGAGTATAAAGCACTGCGCGAAACCATGGGCCTTATAGATACGAACTACCGCGCATTCTTTTCATTTACAGGTCCTGACCGGCAAAGATACGTGAATGCACTTCTGACTTCGAACGTGCGTGACTTAAAGCCGGGGCAAGGAGCCGTGGGCCTGCTGCTGAACCCACAGGGACATATTCTTGCGGAAGTGGAAGCTTTTTTACTGGAGAACAGTATTCTTGCGTCTACACATGCCATGATTCGCGAACGAACTTTTTCAACATTCGAAAAATTCATCATCATGGATGATGTGACGCTAGAAGATATAACGTTGGCGACGGGAACGCTCGACCTCGTTGGACCGCGCACAGCTGCAGTCCTTGAAAAACTTGGCATGAGCAATTTCAAGGACATGACGGTTCTTGCGCACGCCGAATTTACGGTGGGAACAATTTCCTGTCGCCTGGTGCGCCGCGAAATTGGGGGTGAGGCGGCAGCAACACTGATCGTCGCGCGTGAACACCTACCCGGATTATGGCAGGAACTGGCGAAACGCGTCCGCGCGGAGGGTGGCAGTCCGGTGGGCATGGATGCGCTCAATTCCGTTCGGCTCGAATCGGGTATCGCATGGTTTGGCCACGATTACGACGACAAGCAAATTCCGCATGAGGCGGGACTCGAACATTCGCATATCAGCTACGAAAAAGGATGTTATACGGGCCAGGAAATTGTTGAGCGCGTACGCTCGCGCGGCCATGCCAATCGGCGACTAACGGAATTGCGTTTTTTTTCCACCGAAGCTCCCGCACCCGGCGCAAAATTAATGTCGGGTGAAAGTGAAATCGGGAGCGTTACGAGCGCCGCATTTTCTCCAGTCCTCGATCAGCCGATTGGTCTGGGCTACCTGCGGCGCGAGCATTCCGCATTGGGAACGCGCATGGATGCCGCGGGAATTCCCGCGGAAGTAATTGCCCCTCCCTTGTCGTCAAAGAAAATGTCCGTCTGAAGAACACCAACTGCTGGACATGATGCGGTTTACGTAGGACAGCCGAGAGCGGCTGTCCTACTTCTGCGTTTGAGATTTTCCGCCAGTTCCGCTAATGTTATTTGCCCATATGACTGCTGCATTTCTTCCACGAAGAAGCTCCTACAGAAAGGCCCTGGGAACATTGCTCTTTTATTGCGGTTTGCAACTCGCAGTCTTCGCTTTGCCGGCGCGGGCGCAGGATGGCCCGGAGACGGGCGGAAAAGAGGAGACGTTTTGGATATCGGGAGGACACGGAACGAACGGGCGCACGCAACATACTACTGTTTTTCAATCGGGCTTCCGTTACGGATGGGTTCTCACGGCGCCGCGCGGTCCGGGCATTTTGCGAGGGCGGTTCGAGTACGCCATTGACGCGATCCCGGTCAACGTATTTATCCAGCGGACGAATACCGCATACGGTATCGCGGCAAATCCTCTAGCGCTTGTTTGGAATTTCGAGACGCGCGGGCGTTTCGCGCCCTACATTGACCTCGACGGAGGGGTCCTGCTCACTAATATTCCGGTACCGACGGGAACCAGCCATTTTAACTTCACGAGCGGCGGCGGAATCGGAACGCATATCCTTACGGGAAGATTCACCTGGACTGCCGATGTGCGCTTCGTACACACCTCAAATAATAATTTGGTATATCCAAACCCCGGCATGAACACGGCGCAATTGCGCCTGGGCGTCGGATGGTTCACGCACCCGCACCATTAACCGGGAAAGACTCTCCGTGTAACTCCTCTTTTCTCTGTGCTCTCTGTGTTAAGTTTTTTCCGAGGCACAACACAGAGGACACAAAGCCCTCAGAAATTATCAAAGATATTTGGGAATTGAAGTTAGGCGATGTTGAGCGCGCGCTTGAAACTGCCGCGCTCGTTCGTGATTTTTTCCTGAAGCTGCAGAATCGCATAGAGCAAAGCCTCAGGCCGCGGCGGGCATCCGGGAACATAAATGTCGACAGGAATTACCTGGTTGACGCCCTGCACGATGGCGTAATTATTAAAAACGCCGCCGGAGGTCGCGCATGCGCCCATGGATATCACCCATTTGGGCTCAGGCATTTGCTCATGAAGCTGCTTGATGACGGGCGCCATCTTCTGCGAAACGCGCCCGGCAATGATCATCAGATCCGCCTGACGGGGCGACGGACGAAACACTTCGGAACCGAAACGCGCCACGTCAAAGCGCGATGCAGCCATGGACATCATTTCAATCGCGCAGCAGGCCAAGCCAAATCCCAGCGGCCAGATGGAACTCTTGCGCGCCCAGTTCACAGCTTTGTCCAGCTGCGTGAAAATAATTCCTTCGTCCTGCAGCAACTTGCCGAAATCGTCCGGCTTTTCCAACGTCACATTTTTGCCGACGGATGTGCTCATAGGCCTCGTCCTTCTCGCTTATTTCCCTTTCATTTTCTCATACTATAGACTTCCGTGCCACTCGGGACCGCGATTGTTGACACACAGGCACCCTCGCCGTACTCTATTAAAATCAGTGCAAGCGATAAATTTTTGCGACAACTGCCGTCGAAACGGACTCTATGGACCTGTTTGAGGAAGTCATCAAGCTGCGACGCTCCGGAAATCGTGGAGCGCTGGCTACCATTGTCCACACCAACGGCTCGATTCCGAGCTTTGAAAGCTCGCGAATGCTGGTGCGCGAAGACGGCTCTATTGCGGGGACGATCGGCGGCGGATGCGTGGAAGCCGAAGTCTGGGCGGCGGCCAAAGAAGTGATGCAGGCGGAAGCGCCGCGGAAAATGACTTTCAGCCTGAACAACGAAGCGAATTACGATAACGGTTTAATTTGTGGCGGCACTCTGGAGATCTTTGTGGAGCCGATACTTCCCCAGCCGATTCTTTATATTTTTGGCGGTGGGCACGTTTCCATTGCGCTCGCGAACGCGGCGAGTACGGCGGGTTTTGGCGTTGGCGTGATTGACGACCGCGATTCGTTTGCAAACCCCGTGCGATTTCCCATGGCCCAGGAAATTTACACCAGCTTCGAAGAATCCTTTGAGAAGATCAAGCCCACGGCGTCAACCTACATGGTGATTGTCACGCGCGGGCATAAAGACGACATGCACGTGCTGCGCTGGGCCGTAAGCACATCGCCGCGCTATATCGGAATGATTGGCAGCAAGCGCAAAGTGATTTCGGTATACAAGGCGCTCGAAAAAGAAGGCATTCCGATGGAGACGTTTGCAAAAGTTCATGCGCCTGTAGGGCTTGCGATTGGAGCGCTGACGCCGGAAGAAATCGCCATCAGCATCGCCGCGGAATTGATAGCAATTCGCCGCGGCGCACCGAATATTGCGAGCAAGTCCGTAAAAATTGAGAGCGCAGCGCAGACTCCGGTTCACAGCGAACACTCATAGTTAACTCTTGTTAAAAGGATCCCGTTTGCTTGCCGCCGTTATCCTTTCCGCCGGAGCATCGAGCCGGATGGGAAGACCGAAAGCACTCCTCCCCTACCGCGAAGGGACCTTCCTTGAACATTTGATACAGGTGACGCGCGATCCGCGCATCGGCATCACGCGCGTGGTGCTGGGCGCGGGCGCGGAAAACATTCAGACCATTGCGAAGCTCGATGCATCGGTCGTGGTGTTAAATCCCGATTGGGAGCAAGGTCAACTATCGTCCATTTGGGCGGGCGTACGCAGCCTCGAAGGCATCGATACCGATGGAATTATTCTGTGCCCTGTCGATCATCCACTGGTAAGTGCGCGGCTGGTCAACGAATTGGTGGACCGATTTTACGATGAGAAGAAAGCGATTGTTCTGCCAACCTATAAAGGCAAGCGCGGACATCCCGTTATTTTTTCAAGTAAGTTATTTGGCGAGCTGCTTGCGGCGCCTGCGGAAATGGGCGCTCGCTCTGTGGTCTGGGGGCACTCCGCGGAGGTACTCGAAGTTCCGACCGATGAAGAAGGCGTGATCCTCAATTTAAATGATCCCGACATGTTGAAGCGCGCAACGGGATCTCCCGCATAAGACCATCTTAGATTTTAAAATCATGCAGGATTGAAAACCTCAAGAGTTCTCTTCCAGTCTTTCTGTGTGCTCTCTGTGTTAAAGGGTTCGTGCGCCCGTTAGAAAAGCATTAACACAGAGGGCACCGAGAAAAGAGGAGAAAGGCAGAGAAAGGCGGAATTTCGGACCGACTATCACAACCGGCTACTCGAAGTCCCGCGCACGCAACCCGAACGAGTTGCCTCGTTCTCTCCGGTTTTCTCTATGGATTTTCTCTGTGTTCTCTGTGTTAAATCTTATTCAGGTTTAGGCAAGCTTCGCCAGCAACGCCTGCACTGCGTCACGCGCCAACTGCGCCCCATGCAGCGTTGCGGGAGGAAGACCGCCGAGCGCCTCGGAAATTTGGTCCGAGGTGATGGACCGTGCCTCCGCCGGAGTTTTACCGCGCAGCAATTCCGTTAAAAGAGAGGAGCAGGCCAGCGCCGTCACGCATCCGCGCGTGCGAAATCGCACCTCCGCGATGCGTCCGGCCTCCATGCGAGCGGAAAGTTCGAGAATATCTCCGCACACTGGATTTTCCACGGAAATGCTGGTCGAGGGAGCATCCAGCGTGCCCGCATTTCTCGGATTTTGAAAATGGTCAAGGACCGCTTCACTGTACATGGCAGGAGTATCGCGCGAGACGCCACAAACTTCAATGCGGGAGTGGATTGGCGTTTGTAAACAGCTTTTCTCCAGGCATACGCATCCTAAGTTCCGGAAACACACTACCCGATAGATTAATCCAGATGGAAAAGCGTTTGCCCGGGTGATCGATTACGGGCATGATCGAATGACGCCAAACAGCTCTCGCGGCCTGCGTGCAAGGATTGGGTGCACGAAGCAGCGTGCGAGCGCAAGCCGGCTTTTTGGCATCTATCCAACGCAGGAGGCTTTACGTTTAAAATTCCCATGAATCGATACCGGCTTTCCATTCCCTTTTTACTGATCCTCATTTTTGCCGCCGGCGGAATCCTCGCCTGGAGCGCGCCGCCCGCCGATAAGGGCGACGGAATTTTACTGTCCGCGATGCAAACGGAGCTGGAACGTGCGAAAACCTCCCTGGCCAAGTCCGATCCCGCGCCGTATTTCATTAGCTACGAAGTCTACGATCAGCAGTCGATGATGATCTCGGGAACCTACGGCACGATCGTGAATTCCAACCTTGGAAATCACCGCTGGGCGGACGTCACCATGCGCGTGGGGACTCCGGAAATGGACAACACGCACAACGAGAATCGCGATTCGGGAATCAGTTCCGGTCCTCTTCCGCTGGCGGATGATCGTGACGCCATTGCGCGCACCCTGTGGGAACTGACCGATCGGGAATACCGCCGCGCGTCGCCTGCCTATGCCAAAGTGATGACCAACAATTCGGTGGAGGCCGCCGAGGAAGATAAGTCTCCCGATTTTTCCCAGGAAACTTCGCAGGCTCATGTGGAAGCGCCCGCTGCCGCGATTGCTTTCAACCAAAAAGAGTGGGAAGAGAAACTGCGCAAATATTCGGCGCTCTTCCGCAAATATCCCGAGATCTATAGTTCGACCGTGACGCTGCAGGTCGAGCAGTCCACTTCCTATTTCGTATCGAGCGAAGGCAGCAAGGTGGAAACTCCGGGCATTATGGCGAGGCTGGTGGTGGAGGCCAGCACGCGCGCGGATGACGGCATGGAACTCGTGCGCGTCGAAACTTTTGAATCGACCAAGGCAGACGGATTGCCTTCGGAAAAAGAATTAATCGTCAAAGAAGAAAAAATGGCTTCGGACTTGAAGGCATTGCGCGTGGCTCCCCTGGCCGAGCCGTTTGACGGCCCGGCGCTTTTGTCCGGGCGAGCCGCCGCCGTATTTTTCCACGAAGTGCTCGGGCATCGCCTCGAAGGCCACCGTCAGCGCGGCGACACCGAAGGACAAACATTTACGAAAAAAGTGAATCAGCCAGTTCTGCCCACGTTTTTGAGCGTGTATGACGACCCGACCATGGGAACTATTAACGGCATTCCGCTGTCGGGCACTTATTCGCACGACGACGAAGGCGTTCCTTCGCAGCGCGTTCCATTGATTCAAGACGGAATCCTTAAAAACTTTTTGATGTCACGCATGCCCATCACCAATTTTTCGCAATCGAATGGTCATGGTAGGCATCAGGCTGGGTTCATGCCAACGGGACGCCAGGGAAATTTAATTGTTCAATCGACGAAGACCGTAAAAGATTCCGAAATGCGCGCGCAACTGATCGACGAAGTTAAAAAAGAAGGCAAACCCTACGGCCTCTATTTCGAGGATGTGCAGGGAGGATTTACGCTGACGACGCGCGAACTTCCGCAGGCCTTTCAGGTGCTCCCCGTCATTGTATGGCGCGTTTATCCCGATGGGCGGCCGGATCAATTGGTTCGCGGAGTGGATATTGTGGGCACTCCCCTTGCGTCCTTGAATCGAATTTTATTGACGGGCGATAAGACGGAAGTTTTTAACGGGATTTGCGGGGC
>Ga0182024_10021301_pt1 | contig 11773 bp, 14 predicted proteins | sample P32metaG_FD_120480 | JGI IMG/M metagenome (GOLD analysis project Ga0182024, IMG submission 120480) | Permafrost microbial communities from Stordalen Mire, Sweden - P3-2 metaG (Illumina Assembly) | ecosystem: Environmental > Terrestrial > Soil > Wetlands > Permafrost | place: Sweden: Stordalen... | reverse complement strand
TAGTTGCGTTCTTCATCGATTGATTCTCCCTAACATCAGATTTGCGATCTTAGATCGCAGTGTGATTCATATATAAGGTTCTTTGAGGCGAAAGTCAAGAAAAAAATGCGGATCGGGCCTCGCACGCTGGACCTCCACGTCCGCTCTCACGCCCAAAACCATTTCTTCCATGAAATGTTCTTCACGGTCCTTCGTCCCGCCGCGCCATAAACGGGCCATTTTGTTCTTGCCCGCGCCGCGCGGCGCGCGCTACGATCACACCAAGTGGCCTCTAGCCGATCCATCGCACTGTCGGCCGCGATCTCCGCGCTGATGCTCGCGGGTCTGGCGCTCGCCGGTTGCGCCAAGAAGCGCCACACCGCTGCCGCACCTGTCCCGCCGCGCGTTATAGACGGCGAAACCGGCCTCGCCAGTTGGTACGGCCATCCCTATCACGGACGCCCCGCGGCCAACGGCGAGATCTACGATATGGAAAAGCTGACCGCCGCGCATCGTACCCTGCCCTTCGGAACCTGGGTGCGCGTCGTCAATCTCAGCAACGGCAAAACCGTCGACGTCCGCATCATCGACCGCGGCCCCTTCGTCGAGAACCGCATCATCGATCTCTCGCATGCCGCGGCCGAAGTCATCGCACTCATCGGACCCGGCGTCGCGCGCGTCCGCCTCGACATTCTTTCCGTCCCCACCACCGCTTCCGGAGAAAACTGGTACGCCGTGCAAGCCGGCGCGTTCCTCGATCGCGATCGCGCCGAACGGGTACGTGCGTCGCTCGAGCGTGACTTCGGTCCCGCGCATCTCATCCAGCGTCCCGACACTCCGACGCTCTGGCGCGTGGTGGTGGGACGCGTTCCCTCCGAAGAAACCGCCGACGCTCTGGCTCAGCGCGTCCGCGCCCAAACCGGTACCGCCTTCGTGGTACGACTCGATCCATCCATCCCGACACCCGATGCAACCGGCGGCGCTCGTTAACGGGGAAGTACTAAGGCGCTCCCCCCAAATGAGGTCACGTCCACACCCCAAATGATCCCCCGATCCAATACCGTGGGGTGTTGTCGAAATCCTAAAGTCCCCGTAGAGTTTAGGAAGGACTCAGACACTATCTTCTCTAACAACAGATTCGGGGCTCACAAATGCTAGCGCAAGCTGAAGAATCCGCTCCCTTATTGGTCGGCCAGTCGCCACGCATCCGAAATGTCTTACGGATGGTGGAGAAGCTGGGACGCTGCCGTTGGCCGGTCCTGCTCCTGGGCGAAACCGGTACTGGTAAGGAAGTAGTCGCGCGCTCTATACATAAGGTCCAGCCCGTAGGCCCGTTCGTTACCATCGATTGTTCCTCCCTGGTCGGCCCGCTCATGGAAAGTGAGCTGTTCGGCCACGTCAAAGGCGCGTTCACCGGCGCCGCAACCGCCAAGACCGGCCTGATCGAAGTGGCCGATGGCGGCACGGCCTTCTTCGACGAAATCGGCGAGTTGCCGCTCGACCTCCAGGCCAAGCTGCTGCGCGTCTTGCAGGAGAAGGAGTTCCGCCCGGTCGGCTCCCTCACTCATCGCCGCTCCGACTTCCGCGTCATCGCCGCCACGAACCGCGACCTGGCGAAGGAAGTGGAAAAGGGCGCGTTCCGCCGCGATCTGTTCTACCGGCTCAACGTCGTTAATCTCCGGCTCGCCCCGCTACGCGATCGCAAAGAAGACATTCCGGCCCTCATAGCGCATTTCCTCGCGCGCCACGGAAAAGGTCACACCCTGACCCAGGAAACCTTCGAGGCCATGCTCTCCTACGATTGGCCAGGCAACGTTCGCGAACTCGAAAATTGCATCCAGCACATGGTCGCCATCAACACCGGGCCGTTGTTGCATGCCGCCGAGTTGCCTTCCATGCTGCAGAACTACCTGATCGCGAAGAAGGCTCAGTCGCTCTCGGTGGCCGTCGGATTCCAGCCCGTGCCGAAGCCGCCCGGCGAAGCCCCGGCCCACGAACATCGCAGCGCGCCCGAAGGCGCAGGCTCGCCCATCATTCCTCTGACGCAGATGGAACGCCGGGCCATCCTGGAAGCGCTGGCTTACACCAAAGGCGATCGCGCGATCGCCGCCAATCTGTTGGGCATCGGACGCACCACGCTGTACCGCAAGCTCAAGGAGTATCAACTCGCCGTCTAAACTGAGCCGCGTGCGTCAACAAGCGGCCAAACATTCCGATACAAAAGTGCTCGGCCGCGCACTACCCAGAGTGCCGGATTCAAGAACCATCCAGCTTCTGCTCGTGGAGGACGATCCGGAAGACGAAAAGCTCCTCTCGGAAGCCTTGCTCGAGATCGAAGAGAATCGCCAGTGGTGCAATTGGCGCTCCTCTAGTAGCGTGCCTGTCGATCGGCTCGCCGACGCGCTGGACTGCTTGCGTCGCCTCTCGTTCGACGCCATCCTTCTCAATCTGAGCCTGCCCGATAGCCCCTCGCTGCTCGACACCTTTTTCGATGTAAGAGCTGGCCTGGATGTAACCGCCTGCGCGGGATGCGCCCCCATCCTGGTCCTGGCCGACGAACCCGATGAGAACCTCGCGAATCGATTGCTGCGCGAAGGCGCTCAAGACGTTCTGGTGAAGTCCGAACTCGATTGCGCCCCGTTGGCGCGCGCCATCCGTTATGCCATTGAGAGGCAGCGCCGGACGGGCGCCGCTCGGACATCCGCCTTCGTCGACCATCTCACCGGTGTTCTCACGCGCGACGCGTTCCTCACAGTGGCTGCGTACAGCGGGAGCATTGAATCAGTGGCGTTAGCGGAAATCTCAGCGGAGCGTCAAGCTCTCGACCCGCTCTTGATTCAGGCAGCCGAGGCCCTGCGCGGCGTCCTGGACCCGCCCTCCGTCGTTGGACGCTGGGATCGCCGGCGATTCTGCGTGCTTGCCTCGCAGCCCGCGCTGCACCGCGCCACCGCGGAGCTTCCGGACGGCCTCCTGCAATTCTCGACCGCGAGTATCGAGGATCTTCTGAAAGCCGAACTTCTGAACGGCGAATCGCCTCGGCACGCAAAAACCGCTATCCTGGCTGATTGAAAATCGCTCTCGACGCCACCTACAGCCTGGGACCCAATCTCTCGGGCGTCGGAGTGTACTCCCGGGAAATCCTGTTCGGGCTTGCGCGCGCTCATCGGGAAGCTCGCTATCTCTTCTGCTATCGCTCGCACCGCTTCCTACGCTCGTTCTCCGATCGTCTTCCCGCCAACGCCGCCCGTCGTCTGCTCTCGGAGATTCGCGGGCCATCCGCCGATCTGTTTCACGGATTGAACCAACGTCTGGGCGCCGCCCCTTACCGCCGGCGCGTCGCCACCTTCCACGATCTGTTCGTGATCTCGGGCGATTACTCGACTCCCGATTTCCGCCAGCGCTTCACCGCGCAAGCCCGCGCCGCCGCCGAGCGCTCCGACTTGATCATCGCTGTCTCCGCCTTTACCGCGCGCCAAGCGGAACAATTACTGCACGTCGAACCTGCAAGGATCAGAGTGATTCCTCACGGCGCTCGTCGCGCGCCAACACGGAGCGCTACAACCCCGCGCGAGCCGATCGTCTTGAGCGTCGGCGCCATCCAACGCCGCAAGAATATAGTTCGCCTCATCGAAGCCTTCGAGCATCTCGGCCCCCAGTGGAAGCTGCTCCTCGCCGGATCGCTTGGCTTCGATTCAGAGGCCGCCCGCGAACGCATCGAACACAGCTCGCGCAAACAGGATATCCAAGTGCTTGGCTATGTCTCCGATTTGCAGCTTGAAGAACTCTATCAGCGCGCGTCCATCCTGGCGTTCGCCTCACTCGACGAAGGCTTCGGCATGCCCATCCTGGACGCCATGGCGCGCGGTGTACCCGTACTCACATCGAACGTCTCGGCGATGCCCGAAGTGGCTGGCGACGCCGCTCTTCTGGTGGACCCCACGGACGTCGACGCCATTGCGGATGGACTCCATCGGCTCGCAACGAACGGGGAGCTCCGAGACGCACTGATCCACGCAGGCATCGCGCGGGCAGAAGAATTTACTTGGGAAAAATCGGTGGAAGCAACCTGGAGCGTCTACGGGGAACTGCTCGGCTAAGTCTTCTCTTCGTCGATAGCAATCTTTAAAGCTTTCAGGAACTTTTGGTCCTGCGACGTCAGCTTGATCTTGCCGGTGGATTCGAACTTGCGCTTGGGCGGCGCGGCTTCCGACTCTACGGCTTCGCCTTCCCCCATGTCGGATTCGTACTCGCCGTTTTCCTCGCGTTTATTGAATCCGATCGTGGCTTCAAGAACCAGGAAAACGTCATACCCGGCTCGCTTGATCTCCCCGATGGCGGCGGCAATGCGATCGGAGTCGGACAGCGATTCATTGATCGCGTTGCCCAGCTCTTGCATCAGTTCTTTGAGTTTCTCTTCCACGCATTGCCCCTTTCTTTGCAGCGGGCTCCCTCTTAGAATAACACTCTACCTTCTTGATGTTGCCGAGGCAAGGACAGTTTCAAACAAAAGGTAAGTGCCTCCACTTCCGGGTTTCGCTCTCCTATTTCCTCTATCGGCCCGATCCCGCCATCTCAGTAGCAAGCCTTGCGTCTCCAGGTCTTCGCTACACTGGTACTAGGCCATGTTTTCAACGGCAAAGAAGTTCATCGGCCACGTGCTGCCCGGTGTCATTCGCCCCGTCCATATTTTATGGAATCAGGTGATTGGCTTCGTTTTCATTGTATTGGCTATCGTGTTCGGGTATCGGGTCGTCCGTGGCAGCGAGCCCGCCGGCCTGCAGCTGGTCGGCGCCCTCTTCGCCCTCTTGATGGCGTGGTTTGGCGTCTCCTCCTTCTGGAAGGCCCGCAAGATCTCTAAGTCATGACGGAGCCGGCCGAACTCCCGGGCCAGTACCCCTTCACTCGAGGGATTTATCCCGACATGTACCGCAGCCGCCTCTGGACCATGCGCCAGTACGCCGGCTTCGGAACCGCCGAAGAAAGCAATCGGCGCTATCGCTATCTGCTGTCGCAAGGCATCACCGGACTTTCTGTAGCGTTCGATTTGCCTACGCAAATGGGCATGGATTCCGATCATCCTCTCGCGGCCGGCGAAGTAGGGCGCGTGGGCGTCGCCATCTGCTCGCTGGCCGACATGCAGCGGCTCTTTGAGGGCATCCGCCTGGCCGATATCACCACGTCGATGACCATTAACTCCACCTCGGCCATCCTCTTGTGCTTCTATGTGCTGGTGGCGCGCAGCCAGGGCGCCGACCTCGCTAAAATCTCCGGCACCGTCCAGAACGACATTCTCAAAGAGTACATCGCCCGCGGCACCTACATCTATCCTCCGCGCCCGGCCATGCGCATCATCACCGACCTGTTCGCATGGGCCGCCCGGGAACTGCCCGAATGGAACACCATCTCCATCAGCGGCTATCACATTCGCGAAGCCGGCTCTACCGCGATCCAGGAAGTCGCCTTCACTCTCGCCGACGCCATTGCTTATATCGGCGCGGCCATCGAAGCCGGCCTGAATGTGGATTCATTCGCCCCGCGTCTTTCGTTTTTCTTCAACTCGCACAGTAATTTCCTGGAAGAGATCGCCAAGTTCCGGGCAGTTCGAAGGCTCTACGCGAAAATAATGCGCGAGCGCTTCGGAGCCCGCAATCCCCGGTCGACGATGCTGCGCTTCCACGTTCAGACTGCCGGCTCCACGCTCACCGCTCAGCAACCCGATGTCAACGTGGTGCGCGTGGCCTTACAGGCGCTGGCCGCCGTGCTGGGCGGCGCGCAATCCCTGCACACCAACGCCAAGGACGAAGCGCTTGGGCTTCCCACCGAAGAAGCCGCGCGCCTGGCTCTGCGCACGCAACAAATCATCGCGCACGAAACCGGCGTCACCAGCACCGCAGACCCAATCGGCGGCAGCCGTTACATTGAACAACTGACCGACGAAATCGAGCGCGGCGCCGAAGAGTACATCCAGCGCATCGACGCCATGGGTGGCACACTCGCAGCCATTGAGAACGGTTTTATCCAGAACGAAATTCAGAACGCCGCGTACGCCTACCAGCAGACCGTGGAGCGCGGCGACACGATCGTCGTCGGCGTGAATAAATTCCAACAGGACCAGAAGGACTCGCCCTCGACGTTCCATCTCGATCCCCAGCTCGAACGGCAGCAGATCGCGCGGCTAGCCGACCTGCGCGCCTCACGCGACGCCCGCACTGTCGACGCCGGCCTCCGCGCGCTAGAAAACGCCGCCCGTTCCAGCGACAATCTGATGCCGCAGATCCTGGTTTGCGCGGAAGCTTTCGCTACGGTCGGCGAGATTTCCGACCGCTTGCGCGTGGTTTTTGGCGAGTACCGCGAGCATTAGAGTCCCCCGCCGCCATCTTACACGCGCCTTTCAACAAATCTCGCATCGCGTCCGGATGCACCCGCGCGAGGTTGACCAGTATGTACGGGTATTTGAGGTAGTGATCGATGATGAAGTACGTCTCGGGATCCTCCGCCATCAGCTCCTGGCGATCTTCGATGCTCATCAGCACCACCAGCGCACCAATATCGTCGCGGAGCCGCGCGATCATTGAGCCGCCCACCTTGAACGCCGGCGTCCCGTAAGACGTGGCCTCCTCGACGTTGTCGAGCGCCAGCGCCATCTTCCGAATCGCCTCAAACGTCATAGCACCATCAAGTCTAACTTGTGCCCCCCACCCCACTAGCCACTAGCCACCAGTCACCAGCCACCAGCCACCAGCCACGCCCCACCTGCTAAGCTTGGCCCATGGAGCGAAAGATCTTCTGGCTCACCTTCACCATCCTCGGTCTAGTGGTTGACTACTTTCTTCCGCTCTGGTGGGCGCTCGGCGCGACCATCCCCATCGGCATCCTCAGCTGGTGGATCGCTTACCGCTTAGTATCATAAGAGAGTGAGCAGTTATCTTCTCGCGTTCTTTCTGATCTTCGGCCTCGGCCATCCCTCCCGCGAACACCTGGACCCTGCCAAAAGCGCGCCGTTGCACAGCCGCATTCCGTGTGACGGCAATGGAGCACCCGAGGACCTGCTCCGCATCAAAGCGACATTCCCTTCCGGCGGCTGGTCTCGCGAATTCGTAGTGAGCCACTATGTAAACGAGAGATGCGAAGTGAATGTGAAGATCAAGTGCCTGCACAGGGAAAAGGCCGGATGGCGCGATGCGTGGTCCGCCGCGAACGTCGAGACGTCCACCCACGCGTTGCTGCCCATCAGCTCCTGTTACGAGTGGGGATCGAACGCCCCCGCGCAATATGTCCTGAGCGGTTGGTACCAGGAGGGCGCCGCCGATTCAAAGCTCGCCTGGAAACAAGCTCCCATAAAGCAAGTCTCCTCCGAACCGGAAGTCTACGAGTTCACCGACCCCAACGGCGGAACGGCGCGTTTGGAAATCACCCGCTAATCGTGCGCGAGTAAAGCCTCGACTTCCGCCCTGGCCGGCGCCGACGTCTGAGCGCCCGCTCGTGTTACCGAAATCGCCGCGGCCGCGCTCGCGAATCGCAGTGCTTGCTCAATTGGCATGCCCTCCACCAGCGCCACCGCCAGCGCGGCATTGAACGTATCGCCAGCCGCGGTGGAATCCACGGCTCGCACCGGGAAGGGAGGCGCAACGAAGGTTCGATCCGCTCCGCAGTACACGCAGCCCCGATCGCCCAGCTTCACCACCACAGACCGCACGCCGAGATCCCTGATCTTATTTGCCAGCGCGGCGGCGTCGGTGGGGCTTACTCGCTGCGGCGGCACGCCCGCCAGCACGCAGGCCTCATTCTCGTTCGGCGTCGCGATGTCCACCAGTTCGAGGACGTCCTTGCTCAGTGCACGTGCGGGTGCAGGGTCCAGGATGCCGATGGCGCCCATGCGCCGCGCTTCCCGTAAACCCTCCGCCACCGCCTGGATGGACACTTCGAGTTGCAGCAGCACACAGCGCGCGCCCTCCAGCGCCCAGAGTTGGGAATCGATGTCGCCTGCGGACAGAACGCCGTTCGCCCCAGGGGCCACCGTGATTGAGTTTTGTCCCGCTCCGTCCACGTGAATACAGGCCACGCCGCTCGCTTCGGAATCCGTTTCCAGCACCGGCCGAACATCCACGCCCGCTCCCGCCAGATTGTCCTTGAGCGCCTTCCCGAACGAGTCGGCTCCGATTCGTCCGATCATTCTTACGACCGTCCCGTTGCTTGCCAGCTTCGCCGCGGCATAGGCCTGATTCGCGCCTTTGCCTCCGGGAATCGTGCGAAAACTGCGCGCGAGAATGGTTTCTCCCGGCAGCGGTAGGCGTTCCACCGCCAGGACGAAGTCCATATTCAAGCTGCCGATCACGACAATCGAATTGGCCATACCAGGCTTCAGAGACTCGCCATTCCGATCGACACCAGGCCGATCACGTATCCCGCGAACATCAGCGTAACGAACGTCCACGTCCCCTTCGGTGCGTGCATGAATTCGCGCCAGATGAACACGCCCCAGATGGCGGCCACCAGCGTGGCGCCCTGGCCGAGCGCGTACGAGATGGCCGGTCCGGCCACTCCCGAAGCGATCACGTTCATACACAGTGCGACCATCCAGATGCATCCGCCCAGGAATCCCAGCGAATGCAGACGGGCGCGGCCGCGAAAATAATCGCTGTAGGTGACCTTGCCCACGCGCATGAAAATCGTATTCACGGCGACGTTGCTCGCGAGCAGCCCCACGGCAAACATCACCAGAGCGGCGTACGGCGTGAGCAGTCCCGGTTGTAGCGCGCGCGTGCTGAAATCCGGCGAAACGGACGCAATCAATTGCGGATAGAAGAAGCCCATCAGACAACCGGCCACCGCGGAGAACGCCAGCCCCCGGAACGGCTTCGTTTTCGCGGCCTGTTTTAGACGATGATGCGCGACGGCGGACATCACCATTGCAAACACGATCAACGCCACCCCGGCTGTCAGAAGCGCGGCGTTGCCTTGGGGCGCAAGAACGTAGCTCTTCACGGTGCCGATCACGAGCGCGAGACCGACACCTACGGGAAACGCCACCGACATGCCTGCCTCGTCGATGCCGACAACGAGAAGGATATTCGAAATGTTGAAAAGGACGCCGCTTGAGATCGCGGTCCAGATCGCGCCCTGCGATCCAGCGCGCAGGCTCTCGAGAAACGGCATCCCGGAAGAACCCGCGCTACCGAGCGTGAATGCGAACAGCAGCGAGAACGCAAACACGCCAATCGCGTAATCCCAATAGAAGAGCTCAAACGGCCATTTATCCTTGCCGGCCAGTTTCTGCGTGTTGGCCCACGACCCCCAACCCAGCATCGTGACGATGCAAAACAGTACGGCGACGCCAAGGTCGTGAACGATAAACACGGCGAGCGCTAGTATACCAATGCGCCGGTCCTCCCCAGCCGTCGCTGCGTCACCCGGCGCTGCGTCACCCGGCGCTGCGTCACCCCGCTGCGTCGGTGATTGAACCCGATATCTGTCGCGTGGCGCCGCATCTTTTGGTCCACGGTGTTCCACGGGCCTGACTAACGGCGCTTCGCCAAGACTTTCCGCCGTTTGGCCCCTTTTGAGGGTTGCAAGCGCCAGCGTAGTATCGTTACATCAGTGGCGCCGACACATGGGTGGCCAAGCAGGTGGCCCGTGAGATCGAAGCCCGCGGCGCAACTCCGTTCTTGGACGAAGCCGAAGCCGAAGTCGATGCTGAAGCGGATTTCGAGGAAGACATCCTGAACTTCTTGGAGCGTGCGCACGAATTGGTTGTCCTGCTTACTCCCTAGGCGCTCGGCCGACCGTACGTGTGGGCTGAAATTGGAGCTGCGTGGGGCCGCCGGATTCACCATCGTCGCACTGCTGCTCGGGCTCACGCCGACCTCGGGCAGTTGGCCGCGCGTATGCGGAAACCGCAGGGATGAGAGGCATGGAAAAAAGAACAGTCTTCATTTCACATTCTGCTGGAGACGTCGATTGGGCCCGTTCCTTTGCTCAGGCTCTTAAGGAACGGGCGTTACCGTCTGGTTTGACGAATTTGACGTTCGACCTGGTGATCGGTAAGAGACGCTGCTGAAGCTGGCTTGCGAAGTAGTGACGTGCTAGTGGCGTTACTCGACGCTGACTCTTCGTCACAACCAAATCTTTTCTTCGAACTTGGGGCAGCCCTCGGCATGGGGAAGAGAGTTGTAACAATAGTTCCTAAAGACCTGGATCCGTTCCACTCCAACTACCGAATGAGCTGGCTGGATCAGGACGGCAGTGGCTGAACAACGCCCACTAGTTACACTTCTTCAACGGCCACGTCGACCGGCGCCCGGCGCGGACTGAAAGCCCCGGTTAGAAGCACCGCTCCTCCTCGATGACCTGCCAATATGCCTTCGCTGGTTCGTCGCAGCATTAAACGAATCCACTTTGACGTATATTCGGCAGTCGTAGATGTGGCCCCTTGGTTAGGCCTGGACTTTTCCGGGCACGACAGCACAACGCCTTGCTGGCGGCGGTGATGCGCCGACCCGCCAATCGAGAAAGTTCCGGCTGACAGGACCGCGCTCGCTGCCACAGGAGTAGAATTGTTCGAGGCCATGCCCCTCTTCAGCGGCACTATCGCGATAGCTGCTGGCGTCTTAGTCGCTGTCAGTGGTTTGTCGGCACAGCAGGCTCACGGTGCGAACCTTGAGGTGCTTCAACTGCGGCCGAACTTCTATATGATTGCGGGCGCCGGCGGCAACGTCGGCTTTCAGGTGGGAACGGATGGCGTGGTGGTTGTCGACACAGGAACTGCCGCGAGTGCCGACGCGGTGGTCGCTGCCATCAAGAAGGTCACGACACAACCCATCCGTTACGTGATCAATACCAGCGCGGACGCGGACCACGTGGGCGGCAACACCATCGTCGCGAAAGCCGGGCAAACACTGTTCACCGGAAGCGGCGGGGCCGGTCTCGCCACCAATTTCCTGGGAGGCGGGGCGTCGATACTTTCCGCGGAACAGGTGTTGACCAGAATGAGCGGACCGAGCGGGAAGCCTTCGCCATTTCCAATTGACGCGTGGCCGACGGAAACATTCAATCAGCCGCGAAAGTACATGTACCTCAACGGCGAGGGCATTGAAGTTTTCCATCAGCCGGCCGCGCACACCGATGGCGATGCGATCGTCTTCTTTCGGCGTTCCGATGTTGTTATGGCCGGCGATGTCTTTGATACCAGGCGATTCCCGGTCATCGATGTCGGCAAGGGCGGAAGCATTCAGGGCGAAATCGCAGCCTTGCAGAAGCTGGTGGATACGGCCATTCCGTCCGTGCCGATCGTATCGCGCGAAGAGGGCACGCTGGTTGTTCCAGGCCACGGCCGCATTTGCGATCAACTCGACGTGGTCGATTACCGCGACATGGTGACCATCATTCGCGACCGCATCCGCGATTTGATGAAACAGGGCCTCACTTTGGAACAGGTCAAAGCAGCCTCTCCGGCTCGGGGCTACACGCGCCGCTATGGGTCGGACACTGGCTCGTGGACCACCAACGATTTCGTCGAAGCGATTTATCGCAGCATGAATGAGAAAGTGCAATGAAAGGCTTCATAATCGCCACACTCGGCGCGCTGCTATTCGTTGCCGCGCAGCCGCGCGCGACCGGCCAGAACGCAAGTACGGCGAAGGCGTCCGCGCCTATCGATATCACAGGCTATTGGGTGGCGTTCGTGACCGAAGACTGGCGCTTCCGGATGATCACGCCGCGCAAAGGCGATTACCAGCCCGTACCCATGACTCCAGAAGCGCGCAAGGTCGCGGATGCGTGGGACCCAGCGGCCGAC
>Ga0182024_10021300_pt1 | contig 11774 bp, 17 predicted proteins | sample P32metaG_FD_120480 | JGI IMG/M metagenome (GOLD analysis project Ga0182024, IMG submission 120480) | Permafrost microbial communities from Stordalen Mire, Sweden - P3-2 metaG (Illumina Assembly) | ecosystem: Environmental > Terrestrial > Soil > Wetlands > Permafrost | place: Sweden: Stordalen... | reverse complement strand
CGAGAAGCGCTTCATCATGGTGGCCCAGCGCGTCCACCAACGTCGAAAATAACAACTCGCGCGAGGACCCGGAGCCATCCATGAATGCCATCACCAAATCTCCCGCGCGCACCTGCTCCCATTGCTGACGCGACAATTGCGGAGAATACAGAAATGCTCGCCCAACCCTGCGCCGGGCCAAGAGGGATTTCTTGTGCAAGCGTTCGAGGGTCGTCATCACAGTGGTATAGGCGAGCGGCCGATTGAGCCGCTGGCGAACGTCGCGGACGCTGCTTTCCCCAACGTCCCAGAGAATTTCCATCAAGTTGAATTCCAGGTGGCCCAAGGCGGCAAACCAAGCTTCCGCCGGGTGCTTCGCGACTTGAGTTTTCGAAAGGCGGAACATTGGTTTGCGCCGCAATCATACCAAACGCAGCAGCAAAAGAGAGCCCGGCCGGCTGGTGGTATCAGAAACTCAGCTTGGCGGAAAATTGAAACGAGCGTGCCGGAAGTTGGTTGGTGATGCCTGCCAGTGGCAAACCAAATCCGTTGGGGGCGGTCGCACCATTGCCGAACGTTCCGTTGTAACCCACAAAGTTGGGATGATTGAAAACGTTGAAAGCCTCCGCGCGCAGGTTGAGCTGAACGCGGTCGTTGCCAAGCGCGAAGGATCGCTCGACAAATGGATCGAAACTGTAAATGGGGCGGCCATGGCCTGCGTTTCGTCCCACCACAACTCCGTTGATCACCGGACGATCCGTCGTCGCGCCAGTGTCGCCGCTGTTCGTGGTTCCGGTCGTGAAGTTGTAGGGAAGGCCAGACGCCAGAGTTGCTACCCCGCCGACTCTGATTTTCCAAGGCGCGGTATAGAAGCCGCTGAGCACGAATCGATTGCGTTGATCGTATATCGCATTGCCTTTCTCTTGCGTGCCCGGAAAATTGGCATCGTTCGGGTTTTGGCTGGGAATGTCCGGATCCACGTTATCAATGGCGTGCGACCAGGTGTAGCTCGCCAGCATGGAGAATCCGTTGCTGAAACGATGACTCAGGTTCAGGTCCAGCGCGTGATAAAAAGCGAATCCATCGTTCACATCGCTTTGAATCGTGCTGTAGGCCGGAGTGATGCCGTTCGCCGCGTCAAAGATCCACAGGGGGCGCGTGGCGTTGGCGGCATTCGCAGCGCACGCTGCGAGTGGTGTATTCGCGGTGTTGCCGATTGCGGGATTGGGGACGCATTGCTCGACGCCGGAGCCGTTCGGCGCGGCGCCGCGAAACTGGTTCGGCGTGGTTCGCACAAACGGCGCCGGTGGATCTACATCCAACGGACGATTGATTTTCAACGTGTGCGCGCCAACGTAATCCGCGCTGGCCACCCAGCCTCTCCACAGTTCACGTTGCACGCCAAAAGTCCACTGCACCGTATAGGGGTTCAACAAATTCGCAGGATAGCCAATCAATACCGACGTGGGGAAAAACTGGTTGAGCGACGCGCTTTGGCCCGGGCCGATGTAAAGGCTGCGCAGCGGCACCACCGCTCCCGGCGGGAATGCCGGCAATGGCGCGTCCGAAACGCTCGCTGGGAAACCCACTTGGCCCGGCGTTGCAGTGTAATTGAAAACTCCGGTTGGCCCCGTCAGCGCATAATTAGCTTCGGAATTGTCCACGATCTGCGAATAGTAGATGCCGAAGCCTCCGCGTATTACGGTTCGCCCGTCCCCGTGCGGGTTGTAGGCAAAACCCACGCGCGGCGCGAAGTCTTTATTCGAGTCGGCAAAAGTCTGCCGCTCGTAGCGCACTCCGAGATTCAGTGTCAGGTTGGGCCGCACGTGATAATCGTCCTGCACGAAAAGAGACCACAGCGTGTCGTCCACCGTGTAGTTTGCATTGCCGAAGCTCTGCGTATATTTCTGCACATTGCTGATGTCGTCCAGGAAGGCCGCACTCTCACACACGGAGGCCGGGTCGCTGCACGGGTTATAGACGAACTGCCCGAGATAGATTGGACCACCAAATTCTTTGCTGTTGCCGCCGTTGTGTGCGTGAATCACGTCTCCGCCGAACCTCACGCTGTGGCGTCCGTGTACCGACGAAACCGTATCGTTTACTTCATATTGCCGGTTCAGCAGCAAAGCCGATTGCGAAGTGCCGGAGGTGAAAGTCCCGCAAGCGACTCCTCCTGCGCAGGCCGAGGTGATCGGCACAGAAAACTGCGTCCCGTTAACAACCGGGATAAATTGCGTGATGGGCGAAGCTAATTGGAACTGGAAACGAACTTCATTCAGCCAGGATCGGCTCAACTGCGCGGTTTCGCCGAGTTCTTCGGAATAAGTGCGCCGCTTGAAGACCCGGTCCACGCTCGGAAGACTGTTGCCCCCGACAATTCCGTTGGGATTGGTGTCGTAGAAGCTGTCCACATCGCTTCGGAAAAAGAGATTGTTAGTGTTGTTGATCTGATGGTCGATGCGGAGCAACGCCAGCCACCCGCGATAGTGTCCCACGAAGATTCCCGGCTCCAACGGAGATGTAATGGGAGAACCGCGGTTTTCCGAGCTGTATTCGCTGCTGCCGAAAAATTGCGTGCGGCCATTGCTTCCGATCGGCCCGGACAGCGAAGCCGCGGTCTGCCATAGCTCATCATTGGCGATATCGTTGCCGCTGCTAGCGGTCCCCGGAGTAAACCCCGAAAGCGATGCGGACGTATCCGCAGGCCGCGACAATCCCAGAACATCGCCATGGAAATTCTGGCCGCCGCTTTTCGTGACAATGTTGACGACGCTGCCGGCCGTGAATCCGTATTCCGCCGAGAATGCATTGGTCAAGATCGTCATTTCCTCTACGGCATCGAGCGGCACGTTTGTGAAAATGGTCTGCCGCCCCCAGGCATCCACGGCGTTGTTTCCGTCCACTTCGAACCAGGTCTGCCGGCGTCCCGTCCCGTTGGTGGTAAAAAGGTCTTCGTTCATGAAGACATCGCCTTGATTGATGGCGGGACGATTGGCGGCATCCAGCAGCGGCAGATAGGTGATGCGCCGGTTGAGCAGAGGCGTTTCGTCCGCTTGCGTCGCGCTCAGATGATCGCCCAATTGCGGCTCGTCCGTGCGCACGCTGCCCACGGTGCCGGTCACCACGATCTCTTCCTTGCCCGCCGCGACGTTCAGTTGCAGGCGCAGGCTCGCCGTCGTACCGCCTGCCAAGGTGACGGCGGCAAGCTTTGCTTCCGCGAAGCCCTGCTTGTGCACTGAAATATCGTAGTGCCCGGCAACCGGCAATCCGGCCACCGAGAAACTTCCGGAATCGTCCGTGTGGGCCTGGCGTTTCAGTCCGCTGAGCGCATTCGTCAGCGTCACTTCCGCGTCCGCAACCGGCGCGTGGCTCTGGTCCTCAACGTCGCCGCGAACCGTTGCTGTATCAGGAGTTTGGGCCCGCACCCCAACAGCACACAAGCCACTCACAGCAAGAAAAACTGAACAGAAAGCCATCCTTCTTCGCAATGCGATCATAAGGGTTAGAAAGCTAGCGTAGGCTGCAAACTACTACCATTGATAGTAGTTCGCCGTCAGCCCAAAAATCCGTGCAGCGTGTGCGATTTTCGCATATCATCGCGGGCCACAAGGAAAATGACGAACATGAGCAAATGGGTTATCGCGGCGCTGCTTATTTCCACTGCCGCAGTCGCGGTGGCGCAACAGTCCCACAATCAATATGAGCCGCCCAACGCGCCGGGCGCCGGACAGAAGCTGCTCGCGCAATTTGTAGGCGACTGGGACCTCGTCAAGTCGTTCTTCCCTGTGAACGGGGACCCGAAAGTGACGAAAGGCACGTGCAAGCAGTACATGATCCAGGACGGCAAGTTTCTGCAGTCGGATTTCATCTTCTTCGAGTCTGACGGAACCAAGAGCACCGGGACCGGAATCTCCGGTTTCGATTCCAAAACGAATCGCTTCACCACAGTGTGGTACGACTCGCGGCAGACTACGATGTCGATTCGCCAAAGCGACGGCACGTTCGACGGCCAGAACATCGTCCTGTGGGCTACGCCTCTCGATCCCGATCGCCCTGGGCGCAAGACCGTCGCGCGCGCGCACCTTGAAGACGACGGCCGAGTTCTGCTCCATCGCCATTTCGCGATCGATGACAAAGGGGCGGAACGGATGGTAATCGAGTTGCGGATGACGCGGAAGTAGCTGCCTTGGCTTGTCGAGGTTTTTGTTGAGCCGGTGAGGGTTTTGGGCTTCCAATTAGCGAATGGTATCGTCTAGCCGAAGACGGTAATGATAACAGTCGTGAACAAGTTCGGACATAAGCTCGGGGCTCCCACCCTGGTGAAGGATCGGCTTGCACAGGGACGCCACCTGTTGCTTCGGTTTGTAATTTCATCTCTGTTTTTTGGCTTTGTGTTTGGCGGGACGCCGGCGCGGGCACATGCTGAAAATTCACCTGCCACTTCGCTTGGACCCGGCTTAACCTTTGCGTTCGCCGATTTCGACGGCGACCGCCGTCCGGATTTCGCCAGCATTCAAGCTGGACAATACAGGGCCGGCAGTTCCGACTACTCGATTCAAATATGCTTTTCGGAGCTCGGACGACAATCGATTCACGTTGTTGCCCCCGTAGGCGGCCTGCTGATCGAGGCGCGGGACGTCGATGGAGATCAGACGATCGATCTGGTCGTCTCCACGGCTTGGCGCAAACAGCCCGTGGCGATATTTCTCAACGACGGCCACGGAAGTTTTTCGCGAGCGGAAGTCGCTGCATTTCCCGGAGCATTTGGCGAATGTGAGACAGATTTTGTTTCCGCGTCGGATCCGGCGACGGATGCTCTTGGCATTTCACCACAATCGGGTGCTGGCATTCGTCCGGAAGAAAACGATTCAGGAATTGACCGATCGCCGGCGAGTTTGATTTTTGCTTTGAGTGCGGGATTTCCTTCTGATTGCTTCCACACGTCTTACGGTGGGCGTGCTCCTCCTTCCGAAGTTCGTCACTCCTAATTATTTCGGCTTTCCGCTAAATCTTTCGCCTGCACGGGGGAGAACCAGGGAAGCCTCCACAACAGCAAGGCTATCGGCGACTGTTTGTGCGCTGTCGCGCGCTAACTAATTTCTGACCTCACTTCGCGCTGCTGCGCGATGCCGGTGAGAAAGGACTGGAGGAATGGGATGCCATTAGATGACCTCTCAGAGGCGCTGAAAGACCTGGCGATTAAGGTCTACCTGGTGCAAATCCCTCCAGGTGAGGAACAGAGAGTCCGGGAATTGGTGAAAGAACTGAAAGCAATTCTGGACGTGGTGAGGCCGACTGACCGAAAGCCGATTCTATGAGATTGCGGGTGCAGACCGGTTCGTCGGCATGAACGGGTGGGTGCTTCATGCGAGCAAACGAAGTAACAGGCACGGCTTTGTCCGCGTGAAGACACACGCAGAAGCTGGACGTGATGCGGAGACGGGCGTGTGCCGGGAGGTACACCATTGAAGAAACTACTAGAGGCGATTGCGATGGGGCTGGTGGACAAATCGGACGATGTTGAGGTCCGTGTGGTCGAAGGCAAACAAGTGACCGTGTTCGAATTGCGGGTCCATCCCGATGATGTCGGAAAAGTAATTGGGCGAAAAGGACGCACGGCTCAATCGATCCGTACTCTGCTGGGCGCGATGGGAATGAAAGAGCGGAAACGGTTCGTGCTGGAAATTCTTGAGTAGTGCGCACGTCGAAACCAGTTCGCCGCGACAAAGGTGATGTCATGAGAAAGGCCGCAGCTATTTTTGCGCTTGTTAGTTCGTTGACCATTACGGCTCTGGCGAAGAAACACGATTCAGCAGGCAAAACCTACGACAAACAGGGCATCGCGATTGCCGTGCCGACTGATTACGTGTACACCCAGCGCGTGGATTCCATCGGCAGGCATTACGACTGGGCTTGTGACGCAGATGCAGGAAGCCTGAGTTGCACGGACAACCCCGTTACTTACCTGACGTATGTGAAGTTAGCGCCGGATGGACCGATGTATTTCGCTTTGCGGTTTATTGACAAGCAGCATGACGCGTTCGCGCCAGCGGTGCTGGACAGCCTCGTTCAAGAACCGGATACCCACTTCAATTATCGGGATTACATCACCACGCCAGAGGGCTTGCGCGTCATCTGCCTTCCGTACACGACTGCCGACAAAAAGGGAAAGGCGAAATCCGGAGAAACCTGCTACACGGTGGACACTAAAAACCCGCGACGGATCCGACCGTGAGTAGAAAGAAAACCATGAGGAGAACAGGGTGGCGCGCAGCGGTCCAGCTCGCGCCTCTGCCATCGTTGTGATCCTGCGTGCGCTGCGCCGGATCATCGCTAACGCCGACATAAAAAGAATCATCGGCGCAGCGAAGGATATAGCAGTAATACACAGGAATGCCCTTCGACTCGCCCAAAATACGGGCTCGCTCAGGGCAAAATTTCGCTGCGCGAAATTTTGGAGGCGGGGGAGTTGAACTTCTTCCGCTTGTTGAAGCAGCGTAACCTATTGATTCTACGTTTCGCGAGAAACGCCAAAATCCCCAGAAACGCATAAGACGGTTACGCGGCGGTTACGCGGAATACCGATGGTTTTTTTGAAAAAGTTCTCTGGATCAACAGACGGACGAACCACGGAAAAAGGGGGCCCTTTCTGCGGAGAAATCCGGTTCGGCTATCTCATCCTACCGCTCGAATGGGTAAAGCTGTTTGGATGGAGCTAGAGAGTGTCCGGAGCAGTTCAGGGCTATGGAAGCGCCCGAATATGAGCGCTAGGTAACTTCGTCGCCCACTTAAAAAAGCCTCCGCATTCGTCCTTAACTCCGCAAGGTTGGCAGTCGTTTAGATAGATATTCTTCCAGTCAGAAATTGATTTTCGCGCGAACTTCCAAAGGGATTTGCGAAGGACGCAAAGCTGGTGATTGTAGATTGAAACATTCATACCGATGTCTGAACGCGGGAACCACACGTCGCTATCACTAATCACAGGCAGCGTCGTAGGAAGAAATTGCTACTTCTAATTGCGGGGAGGTTAGGGCCGGGCTAGCTGGATAAGCGCGTTTCACATGCAGATTTTACGGGGTAAAGCCCGGTGACGGAATACGAATATCTTGCCTTGCGCCGGCTTTGGCATCGCCGCCGGATGACAGGTTCGACTCGTCCGCGATGTCTAACCTTAGACAGCGCCAGCGCGACAGTCGTGGCAATCTGTGTATCCCAGTCTCGAAGGAGATGCATGGACCGCGAGTACGACTTGTTCGAAGTTTTTCCAGACGGTTCGCTAATCTGGCGTCAGAGTGTAACCGGCCACGAGAACGCGATCCGAAGATTGCAAGAATTAGTAGAGCTAACTGATAACGAGTTTCGGGTGATGCACGTTCTGACAAACACGCTGATTGCTTCCATGAAAAGAGCTAAGCCCTGAACTCAGGCCGCGCCGTCCAGCTTGAATCGCCTTCTCTCCGCATGATAGTGTTCGCCGCGCGAGGACACGATGGTCATTGGAGAGCGGTTGAAGGCGTTACGCGAGCAGGGAAATATTTCCCAAGGCGACGTCGAGAAGCGCACAGGTTTGTTTTGTGCCTATATCTCGCGCGTGGAAAACGGCCACACGGTTCCCGCCGTCGAAACGCTCGAAAAGTTTGCCCGCGCTCTCGAAGTTCCTCTCTATGCACTCTTTTATGATGGTCGGAAGCCGCCCAAGCCGCTCGTTCCCGCGCCGAAACTGATGACGGGTTGGGGCAGTTCAGGGCGCGACGCCGAGACGCTAAGAAAATTTCGCCGGCTATTGAAAAGGGTGAATCAGAATGACGTGAAAATATTGCTTTTCATGGCCCAGAAGCTCTCTCAGAGGAAAAAGGGCCAGCCGACGTCAATCCGTTGATCTGCCAAATACATGGTTCGATGTATCGCTTTGGTTGACGGTTCGTGTTCAGCTTGGCCCCGACCTGTTAAGGAACGGGTTATGCCGAAGACGATCCTGGTCGCTGATAACAACGCAATGATTCGCAAGGGCCTTTGCACGATCTTCGAAATCGAAGAGGACTATGACATTTGCGCAGAGGCCGTCAATGGTGAGGAAGCAATCGCGCTCGCAATACAACACAAACCCGACCTAATCATTCTAGATTTCCAGATGCCGGGGCTGAATGGAATCGAGGCCGCTCAGGAGCTAAAGCGGATCATGCCCCATGTTCCAATCATTCTGTTTACCCTGCACGCAGAAGCAATGATGTACAACCTCGGACAACACTCTCCGTTCGATCTTGTCGTCCCAAAGTCCGACGCGATCAACATAGTAAAGCATGTTCGCTCGCTGATCCCCGTTTGAGTCAGCCGCCAGATCGTTTCCGAACGCTTCCTACTAGCTCTGTATGGGCTCGCGCTCGCTCGTGGTAGACGGCGGCTAACAGATCCCATTTCACACGTTCCGCCTTAGGTAGACCACTTGCGAGTTCTTCAACGCGCTGCGCCGCTTCGTCCCACCATCGAACGTCGCCTTCGACGAATGACAGGACTTCGTTGAGAAGTTGATCCAAGTTGCACCTCCAGGAAAGGCGTGCTGGGAAACGGCCGGGATTCTATCACTAAAGTACGGCTACGGAGCACGGGCCACCTAACGATTTCGGATGGCAAGGAACAGCTCGGGCGTCAAGCGGAGCTCAAGCTTCTACACCGTTCGCGCCATGGGAATACACGGATACCCGGATAGATGACGCTGATTCATTCTTCCATACTTGTATGATCCAAAGACCCGCGCACGGTCGGACACTCGAAAAGCAAAGGGCAAGTCTGCTCGGGCGCAATCTACCGAAGATCGCTCTGCCGCTGAGACCAGAAAGGCGCGGGCTCCGCGGCGGAATTACTTTCGCGAAGATTCGGAGAGGAATTCTGAATGATCCAACTCTTTTTCCGTTTCGTCGTTGGCGGCCTCATCGTGTCATTGTTCGCCACTCTAGGCGACGTTCTTAAACCCAAAAGCTTTGCCGGCTTGTTCGGCGCTGCCCCTTCCGTCGCACTCGCCACCCTCGGACTGACAATCGCGACCGACGGAAAGCTATACGCTGCGACAGAAGCCCGCTCGATGATTGCCGGCGCGTTCGCTTTTTGTGTGTACGCGGCGTTCTGTAGCCGGTTGATGATGAAGAATCACATCCACTCGACCTTGGCATCCATTACGGCGCTCGCTCTCTGGCTGACTTGCGCCCTCGGAGTCTGGGCAATCGTTTTGCGCTAACGGGCGATGAGAGTAAGCTTCGATTTTTCGGCACTCGCAAAAACTCGGTGGTATGAGTACGCCGTTCGCTTTCTGTTTGGCGGCGCAATCACGGTGATTGCAGGTTTGCTTGCCAAACAATTCGGCCCCGTGTTCGGCGGTCTATTCCTCGCGTTCCCGGCTATCTTTCCCGCTGGCGCCACGCTTGTTGAAAAACACGAACGGCAAAAGAAACTGAAGGCCGGAATTGTGAACACCGCGCGGGGGCGAGAAGCAGCAGCGCTGGATGCCTGGGGCGCCACTCTGGGCAGCTTGGGCCTCGTCTGTTTCGCATTGCTTGTTTGGAAATTGCTTCCCGTGTGGAACGCCGGAGTCGTGCTTTTCGTGGCGTTGAGTCTGTGGTTGAGCGTCTCGGTGTTAATCTGGCGGGCGCGCAAGAAGCATTCATGGCGCTAACCCTTTCTTACGTGTATTTGCTCGCTTGCCATCTTTGATACGGCGCCGTGCTTCCCCGGGACCCTTCACGGCGATGATCGAATATGTTTTGCCCAGCATCTTGTGGTAGTTCACAAAGAATTCCTCCAGCTCGCGGACAAACTTTTTCCCCAAATCATCTACGTGCTTCACATACGCGTAGCTGTGATTTTCTTGTTCCACCGCAACGATACGATCATTCCTTTCCTTTTTCTTACCTTGCTCGCCCTCGATCACGCCCACAAGACGGCATTTCAAGAGACAGCCAGGGAAAGCGGGTTCATCCATCAGAACGAGTACGTCTGTTGGGTCGCCGTCCTCGGCGAGAGTTGAGGGGATAAAGCCAAAATCATAAGGAAACGCCATTCCGGCGGGTAGCACCTTCATCAGCTGGAAAATCTTCTGCTCAGGATCGAATGCGTACTTGTTCCGGCTTCCTTTAGGCGTTTCGATGATGACTTGGATTATCTCCTTGTCATCCGCATCAATGGCACTCAGCCGTGACGGATCGGCTAGACCATTACTCTTGGCTTTTTTCGTGGCCATGCTGTTTTACCTTCTTCCGCTCCGCACTCAAGGACCGTACAGCGAGCCCATTCACAACCTGGGTTCTTATTCTGTCTTTACGATATCTTTGATTTTGGCGTACTGTTCGCTCGATACGACATGCTTTGAAATCAATTCAGCCGGCTCACGATAAGGCCGGTTTCTAATAATTCGTCGAGCGGTCACTCTAGAAATGTCTGGCAATTCCGTGAGTTCGCTCTCAGACGCGGAGTTCAAGTTGACGACATGGTGTCCGCCCTGAACCCAACCTTGTCGCGCGCCTTCGGCGAAAGCACGCGCTTCTCTTGCAGCTTCATCCGCTACTCGACCGAGTTCGCGTCCCGCTGCCTGGATTTCCGGCTTGGCTCGATCGGTCGCCTTCGCAACTTCGGCCCGGGTCTTGTCCTCACGCTCTTTCCGCTGCTCAGCGGTTTCGTTCGGAGCGCAGCCACACATCGTCGATATGAGGAGTACAAAACCAAGCACAGTAGAAAACTTTACGGATCGAATCGGAGTAATCATTTGGAGAAAAGCCGCACTTCCTATAAACAACGGCCAGCGGTGGCGAACCATACAGCAAAGCGGGTAGGCGTGAACAATTAAGCTTGTAGCACCATCATAGTGGGTTAGGATCCGACCGAGGCATGTTTGCAGGCGGATCGACGTCCTCAGCCTTCCACAATCGCATCATTTCGGCTGCGTCATCGATCGCATAGCGAACGCGCTTTCGCGTGCTCGCGACGCTCGGCGATTCGACTGACCGCATTTCCTCAGGACTTTGTTGCGTGTGGTGCCAGACCAGATCGAAATGAAAACTCGAAAACCCGGTTCGCGTGGTCATGCAGTTTTTCAACGCTCCCATACAGCTATTGCATCACGGGATATACAGCGTGGCAGGGATGGATTCGGAATCCTCCTGTCGCTAATGTGAAATTCGTCTTGGTTCAAGGCTTCCACTTCACCCCGGTGGATTCCTCAAAGGAGAAAGTCCATGAAGCAAAGCAGCAAGGATCAAGCAAAAGGCAAACTGCACGAAGTGAAGGGTAAAATTAAAGCGAAACTGGGACGAGCGACAAAAAATCCGAACCTAGAAACCGAAGGCCAAGATGAACAGGTCGTGGGAACGGTTCAAAAAAAGATCGGTCAAATCGAAAAGGTGTTCGAGGAATAGCAAGATGACCTCGGGCGCTTGGCGCCCGAGCATATATCTAAGGCATAGCACTGGAGAGTAAAATGTTTGGATACGGAATAGTAGGAACCTTATTGATCATCTGTTTAGTTGTTTGGCTCGTTCGGCGAGCGTAAGAACGACTCGCGCGCGTTCTCGGCCTGTCCCAATTCATTCTTCGCACGGAGGCCGTCGATACCCGCTTCGCTGGATGGACAGCTGAAATTCGATGCCATATTCTCGCGTTCATCACCGTCTCGTGCGAGAAACAAGGAGAGCGGAACGTGGGACACGGCGACAACAGATTCTCCCGTCGGCAGATCGTTGGTGGTCTTGGTGTCGGCCTCGCGGCGACTGTCGTACATCCTACGTTTCCCGAAAATATGACAAAAT
>Ga0182024_10021299_pt1 | contig 11774 bp, 10 predicted proteins | sample P32metaG_FD_120480 | JGI IMG/M metagenome (GOLD analysis project Ga0182024, IMG submission 120480) | Permafrost microbial communities from Stordalen Mire, Sweden - P3-2 metaG (Illumina Assembly) | ecosystem: Environmental > Terrestrial > Soil > Wetlands > Permafrost | place: Sweden: Stordalen... | reverse complement strand
GCAGGTCAGCTTCGCGCTCGTCAATTTGTACATGAAGCGGCGCACACTGACGCGATGCGCGATGGCATGATGCAATGCGAGCAGCCGCAGGCAGCCATAGCAGGCAAAAAACACCAATCAATCAAAAGGCTGGACACTCGCATCCTCAAAATCACCGCTCAAATCCACAGACCGTTCAAACGTCAATTTATTCAGAGGTTCCCTAAATTATCAACGTCTGGCGCAACATAATAATGTTGTCATTGAAGCCCCCCTACGAGGTAACCTACCCCAGCGCTTATGTCGATAAAGGTTTTCCAACGATCAGCACTTTGAGCAATTCCGCTTGAGGATCGTTAAGCAAAGCTGCAGGAACTCGAGAAAAATTATTCGATATTCCCTGCAGATTGGAAGTCATAATGCCGTGCATTAAGGAGATACTTTCGCGATGAGCACTGCTTCCTATTTTAAAGCCGCGAATCTCCGCACTTTAAGGCAAGTCGCCATGGCGGTATTAGTGGCAGCGGTATTTGCGAGTCTATTTATCGTTAAAAATGTGGAGCTGCTTTTCGGTTTTATTGCGATCTTAGCCGCGTGCTCATTACCCTTTTTTTCCTGGGCGCGCCACGGCGCAGTGAGCATCCCCATCCTCCCAGCGGTAGCATTGGTATACATTCTTAATTACGCAGTGCCTGTTCTTACCGGAAACTTCGAGAACTACACTCCTTACGAAGTAATGCGTGGCGCACTGACCGTTGCGCTATTCCTATTAATGGCATTTCTATCGTGGAGAATGCTCGTGTTTGCGCGGCCGCTCGAAAGATTGAGCGTGGATCGTGGGCTGACTTTAGATTCTACACTTCTCAGATCGATCTTCTGTGCTCTGCTGATGGGGCTGGTGTTTAATGCTGGGAACATATTGAACTCATGGGGATGGTTAGGTACGTGGTCCGGCACGTTTAAGTCGTTTGGTATTACGGCGACCTCGGGAGGCTGTTACCTGTTCGGAATCGCACTTGGTCGACGCAATCTCTCTATGGCACAGCGATATCTGGGATATGCGTTGGTCAGCTCAGTGATCCTTATGGAGATCACTACGCTGTTTATGAATATGGCAATTACGTATCTTCTTGCTATATTTCTTGGATATGTGACGTCGGCATATCGGTTGCCTTGGCTTGCCTTATCAATAGGGTTAGCTGTGGCAAGCATTTTGAATTTGGGAAAGGGAGACATGCGAAGTCAATATTGGATAAGCGGAACTGAGGACTTAAAGGAAATCTCGATACTCGAAGCCCCAAGCTTGATCGCCAATTGGCTTGAATTGGGGATTGAAAGACTGGCAAGCGGAAACAATGAAGGGGAACAAACTTTTATCGATCGTGCTTCGCAACTGTCCACACTCCTCCTTGCACAACAACAAACCCCGGAAAATATCGCATTTCTGGATGGTGAAACCTACGCTAATTTCTCTCGAATGCTTATTCCGAGATTCCTAAGTCCCGGTAAAATCACAAGCCAGGATAATCTCAATTTGCTGAGCGTACATTATGGGCTGCAAACAGATTTGGATACTCGTACCACTACTCTTGCGTGGGGCATGGTGCCAGAGGCGTATGCCAATTTCGGCTACACGGGGATAATATTGGCTGGACTCGCGTTCGGATTGCTAATTGGTGGTTTGACTTGGCTGACTGCAGGGGCGCCTCCAATCTCTCTCAGGGGTTTAGTCGGGATATCCTCTTTAGTCACCATAGTAAGTTCTACTGGATATGATTTCAGCTATTCGTTGCTGAATCTGGTTCAATCGATCATATCCATTTTAATTTTCTATGGTGTCATAAATATGTTTTCGCCACCTTCTGAGCAGTATAGCGATCGCGTTGTACGCGCATGAAAAATCGGCGTGTGCTAAGAGCACGAGCCAAATATTTTGAAAGCAATTATGAAAACATCCGTGTTTAAGGCAGGTCTACCTGGATGTCGCGATTGACACGACGAATTAACTTGCCTGCGAAAATCTTGTGAAGACGACCGTTCGAATTTCCCTATTCCCAGCCCCAGAATGTTGAACAAAGCCATTCTTTACAAAATCCATATACATTGACCCATATTTGTTGGTACTCGCCTGTGGAATTCAATATGAATGACAGTCTCACCCAACGTCGCGAAATTCCCAACGATCGTCATCAAAAGGCCAGTATAAGCGTGGTGCATGTGATAGCGGGTTTGGACGCGGCCCATGGCGGGCCATCTTACTCCGTACCTAGGCTATGCGCGTCACTCGCGGTTCGAGATGTTGGCACGACGCTGGTCTCAGTTTCAGCGAGCGACGCTGGTTCTTCCGATGACCTAATCAATGGATATCGGGACAGACGCTTCAAAGGGGAATTCGCGCGGACCCCATTTCTCAAAGCGCTTCGTAAATCATCTGGCTTATCATTGGCGTTACGGCAGTTAACGCCAAAAATGGACGTGGTCCACAACCACGGGCTTTGGCTACTGCCGAACATCATGGCCAGCAGACAAGCGCTCAGAGCGCGAAAACCAATCATAATCTCGCCGCGCGGGATGTTAAGCCCAACAGCATTGGCTTTTTCGCGCTGGAAGAAATGCGCTGTCTGGTACCTTGCTCAAGGGCACGCTCTTCGGCAGGCGACCTGTATCCACGCAACTAGCGAAGCTGAGTATCAGGAAGTCCGAGCCCTTGGCCTCGCTGGCCCAGTCGCGATCATTCCGAACGGAGTTGACCTGCCCGAGTTAGCACCGAGTGCGAAAGGCCAAGGGCAACGTGTACTACTCTCATTGGGGCGGATCCATCCAAAGAAAGGCCTCAACATTTTGCTTAACGCTTGGGCTCGAGTAGAGGGAGAATATTTTGATTGGCAGCTTAGAATCGTTGGCCCTGCGGAAGGGGGGTACGACGAAGAGCTTCGTATCCTCGCGAATTCTCTTGGACTAAACCGCGTGTCGATCGAGGGGGCGGTCTATGGTGCGGCTAAGCATACGCTTTACCGGACCGCTGATCTTTTCGTGCTTTCCACGTTGAACGAGAATTTTGGTCAGACTGTTGCGGAATCCCTCGCTGCGGGAACTCCGGTTATCTCGACGAGGGCCGCGCCTTGGGGCGGGCTCGAGACCGAAGGCTGCGGATGGTGGACCAACGGTGGAGTAGAACCACTTGCGGCAGCACTTCACGATGCGCTGGCGCTTCCGCGCGAGGAGCTTAAATTGATGGGAGCAAGGGGACGCGCATGGATGGCGCGTGATTTCTCGTGGGACAATGTGGCAGTCAAGATGATCGAGACCTACCGGTGGCTTTGTGGGCAGGGACCTCTGACTTCGACGATACGCTTGGACTAAGACCATTTTAAGCCGAGCGATACCGATAACAATCGACCAGATCACACCTCTAATAATTACATACAACGAGGCACCGAACATCGCGCGCGCTCTCGAAAAACTGCGTTGGGCACAACGAATCCTCGTGATTGACAGCGGAAGCACTGACGAAACGCGGCAGATTGTATCACGCTTTCCGCAGACGGAATTTATCTATCGCCCGTTCGATAGCTTTGCCGAGCAGTGCAATTTCGGACTCTCGCAAATCCGTACAAAATGGGTGTTGTCTCTTGACGCAGACTACGAGTTGAGTGACGAGCTCGTGCAGGAGCTTCATAATCTCTCTGACGAAAGTAGTGCCGGCTACCGGGTAGGCTTTGTTTATCGCATTCACGGCCACCCACTCCGTGGTGCTGTCTATCCTTCCAGAACTGTCCTTTATCGTGCAAAGCACGCGAAATATGAGAACTATGGTCATGGACATAAAATCGTCATTTCCGGGACCACTCGATTGCTTCGCGGAGTGATCTACCACGATGACCGTAAATCCCTTTCCCGCTGGCTTCAGTCTCAGCAGGTCTATGCGGGACGTGAAGCCCATTATCTCTTGAACGCCAAGTCAAAAGAGCTTTCGCGAACCGCCCGCATCCGTCTCCTCGGTTGGCCGGCCGTGCTCCTTATGCCTCTTTATGTGCTATTCGTGAAAGGCTGCATCTTTGACGGTTGGCCCGGTTGCCGCTACACGCTGGAGCGCCTTCTTGCTGAGACACTGATTGCGCTGGAAATACTCGACCGGCGCCTTTTCAGAGCTAGCGAAAGGAATCGCGGCGATGGGTCCAATGCAGATGCGTCCGCGCATTTGGATATAGATGTTTCCCATAAGTCATAACGCAATGCCTGTTTCCAGCACACACTTGGCTCAATACAAAAAGGCTTGTTTTTGCATAGGGTGCGAAGAGCTGAGGAGAGACGCATGCGTTTGATCGTCAATGCAGATGATCTTGGGATTAACATGACCGTCAACGACGCAATATTTGATCACATTTCTCGAGGGCTGGTCACATCGGCATCGATCATCGCAAATGGGCCAGCTGCTAGCGATGCCATTCGGAGAGCCAGCGCATTCGCAAATACGTCCTTCGGTGTTCACCTCAATCTGACGGAGTTTTCACCTCTTACGCATGCTGCGGCTTTGGCTCCAATTCTCGACAAAGACGGGCATTTTCGAATGAATGCGATTCGCGAAGTGCCGATTGGGGCGACTCTCCTCTGGGCGATATACAACGAGTGGCGTGCCCAAATCCTTCATATTCGAGCTATGGGGTTAGCTCCGTCGCATATCGACTCTCACCATCATACACACACTATCCCCAGCTTATTTGTCGCGCTGAAGGGTCTACAGGTGGATCTGGGAATTCAAAACGTGCGCACAACAAGGAATATCTATGCCAACATGCCGCCAAATGCGAGAAAGTTACTGCTTCGTAAGAAATTATGGCACAATATTGTTCGCTGGACTTGGCCTAGTCACACGACTCACGGGTTCACGAGTTTTGAAGATTTCCGCATCGTAGTTGAGCGTGGCGAATTGAATCTATGGCTGCGGAGCGGCATAAAGAATCTCTGCGTAGAGGTAATGGTGCATCCTGGCGTGCCGCAATATGCCACAGAGACTGCCGCACTTGATATATCCTGGTTTAGGCGAAAGGGTATTTCGCTTGTCAACTATAATGACATTTAGACCGATGCTCACAATTTGTGTTGACAGACGGTGCATCCCACGTCTGTGAACGATCACGTGGCTTAGCTAATGGGAGCCAAGGAAGAGCACCAAGCGTGAGAGAGACATGCAAAGGGCCTTCGATTGCTTACATTGCAATCGATCTGCCGACGCGAACTGTGTTCGTGGCAATTGCGGAGGGTACGCAATATCTGGATGCCGCCCTAATGGCAGCGGCTCAAGAACGTCAACTTTACGCATTCGCTTGTTAAGCACCATGGGGTATTCGGCAAATCGCGGAGCGTGAATGTCCCAAATTAAACGTGCCATGCGTTGCAGCATATTGACTTAGGGACCAAAGCAATTCTTAGCAGTGATAAAGGAAAGTCTGCGTGATAATTCTTGGACTCAATGCGTTTCATGGCGATTCGGCCGCAGCGCTCATACGCGATGGCAAACTCGTTGCCGCTGCGGAGGAGGAACGATTCCGTCGTATCAAGCATTGGGCCGGGGTTCCATCGCAAGCCATCGCGTATTGTTTGCGGGAAGCGAGACTTCGACTGCTTGACGTGGACCACATCGCGCTCAATCAGGATAGTCGTGCGAATCTATGGCGTAAAATTGCTTACGTGACTTGCGGTCGGCCTAATCCGCGGTTGGTTCTGCAGAGACTTCGTAATCGCGCCAGCCGCGAGGGTATCCCGGAATTGCTGACTAGACTGTTGCCCGGAGACATCTTCCGAGGCAGATTTCATAACATTGAACATCATCTTTGCCATCTCTATTCGGCTTACTATGTGTCGCCGTTCGTCGACGCAGCCGCCGTGTCAATTGATGGCTTTGGAGATTTCTCAAGTGCCGCATGGGGTTCTGGTATTGGCGGGAAAATATCCGTCGCTGCTCGAGTCTACTTTCCGCATTCGCTCGGCATTTTCTACCAGGCGCTAACACAATACCTCGGATTTCCCCATTACGGCGACGAATACAAGGTCATGGGGCTCGCGCCCTATGGAAAGCCCTGCTACCTCGATAAGATGCGCCGCATTGTGAGACTAAAACCCGATGGTAGCTTTGCATTGGATATTCGTTACTTCAGGCATCATGCGGAAGATATACCATATCAGTGGATCGACGGATCGCCTGAAATTGGCGATCTGTTTTCGCCCGCGCTAGAAGAACTACTGGGACCTCGGCGTCGCGCCGACGACGCGTTGGAGGACAAACACCGCGACATTGCACGATCTGTGCAAGCGATGTATGAGGAGGCATTTCTAAACTTGATTGGCACGCTGCAGCGCAGTACTGGATTAACCGATATCGCGCTTGCTGGAGGCTGTGCGGCGAATTCAGTGGCAAACGGAAAGGTGCGGCGACAGACGCCGTTCAGGCGCGTCTATGTTCAATCGGCGCCGGGCGATGCGGGTGGGGCAATCGGCGCCGCGTATGCCGTCTGGAACAACCTGGGCGGCGAGCGAAGCTTCACCATGGATCACGCCTACTGGGGTCCCCAGTTTTCTCAGGAGGAAATTGCCGGCCTTATCGGCGCGCGTTGCCGTGAAATTGAGAACGAAGGTTGTGTCATTGAGCGGATCGACAATGAATCTGTGCTATGCCGGCGAGCTGCAGAGGCTGTTGCCGATGGTAAGGTAGTCGGCTGGTTTCAGGGAAGAATGGAATGGGGCCCACGAGCTCTCGGCAACCGTTCAATCGTTTGCGATCCTCGGCGGGCGGATATGAAGGTGATCCTCAATGCCAAGATTAAGCGGCGTGAGTCCTTTAGGCCGTTCGCCCCTTCTGTGTTGGATAGTGCGGTATTGGATTGGTTCGAAGAAGATGACGCCGTTCCGTTTATGATGCAGGTCTTTCAGATTCGCGAAGATAAGCGCGCCCAGATACCAGCGGTTACGCATGTTGATGGATCGGGACGCTTACAGACAGTTTATCGCCACACCAATGCGCGTTACTATCACCTGATCGAATCGTTTTGCGACATAACCGGCGTCCCAATGGTGCTTAACACCTCATTCAATGAGAATGAACCTGTGGTTTGTCAGCCGGAGGAAGCACTCAATTGTTTCCTGCGGACGACGATGGATTTGCTCGTACTCGGTGATTATTTAATTCGGCGCACCAACTTGTCTTAAGGGATATACTTCACAGTTCGAGGATATTACGACAACCACCGTCTCTGCCGGAACTGTGAAATTCAATGACCGTCGCTACCTGCTGCTATCGTGCAAGCAAACATCTCGTATGTTAATCGGATGGCGGGTACGAGGCGGATTATATGTTACCTGATAACTCAAGCCGATGATGACGAGTTTCAGATGGGGCGGGATGTAGTCGCGACGCATTGTTACGGATCGCGCATAGACGACGGTGATTCATCGAATGGTGACGCAGCAACGGATGCTCCATCCATAAACGACTGGAAAAGCTCTAACGATTTCAGGTTGGAATAGCGCTATCTGAGCTGGTCCCACTTGTTTGGACAGGTTGGCAGCGAAGTTAAGGTGTATTCCGGTTGTTGATCATGTTGCCAAACCTTCAATCACGTCGAACGATTTTTGCTGCTGTTGGGCCTGTGGGGATGTGGGCAAGGCGTTGGAATCATAGACCCGGTCGCCCAGCAGCACGTCGCCGCAACCGACCGTGTCCAGCATGTCCTTCGCGCTGTGCCCGTCATGGGCGTGGCCTTCGGTGAGCCTGACCACCATGCAGGGCGTGCCTCGCATCTCGATGGCACCGTCCAGCTCCCGCGCCACCCGGACGCCCGATAGCGAGTTGTCCACGACCAGCGCCACACATTTCCGGCTGAAGTCATCCACCACGGTGAGCATCCGGAACTTGCGGCTTCGCCCCAAGCCCCGCCTGGCGCTGCTTCAATATCCCGATGATCTGTTCTTCGCTGTATCGGCTGCGCTTCATCGCCGTCTCCTTCAATGGAACGGACTCTACCTCAAATCGAGGGCCCTTTCAGGGGCAAGGTCACGGTGGACAACCGTCCAGGGGCCAACTCGGGTGTTACCGTGAGACGTTTGCCGACGCCGTTTTGTGACCGTCATTGGTTTGACCTCGTAGTGACGGACAGCTCTGCGCGTTCGAGAATCGTTCGATTGTATGCGACCTCGTCGCGCGGAGAGAAAGGCTCTCCTTGACGCGAAGATCAAGCACCGCGAAACCTTACGGCTATTTCGCGTCATCTGCCCTCGATTATGCAGTCAGCGAAGGATTCGAAGACAACGATTCAGTACTCTTCATGATGCAGGCTTTCCAGATATGCGAAGATCTGCACGATGAGATATCGGCTGTTATGCAGGTCGATAGCCCAGGGTGTTTACAGGCAGTTTATTATTCCACTAACGTGCACTACAGTCGTCGACCAAATCCATTTGCGCTCGAGGTTGTGAACCGAAGAATCTATGCGCATTATGAAGCTTGCTTTATCGCCAACTTCTTCGCCGAGATATTCGAGCGCTTGGCCCCCGATTGGATCGTTTAGTGAAGCCTGCAATACGCCTCGCCATTGTTGTCACTCACCCTATTCAATATTATTCGCCGCTCTTTCGCGCTGTTGCAAAACTGGTAGACCTGACCGTCTTCTACGCCCATCACGCAACCCACGCCGACCAGGCGAAGGCGGGGTTTGGCGTCGGTTTTGATTGGGACATCGATCTTTTTTCTGGATACCAGTATATTTTCATGCACAATATGGCAAAGCAACAATCATCAAACCGGTTCGCAGGTTGTGATACACCAGACGTAGGTGCGCATCTGAGGGAAGGACATTTCGATGCCGTCGTTGTCTTCGGGTGGCATTCTAAGACCTATTTGCAAGCCACGTTTGCAGCCAGGTTTCTTGGCTTGCCGGTTCTTGCACGCAGCGACAGCCAACTCAGTTCACCGCGACCTTTTCTCAAAAGAGCGATGAAGACCATTGCGTACCCCTTGTTTCTGCGACTTTTCCACGGTGGCCTTTACGTTGGTGAAATGTCACACAAATATTGGCGATACTATCGATTTCCGGAGGAGCGGCTGTTTCTCTCGCCGCATTGCGTTGATACCGGATGGTTTAGTGACCACGCGACAGCTGCGTTAAGGAATGAATTTCGGGCGCAGCTTGGTCTATCCGAACATTCCAAGGTGGTGCTCTTTGTTGGTAAGCTTGTCTTAGGAAAGCGCCCACTTGACCTTATAGCCGCAGCTGCATTGCTGAAAGCTCAAGGTCACGAGATTATTACCGTAGTCGCAGGAGCCGGACCGCTTGAACAAGACATTATTGATGCGGCTCATGCCGCAGGGGTACGGCTTCACCTACTTGGTTTTCGCAATCAGACTGAAATGCCGAAGATTTATGCGGCCGCCGATGTCCTCGTGCTTCCATCGGCACCGAGCGAAACTTGGGGGCTCGTTGCAAACGAAGCGCTTGCGTGCGGATGTCCTGTGGTACTTTCAGACAAGGTCGGCGGCGCACCGGAACTTGTCGGAGATGGCACGGCTGGCTCGCTATTCCCTTCCCGCAATATTGAAGCGTTGGCTGCTGCAATCAATAAGGTTTTGAGTGCCCCCCCATCAAAGCAGGCGATCAGGGCGAAATCCTTGGTCTATTCACCAGAGAGGGCAGCGTCGTATTTGGTTGATGGCGTAGTTACTATTAAAAACCAATTAGCGAAGAGCCGTCGTTGAACAAGCCACCAAATCTACTACGGATTCTGGCACTATTCAGCGCCGCTGCAACAAACCGCCAAGAGGCTGATTTGTTGGCTTCCGGGACCGTGCGGCACTTAAGCCAGGTCGAATACCACTTCGCTGGTTCGCAGACAGCTTTTTTCTACGGCATACGTAAAACATCCTAACCCGACACGTACCATGCGCTGAGTCCAAAATGAACCGGTGGAGCGAGACGAAAGCCAGTCCAAGAACTCAAGGCTCCTCAATTTGTAGCCGCATTGTGTGTTACGCTAAGTCATCGCATGTGCTTTCCAGCGATTACTATGCTTGGCTTAAGGCGCGACTTTCGTGACGAAAGGTAGCAGCGAGAAGGTGCTCATCGCAGCGGTGGCGGCGCTCATAGTCGCAACGTTCATGATGCATTGGATCGCTGCATTTTCCGGTATTCCTATCCTAGATGGCGATGCCCTTTATTTTTCCCCGTGTATATACAATGACGCAATCGGCATAGGATTTACCCACCCCTTCTGGGAAGTAATTCCGAATAACCCCGGCAAGCTCTGTATTTGGCATGGTTGGTTATACCCACATTTGGCCGCCCTTCTTCCCTGGTCCAAATCATACCAAACCATCGGTGTATCCAATTTAGTTCTCTGCGTCTTATCCTTCCTGTTATCTGCTGTTGCCGTGTTCCTAATATCAAAAAAAAACCACGTAATTGCAGTACTATTATGCCTGCCGATCACGCTGCTCGTTTTACACCAAGTTGGGCGCCCGGAACTTGTTGTCACAGGACTGATCGCCAGTGCCGGTATTGTGCTGGCGACGTCTGCCAAAGGAATTACGCAAAGAGTAGCATTGGGAGCATTGCTGGGTATAACTGCTGCCGCCAGCCCAAGCGCAGGTGTGTGCTACGCACTGGTTACAGCAGAGCTGTCAGTGATAAGGTCCCGCAACTTCAAAGACTTTCTCCATGATACCTTATCACAAGCGATGATTTCAGTATTGATGCTGTTAGTTGCCACGTCGCTCTTTGCGCCAGTCCGCCTCGGAGCATGGCTGAATGGCATAACTTCTAACGCCACCACACATATCATTTTACGAGAAAGCAGCACCACACTCCTAAAATACTATGTCTTCAATCCCGGCTTTCCCCTATTGGCGATATATTTTATCCCAGTTGCCGTCGCCATTCACCTAAGCGTCCGGAAAGTGATGGGTTGGCGAAAATGTTTATTGCTATGGCTATTTGTCGCGCAAATTGCGTACGTATTTTACACAGCAGTTCGGATTCCAGAAGCCAACTATAATTTCATGATTTTGATACCAGCCGTTTTGTTTGCAGATGCACATTTCGTCACTACCGAGCCAGCTTCCAAATGGCTACGATATGCAATTATTTCAGTCAGCGGTGTTGCTGCAATTGCGCTTATGTACACTAACCTAACGGTATTCAGTTCGCTGACCGGAATTACACAACCGGAGTTTGCATTAGGCATGAAGGTTTTATCGGGTCAAACTGGTTTGGTCAGAACTGATATGGCCTTTGGCGTTCCACTAGCGGAGGTCATCGGTTACAAGCATGTCAGCGTGGCGCCAGATACACGCGATGCATCTTATATTGTTGTTAAGCAGGCGAATTCTAGCGCTTTAATACCGCCTCAAATTCCAGGCTACAAAATTATGATCAATCGGTTCCAACAAGATAGCCCTCGCCTATTTGGCATCAAAATCGGTAACACAAGAAAGGATTGGAGCTACGCGATATTTTGCCGGAGTGATATATGCTAATAATAGGCAAGTATCGCATTTAACCGGCTTTCCGACGCCGACGAACCACTCGCATGAATCAAGAAGCAATGCGGTTATCTATATTGTCTGCCGTTATATTAGCAAAATCGTATGCGTGTACGGGTATTCATTGACCGAAAGCGACTAAGGAACCTCTGAATAAGTTGACGTTTGAACGGTCTGTGGATTTGAGCGGTGATTTTGAGGATGGGAGTATCGAGCCTTTGGATTGATTGGTGTTTTTTGCCTGCTATGGCTGCCTGCGGCTGCT
>Ga0182024_10021298_pt1 | contig 11774 bp, 12 predicted proteins | sample P32metaG_FD_120480 | JGI IMG/M metagenome (GOLD analysis project Ga0182024, IMG submission 120480) | Permafrost microbial communities from Stordalen Mire, Sweden - P3-2 metaG (Illumina Assembly) | ecosystem: Environmental > Terrestrial > Soil > Wetlands > Permafrost | place: Sweden: Stordalen... | reverse complement strand
CTTCGGACGCAAACCGGGGATGCCGAGCTATGGTTTCGGTTCAGACTGGACACACGAAGAACCAGTCTCTTTCCCAAGTAAAATAGAATGACGCACAGTCCGCATAGTGTCAAGGTAGAAGCTTAGATTGTGAATGGTATTTAAGACCTGCGCCAACACCTCGTTCGCAGCATAAAGATGCCGCAGATACGCTCGCGAATAGCGCTGACAGACTCTGCAGCCACAATTTGGATCAAGCGCAGAGTCGTCGCCCGCGTAACGCGCCTGTTTGATAGATATTTTCCCCTCGGACGTAAATAGCAATCCGTGCCGCGCGGCCCGCGTGGGCAACACGCAATCCATCATATCGATGCCGAGCTTGGCGTATGCAACGATCTCTTCAGGCGTGCCCACTCCCATGAGGTAACGAGGCTTGTCAGCGGGAAGATGTTCAATCGTGGATTCGACAACTTCGCGGGTGAGCGACCGCGGTTCGCCCACGCTAAGTCCGCCAATAGCATAACCAGGAAAGCCGATCGAGATAGTCCGTTCAGTCGATTCCTTCCGCAGCTGCCGATCCATCCCACCCTGCACAATGCCAAAAAGAGCTTGTGTGGCCTCAGAACACGTAGCGGCGGACGCCCTCGTCCGCCCAGCCGAGCAAAGCTCGGCAGCCGCATGTGTGAAGCGGGGGCCCTCGCCCGCGTCGGTAAGCACACCTGCAACCTCCCCTTGCCGCCCGGACGAGGCATCCGGGGCTACGTGATTCTCGGCCCAAGGCACGTCGCCCTTATGCTCCTCGAAATACTTCTTACTCCGCTCCGCCCAGCGCAGCGTCATCTCCATGGACGCCCGCATACGCGCCTGATCCGCCGGATATTCGGTGCACTCATCGAAAGCCATAATAATGTCCGCACCCAGGCCAATCTGCGCCGCCATCGCACTCTCTGGACTGAGAAAATGCGAAGACCCATCGAGATGCGAGCGAAACGTGACCCCGTCCTCGGTAACTTTTCGCAGCTCGTTAAGGCTGAAAACCTGAAAGCCGCCCGAGTCCGTAAGAATCGCACGCGGCCACGCCATGAAGCGATGCAGTCCGCCCAGCTTCCGCACCTGCTCGACTCCGGGCCTCAAGTAAAGGTGATAAGTGTTTCCAAGAAGAATCTGAACTCCAAGCTCCTCGAGAATGTCCTGCGAAACACCCTTGACCGAGGCCAGCGTGCCCACGGGCATAAACACCGGAGTTTCGATTTCACCATGAGGAGTGATCAGACGACAGGCGCGGGCTGCGCCAGATTTAGCTTCGATGTGGAATTCGATGGCCACTGCGAGAATTGTAACGGACGCGGTAAACCCGAGGGTCGCTCACCGCAGACGCTGAATTACGTATTTGTTTCCAGCAGCAGAATCCTAGCATCGATCTTGTTGTTCTCGATCGTGAGCCGGCCTACGCTCACTGGTAGCTTGAATCGCCGAGGTCCCGCGCTGCCAGGATTGAAATAGAGCACGCGATTCTTCATCTCCTGTTTGGGAATGTGGCTGTGCCCAGAGATCACTGCCGCAAAGTTCGCTGCCCCCGGGTTCACATCGAGTTCCTGAAGACTGTGCAGCACGTAGATTGAAACTTCACCAATATCGAGCACATTCGTAGCCGGAATTTTCTGTGCCCACGCTCCGTGATCAACATTCCCGCGAACCGCAGTCACCGGGGCGATCTTAGCCAGCTTGTCCAGAATTGCCGGGTCTCCCACATCACCCTCATGAATGATGTAGTCGGATCCTCGCAGAGCAGCAAGCGCCTCGGGGCGCAGCAGACCATGTGTATCGGAGATGACGCCGATGCGGACCAAAGTCGCCTCTGCGGAAAAATATTCTAAAGAAACCGTGAGTCAGTCGAGAATCGTTGGATAATGAACCCTTGATCGAAAAGTAATATGTTATTGACCGACCTCCTGGATCGAAGTCCTTCAACTGTCGTCGTTCCTTCGGTGTACTTCGACACTCAGGTCCTCTCTTTAGTGGCGCGTCGCAAGATACTAAAAGAAGATTGGCAAAGGGTGGTCGAATATGTGAATCATCACGCTCACCATTGCGTATCCTTGACAACGATGTATGAATTGCTAAACGGGGCAGCCTACGGCGATGAATCGCTCTTTCCTGAGTATAGGAATGCCTTCGCTGCCCTCCGCATAAACGAATACCAAACCTATCTTCCTCTCGTCGGAGACTTCATTCGTGAGAGGTTATTCGGCATTCCGATCACCCGAGAGGGCTTCGCGCCCAGCGAACTGAGCAGGTGGGCCGAGATCGTGATTCGCTCGACTTCGCGGGCCAAACTGCTGAACGGTCTCGTCGAAATCAATACATCAGATCCTCAGAGTTATGGCTTCAAGCTTCGGATGGTCCAATGTCATATCCTGAAAGGAAAAGCCCAGTACATAAGACGACTAAAGGTTCTAAAAGCCAAAGCGTCGGAAACCATCGGGGATTGGGCGTCGCGCATGGTGTACGACTTGCGATTGCGTCTGACGATTGAAAATAAGCGGGTCATAGAGAGGGCTCTGGACGCCGTGTATCAGCATGACAGAAGTGTTCGGACGAAGTCGGTTGCACACGAGAAATTCAACTTCAAGAAACACGCAACGTCATGGCTCGATTCCCAGCAACTCTTTTACTTAGCCGACCCGAACTTCATTTTCGTAACAGGTGACGCAAAGCTGATCCGCGAAGTATCAGCTAGCTCTCAAGCAAAGCGCACGATCCACTTCCAAGACCTGCTGAAGCTGTCCCGAACGAGCAAGCCTTAGTCTTAGCGCCGCTCTTCTGAACAATCAGTCCAGCGACGCAGCTCAAGCCTTAGGCTTTGAGGTTAACCATTCGCCAGCTCTTTAGCGCGCTGCGCGGCTTTCACGACGGCTTTGATCAGCGTAACTCGCAACTTGCCTTCTTCGAGTTCCAGAAGGCCGTCAACCGTGCAGCCAGCCGGAGTTGTGACTGCATCTTTGAGCAGCGCGGGATGGTCGCCGGTTTCGAGCACCACTGTCGCCGCGCCCATGGTGGTTTGCGCGGCCAGGAGCGTAGCAACATCGCGCGGTAATCCAACTTTCACTCCGGCTTCGGCGAGCGACTCCAAGATAATGTAAATGTAAGCTGGCCCGCTCGCCGACAATCCTGTCACCGCATCCATCAGCTTCTCATCGACGACGACGGTTCTGCCCACAACCCCGAACAGAGCGCTCGCGACTTCCAGATGTTCGGCAGTTGCGAATTTCCCCTTGCACAACGCAGTCATTCCACAACCGACAACGCAAGGAGTATTGGGCATCGCCCGCACCACCGGAACCGCGCGCTTCAAAACCCGTTCGATGCGGCTGGTCGGAACCGAAGCTGCCACTGAAATTACGATCTGATTCTTGGTAACGCCGCCACGAATCTGCTCGACCACTTGGTCGACGATCTGCGGCTTAACGCAAACCAGAATGATGTCCGCGTTGCGAACTGCCGCGCGGTTGTCGGTGCCCACGGCTATTCCCAATTTCTTGCTGAGATTGCGAGCCTTCTCTTCGTGCTGAACAGTAGCGACAGTCGTCTTCGTGGATAACAACCGCTTTTCCAGAAGCGCCTTGAGCAGAATTCCGCCCATCTTCCCCGCACCCAGAACGGCTACGCGCTTTTTAGAAAAGTCAGCTGGCATGATGTGATCTCAGCGGCTAACCGGGACTCATGTCATTCGTAAGAGCAAAGTACACGCTGTCATTCCGAGGAGCGAAGCGACGAGGAATCTGGGTTTCTGCCGGCGCCAGCGAAGAACCCAGATCCCTCGCGTTGCTCGGGATGACAACACGAACCGGCTGACGGCAACAACTGACGGCAACAACTGACGGCAACAACTGGAGCGCCGCTAAAGGACAGCGCTCTTTTCCTCAATCAGCTTTTTGATCTTCTCCACGAACTCCGCCGCAAGCATGTCTTCGGTCTTTTCCTTGCCGCGAGTGCGGACATTGACTTTCCCAGCCACAGACTCTTTGTCGCCGACGACCAACAAGAACGGCACTTTCTGCATGGCATGCTCGCGAATTTTCGCATTCATCTTTTCATTGCGAGCATCGACCTCGACGCGCACTCCAGTGACCTTGAGTTGATCCGCGACTTTGTTTGCGTAATCGACATGGCGTTCGGCAATAGGAATCATCACCGCCTGAACCGGCGACAGCCACACCGGAAACGCGCCGGCGTAGTGCTCGATCAGCACACCGAAAAAGCGCTCGATCGATCCAAACAGCGCGCGATGCACCATCACCGGCTGTTTGCGCGATCCGTCTTCAGCGACATATTCCAATCCGAAACGCTGCGGCAAATTGAAGTCGCACTGCACAGTCGATAGCTGCCATAGCCTCCCGATTGCGTCCACCAACTTGATGTCGATCTTTGGCCCATAAAACGCCGCTTCGCCGGGGATCACCTTGTATTCGATATTCCGCTGCTTGAGCGCATTTTCGAGCGAGCGGTTGGCCATATTCCACTGCTCTTCCGATCCCAAGAAATTCTTGCGGTCATTCGGATCCCAGGTGGAGAGCTCGGTCTGGAACTGGTCGAAGCCGAAGACTTTCAGCACCGCGAGCGCAAAATCTAGGCAGCCCCCAATTTCGCCTTCGATCTGTTCCGGGGTGCAGAAAATGTGGGAGTCGTCCTGGGTAAAGCCGCGAACCCGCAACAAGCCATGCATCACGCCCGACCGCTCATAGCGATAAACCGTTCCTAATTCGCCAAGCCGCACCGGCAAATCGCGATACGATTTCAGCGAGTCCCGATAAATCAAAATGTGGCCCGGACAATTCATCGGCTTCAAACGATATTCCGCGTCATCAAGCTCCATGAAGTCGAACATGTTCTGCGAGTAGTAGCCTTCGTGGCCGGACACATTAAACAACTGCCGCCGCACCACATGCGGGGTGTACACCAGCGAATAGCCGCGCTTGATGTATTCGGAGCGCATCCAGTCTTCCATCTCCTTGCGGATGATTCCGCCCTTGGGATGCCAGAAAATCAGCCCCGGCCCAGCCAATTCTTGAATGGAAAACAGATCGAGTTGCTGGCCCAACACACGGTGGTCGCGCTTTTTCGCTTCTTCCTGCTTGTTCAGGAAGTCGTCAAGGTCTTTCTTCGAGAAAAACGAAGTCCCGTAGATGCGCTGCAGTTGCTGATTCTTCTCATCTCCAAGCCAATAAGCACCGGCGATACTGAGCAGCTTGAACGCCTTGATCTTGCCGGTAGAAGGCAGATGCGGGCCGCGGCAGAAGTCGGTGAATTTGCCAGTGCGATAAATCGAAATCTTTTCATCGGGCTTAGTGAATTGCTCGATGAAATGGCACTTCATGAAGTCGCCTTCTTTTTTGAACTCCTGCAATCCTTGCTCGCGGGGCAAAAACTCACGCGCGTAAGGAATATTCTGCTGCACAAGTTCCTGCATTTTCTTTTCGATCTTTTCCAAATCCTGCGGAGTAAAAGGAGTGGGACGATAAAAATCGTAGAAGAATCCGGTTTCAGTTGCGGGGCCATGACCGAGCTTGGTCTCCGGAAAAAGCTCCAGAACCGCCGCCGCCAGCAGGTGCGCGGACGAATGCCGATAGACTTCAAGCGCCTCAGGATCGCGCTCGGTCAAGATGCGCAGGTCAGTGTCTTTTTCCAGCGGCCGGGTTAAATCGATGAGGTCGCCATTGGTTTTGGCCGCAAGCGCCGCATCGGCAAGCCGCTGGCCAACCGACTTGGCAACGTCAAGCGCAGTGCTGCCCTTGGGAACATCCTTCACGCTCCCGTCGGGGAGCTTAATGTGAATGCTGTCTGCCATAGGATTCCATCCAGTATAAAACACGCCAAGCGATTTGAACTGAAGCAGCCAGCCTCGTATACTTGCAGCCCGCACATGAAGGTGATCGTAATTATTCCCGCTGCCGGACTGGGGACGCGCATGACCTCGGCCCCCGTTCTCAAGGGCAAGAAGCCGGCGGCGACCAAACAGTTCACCGAACTGGGTGGCGTCCCGATTTTGATTCGTACTCTACGCCAGTTCGCATCCAGTCCAGAGGTCGAGGAAATTTATGTCGCTTTGCGCAGCACTGAAATCGAAGGTTTCCGCGCTCGCCTGGAAAAAGAAAGCAAAGACATTCAGCAGAAAAGCATTCATCTGGTCGAGGGCGGCGATCACCGGCAACATTCCGTAGCCAATGCGCTGAACTCGATCTCCGCTGCCGATGACGACATCGTCCTCGTGCACGATGCGGTTCGTCCTTTCGTCACCGAAGAAATAATTCACGAAGTGATCCGCGCAGCGCAAAAACATGGCGCCGCGATTGCCGGCCTGCCCGCGGTCGATACGGTCAAGCAAGTCGAACGCACAGCCGACGGCGCTTTGATCACAGCCACTCTGCCGCGGGAGCGGGTGGTGCTGGCGCAAACCCCGCAAGGCTTCCGCTACGATATTCTCAAGAAAGCATTCGACGAGGCCGCAACCGACGGCTTCACCGGAACCGACGAAGCCTCGCTGGTCGAGCGCTCCGGCCACGCAGTAGCGGTAGTCATGGGATCACCAAGAAACATAAAAATTACCGCACCTGCAGACATGGAACTAGCAGAGTTCTTCCTGAAACGGTAAAGGCGGCCACTGATTTGCGCGGATTCTCACTGATCAAGTTGGGTAACTGCAGTACGATTCACGGTATGAGCGCCGCGCCGGTGCTAAAACATGCGGACGTTACTGAGAAAATCATTGGCCTCTTCTACGATGTCTACAACGAACTCGCTTACGGGTTTCTAGAATGCGTCTATGAAGAATCCCTAGCGATTGCACTCCACCAGGCAGGACTTACCACGAATCGTCAGATACCTTTGCCGGTCTGGTTCCGCGGCCACAAGGTCTGGGAATTCCGGGCAGACGTTCTGGTCGAAAATTGCGTATTGCTCGAATTGAAAGCTGCCCGATCATTGGACTCCGCCCACGAGGCTCAGTTGCTGCACTATTTGAAATCCACCGAGGTCGAAATCGGGATGTTGCTCAATTTTGGAACGCGATCCCAATTCCGAAGACTAATCTTCGACAATGACAGAAAGAAAACCCGTGAAAATCCTTGTAAATCCGTGGCCGGGGTTTCCGCATGAGAATCGGCTTTGGCTGGGACTCTCACGAATTCAAAGCTGGAATTCCCCTCAAAATTGGCGGTATAACTTTGGCTCATCCGAAGGGCCTGGGTGGGCACTCCGATGGCGACGTGCTTCTCCACGCCCTCACCGATGCGCTGCTCGGTGCCGTGGCTGCGCCTGATATTGGTTCGTTGTTCCCGCCATCCGATGCAAAGTGGAAAGGCGCTGACTCCGCCGTTTTTTTACGCGAGGCTTTAAAGCGAGTCCGAGCGGCAGGCTATTCCGTGGCCAATGTCGACTCGACGCTCATTCTGGCCGAACCGAAGATAGGCCCGCACGCCGCTGCCATCCGCGAGCATGTGGCGGAACTGTTAGGCATACCCGTAGATTGTGTCGGCCTAAAAGCGAAAACACCTGAGGGCATGGGCACCGAGAACGCCGCAATTGCAAACGTTGTTGTACTGCTGGAGAAAACCTAGCCACAGATTTGCACGAATAATTGTTTGGATTTGATCCGTGAAATCCGTGGCTGTGTTTAGACCGATTCGAGTGCTCGCTGTCTGACTCGCGCGGCATCAACCAGCGCCCGGAAAATCGCCAGCGACGCTTCATCCTCCTCAACGCTTCGCTCCGGATGCCACTGCACCGCAAGCACAAAGTGATCGTCGGACGTTCCCTCGAGTCCTTCGATGATTCCATCCAGCGGCGACCGGGCAACCACGCGCAGCCCCCGGCCAACCGTATCGGCCGACTGGTGATGACTGGAATTCACCGGAACCTCGGCCCGGTCAACAATTTCCGCCAGCTTCGATTCTGGCTCGACCTCGACGGTGTGCGCGACTGCGACCGTCCGTCCTGCCGTATGTTTGATCGGAGACTCAATGTGCTGGATCAGCGTCCCGCTGCGGTATACGTTCAGGCTTTGCAATCCGTAACAAATGCCGAGAATCGGCTTACGCGTATTGTATGCATCGTCCAGAAGTATCCAGTCGACTGTGTCGCGGCCACTATCCGCCGCCGCTGTTTGCGGAGAGCGTTGCGCCTTGTACTTCACCGGGTCAACGTCGGCTTTGCTCCCCGGCAGCAACACGGCGTCGCACCGCTCGAGCAACTTCATTATTTGGGCAGGTGATTGATCAAGAGGAATGCGAACCGGCTCACCTCCGGCGATTTCGACGGCGCGCTCATATTGAGGGAGCGAGCGCGCAGCATACTCGGGATCGCCAGAATGCGGAACCGGGATGGCAATACGCGGCGCCATAACAGTCGGTGCCTATTTATTTTTCGGCGGCTTTCGTTTTTCGCGCTTTGGTGCGTCCTTGTTTCCCATGAACACAGTTTCACATATACGCGTGCGCTTGGCTAGTTCATGGATTAAGTCAGCTACGGTTTGACGCTTCTCCGCAGCGCACGTTAGAATGATTGAGTTTGCCTGTACTCGCGGTTCCGTTCTGGAGCCGTCCGCTATCGTTGCCAAATAGGCCGACGCGGAAAGCAGCAAGCATAGAAATTCACCAGTTCAGCGGGTCGCGCCAGTGTGCGATGAATGGTTTACTATCGCATTAAATCGGTCGGACCAGAACTGCAGGAGATTAGCATGTACGCGGTTATCCGCGCCGGTGGGAAGCAGTACCGGGTGGCGCCCGGCGACGTAATTCGGGTGGAGAGCCAGGGCACTGGCACCAACGGTCAAATTGAATTCAGCGATGTGCTGGCGGTTTCAGCGGGCGATGGCCAGATCGGCAAGCCGCAATCCGGAGCACTGGTGACCGGCGATGTAGTCGAACAGGGCCGCGAGAAGAAGATCCTCGTCTTCCACTACAAACGCAAAAAGCAATACAAGAAACTGCGCGGACATCGTCAAAACTACACCGCCGTGCGCATAACCGAGATCGCGTTCGACGGACAGAAATTTACGGCTCCTGAACTTCCCAAAAAAGTTGCCAAGCCCAAGAAAACGGTTGCGGCTGACACCGTAGAAGTAAAAGCCGAGACGAAAGCGCATAAAGCGCCGGCGAAGAAGAAAGCCCCGGCAAAGAAATCAGCGGCGAAAAAAGCTACGCCGAAAAAGAAGAAATAGTAAAACCGAGGGCGAGACGCCCTCGCGACAACCGGCGAGATGCCGGCGCTACGGAAATCACTATGGCACATAAAAAAGGACAAGGCACTTCTAGAAACGGTCGCGACTCAAACGCGCAGCGATTAGGCTTCAAGGCGTTTGGAGGACAACTGGTCCCCGGCGGAACGATCATCGTGCGGCAGCGGGGCACGCGGGTAAAGCCGGGCCTCAACGTAGGCCGCGGCAAGGACGACACGCTATTTGCCAAAATCACTGGCCGGATCAAATTCATGGATCGGGGACAGTCGGGCAAATACGTGATGGTTGAGCCCGTCGCTGCGGAGTAAGTGATTTAATAGCTCGCGGGCGTGGGCGCCCGTGCCACACAGCCTCGCCGTCTGGCCGAGGCTTTTCTTATTTGTCGGCCAACGACGCACGACCAACGACCAATGTTCATTGATGAAGCTACAATTCGCGTAAAAGCTGGGGACGGCGGCAACGGCTGCCTCGCTTTTCGGCGGGAGAAATACGTTCCCCGGGGTGGACCATCCGGCGGCGATGGCGGTGACGGCGGCGACGTGATCATGGAATCGAGCGAGCGCCACAATACCCTGGTGCACTTCCGCTTCAATCCTGAGTACAAAGCCCAGCGCGGACGCCACGGCGAAGGATCGAATTGCAAAGGCCGCGAAGGCGAAGACGTTTTATTAAAAGTGCCAGTGGGCACAATCGTGTTCGACGCCGACACCGGCGAGAAAGTCCACGATTTTTCGAGTCCGGACGAACGCGTCGTAATCGCCCATGGCGGCCGCGGAGGCCGAGGCAACGCGCGCTTCGCGACCTCAACCCACCAAGCTCCTCGCGAGCATGAGGAAGGACGACCCGGCGAAGAACGCGTCTTTCGACTGGAACTCAAGCTGCTAGCTGATGTAGGACTGGTCGGTTATCCCAATGTTGGCAAGTCCACGCTGATTTCACGCATCTCCGCCGCTCGACCAAAGATAGCCGATTATCCCTTCACAACTCTGCAACCCAACCTGGGCGTCGTAGCAGTCGGAGAAGCCAAAGAAGAACGCAGCTTCGTGGTCGCGGACATTCCGGGACTAATCGAAGGCGCGCATACCGGCTCAGGCTTAGGCACGCAATTCCTGCGGCACATTGAGCGTACTCGTTTGCTGGTGCACCTTGTAGACGTGTCCGACGCCAGTGGCCGTCCCGACCCCGTCAAAGATTTTGAGGTCATAAGCGAAGAGCTTAAAAGCTTCGGCGCAGGCTTGGAGAATAAACCAGTAATAGTGGCGGCGTCGAAGATCGATGTCGCGAATAAAGACAAGCTGGCAAAGCTGAAACGCTATTGCAAGAAACACAATCTGGAACTGTTTCCAATCTCGGCTGTGACGGGAAAAGGAATTGAAGAGTTAAAGTACGCCATGGCCGATAAAGTAGAAGAGATCGGGCGTGAGGCTTCAGGTCACAGGCTTCAGGAAAATCCCACACACACGGAGACCGAAACAGAAGAGATCATTCCGCGAAAGCGGAGAAGTGTTAGTTAGCGCCACTCCGCTCGTTGGAACGAAAAAGCCGCCCAGACGTCAGGCGGCCTGCATTCTTTAATTGCGAACACCTCAACGTGTCAGTTCGTTAACCCGGAACATCACGTCACTTTTTAGCGTACCCTTGGCAGTCTTCACCTCGACCGTGCCCGTGGTCGCGCCGGACGGTACATCGGTCTGGATTTCCGAGGCCGATATGACTTTGAACTCCGCCGCCGTGCCGTTAAAGGTAACGCTGGTCGCACCTGTCAAATCCGTTCCCAGGATTCTAACGGCCGCTCCAACCTTGCCAGAGTTCGGCAGCGCTTGCACAAACGGCCCTAGCCCCACAGAAATACTGAAGACCGTGCCACAGCCATACTTGCAGGCAGAGCTGGAGCCGCCCCCGAAGGTTGCCCCATAAAATTTCCCATTCGTGCCCTGAATCAGCCCCGCGTACAGATCAGCGCCGTCAGTGCCGTCAAAGTTCTGTAGTGTCGTCAGCTTCCCTTTCGGAGTAATTTTGAAAGCTGTGCCACCACCGTGCGTTCCGCCGTATTGCGCAGTACCGTAGAAATTCCCGTCAGTGCCCTGAACCAGATTTGAAATCGGGTTGTCGCCGTCCGTTTGTTCGAAGCTATGCAACGTCGTCACCTTGCCGCTTGGGGTCATCTTGTAGACCGTACCGAAAGCACCATAAGGGGAGGCTCCCCCGAGATCCGTTTGACCGTAGAAGTTCCCATCAGTGCCGAGGATCACCCCACCGAACGGGTAGGCGCCGTCCGTGTTATTGAACTGGTGGACCACGGTATATTTTCCTTCCGGCGTGATGGTAAACACCGTACCGTAACTACCAGCGTTCCCTAAAGTTGATGCCGTTCCGTAAAGCTTCCCGTCCGGGGCTTGGACCATCGTAGCCAGGGGACCGCCGCCATCAGGTATACCGTTGAAGTTGTGTATCGTCGTATACGTGCCCGCCGGGGTGATTTTGAAGATCGTGCCACAGCCCGGGTCGCATTGCCCGGCGGCCGGACCACCGCTCGAGGCTGTACCATAGAAATTCCCGT
>Ga0182024_10021297_pt1 | contig 11775 bp, 13 predicted proteins | sample P32metaG_FD_120480 | JGI IMG/M metagenome (GOLD analysis project Ga0182024, IMG submission 120480) | Permafrost microbial communities from Stordalen Mire, Sweden - P3-2 metaG (Illumina Assembly) | ecosystem: Environmental > Terrestrial > Soil > Wetlands > Permafrost | place: Sweden: Stordalen... | reverse complement strand
GCGAAAGCTCCTTGCCGAAGTCCGCGGGGTCGAAGATGGGCCTCAGCGTCACCTCGACACCGCCGTCGAACGGCGCGCGCTTGAGCCACTCGACCGCCTCCTCGATCGATTTGACCTGCCAGATCCAGTAGCCGGCGATGAGCTCCTTGGTCTCGGCGAAAGGCCCGTCGAGGACCGTCCGCTGCGAGCCCGAGAAGCGCACGCGCTTGGCCTTCGACGTCGGCGTGAGCCCGTCGCCCGCCAGCATGACGCCCGCCTTCACGAGCTCCTCGTTGAACTTCATCATCCTGCCGACCAGCTCGGGGCTGGGCATAGTCCCCGCTTCTGAGTTGGCATCTCCCGGCACGAACACCATTACGCGCATTGGTCTTTCTCCTTCTTCCTCAGGGGCCCATGCCCGGATCGAACATCGGACGCACCTCGGACTCGCCCTCGAAGCCCGGCCAATGCTTGCGGTGCAGCTCCATGAACTCGGTGGCCACGCGCATCACGTCCGCCTTCGAGGCGCCCTGCAGGATGGCCCAACCGCCGATGATCTCCTTGCTCTCGCTGAAGGGGCCGTCGGTCACGGTGAGGTTGCCGCTGGAGACCCGGATGCGGGCGCCGTCCTTGCTGGGCAACAGGCCGCCGGTATCGACGAGGCTGCCGTCCTTGCGGCACCTCTGCACGAACTGCCCCATCACCTCCATGAAGCCGGGCGGCGGCGGGGACAGGCGAATCGACTCGGGATGACGTACGAACGCGAGATATTTCATGACTCCTCCTTGGGTTCTATCAGGCGACGAACGAGCCCGGCCCAGATCGACATGCGACCCCTTCTTTTCTTCTGGGGCGGCGACCGGCGGAGAAACGGCCCCACCGTCCCCACCTTCCTCATTCGTCCAGACGAGGCGTAAATGCGGTGTCACTTCGATGTACCTACCGAAGAACTCCCCCAAGGGCTTTGAGGCAGCGTCGACGAACACGAAACGGTACCTGCCGCCGACACGAACATCCGCCTCGCAGGAAAGCAGGGACAGGCCCGTCGACTTCGGTGCCCACCACCGCTTGAGCAGCTCGGGCTTGGTAAAGGCGTCGAACACGATGCGTGCCGGGCCATGGATGGTTCGCGTGACGACCAGTTCGCGCTCGGACTTCCGTTTCACCGTCGTGCGGTTCTTCATGGAAGCGGGGTCACTTTCTCTTGCTGTAGCGTCCATCGGTCTCCTCCTTGTTCATCAGTGTTTCGACAAGCTCATCGAGTGCGTCGAAGCGTGCGTCCCAGAGCTGGCGGTACCTCTCGATCCACGCCGTCTCATCCTCCAGCCGGCGCGGTCCCAGCTTGCAGGTCCGGACCCGGCCGACCTTCTCGGTGCTCACGAGACCGGCCTCCTCCAGGAGCGTGACGTGCTTCTTCATGCCGGTGAGGGTCATCTCGAACTTGGCGGCGAGGTCGGTGATCGAGGCGTCTCCGCGTCCGAGTCGCTCAAGGACCCCCCTCCGGGTGGCGTCCGACAGGGCGGCGAACGACCTGTCGAGCCTGGCTGTCGAATAGTGAACCATAATGTTCAGTATGTGACGGGACCTTTGATCGACGCAAGCCCCGTGGGTACGGATCCGAAGTCGATGGGCTCCTCGTCGCGTTGTCGGCGGTCAGCCGCGGGCGATCGTCATTCCCAGCGGCTCATGGCGGACACCGAACGCCGGCGCTCGGCGGAAGCCAGGCGCGTCGACGCGAGTCTTTGGTGCACCCGTTCGATCGCGACTTTCACGCTCGCGTACTCCGTGGGAGCCAAGCCGACATGGGAGAAGGCCGCATCGTACTCTTTCGGCGAGAAGGATCGGATGTCCCGATTGACCAGCGCGAGCACCGAAACCACGAAGCGAACGGCGGTGGCAGGAGAAATCACGGCAACCCGCGTCGGCTTGCCTTCGACGGTGGCGACCATCCGCTCTCGCTGCGCACGGGTGGGAGATGCACCGTCGGTGATCACGATGCAGCGGAGCCGGTTGGCTTTCGACGGCCCCGCCAGTGCGGCCAGGTAGGTGTCCCATTCTGCGTCGGTCGCCGATTTCTCCAGCTGATGCAAGATCATCAGGTGAAGGCCGGCCAGGAACTCGAACTCTAGGCTGGGCAAAGAGCTGGCTTCCGTGTTCAGCACGATCGAAGAAGAACGGTCACACGCCACAAAGACTAAGGGGAAGACTGCAAGGCACGCTTCGCCGTCCTTCCGACGGCTTGGAGAGGTGTGAACTTCAGAGCCTCCGCCCCTTTCCATAGGTATGCATCTGACTATTTCGAGCCCTCGCCGACGGCAGGAGTGGCTTCGGTCGTGGCTCGGTGCGGCAATCACGGGTCTTCTGCTAGGTGCCATCGCCGCGTGCGGTTCGTCGGCGGGTCCGACGTCCGCCCAAGTCGGCTCGCCTGACGCTGCGGGAGGCACGAGCATGGACGCGACTTCGCCCGCCGAGGGGAGCGTCGACGCGAGTGGCACAAAGTCGACCCTCACCGACGCGGGTGCCGTCGATGTGGGTGTCGCCGAAACCGGCAGCACTCTCTCCGGCGACACGGATGCGAGCCGCCTCGCCGATGCGGGCAGCCCTGACGGAATCGCCTTGGAAGACGCCGGTCCGTTTCCGTTCCATCCGCCCTTCATTCTAGGGGCCGATATCTCGTGGACCCTCCAGGACGAAGCCAACGGCGCGACCTATGCCGACGATACGGGTGTAAAGCCGATCGAAGAGATTCTGGCCGACAATGGCTTCAATTTCGTGCGTCTCCGGACGTTCGTTCAACCTTCGGCCTCGGACGGCTACGCGCCAGGGAGCGCGAACGATACCAAGGCTCCCGGGTACGGCACGGCGGACGGCGGCTGGTGCAGCACCGCCGCCAGCGTCAAGATGGCCCAGCGCGTCAAGAAGTGCGGGATGGGGGTCTTCCTCGATTTCCACATGCGGGACACGTGGGCCTCCCTTGGATCGCAAGGAACCCCGGCATCGTGGGTGGGCTTGTCGACGACTCCGGAGTCGACGCCCGTGAGTGCAGCTACGCACCAAAACAACATCTTTCAGACCGCCCACGATTACGTCGCCGGTGTGATGCAGGCCATGGTCGCGGGGGGTGTGAAGCCAGACATGGTGCAAATTGGCAATGAGACCAATAGCGGCATGTCGGGGATAGACATGACGGATTGGCCCGCGTTCTCGGCCATCGTGAACGCCGGAATCACGGCAGTCCGCGAGACGGATCCTCGGATCATCGTGTGGGCGCAAAACGGTAGGCCTCGCGACGCCAACTTCGGGACTTGGGTCGACGAATACCTATCCGACAAAGCGCCTTACGTCCCTTCGATCGACGAAGACGGGATTTGCGGCTCCACCTACGGCAGCACCACGACGCCCCCAGGAGATGATTGGAAACAGTGGTTCGGATACGTCATCACGACGTACGACAAACCCGTCATGAGTTGTGAGTATACGGACAAATCTCCGGATTCCCCCGCAGGTGCGGTCATCAATGGCGTCATGCACGGCTTTGCAAACCACATGGGCTACGGCTCGTTCATCTGGGAGCCCACGCGTTACCCGAACCTCAATTCGAGTACGCTATTTACATGTGGCGCCGGAACGGCCGAGTCCTGCGCAACTCCGTGGAAGTTCGTGGCGAACGCGTTAATGGCGCAGTACCCCGTCCTCGCAAAATCGTACGGGTTACCCGTCCCGTCAGCGACTTGCCAGCCCTGAAGGCGAGCCCTCCGGCCTTAGCTGCCAGCGAGGGCCTCGCCGCGACATGCTTCACGTTCGAGCCCATCCGGGCGGTCGCGGGGCGATGGAAGGACTATTCCTCTCGACGAGATCCTGGCCAGCCACGGGCTGACGCGTGCCGACCTATCGAGTCGAGAGCGATCCGTTTCCTCCCGGCGCGGTCGCGCTCCAAGGGAGCGAAGCGTGATCCGAGGCGGCAAACTTTCGAGGAGGTCACCGTTTCCTGCTCGGCGATCTCGGGGGGTCGACGCCACCATCACGGTCGCGTCGGCGCACCGTCAGGTCCAGGCCAAAGGGTTCAAGCATCCGCCGAAGGGTTCGCACGGTCGGATTCCCAATGCCTCGCTCGAAGTCGATGAGGACGCGCGGGCTGACACCCACGAGTCTCGCGTACTCCGCCTGCGTCTTGTCGGCGACCCGGCGCATCAGTCGAACCGCGTCGGCAAGATCCAGGTCTCCCAGTTTCACGCGACGATAAAGCTCTTCGCGCGCAGAGTTCCGTCGGGCGGAGCTTCGTTCAGGGGTCATGGCTTCACCTCTCCGAGGGCGCGAGCGACGCGCTCGATTCGATCCGCGCATCGCGTCGTCACTGCTTCGGGTACTCCGCAATCGCGCATGATCCCCGGAAGCAGAGTGACCTGTTCTGCCAAGCCAGACAGCCAGGCCCTCGTCGCATCCGCAGCGAGCCCCAGCTCCGCCATGGCACCCGCGACCCTAGTCCAATCGGGGAGGTCGTGACCGTCGGCCCAGCGACAGACACGCGCTATCCCACGCGCGTCGAGAAACGTCGGCGCGAAGTCGTACATGGGCGAGAGAGTCACGTGACCGTCCGCACGCTTCAGAACAGACGTGTTGCGCGCGTGATTGTCGGTGTTGCCCAGGGCGGCGTCGAGGACATCGCGTAGGACGAACTCACGCAACTCCGTTTCTCTTCCTGTTGCGTAGGCGGCGAGAGCTCGAGCTAGACGTTCCTTTGGAAGCGTGGCGGCAAACTCGGCGACGCCAGCAAGGGAGCAGAGGCTTTCGAGGCCGAGACGGTCGACGCGACCCGAAGCGACGACCCGATCGAAACGCGGAACAAAGAGGCAATCGCGTTCCCAGATCGCCGAACCGAGTACACGCGCCCCAAGTCGTTGCGCGACACGGAGATACCCGGCCTCGGCCTCGAGGATCAAACGATCGGACGCATCGCGAGTACGCGGAAACTTTACGAGCCAACAGGCGCGGGTCTTGTAGTCGCCCAACACGCCGTCGGCGTGCCAGCGCCCCTCGTGGTCCTCGCGGAGAAGGAACTTGGGAGAGTCGCCGCCGGCACCGCTCGAGCCGGAAACGGGCGCGCCGCATTGGTGGGCGTACTCGATGAAGGTTTCGTGGCGGTCGAGTATGTCCGACCGGGGGAAGCCAGGATGGCTGGACGGACCCTCGGCGAGGTCGAGAGCGTTCGCGACGCGAACATTGCCCGGAGGATGAGCGGCAGCTCGCAGCAAGCTCCAATCTGAGCTTTCGGTATTCGGAAGGTTGAGCCGCGCCTCCCAGTGCTTCCTTGCCGCGCCGCTCGGGATAATATCCAGAAGGAACGGCGGCCAATGGGCTTCCTCGAACGGTTCATAGCCCACGGGGTAGCGACAAGAGACGGCGCAAGCGTCGCGCGCACCCAAGGCTTCCGCGAAGCGGTCCAGGTAGTCGAGGTCGTACTCGAAGCTGCCGGCGGAGCGCACGCCCCCCCGGGAGTCCTGAACTGTCACCGTTCCGACCGTGTGCCAAGCTCCGTCCGCGAACAGCTCGAGGTTCACGCGGTCGAAACGGGTCCCCGTGTGATCGTCGGCGGTTGTGTTTGTCATTAAAGCAGCAAATATACTGCGCCATGGGACATATTATTGCCAGTAAAATGACAAAACGGTGGTGATGGGGGGGCCTGAGCTGCCCCGATGTTTGAGGTACCAAATTGGATCCTCAAAGCGGCACCGCTTCGATGGGGAGCCGCGCGCACGCCGCCTGTCAAGCCGACCCATGCTTCAGCCGCCCCTTGCTTCGCCCTGTCTCCTCGAGACCTTGACCATCGGGAGGCGGCGGGCGCCGCGCGGCGATCGAATCGCTTGACCGCCGAAGGCGGCTTGCGCTCCTACTCTCACTTCGTGAGCAACAAGCGCGTGCCCGGTGGGGTAGTGCACCCGCTGCCCGTAGATCTGCGTGAGGCGCTGATCGCGAACTCCACGGCACTCGCTGCCTGGAGGGACATCACGCCCTTGGCACGCAACGAGTTCATCTGCTGGGTCGAGGATGCGAAGCAAGAGATGACGCGAAAGCGCCGCATCCGCAGGACCCAGGAGGAGCTGGAAGAAGGACAGCGCCGGCCCTGCTGCTGGCCTGGGTGCAAGCACCGCGAGCGCACGGGTGGGTGAGCGCCCGTAGGCGACGCTTCTCTCGCGGGGACGTCGCCTTCTTTGCGTCCGGTGTAGGATTAGGGTCGAAACATGAGCTCCCCGGAGTCGCTCCGCTGCGCCGTCGATCTCCTCGCCGCGGGGAACTGGGAGGGGGCGCATGCAATCGTGCAAGACGATCCATCCCCTCTCGCGGCGTGGATGCACGGAATCGTCCACCTGCTCGAGGGCGATGTGTCGAATGCGCGGTACTGGTACGGGTGTGCGGGACGAGCCTTTCCGGGTGAGGGCGCGGTTCGGGAGGAGATCGAGGCGGCGCGCGCGGCGGCGGACCCACAAGCCCGAGCTCCCGCAGCTGCGGATTGGCGGGACGGAAAACCTCGCCTCGACAGGCAATAGAGTGGGCCCGAGCCGGAACTCTTCCGCACCGTTTGGCGGCGAGATCCGGACAACGTCTCGACGCGCGAGTGAGACGGCCACGGCGCGGCAGCTGTAGTCTGCCGATGCGAGTCCGCGGATGAGTAAGGCGCGCTTCGAGGCAGCGTTGTTCGAGGGCCACAAGGGGGTTTCGGCTGTCCTCGTGCCCTTCGATCCCGAAAAGCTTTGGGGCCTGAAGCCCGTGAAGCTGGCGCCGCGTCGCGACGGCTGGCCGGTGGCGGGCACCGTGAACAGAGTCCGTTTCGACGGCTACATCGGCTTCCGTTGGGGGCGGTTCTTCATCATCATCGAGCCTGAGCTGCGGTCGGCTGCGGCGGTCGTCGTAGGCGACACGCTCTCCGTGGTCGTCGAGCCGACCACCACACGGAAGGCGCTGGCGAAGGCGCGCAAGCAGTCGAAGGTGACCACGGCACCGCCGAAGAGTCGGGCGGACGCGATCGAGCTACCACCCGCGCGATCCAGAAAGAGGCCCGCGGGCTCACGGCGATGATTCGGGCTGCCTTCGAAGTCGGGCCCTTCGACGGACCCGAGGCCGGTGAAGCGGGTGGCCGATCGACCCGGGCCCGAATGACGTTACTCGCGGGTCATTTCCTTCCGCTTATGTCCGCAGCTCCATCGCTTCAGCGATCGATCAGCCGTTGGTGTTGTGGCGGGTATCCGACCACGGGGGCGCCGACCACGGCTTCGCTCTGTCCCGCGGCGTGATGCGCGGGAGCCAGTTGCTCAACGCGACTCCGCGCCTGTCGGCACGAAGTAATGACCCTCCGCGATGTCTGCGAGCAGGTCCGCGTGCGTTGGCTTCCAGCCGAGGAGCTCGCGCGTACGTGCGCTCGACGTCGGGTTGTCGAGCTGCGCGATCATGCCGATAAAGCCGCCGAGGACGTCTCCTGCCTGCTCGGCCGGCACGCTCTGCGCCGGCACGCTCAGCCCACGACCGATCGCCTCCGCGATCGAGCGGAATGGAACTCCCTCTTCGGCCGCCGCATGGACGTGCGAGCCCGCAGGGGCCGCTTCTAGCGCAAGGCGATAGAGGCGCGCGGCGTCGAGCGTGTGCACCGCAGGCCAGCGGGCCGCACCATCACCGACGTAAGCGGAGAAGCCGTTCTTGCGCGCCGCCGCGACCAGCATCGGGATGAAGCCATGATGATCGAGCGAGCTGTGCACCGTCGGCGCCAAACGCATTGTCGCGGTGCGCACGCCGCGCTTGGCGAAGGCGAGCGAGAGCTTTTCCGAAGCGACGCGCGGGTTTCCGCCTTCTTGCCCCTCGTCGTGCTCCATGCCCGCGCGGCCGCGAACGCTATGCGCGAGCAACATCGTGCCGCTGGTGTTCACGAACGGCTTTCCCGAGCCCACGAGCGCCTCGCCGATCGCCTCGACGGCGCGGAGATCGGCCGTCACGGCCCCCATGAAGTCGCCGCTCACCAAAGCGAGGTCGTGCTTGAACGCGAGGTGGATCACGCCATCGGCGTTCCTTGCGGCCTCTCGCAGCCCGTCGAGATCGTCGAGCGTGGTGCGGCGCGCCTCAGCCCCCGCCGACGAGACCTTTTCGGCCGACGCCGGAGAGCGCGCGAGACCGACGACTTTGTGCCCGGCGGCCAGCAGATCGCGGACGACGGGGAGACCAATGTGACCGGACGCGCCGGTGACGAAGACATTCATGGGAACCTCCTGATGTCAGATGCTGACATACGGCTAACATGTGATGTCAGTATCTGCAATCAGGTAGCATGGGGCTATGGCGCGCTGGGAACCCGACGCACGTGGACGGCTGGAGAGGGCCGCGATGGAGCTCTTTCAAGAGCGCGGGTACGTGCAGACGACGGTCGAGGAGGTCGCCGCGCGCGCCGGCGTCACGGAGCGAACCTTCTTCCGCTACTTCGCCGACAAGCGCGAGGTGCTGTTCTCCGGGGCGAAGGAGCTGGAGAAGGGCATCGTCGACCGCATCGAGAGCGCCCCCCGAGAGGCCAGTCCGCTCCACACCGTCGTCGCTGCCTTCGAGGCGGCGGGCGCCGAGCTCCAAGACCGCCGCGACCTCCGGTTCGTGCGCGCGCGATACGCGCTCGTCACCAAGCACGCCGAGATCCAAGAGCGCGAGCTCATCAAGATGGCCTCCCTCGCGATGGCCGTCGCGAAGGCGCTCCGTGCGCGCGGCGTCTCGGAGCCTGCCGCAAGCCTCGCGGCCGAGGCTGGCATCGCCGTTTTCAAGGTCGGCTTCGAACGCTGGGTCAGCGAGAGGAAGCCGCGAGACTTCGCTGCACACATTCGCGCGGCGGTCGACGCGCTCCGGGCGGTCGCCGCCGAAAGGAAGGGTCCGACCGGGCGCCTAAAGAAGAAACCAACGCGTCGCGCATAGCGACGGTCTCCGCCCTGCGCTGGGCGACGAGCTGCTCGTCGGGAGGGTCGGCGTGGGCTTCGGCAAGCGGGCTGCGCGTCATCCTCGGACCTCGTCTGCACGCTGACAGCCGGGGGCTAAAAGACCGTCAAGGAGCGCATCGAAAGCGCGCGCACGCGAGCGCCGAGCGCAAAAGGCGCGTCCGCTGTGGCGGCGCTGTTCGTGTACAAATGTGCCCGCGACATGCCGCGCGTCTCGTGGGAGCGCATGATACCGCTGCGCTGGCGAGTCGCCCGCAGCTGAAAGGGTTCCACCTATGTCTCCGCAACATCCTCTTCCATCGGGCTTCGGCGCGAAGACCACGACCCGCGAGGTGATCGGGGAGCGCCGCCTCGACGGCACCACCGCGATCGTCACCGGTGGCTACGCCGGCATCGGTCTTGAAACCACGCGCGTGCTCGCCGCCGCCGGTGCGGACGTGATCGTGCCGGCTCGCGACATCTCGAAAGCGACTGCCGCGCTCTCGGGTCTCGCGAACGTGACCATCGACGAGCTCGATCTCGGCGTGCCGGCGACGATCGATGCCTTCGCGGCCCGTTTCGGCGAAAGGCCGCTGCACCTCCTCATCAACAACGCCGGCATCATGGCCGCGCCGTTATCGCGCGATGCGCGTGGGCTCGAGTCGCAGCTCGCGGTGAACCACGTTGGCCACTTCCGGCTGTTCGCGCGCCTGCTCCCCGCGCTGCGACGTGCCAACGGCGCGCGTGTCGTCGCGTTGTCGTCGCGAGGTCACGTGCGCTCCGCCTTCGACTTCGAGGACCCCAACTTCGAACATCGCCCCTACGACAAGATGGTCGCGTACGGCCAGTCGAAGACCGCGAACGTTCTGTTTGCTGTCGAGGCCGACCGGCGCTACCAGCCCGACGGCATCCGTGCGTTCTCGCTTCACCCCGGCGCGATCCTCGAGACCGATCTGGCGCGCAACTACGATCCCGAGGAGCTGAAACTGGTCGTCGAGCGCGCCCGCCGGATCGGAAGCTTCAAAACCGTCGACCAGGGAGCGGCCACGACGATCTGGTGCGCGACCAGCTCGCAGCTCGCGGGCCTCGGCGGCGTGTACTGCGAGAACTGCGACATCGCGCCGGTGAAGACCGAGGGCGACGACGGTGTCCGGCCCTACGCAATCGATCCGGCGATCGCACAGCGGCTGTGGGCGTGGAGCGAGCGCTGGCTGTCGTGATCTTGCGGCCGCCTCGATGATCGGGGCCAGTGCCGAAAGGTCACACCGTCCGCCGGTTCCATGTCTCCGGCATCCTCCTCCGGTCGGGCGGCCTCCGTGTCCGCACCAGCAGCGGCACAGACTGCCTCCGCGATCTGCATCTAGCCTGAGCCCGCGTTGCGGCACTCTCTTCAAATCAGATTCCGAAATCCATATCCTTCGACCGCTTCGGAGTCGACCGGGATCCCTTTTGCGCACGCGAGGGCGCGGATACAGGCGTACGCCCCGATGACGCGGGCTTCGCACTTGCGACTGAAAGAGCTGCTGGAAGTTCGTTCACAGGCGCCGTCGCCTCGTCGGGCGTCCGTTCGACTCCAAGCTGAGCGGACGCGGCAGGCCGCGCGGTCGAACCGCCAGGCAGGGCCTCACTCGCGACCGAGGCGCCCGCCGCAGGCGCAGAACCGGCTGGGGGACCGGATCGTCCGATCCCGACGATGACTGCCACGAGCCCTAAGACCACCGCGGCCGCCACGAGGTAGCGCCGCGAGCGAGGGTGCTCGCGGCCACCGTGGAGCGTCGGCACGACCTCGGTGGCAGACGCCGTAAGCAGTCCGCTCGAGACGGCACTATCGCTCGGCGTCCTCCCGAACCGGTGTTCGCGAGCCTCCACGGGATCGTCGGCGGCAGGCTCGGGATGGAGCGGGATCGGCAGGAGGAGCCATGGCAGGGTGGGCCGAACGTCGAACGAGGGCTCCTCGACGACGGGAGCTTCGAGCGACCGCGCCGGCCCCAGCCACGCGGCCAGGTCGGAGAGAGTTCCTTCGGTAGGCGGAACGTCGACAGAGGCGCCATCCGAACACAGAGGCTCGTGGGTGCCTCTCACGACCCTCCCGGACCGTGGAATCGGGACAGTAGGTCGCTCGTTATCGAGCTCGCTTTCCTCGCCGCCAAGACCGTCGAACTTCGCTCTCGACGCCCGGCGCGTACCGCTCTCGCGCCGGATCGGTTTGTCGCCGACATGGTCGCTCAAGTCGGAGAGCTTGGGGAGAAGGTGGGACATCGCCAAGTGAGCAACGGCCGCCGCGTCTCGGATGGTAAGGGGAAACCGACAGGTGCCCTGGATTGTTCGCAGCCAGAACGGGACGCGCAGCTAGATCGTACCCACCCATCGACGACTTGGACGAAACGGTTTATGGGGCGGCGAACGCGTAGACTCGTCCCTCACCCGCGACGAAGATGCGCCCCTTGGCGACGATCGGAGACGCGAACCTCCAAACCCCGTTCGCGATATCTCCCGCGTCGCCTCCCGCATACACCGTCTCGCCTGTGTCCCCGTCGAAGCCGAAGAGCCGTTGCGAGCCCTGCGCACTGACGATCCACACGATGGCATTCGCCGTCCCGTCCGTCGTCGTAGAGATGGGCGAGCCCATGCCGTTCGACTTGGCGCACCACGCGACCGAGAAGCTCGGAGGCGACGCGGCATGCATCCGGACCGCGATGAGGTCGAAATCGCCCGCGTCAGGGCACCCTACGCCGCGCCCGTTCGTGCGCGCGACGAGGTAGCGCCCCTTCGCGGTAACGTAGGAGGCCAGTCGCCCTTTGACGCCGTCGAGCGTGGCCGACACCTCGGCGCTGTAGAGCCCTTCGCCGTCCTTGCCGTT
>Ga0182024_10021296_pt1 | contig 11775 bp, 9 predicted proteins | sample P32metaG_FD_120480 | JGI IMG/M metagenome (GOLD analysis project Ga0182024, IMG submission 120480) | Permafrost microbial communities from Stordalen Mire, Sweden - P3-2 metaG (Illumina Assembly) | ecosystem: Environmental > Terrestrial > Soil > Wetlands > Permafrost | place: Sweden: Stordalen... | reverse complement strand
GCGACGTCCACGACTCCAGCACCGAGCGCTCATCATCGGACAAAGTGATCTGAACAGCAGTAGGAGTAGGCATGACCCCCTCCTACCTTAACCGCCAACTTATTAAACGGACGCCACACTAGGTTGTGCTGTGGGCGACAGGGTTCGCGTTTGCGGCTCTGAACCGCTCGGCTAGGGGCGATGGCCCCCGATGCGCCTTCCGCACCCTCCACGCGCTCGTTATCCGTGGGGGGGCGGGGCGCTACGGGACCCGCTTGCGATAAACGCTGCTGGTCAGCGCTGGCACGCACCGACCTCGTCCAACGAGACCGGTGCAGGTCGGCGATGATGGCGCGCGCTGGAGGCGGCTGGGCGCAGACTGGCATGTCCTAGCATCGTGAGAGCCTGATGACATCGCCCGGCGAACCCGAGGTTCCCTTCGATCCTGCTGTCGCAGTTTCGGATCACGGGGCGGTGTGGTCCCTGCTCGATCTGGAGGGCGCGCCGGATGTGCCGGCGGAGGCCCGGGAGGAGCTGCTCGCGCTCAAGTCAGGCGCGGTGTTCGTGTGTGCACGGCCCGATGGCGATATCCGGCCGGCACGGGCGTCGGGCGAGGGTCTGTATGCGCAGGACACGCGCCATCTTTCGGAGCTGCGACTGACGGTCGGGGGAGTGGCGCCGGTGCCGCTGTCTTCGGCGATGGAATCAGGGCATCATGCGGTGATCAACGCGACAAATCCGGTGCTGCGCTCCAGCGGCGGGGTGGTGGTGCCTCAGGAAACGCTCAATGTGCGCCGGACGGTGCTGATCGGCGATCGGCTGTTTTACCGGGTGCGGGTCCGTAACTTCTCCCTCGAGCCGGCGGCGACCGTCGTCGCGGTGTGGCTGGCAGCCGATTTCGCGGATGTGTTCGAGGTGCGGGGCGTCGATCGCCGCACCGGCGGGACCCTGCTTGCGCCGGAAGCCGAGGGAGACGCTGTGCGCTTCGGTTACCTGGCCACCGATGGCGAGCGCCGGGAGACGCTCGTCGAGTTCGCCACGACGCCCACCCGGGTTAGAGTCGACGACGGACGCGTGCATGCGGCCTGGGAGGTGGAGCTCGACGCCGGCGAGGCGGTATCCCTGCTGATCACGGTATCGCCCGTCCTAGGCCGGCAGGAACGGTCTCGTCCCACGATGGAACAGACCGCCGCGCACCAGCAGACGGCACACGCGGACTGGGTTGGCGCGTGCGCACGCATCACGACGGACAAGCTGTTGTTCGATCGTCTGATTGCTGCGTCGGTGCGCGATCTGCACGCGCTGATGATCCCGGTGGGCGACTGCACGCTGCCGGCCGCAGGGATCCCCTGGTACGTCGCGCCGTTCGGGCGGGACTCGCTGCTGACGTCGTGTGAGTCATTGATGATCAACCCCGAGGTGGCGCGCGGAACGCTGCTGGTGCTCGCCGGGTTGCAGGCCGACGCCGAGGAGTCCTGGCGCGACGCCGAACCCGGCAAGATCCTGCACGAGCTGCGCACCGGTGAGCTCGCGCGCACCGGACACATTCCCCACACGCCGTACTACGGCGCGGTGGACGCGACGCCGCTGTTCCTGATGGTCGCCGGCGGCTATTACCGCTGGACGCTTGATGTGGACACGCTGGCTCGTTTGCGCCCGGCATTGGATGCCGCGCTGGCGTGGATCGATGAGTGGGGGGACCGCGATGGCGACGGGTTCGTGGAGTACGAGCGCCGCGCTCCGGCGGGTCTGGTCAACCAGGGCTGGAAGTACTCGCACGATTCGATCGTGCACGCGGACGGGTCGCTGGCGCAGGGGCCGATTGCGCTGGTCGAGGTCCAGGGCTATGTGTATGAGGCCAAGCTGCGGATCGCCGACGTCTACGAGGCGCTCGGCGACGCGTCTCGCGCCGGGCGCCTGCGCAGCGAGGCCGCCAAGCTGCGAGCGGCGTTCAACGAGGCGTTCTGGAATCCGGACGAGGAGTTCTTTGCGCTCGCGCTCGACGGAGCCAAGCAGCAGGTCAAGAGCGTGACCTCCAATCCGGCGCACTGCCTGTACTGCGGGATCGTCGACGACGACAAGGCGGCATTGCTCGCGAAGCGGTTGATGGCGCCCGACATGTTCTCTGGATGGGGGATCCGGACCCTGTCGAGCGGCTCTCCGGCGTATAACCCGATGAGCTATCACAATGGGTCGATCTGGCCTCACGACAACGCGATCGCCGCGGCCGGTCTGAAGCGCTACGGGTTCGCCGCTGCCACCACACGGATTGCCACCGCGTTGTTTGACGTCGCTGCCGACGCCCGCGACTTTCGCCTCCCGGAGCTGTTCTGCGGTTTTGACCGCGACGGATCGAGATCGATCGTCGCCTACCCGGTCGCGTGCATCCCGCAGGCCTGGGCCGCCGCCGCGCCGTTCATGCTCGTCCAGGCGCTCTTGGGAATCTCGGCACACGCACCCGAGAACCGGCTGACCGTCGACCAGCCCCGCTTGGCCGACTGGCTCTCCAGCGTCGATATCGAAGGCGTCCGCGTCGGGCGTTCCCGGGTCAGCCTCGCGTTTCGCCGAACCGAGTCCAGCACCGCATTCTCATTGCTTGAGCAGGAAGGCGACGTGCGGGTGATCATGTCGACATGACAGCTCCCAGCGAGCCGCGTGAGGCATCGACGCTACCCGCGGAGTTCATGCGCCGCTTCGAGGCGGTCGTGTGTGACCTGGGTCCCGACGCTCTGGACTGCGGCCGCGTCCCTGACAGCCGGGGATTGGGACGGCTGATCGAGGCCGCGTCCGCCGCTGGGATCGATCTGGCGATCGTCTCCGAGTTGACACCCGCCGATCTCGACGGGCGACTCGGCGCCCGACCCGCCGGACCGGGACTGCTCCTGCTCGCGCCCCACGACGGCTCAGCGGTCTTCCATATCGACCGCAACGGCCTGGAGCGCGTGCAGCGCACGCCCACGGCTGAGCTGGGCGGAGTCCCCTTGCTCGAGCTGGAAGGCGTTGACGAGGCGGCGTCGACCCGGGTCACAAATGAACTGTGGCGCAGCGGCATCGGACCGGGCCAGCTGCTCGTCTTAGGTGACGAGCGTTCGCGCGCGGCGACGATGCTTCCCGCGGTCCTGGCCGACCAGATCGCGCGGCGTCACCGCGGCGAGCTGCCGGTCGTCACCACCGATCCACAGTGGACGATCGCGGACACGCAACTGCGACTTGAGCGCGTGCACGAGGCACTGCTGACCGTGGCCGACGGCCGGTTGGGCACGCGCGGCACCAAGCTGGTCAACGATCCGGCCGATGACCCGAGCGTCCTGTTTGCGGGCGTCTACACCGGCGAGGGTTCCGAGACGCAGTTGCTGTCCGGACCGAGATGGAACGTGCTGGAGCTCCCGGGCAATGTCCAGGTGTCGACTCGTCGCGTCCTCGATCTGCGCAGCGGAACCCTGGCGTACGATCTCGCCGGGGAGGCACCGCTGCGGGCGCTGCTGTTCGCCTCGCTGGCGCGTCCGGCGACGACCGCGATGCGCATCAACGGGAGGGGTGCCGGTCTCCCTGAACCGGGCGGCCTTCAGCCGCCTCTCGGCGCCCACCATGAAGGCGGAGACAGCAACGGGTGCTCCTGGGTGCGCGTCGTCGGGTCGCCGGGGTCGATCGTCGCCGCGAGCGTCGAGCTCATCAGCGATGACCAGCGACAGGAGCAGCCGGGGTGGCGTCTGGATCGGCTCGCCTGTTACGAGGGGGCCCCGGACGGCGTGGCTGATGAGCAGGTGGCACTCAACCGCCTCGACACGGCAGGAAGGCTGGGGTTCGATCGGCTGCTCGCCGAGCACCGAGGAGCGTGGGCGGCGCGCTGGGAGGACGCGGACATCGTTATCGCCGGCGCCCCGGAGCTTCAACGCGCCGTGCGCGTGGCCCTGTTTCACCTGATGGCCTCGGTGGCGGATGAGGGGGAGGCGGCGGTCGGAGCGCGCGGATTGACCGGCGCTGGCTACCGTGGCCACGTGTTCTGGGACAGCGATGTGTATGTCCTTCCGTTCCTGGCCGCGACCCATCCACCCGCTGCCCGCGCGATGCTCGAGTACCGCGTGCGGCGACTCCCCGCGTCGCTGCGGGCCGCTGCCCTCCAGGGACGAGCCGGCGCCCGCTTCGCCTGGGAGTCCGCCGGGTCCGGCGAGGACGTGACCCCGGTGTCGGTGCCAAACGGGCACGGCGCCACAGATCGCATCTACACCGGTCAGCGGGAGGAGCACATCGTCGCTGATGTCGCCTGGGCGGCAGCGCACTACATCGATTGGACCGGGGACGACGAGTTCGCGACCGGGCCGGGGCTCGAGCTGTTGGTGCAGACCGCCCGCTGGTGGGCCTCGAGGATTGAGCTCGACGGCGACGGCACCGGTCACATCCGGGGGGTGATCGGACCCGACGAGTACCACGAGCTCGTCGATGACGACGCGTACACCAACGTGATGGCACGCTGGAACCTTCGCCGCGCCGCCGGCGCTGCCCACGGGGGCGCACTGCACGCCGCCGAGCCCCACCACTGGCTCGAGCTCGCGGACGCCATCGTCGACGGCTATGACCCTCGCACCGGGATTTACGAGCAGTTCGCCGGCTTTTTCGAACTCGAGCCGCTCCTGATCGGCGAGCTGGCGCCGCGCAGACCGGTGGCCGCCGACGTCCTGCTCGGCCCCGAGCGCACCCGGTCCGCCCAGGTCGTCAAGCAGCCCGACGTGTTGATGCTGCACTACCTCCTGCCCGACGAGGTCGCCCCGCGCTCCCTGGAGCCCAACCTCGACTATTACGATCCGCGCACCGCGCACGGAAGCACCCTCTCACCCGGCGTGCATGCCGCCCTCCTGGCCCGCGCCGGTCGGCTCAACCAGGCGGTGGACCTCCTCCAGCTCACGTCGCGAATCGACCTCGACGACATCGGTGGGGTGACGGCCGCGGGACTGCACGTCGCCGCGATGGGCAGCGTCTGGCGGACGATGGCCTATGGGTTCGGCGGTCTGCGTCCGATAGGTGACACGCTGGCGATCGATCCGGTCATGGCGCCCGGCTGCGACGCGCTCGAGCTACGGGTGCGGTTCCGCGGCAGCCGGGTCCGCGTCCGAGTCAGCCGGGATGAGGTGCAGGCGACCGCCGAGCCTCCGATCACCGCGCTCACCGCTGCCGGCCAGCGGGTGCAGGTAGGCCCCAAAGCGCACACCTTCAGCCTGTCACCCGAAGAGAGGCCTCGATGACGAAAGTGCTCGCTGCGCTGGCGGCCGACACCGCCGCCGCGCCGGTGCTCAGCGCCGCCGTGGCCATCGCCGGCCTGTTCGACGCCTCCGTGGTGGCGCTGCACGTGCGTGAAGACGGCACCGCCGTCCCGCACGAACTGGCCACCGCCGCCGGCGTCGAGCTATATGAACGCGACGGATCCCCCATTGAGCAGATCACCGCCGCCTGCCAAAGCCCCGAGGTTACGGCTCTCGCCCTCGGAGCCCGCGGGATCCACGGAGGCGCACAACCCGCCGGACACACAGCGCTGCAGGTGATCACCCAGGTCAGTAAACCGGTGCTCGTCGTCCCCCCGCACGCGCAGCCGCGCCAATCGCTGACCCGGATCCTGGTCCCGCTCGACGGGACCACCGAAAGCGCCCACGCCCTGCGCGAGATCATCACGCTGGCCCACGCCCACCGGTTGGAAATAGTCGTCCTCCACGTCTACTCGCCCGACACCGTACCCGCATTCTCCGACCACGCCCCCCACGCCACCCATGCCCGCGAACGCGAGTTCCTATCGCGCAACGTCGCGGCCCCACACGACCGCGTCAGGCTCCTGCACCACCTCGGCGTCGCCGCCGACGACATCGGCGTGGCGTCCCGTGAGACCACAGCCGATCTGATCGCGCTCGCGTGGCGTCAGAACCTCACCCGCGGCAGCGCGCACGTCGTCTCAGAGACACTCGCGCACAGCAACATCCCCGTCCTGCTCCTTCCCGTGCCATAGCAGTCACTGGGCACCCCACGGGCCCCCGGACAACATGCCGATCAGCGGCGACTCCGGCGTTCCTAGGGTGACTCCATGTCGCGCCTTGGAGCCGCGTCAGGCCAGCCGATGAGAGTCCGGTCCACGCTCTGAACCCCGGCACTGCGCCGGGCCGCTGCTGAACGCCAGCGGCCAGGCGATCGCAATCGCCGACCAGATCGCCACCGGCCCCAACCAGTTCGGAGGCCCGTCCAGTTCGGAGACCAGCACCGGCGTCGGGATCGCGGTGTCGGTCGACCTGATCACGGCCGAGCTGGTCGCGCTCGAGGATGGCCGGCAGGTCACCCATGCCTTCTGGGCATCAGCACCGGCCACCCACCAACGCCTCGTCCGGGGCGCTCGTCCCGGCGTGCAACCCGGCACCCCGGCCCCCAGAGCCGGCCTGAAAGCCGGAGATGTGATCGTCGCTTTCAACGGCATCGTAATCACCAGCGAGGGGCGTCTGATCGACTCACTTGCCGGCGCCCACCCCGTCCAACCCGTCCAACTCACGGTGCAGCGAGGCACAAGCCGCGTATCACGCTCGGCACAAAGCCCACTCAAGCCCCCTCGCAGAAGCTACGAGACCGTCAGGGCCGACGCCTCAGGTTCCCCAGTGACAGGCAAAGTTGACCGCCGTGGACGTCGGCGGGCGCAAGCCGATGATGCTCGCCCATGCCACCGATAGCGTCAGCATCACCGAGAAAGGAGAGACCATGCGACTCACCACACGAGACCCAATCGATACCGGATCTGAGAGCCCGGACGCATAAAGACTCCTGGAGCTGCTGACCGCCGCGACCGAGAACACGCTCACCCTCGACGAGGTTCGCGATCAGGCCGTCTTGGCTCCGGCCCAGGCTGGTAGCGGGCCGTGACCGCCCGTGCCTTCTGGCCGGCGGGTTGTAGATGTACCCCTGAATCGTGGCCGGGGCACGACCGAGGCGATCGGCGATCTGCCTGATCGTCAGTCCCTCGACATCACGGTAGTCGTGAGCGAGTGCGACGGCGCGGCGCCGCTCGCTGACGCGTCGCAACCCCGATCCCTTCGCCGGTCCGCTCGTCGAGGGCGGCGATCGCCTCGTGGTCGTGATGGTCGATATCGGTCAGATAGCCCACCATCGCCTCGCTCAGCTCCGGCATCACGGCAAGGAACCGTCGGTAGCGGGGACTCGGAGCTCAAGCGCTCGAAGCCGCGCAGCAGCAGCTGCCTGTCGGAGCTGTGGCCCTGGCGCAAACGGACGCGAGACCCGTCGCGCAGGGCAATCGGCGCGCCGAGCTCAACGAGCTCACGCGTAGATGGCGTCATGGACACCCGTGAACTCCGAATAGACGATCACTCCGCGCCACCTTGATTGTGGGGCTCAACTACCCGGCCTCCTGAGAGTGCGTTCTTGATCGACGACCGCGACAGCGCTCATAGGCTTCGCAGCATCCTTCCGGCGGACACCCGTCGGCGGCGAGAAATGAGCTGCTGTGGCTTGGCCATGTCTCGAGGCCACTCGCTTGTGGATCGCGTGCTCGACCGGCCGTCGGCGCCTTTCGTGCTGGGCTCCCGGGTCGGCTGCCGCCTCGGCTTGATGTCGTCGCGCGGCGCTGTTCGCGTCGTCGGCTTCGGCGACTCTCCGAGGGAGGCAGCCGCGACGCTTGCCTTCGACTTGCGCGTTGGGATTGGCGAGTTCCCCAGCACAGCCGCTGTGGCGATGACCGCAATTAGCGCGACCGACACGGCGGCGCAGATCAAGAGCCGTGGTCGGACCCAAGGCTTCATCGACTCGCGTGCGGCTTTGAACCTCCCGTTACGGTCCCGTCTGCTGATGGGCTGTAGGTCGGCGGAGCCTCGGGGTGAGTGGTCCTGCCGCTCTGTCTCGCGAGGCAAAGACAGCCCGGCGAAGATCTCGTCGGCGGTCGGGGTCCGCTTAGGCTGGTCTCGCAGCTGGGCCTCGGGCGTCCCTTCGGACGCGGCTGCCTGCTGGTGTTCGGCGAGCACTTCGTCAGCGCTCCGGGCCGTCTCCTCGCTTTGCGTATCAAGTCCGGCGGCCAGCTCGAGCTCTGAGAGCTGAAAACCGATGGCCGTGGGGGCGCCCGCTTCGGCGATCCCGTTGACTGGGGCCTGGTCCGTGCGATCGGCCCGCCGTTGCCGCGCATCGTCGAGGAGCGCGACGTTTCGCCCCTTCCGTCCTTCGCGGTTATTTCCCCCCTACTTGCGGCATCCTCCGAGTGGTACTCTAGCGCTGTTCGCGATAGACTTCTATCGCAATGAGCACAATTATGGCAGACGAACTCTTGACCCTGTCCGAGATCGCCAAGGAGCTCTGGCTGAACCCCTCGACCGTGCGCCTGTGGGTGCGCGAGGAAAGGCTGCCAGCACAAAAGATCGGTCGCAAGTGGGTGGTAGCTCGCGCCGATCTAGAGAAGATGCTCGACCGCGAACCTCGGCTCGGTCATCCGCGTACCGGACTTGTCAAAGCGGCGAGCCCCACAGATTGGAGCCAGGTGCCTGAGCAAGCGACGCTCAACCTCGCCAGCTCCGCGCAGGTAACTCGGCGAACGCAATGAGCCAGCCCCTCGTCTCTCGCCAAACTGCGATCGACCAGTTGCGCAAGTCCGACGAGCGCTGGGGCGCTGCAGTCCGCGCATTTGATAGCTATCCCGTCCGCCTCCGGGCCCTTGCCGACGCCGCAAGCAACCACAGCCGCGCGTTGATCTTGGCTGACCTCGCCAACATCAGCTGGGAGCCGCGTCCCGGAGCACGCAACGTGCAACTCGCCGATGGCTTAGAAGCGGCCAGCGGGCGGCCCGGTCCCAAGGCGACATGGCGACGGTTTGACCAGGGAGTCAAGAACATCGGTCTCGCGCTTGAAGGCGACAGCATCGTCGGCCTGGCCGCCGCTTTCAGCAAACTGTCTGAGGTCGCTGTCGAACTCGCCGACGCCTGCGAGGCCGAACAGCCACAACGCGCTACTGGCTAAAGGGCCTCGGGCTCACTCCGGCGCGAGCGCGGTCTCCGCCGTCCCCGCTAATCGGCTTCCCCCGCAACCCGACCCCGGGGAGCTTGCTTTCCGTGCCATCAGCCAGCGGCGCACTCAGGACGTTGTCGGGCGAGATGTCCGACATCGGCGGATCCGCACTTTCTAGCGGACCAGCGACCGCGCTCATCGGGATGAGCCGAAGAGTGGCTCGGACGATCCCGACCTCGGTAGCTCACACCTCCTGGTAGCGGCTCGACACTGATCCCATGGATGCCCGCCGACGCCAGGATTCCGCACCGTGCGCAAGCTCGTGACACCCGCAGCCGCTGCCGCAATCGCCCTAGCCGCGCCGGCGACCGCCCATACGTCTGGTGCCCACTGGTGCAGGCAAGGGGACCCGCCGCTGTACGTGTCCGCGCGCACGGGCTGCCCGTTGGCCGGCAACGTGATCACGGATTACGTGAACGTTTGCCGCCAATCCCGCACGTGCCTCATGCGCGTCTCTTCCCGGAGCTCGCGCAGGCGCTACCGGGTCACCTGTCACCGAACGGGGGGCCGCTACAACGGGATCGTGTACTGCAAGGCTCCTGCGGACACCGGCATCTGGGCGCGGTTCTCGGCGCTGATCTAGACAACTCCGCAGCAGCGCGGCGCCCTGCTGCGATGACGCGGACATCTCTCGCAGGACCCGTCACCAGCGCCGGTCACGACAGTGAGCCCCGAGTCGTGGCGACCGGCTTATAGCCGGGACACGCACAGCTACAAACGCGGAGCCATCGCCGCCCAAGCTTGCCGACGGCGATCGTTCACGGCGCAGGACAGCCGTGATTTTCAGCCCCACCCGCGCCGCGAGCTACCGGCACCCGCATGAGACTTCTCCATCGACCCGATCGTTAGCCCGGATCGTGCAGTAAGACCCGCGCCCCCGGGGTGACCGAGGGCGCGGGAACGTCCGGCACAGCAGGGATTCTTTGGCTTGTCGAAGGTCGCGAATCCCGAGCTTTTGGAGGTCACCTTGAGGGTGATGCGTGACGGACGCTGGGTAACGGTAGAAGTCACGGCGGACGGAGCGGGCCTTATGTCGCGCGCCGGGACGGCGTTGCTGGGGCAGGTCTCGGATACGGTCGGCCTCACGCGCGCGCTGTCGAGACGGCTGGGGGTGATCAAGGCGCGGCGTCGGGGTCATGACCCGGGGCGGGTGATCTGTGATCTGGCGGTGATGCTCGCCGACGGCGGGGAGTGTGTGTCTGACTTGGGCGCGGTCCGGGAGCAGGGCGCGCTGTTTGGCGCGGTGGCGTCGGACTCAACAGCGTTTCGAACGGTCCAGAAGATCGCGTCCACGCCGGGGATGTTGGACGCGTTGCGTTCGGCGCATGCCACCGCGCGAGCGGTTCTGGGAGCTTGCCGGCGCGCCGCGGTGCTTGACGGTCGACGTCGACGCGACGCTGATCACCGCGCATTCTGAGAACGAACGAGCGGCTGGGAACTTCAAGCACGGGTACGGGTTTCACCCGCTCGGCAGCTACGCGGACCAGACGCGCGAGGCGCTGGTGATGCTGCTGCGGCCTGGGAACGCCGGGTCCAACACCGCTGCTGATCACGTGATGGTGATCGACCGGTCGCTCGCGCAGATCCCCGCCGCGCACGTCGAGACGATCGAGATCCTGATCCGCGCCGATTCGGCCGGCGCGACGCACGGGACCGCTGATCACTGCCGGCGGTGTGATCTGCGGTTCTCCTTCGGCTATGAGCTGACCGAGCAGGTTCGCGCCGCGATCCTCGACACCCCAGAAGATGCTTGGATCCAGGCGCTTGATCAGGACGGCAGCGAGCGCCCCAACGGACAGGTCTCAGAGCTCACCGATCGCGTCGATCTCAGCTCCTGGCCGGCGGGCTCGCGGGTGATCGTTCGCCGCGAGCGTCCTCATCCCGGCGCGCAGCTCTCGTTCACCGACCATGACGGATACCGCTTCCAAGCGATCCTGACCGACCAGACCGACCCCGATATCGCCGCCCTGGAGCGCTGTCACCGCCAGCGCGCCCGGGTGGAGGACCGCGTCCGCGATGACAAGGACACCGGCCTGTCCAAGCTCCCGTTCAAGACGTTCGCGCTCAACGAGGTGTGGGTGGAGATCGTGATGCTCGCGCACGACCTGATCGTCTGGACCCAAGCACTGGTGCTTGACGGCGAGCTCGCCACGGCCGAACCCAAACGCTTGCGCTACCGACTGCTGCACATCGCCGCCCGCCTCGCGTTCTCCGCACGCCAGGCCAAGCTGCACCTCCCCACGGCATGGCCGTGGACCGAGTCGCTCAAAGCCGCGTTCGAAAAACTCAACACGCTCCCCGCCCTCCCCGGCTAAAGCCCAGCCGCCAGCGACACCCACCCTCACAGCAGATCTCCCGGCCACCGGCCGCGATCACGGGCGCCCGAAACACGCCGAACACGAGCCGAGGTTTCCGCGGGAACGCAAACAGAGCCATCACCGCCACGTTCGTCAACACCCCACCGCCCAAGCGCACACCCATCGCCGACTCGAAGTCACCTCCAGACGCTTACCGCAGGATCGGGGTTAGCAGCGAGCGTGCAAGCGTCGAGGCGCGGCTCTGGCGAATCTCAGGACCGAGTCCATCGTTGCAGTCCCGCCCTGCTTCCGCGGCGCCGCGGTACCGCGCCGAGCGGCGCAGGCCCAAGTTCGGCCAGCTGCGGAGCGAGCGATACTCAGCTCCCAGTAGGCGAACGCCGAGTTGGCCGCCCCGCCGCCAAGAACGCGATCGTCCACCCGTATGTCTTCCAGTCGTTTCCACCGAAGG
>Ga0182024_10021295_pt1 | contig 11775 bp, 7 predicted proteins | sample P32metaG_FD_120480 | JGI IMG/M metagenome (GOLD analysis project Ga0182024, IMG submission 120480) | Permafrost microbial communities from Stordalen Mire, Sweden - P3-2 metaG (Illumina Assembly) | ecosystem: Environmental > Terrestrial > Soil > Wetlands > Permafrost | place: Sweden: Stordalen... | reverse complement strand
TTTTTTACCGGTTTCTTTTGGTGTCGCGCCTGTGCCACAACCCTCTAACTTACTAATGACTTGTTCACTTCTTGAACCACTCGTTCGATTCATGTGCTGTGAAGAGTCCGTGGTCCCACCCTGTGCGCCTTATCGAAGAGTCCAACCACGTCGCGGACTTATGATGAGCCGGTGTTCACCCGCTGGGAAGTGACGACGATTCAACGGTGGCCGTTCTTCGCCCTCGTGGCATCGACGATAGTCACTACGACCCGCCCTCGAGTGAACCGGCGTCGACGTTGAACCTTCGCCGCCGCGCCAACGCGACGCCCGAGATCAGACTCTCCATTCGCGCCGGTTTCTGTCTTAGTGCGCCGCTCGTCGTGGGTCTGCTCATCAATCAGCGTTCGTACGCCATCGTCTTTGCCATCGGCGCGCTCTGGGCGATAAGTCAAGACGGACTCGACGAGTGGCGCGTTCGAGGACCGCGCCTCTTTTGGGTCGCTGTCGCGGCAACGGTGGGCGTCGCGCTTGGCGCGATCTTCGTAGGTCACGACAGTGGCGCGGTGGCCCTGGTGTTGTTCTTCGCCGCCGCGGCCCTCATCGCGGGATTCGTCGAGGCGTCGAACTGGGCTTCGCAGGGCGCCTACCTTCTCATCGGATCGATCATCGGCGCCGGTCTGCGCTTCAGCGGAAGAGTGTGGCAATCCTGTCTCTGTATCGCACTCGGAGCGCTGTGGGTCTACGCCGTCGCGGCCCTGACCGATCGAAGGAATCGCCTCGCCAACCAACGAATCTTCCTCTCGCAGGCCTTCGACGTCCTGGCGTCCCTCGTCGAGGCTTTGGACACGAGACGTTTCTACGCCGTGCGAGCGCGAGCGGTCACCACCCTCGACGCAGCCCAGGACGTCGTGGGCAGTCGTCAACGTCGTGGTGGCAGCACCGAAGAGGTGGCACTGCGTCAATGCTTGATCGTGGCGCTTCGCTGCGGCGAAGTGATCTCCTACCTCGAAGGAAAACACCTTCGTGCCGACGCGTCGGTCCCAGCGTCGCTGCGCGGGGTCGCGAGTGCATTGAAGGACACCTCGGGTCTCGACGCCGCGGCGGTGCTGCGCGATCTGCCCGCACGATTCAACGCCATCGCCGGTCTCGACCCCACGGTCACCTCGGCCCTCGTACTCAGCGATCCCAGTGACCTTCCCGCGACCCCTCCTCGCTCCTCGGATCACGCGCTAACGCGCGCGACGTTACCGATTATTGAGCGACTGCGCTTCGCCGCCATTCTGAGCTTGGCGACGGTCGCGGGAACGATCGTCGCCAACGCCCTCGACGGTCCGCACGGATTCTGGTTGCCCCTCAGTATCGCCTTCATTCTTCGACCCGATCTCGGACCGGTCATCACCCGCGCGCTCGCGCGGACACTGGGCACGGTGGTGGGCGTTGGCATCGCCGCCCTCGTCGCGCTGTCGGGCAACTCCATAGGGCTACTCATCGCCCTGTCGTGCGTGATGGCGGCGACCGTGCCGTGGGCGACGAGACGCTCGCACGTGCTCGCCGTCATCACCTTCACACCAATCGTCTTCGTCTTCTTGAGCCTCTTGGGGACCGAGAAGTACCTCTTCGCACCGCGCATCACCGACACCGCGATCGGCGCGGCCATCGTGTTGGTGCTCGACCTCGTGCTCTGGACGACCGCGCCGTCGCTACGACCGGCCCAACAACTCGAGAAAGCGCGCGCCGCCTCCGCGCGCTACGAACGCGATGCCACGATCGATGACCCGATGCGTCGACACCTCCTTCGCCGCGCCGCACTTCGCGCGGTCACGAAGGCGCGCAGCTCACTCGACCAAGCCAAGAAGGAGCCCCGCTTTCTACAACGACTCGACCCCACGACGCTCCAGCAACTGAACGAGATCGAGAGCTCGATCGACACCCACACGGTGTCGCTCTTGGAGAACAAGGCGTCTTAGAACAGGGACGACGCGCCCTTCATGACGTCGCCTTCGGCACTTAGGCTGTGACCATGACGAACGTACCCGACGACTCATCGATACAACTCGCCGAACGCGTGAGCGCCACGGCCAGTCTCTGCGAGGTTGTGACGGCGACGCCATTGTGCACGTCGATCTATGAACTGGTGCTGAGCGGTAACGCCACCACCCTCGCCGGCGTGCCCGGCAACGACGTCATGATCCGTCTCGTCGACGCACAGGGTCGATTCGTTCGTCGTCGTTACAGTGTGCGAAGTCTTGACGAGGCGAACGATCAGTTCACCTTGTGGATCACGGTCGACCACGACGGACCAGGCAGCACCTGGGTGAAGAGCGCGACGAAGGGTGAGCTCGTCGACGTCATTGGCCCTCGCGGAAAGGTTCTTCTCGATCCCCTGGCCGACTGGCACCTCTTCGTGGGCGACGCCAGTGGTCTCGCGGCGTTCTATCGAATGGCCCAGAGTATTGAGGTGCCCGCCAAGGCGATCTTCATCGTCGAGATCGACGCCGCCGACGACGCCCTCAGCGCGCCCTTCGACGAGGGACTCGGCGTGACGGGGATCTTCGTCGATCGACAGGGCCGATCCACGAGCGATCCTGAGGGACTCTTACGCGGGCTCGCGGCCTTCGAACTCCCGCCCGACCTCGGACACGCGTATCTCTTCGGTGAGTTCCACGTCATGCGCGTACTCGAGAGCGCGTTGCTCGACCGAGGACTGCGCCAAGAACAGGTCAGCCACAAGGCCTTTTGGCGAAGCGGACGCAGCAACGCCGACCACGGTGAACCGGTGAAGACCGAAGCCTAAAGAACGACGACGGCCGGCAAGATGACGGGCTGGCGTCGATAGCGCTGTCCGAGCAGGCGACCAGCGGCACGTTGGGCCACCTTGGAGAGCGAGTCGGAGTCGAGGTTGCCCTCGGCGAGCGCCTCTTGGATCGCTGTTCGCACCGCGCTCGTGAGAGTGAGCAGGAGCTCATGGTCACTGGCACCTTCGAACCAGCCGCGCGCGGAGATCGCGACGGGCTGGGCGATAGTGGCGCTTGCGCGATCCACCCCGGCCGAGACCAAGAGCACGCCGTACTCGGCCAGCATCCGGCGTTCTTCCAAGGGTCGCTCGTCGAGATCGCCCGCACTGCCGTCGATGTAGTGAAAGCCCGCGGGCACCTTGCCGGCGCGACGTATTCCCTTTTCCGAGACTTCAATCTGATCGCCGTCTTCACAGATCAACACGTGCTTAGGACTCAAGCCCATCGACACCGCGAGTTCCGCGTGGTGGACCATGTGGCGATACTCGCCGTGCACCGGTACAAAGTTTCGAGGGCGCAGCAGCTGTTGGTAAGTGCGAAGCTCGCCTTGGCGGGCGTGACCCGAGGCGTGCACCGGTTCTTGGCCCGAGTGGATGACCTCGGTCGCCTCGCGGTGCAGGTCGTCGATCACGCGTCCCACCGACCACTCGTTACCAGGGATCGGGTGCGAACTCAAGATCACCGTATCGTCGGGACCAACCTTGAAGTTCCTCGCGTCGCCGCGCGAGAGTTTCGACAACACCGCGAGTGGCTCGCCCTGGCTCCCCGTGCAGATCACGCAGACCTCGCCGGGGCTGAAGCGACTGATGTTCTCGACGTCGATGAGATCCGCCGAGTCCACGCGCAGGAGGTGCAACTTCCTCGCCAACTTGACGTTGGCCTCCATCGATCGACCCATGAAGGCGATCTTGCGTTTGGTCTCGTGTGCGACGTCAGCGATCTGTTGGATGCGGTGGATGTGACTCGCGAAACAGGCCACGACCATCCGTCGCTCGGGACGCTCGAGGAAGAGTCGGCGTAGCGCCACGCCAACACTGGCCTCTGACGGCGTGAAGCCCGGCTCTTCGGCGTTCGTGGAGTCGGCGAGCAAGAGCGCCACCCCTTCGTCGCCCAACGCCGCCAGGCGGTTGATGTCGGTGCGCCGACCGTCGATGGGCGTCAAGTCGAGCTTGAAGTCACCCGAGTGCACCACCACACCCACCTTGGTGTGAAAGGCCAACGCGTGCGCGCTCGGCACCGAGTGGGTGACCGGGATGAACTCCACCTCGAAGGGTCCGATTCTTCGACGCTCACCGTCGGCGACCTCGATGAACGTGAGGTCCTTTGCGACCTTGGCCTCACTGAGGCGATGGCGCGCGAAGCCGAGGGTCAACGGAGAGCCGTAGATGGGCACGTTGACGTCCTTCACGAGATAGCGCAACGCTCCGGTGTGATCTTCGTGACCGTGGGTGAGCACGATGGCGTCGACGCGGTCGCGACGTTCGATGAGCCATCGAAAGTCGGGCAGGATGAGGTCGACGCCGTACATCGTGGGCTCGGGGAACATGAGACCAGCGTCAACGACGACGATTCGACCGTCTTGTTCGAGGGCCAGACAGTTGCGGCCGATCTCACCGAGTCCGCCGAGGAAGGTAACGCGAAGGGTGTCAGCCACGGGCGGTCTTTAGTGACGCCACGATCTCGGCCGCGGCGGCGTTGAGCTCGGGATCACTGGGCGCGTGAGGCAGTCGGCACTCGCCCACGTTAAAGCCCAGCACGCGTAGGACTGCCTTGGACGGCATGGGATTGGGGTAGGCCTCGGTGCTCTCGAAGGCAAAACTCTGCGCGGCGCGTTCGTTAAGCATCTGGGCTTCTTCCCACTCGCCCAGCGCCGCGGCGTGCACGATACCCGCCATTTCGGGCCCGACCCAGTGCGCCGCGACCGAGACGATGCCAACGGCCCCGATCGCCAAGAAGGGCAGCAACATCGAGTCGTCGCCGCTGTAGAGGGTGAGGGCGTCGCCGAGCACCGCCTTGGCGTGCGCGGCCGATACCAAGTCACCCGACGCGTCCTTCAGGGCCGTCACGTTCTTATGACCCTTGACGAGGCCGATCGTCGTCGCTGCGGCGATCTTACGGCCTGTACGAGACGGAATGTCGTACAGCATGATCTCGAGCTTCGTGCTCTCCGCGATGGCTCCCAAGTGAGCGGAGATGCCCGCCTGGTTGGGTCGCGCGTACGCGGGGGTCGTGGCGAGGACGCCGGCGACACCGGTGGCCTTCACCTGCGCGGTCAAGACCACGGACTGTTGGGTGTTGGCGAACGTCGAACCGGCCAGCACGGGTACCGTCACGGCTTCGGCGACGCAGGCGAAGAGGTCGAGCTTCTCCTCGTCGCTGAGCGACGATCCCTCACCGGTCGAACCGGCCACCACGAGCCCGTCACTGCCTTCGGCGACCAAGTACTTGGCGAGTTTGCTCGCGACGTCGAAGTCCACGGCCCCGCTGGACGCGAAGGGCGTCACCATGGCCGTGAGGACGCGACCGAATCGAGGGGTACTCATGATACGAAGTTACCAGCCGACGCTTCGAGCGACGGGCGTCGTTGAGGACTCACTAGGGAATCAAGGAGGCAATGCCATCGAGAAACTTCGGCGTCGCGTCGATCGCGAAGGCCGCGAGCGCGACCCCGTGCACGAAACTCTGTCGGTCGAACGAGTCGTGGCGAATAGTAAGTCCCTCGCCCGCCGAGCCAAAGAGGATCTCTTGGTGCGCGACCAGTCCCGGAAGTCGCACGGAGTGGACCTTGACGCCGTCGATGGCGTCAGCCCCTCGGGCGCCGTCGATCGTGTGTCGCGTCGTGGGATCGCGCATGGGTGCGAGGCCCGACGCTCTTCGCGCGTTCGCGATGGTCGTCGCGGTCGTGATCGAGGTCCCCGATGGCGCGTCGACCTTGCGATCGTGATGAAGTTCAATAATCTCCGCGCGTTCGAAGTAAGGCGCGGCCATCGCGGCGAATCGCTCGGACAGTACCGCGCCGATGGAAAAGTTCGAGGCCATCACGACGCCGGTTCGTGTGGCGGCCTCTTCGACCGCGCGGCGCTGTTCCTTCGAGAGACCGGTGGTGCCGATGACGAGAGCGACGCCGTTCTCGGCGCACCACGTGGCGGAAGTGACGACACCTTGAGGAGAAGAGAAGTTGATGACGACGTCGACCTTCTGGGGATCGACGTCCTGGAGCGACGACGCGTAGGCGGCGCCGAAGAGTACTGACGGTTCGTGTTCGTCGACGAGGGCGAGCAGCGAGAACTGCTCGAGCGCGCTGAGCCCTTCGCCGAGCGCTTGACCCATGCGACCCGCTCCGCCCACGATTACCAGTGACTTCACGCAAGAACCTTAGCGGTGCGTCGACGTCGTCTCGTGAGTGCGAGTGTCGTCACGACGCCGAGCAAGAGGACGAACGAGGCCGCCGAGGCCGCGACACTTACTTCGATGTACGGCGCGTGATAGTGATAGTGAATCGTCCAGGTGCCCTTCGGAACGCGAACGCCTTCGATGAGTCCGACTCGATAGACGCTGAGATCGACCGCGCGTCCGGTAGTCGCGTTCACGGCGGTCGCGCGCCAACCCGGGAGGTACGCTTCGCTGCGCTCGAGCACACTCGACTTCTTCACCGATACGTTCACCCACGTGTCACCCCACGACGCGCTTCGAATCTTGCTCACGTGCCCATTCGTCGGTGACGTGAGCCAGACCGGTGGCAGCAGCGACGTGGCCTTGAAGACCGAGAAACCGTCTTCGGTAGACGTGAGACGCCACGACGACGACACTGCCAATTGAAAGTTCGAGTCCAAGCGATAACTTGTTCCGCCCTGCGTGGTGACAACTGCGTCGGCGACGTGCACCCCGGCGCTCGAACTCACCACGAAACCGGCGGCCCGTGGCGTTCCAGGGAGACTGAAACCCACGTTCTGTATCTTGACGTTTGATCCCACGGGGTAGTGCGGTTTATAGACCGGGCCAAAGGGTGCGCCGTTGGCGTTCAACAGCTGAACGCTGACGGCGCCCTTTGAGAGATCGTGACCAAGGCCGCCGCTGATCGAGACGAAAGAGACGCGCAGGAGCTGTCCGAAGTATCGACGGGTCGAGGGCGTCGTCTTGTCGGGCACGCACGTTGGCGGCACGGACTTCTCGAGTTTCGTGTTCGTACCGAGCTCTGTCGCCGAGACGGCGATCGCGTCGAGTCGGAGTTGCGTGAAGGTGCCGTCGGCCAGGTGACAGGCGTTGAGGGTGGTCTGAGGGTGCGTACCGGTCGCGTCGTCGTAGATCGTGGAGATCAACGCGCCGTAGCCTTGGACGCTGGCGAGTCCGGTGAAGACGTTCATGTTCGGCTCGCCCAGTACGCGATAGACGCCCGTGCGCGAGGCGCCAAAACCCACGAGTGCAAAGCGTCCCTTGGTCCCGAGGAGGGCCACGGCCGTCGTTCGTGACGATTCACGCGGCCCCGGGCCACCGACCAACCCCGTCGAGGTGAACACCGAGAAGACCACGAGGTCAACGACGAGGATCGCGATGAGGAGGCGCAAGAAGTGGCGAGAGTTCCGCCAAAAGAGCACCGCCGCCACAACGGCGAGGGCGATCACCAGGTGCAGCGAGTCCGTCACCCTGAGTCCCGTCGCGAGGGTGGCGACGCCTTTGGACGCACCTAGGTACGAGACCACCGCCGGCCCCCAACCAATGAGCGCGACGCAGAGTCCGACGGTGAGCATCGCGGGCACGATCGTGATCCAGCGCGTGCGTCGACCCAGTCCCGCGGGTTCGAGTTCTCTCTCTTGCACGCGTTGGAGCCACCAGCCAAGCGCGATCGCCAAGGCGAAGTCGACCAGGATGACGTTGCGGCTCTGGAGTCGCGTCGATCCGAAGACTGGGATTGCACGAAAGACGTGTCCGAGAGGCGTGAAACTCCCCCACGTCGCGAACAGCCCGACGACGCCGATGACGAAGTAGATCGTGAAGTCGCGCTCGGTGCCCTTCCAGCCGCGGCGCGTCACTCGCGTCAAGAACGCGGCCGCCGCCACGAGTGCCACGACACCGGCGTAGCCGGTGACCTCGGCCAAGTTGTAGTTGACGAAGAACCCCTGCTGGCCCAGCACGCCGCTGCCCCCGAAAAGGTCGGGCACGAAGAACAACGCTGACCATCGAACGACGAGCGAACCCGCTCCGAAGAACCAGTAGTCCACGCCCGCGCGTTGCGAGAAGTGGATGAACGACCAACCCGGCAGTAGTTGCACGAGACCGAGTCCCACACCCCAGGCGAAGCCAACGAGGAGGGCGAGAACGTAGGCGACGCGCGCGCGCCACGTTCCCAGCCAGTACGACGTACGTAACAACAGAACGCAGGGCACGACCACGATCGTCAACAACTCCACGTCGGCGATGCCGCGCGGTTCACCCGTGAGGAACGTGAGGCCCCAGAGCAGCGCCACCGCACACACCCACGGCAGCGAGACGCGCGCGTACTCGAGCCACGACGAGTCCGCGCTCACGCGACGAAGCCGTCGCGAGAGGGCCAACATCAACACCGTCGCCCAGGGGAGAAACGAGAAACCTTGGACGACACCGAGGTGCACGACTTGGCCGATCATCGCTCCCGAGTAGGCGTAGCTCATCGCGGCGACGAACGAGGGCAACGTGCGCAGTCCGTGCCAACGCAGTAGGACGAAGACACCCACGGCCGCGGTGACGTAGACGACGACGAGGTTGAAGATCCAGGCAGCAATGGCGGGGACAAAGGCGAAGATGACGGTGAGCGGATAGAGCGCGCCCGCGTTCATTCCGCCCAAAAGAGGCGTTCCCGCGTTGGTGAGGGGGTCGAGCAGCGGCAGGTGACCCGAAGCGATCTGTTGACCGGCGAGCACCCGTAACGGAAAGTTCTGAATGAGGTTGTCGGCGTCGATGGCCGGTCGACCGAGCAGCGCGGGAATGACGAAGAGCGCGGTCGGGATGATGACGAACCACGCGAGTGCCCAGCGATCGGAGTTACTGAGAGGACGCCACCAACGTACGGGCGGCTCGGGGGCGCTACTCATTCTCTCTACGCTACGAAAAACGACGGGGCCGCGGTGGACAGTCCAGGACTGCTCACCGCGGCCTTTCGTTAACTAGCGTCGACGAGGACGAGGGCTACGACGTCCGCCGCCGTCGCCATCACTGAACGTCGGGCCACCGGGGCCCAAGTCGCCGATCTCTCCGGCCAACTCGGCCTCAAAGGACGCTTCGAAGGATCCGGACTTCGGACTTGAGCTGGCACTACGTTCGGGACGACTGTCACGCTCGGGACGTGAGTCACGTTCTGGACGACTGTCACGCTCGGGACGACTGTCACGCTCAGGACGACGCTCACGAGAGCGTGGTGCCTCGTCCACGACGTCGGGAAAGTCTCCGACGAGTGAGAGCGAGACCTTGCCCTGAGGATCGATGTCGTCGACCTTTACTTCCAGGGACTGGCCGAGTTCTAATACGTCTTCGACCTGGCCGATGCGCTTGCCGCCGTTGAGGGGCGCCAACTTCGAGATGTGCAACAGACCATCTCGACCAGGCAGGATGTTGATGAACGCACCGAACTTCGCGATCGAGACGACGCGACCTTGGTAGATAGCGCCCACGTCCGCCGAGGGCGGGTCCAGGATGAGTGAGATGCGACGACGCGCTTCTTCCACGGCCCGGCCGTCCTTCGCACCGATGGTGACCGTACCCACGACACCGTCGTCGTCGACGGCGATGTCCGCACCGGTCTCTTGTTGCAGGGTGTTGATGACCTTGCCCTTGGGACCGATGACCTCACCGATCTTGTCGATTGGAATCTGCATCGAGACGATCTTGGGAGCCACTTCAGCAACTTCGCTGCGCGGTTCGGCGATCGTGTCGGTGAGAACCTTCAAGATCGCGAGACGCGCGTCCTTCGCTTGGTGCAGGGCCTTCGCCAGCACGTCGGCGGGAAGCCCGTCGATCTTGGTGTCGAGCTGCAACGCCGTCACGGCGTCCGCGGTACCGGCGACCTTGAAGTCCATGTCGCCAAACGCGTCCTCGGTGCCGAGGATGTCGGTCAACGTGACGTAGTTACCCTCTTCGTAGACGAGTCCCATGGCAATACCCGCGACGGGTGCCTTGATGGGCACGCCCGCGGCCATGAGCGACAACGTCGAACCACAGACCGAGGCCATCGACGTCGAGCCGTTGGACTGCATGACGTCGGAGACGACGCGCAGCGTGTAAGCAAACTCCTCTTCACTGGGCAGCACGGGCACGAGCGCGCGCTCGGCCAACATGCCGTGACCAACTTCGCGACGCTTGGGCGCACCCACGCGACCGGTCTCACCAGTCGAGTACGGCGGGAAGTTGTAGTGGTGCATGTAACGACGGAACTCGTCCGGCGAGATCGTGTCGAGCTGCTGACGCATGCGGGGCATACCGAGGGTCGTGACGTTGACGACCTGGGTCTCGCCGCGCTGAAAGAGCGCCGAGCCGTGGGTCATCGGGAAGAGGTCGAGTTCGGCCGAGAGCGGACGGATGTCCGTCACGCCGCGCCCGTCGATACGCACACCGTCTTCGACGATGCGACGACGCACGAGCTTCTTGGTCATCGAACGAACGGCGGCCTTGATCTCACCGGCGCGTCCTTCGAACTCACCCGAGAGTTGCTCGGTGATCGACGCCGTGGCGCTGGCGAGCGCTTCGTTGCGCGCGGCCTTGGTCGTGATCTTGTTGGCCTCGGTGAGTGCTGCTCCCCCGACGCTCTCCACGCGGGCGTAGACGTCGTCTTGGTAGTCGGCGAACGTCTCGTAGGGGAAGATCGGCAACGGACCACGGTCGGCGATGAAGTCACGAACGAGTTCGCGCTGCAGGTTGATGGCTTCGCGAATCCAAAGCTTCGAGGCTTCGAGGCCCGCGGCCAAGACGTCTTCACTCACCTTGGGCGCTCCGTCGAGGTACTTCTCGAACGAACCTTCGGTGCCACCGGCCTCGACCATCATGATCGCGACGTCGGTGTCGACCGAGTCACTGAGGGCTCGTCCCGCTACGACGAGTTCGAACGTGGCGGCGTCACCCTCGGCGTAGGTGGGGTGCGGAACCCACTCGCCGTCGACGGTATAGGCCATACGAACGGCACCGATGGGGCCGTCGAAGGGAAGGCCCGAGATCATGATCGCGGCCGAAGCGGCGTTGATGGCCAGGATGTCGTGCGGATTCTCTTGGTCGGCGCTGAAGATCGTGCCGACGACTTGGACCTCATTGCGGAAACCCTTCGGGAACGAAGGACGTAACGGACGGTCGATCAAACGACAGATGAGGATCGCCTGGTCGGAGAGCTTGCCCTCGCGGCGAAAGAACGCCCCGGGGATCTTTCCGGCGGCGTAGGCGCGCTCTTCAATGTCGATGGTGAGAGGGAAAAAGTCCATTCCCTCTCGTGCGGTCTTCGCGGCGGTGACCGTCGCGAGCAGCATGGTGTCACCGAGGCGCGCGAGAACGGCGCCGTTGGCAAGTTGGGCGAGGTGACCGGCTTCAAAACTCATCGTTTTGTCGGTACCCGTGATTGGACTGCTTACGCGAATTGCGTCAGTCATGGATTGGCTCCTTGTGTAGCAACACTCCGCCCGAATCCCAGTGAGCAACCTTCGCCCGGGGGCGACTGTCCTCCACTGGCCTTCGAGGCCTCGGATATGTTGAACACGTCGACGGCGTCGACGTGGTTGTTTCGGCTAGCGACGAATGCCGAGACGACCAATCAACGCGCGGTAGCGCTCTACGTTGCCTTTTTGCACGTAGTCCAGCAGACGACGTCGTTGACCAATGAGCTTCATGAGTCCACGGCGGGTGTGATGATCACCCTTGTGAACCTTGAGGTGCTCCGTGAGATGCGAGATTCGGGCTGTCAAGAGCGCCACTTGGACTTCCGGTGAACCGGTGTCCGAGACGTGCGCCTGAAAGTCCTTAATAATCTCCTGCTTCTCAGTCATAA
>Ga0182024_10021294_pt1 | contig 11775 bp, 9 predicted proteins | sample P32metaG_FD_120480 | JGI IMG/M metagenome (GOLD analysis project Ga0182024, IMG submission 120480) | Permafrost microbial communities from Stordalen Mire, Sweden - P3-2 metaG (Illumina Assembly) | ecosystem: Environmental > Terrestrial > Soil > Wetlands > Permafrost | place: Sweden: Stordalen... | reverse complement strand
GCGCAGCCAGCGCCTCCAGCGTATCCAGCCCCCGGATCAATTGCCCCAGCGTAATCTTCACCCCAAATCGCCGCCCCAGCGCCAGCGCCACCTGCGAGAGAAACAGCGAGTCAAACCCCAGCTCCAGCAGGCTCGTCGATGCCGGCACCTCCGCCAGGTCCAGCCCCGAGAGCTCGCTCAATTGCCCCCGCAGCACCCCCAGCATCCCGCTCTCACCCTCCACCGCCGCCACTTCCGCCACCACCGCATCCGCCGCGCTCTTCACGAATACCGCCTCCGCCCGCGCCACCTCCCCCGCCCCCTCCCACGGCGCCTCCCCATCCGTAGCCGCCGTCGTCAGCGGCGTCGGCACACCCGCCGGCAGATCCGCGAAATATCGCTGCCGCTCAAACGGATACCCCGGCAGCCCCGCCACCCGCCGCCGCGCAGCCCCTCCATGCACCGCCTTCCAATCCAGCGGCACCCCCCGCAGCCACAGCCGCGCCGTCGCATCCGCCACCGTTCGCGCCTCCTCCTCGCTCTCCGCGATCGTGTGCGCGATCTCGTGCCGCCCACTCTTCGTCCGGCATTGGTATGCAAGCTGGCTCAGCGTCCGTCCCGTCCCCGCCTCCAGCAACACCCCCTCCTGCACCGCGCACAGCCGCTCCAGCGCATCCGCGAATCGCACCGTGACCCGCAGGTGCGCTGCCCAGTAATGCGCGTCCATCGCCTCCGCCGCCGTCAGCCAGTCCCCCGTCACGCTCGATAAAATCGGCAGCCCCGGCCCCCGCATCTCCACCCCCCGCACCGCCTTCTCCAGCACCTCCACCACAGGGTCCATCATTGCGGAGTGGAACGCATGCGACGTCGCCAGCCTCCGCGCCGCCACCTTCCCCGCCGCCAGCTTCGGCTCCAGCGCATCCATCGCATCGTATGGCCCCGAGATCACACACAGCGACGGCCCGTTCACCGCCGCGATCTCCAGCCGCGCATCCCCCGCGATAGTTTCCCGCGCATCCCCCTCGCTCAGCCGCGCCGCCAGCATCGCCCCGCCCGGCAGCTCCTGCACCAGCCGCGCCCGCGTCGCCACCAGCCGCGCCGCATCCGCCAGCGCAAACACCCCCGCCAGCGCCGCCGCCGCCCATTCCCCGATGCTGTGCCCCGCCAGCGCCGCCGGCCGGATCCCTTTCGCCAGCCACATCCGCCCCAGCGCATAATCCACCGCAAAAATTGCCGGCTGCGTATACCGCGTCTGCGTCAGCCGCGCCGCCGCATCCGCCCCATGCGAGAAAATAATCTCCCGCAAATCGCACCCCATCTCCCCTCGCAAAATCTCCGCGCACTCATCCAGCGCCTCCCGGAACGCCGGCTCACTCCCGTACAGCCCCGCCCCCATCCCCGCATACTGCGACCCTTGTCCCGGGAAGAGCAGCGCCACCGCCGTATCCAGCCGCTCCTCATGCCGCACCAGCTTCCCCTGCGTCCGCAACACCCCAATCGCCTCCGCCCGGTCCTTCGCCACCACCGCCCGCCGGTGCGCGAACACCTGCCTCCCCGTCTGCAGCGTCCACGCGATATCCCCCAGCCCGCCCTCCGTCTCCCTCTCCAAATAATCCGCCAGGTCCAGCGCCCGCCGCTCCAGCGCCCCCGCCGTCTTAGCCGAGAGCACCAGCACCGTCGCCTCCCCATCTTCCGCCGATGCCCGCGCCACCCCCGGCGCCTCCTCCAGCACCACATGCGCATTCGTCCCCCCCACTCCAAACGAGCTCACCCCCGCCCGTCGCGGCGTCTCCCCTCGCTTCCACTCCCGCAGCTCCGTATTGATGAAAAACGGGCTCTTCTCGATCTCCAGCGCCGGATTGATCTCCTCGCAATGGATGCTCGGCGGGATCTCCTCATGCCGCAGCGCCAGCGCCGTCTTGATCAGGCTCGTAATCCCCGATGCCGCATCGCAATGCCCGATATTCCCCTTCAGCGATCCCAGCGCGCAATACTGTCGCGCATCCGTCGCCGCCCGAAACACCTGCGACAGCCCCGCGATCTCAATCGGGTCCCCCAGCAGCGTCGCCGTCCCGTGCGCCTCGATGTAAGAGATCGTCTCCGGCCCCACCCCCGCGATCGCCTGCGCCAGCGCGATCACCTCCGATTGCCCATCCACGCTTGGCGCCGCGAACGACACTTTCTGCACCCCGTCGTTATTCGTCGCCTGCCCCTTGATCACCGCGTAAATCGAATCCCCGTCCGCCAGCGCATCCCCCAGCCGCTTCAGCACCACCACCCCCGCCCCGCTCGAGAACACCGTCCCGCTCGCCCGCGCGTCGAATGGCCTGCAATACCCATCCGCCGAGGTCATCCCCCCCTCCTGGTAAAAATACCCACGCTCCTGCGGGAACGTCAGCGACACCCCTCCCGCCAGCGCGATATCGCACCCATGCGCCAGCAGCGTCTGGCACCCCACGCACACCGTCACCAGCGATGATGAGCACGCCGTCTGGATATTCAGCGCCGGCCCACGCAGGTTCAGCTTGTAAGCCAGCCGCGTCGTCAGGAAATCCTTCTCGTTCGCGATCACCGCATTCACGGTCCCCACCGCCTCCATCAAGTCCCGCCGCTCCCGCACAAAATACGGGTAATAGGTATTATTGCTCATCCCCGCGAACACCCCGATCAGCCCCGCGTACCGCGACGCGTCGCACCCCGCATCCTCCAGCGCCTCCCACGCCACTTCCAAAAACACCCGGTGCTGCGGATCCATCACCTCCGCCTCCTTCGGCCCGATCCCGAAAAACCCCCGGTCAAACCACTCCGGCCTCTCCACCACCCCCCGCGCCCCCACATACCCCGGCAGCCCCCTCAACGCCCCCGCGTCATACCCCGCTCCCGCCAGCTCCTCATCCGTCAGCCGCGTGATCGAATCCCTCCCCGCCACCAGATTCCGCCAGAACTCCTCCGCATTGCGCGCCCCCGGGAATCGCCCCGCAAGCCCGATGATCGCCACCGCTCCCGCGGCATTATGGTAGTCGGTACTGCTGATACCCCGATTCTACAGTGATTATCGTGCCAAAAGAACGGTTTTTCGCACACCTCACCTCTCCCAAATTCCGCCGCGATTCCACCTTAGGCAAAAGGGCGCCTGAGCCCCCAGCCCCCCCAGCCCCCCGCGTTCCCCTCCTCCCCCTTTGCGCCCTTGCGCCTTTGCGTGAGGTCTCTTCCTGCGGCCCTGCTTAAGAGCACCCTCTCAGCAAAAAGATAATCAGCAGCACCGGAAACGGCACCCCCAGCAGCCAAAACAACAGGTATCCGCCGCCGCTGCCCGCCTCCGACTTGGTATACTTGGGAGCTTTCATATCAGATCACCCCCAGCACCATCAGAATCAGCAGGATAACCAGTATCGTACCCAGCCCACCGGTCGGGTAATAACCCCATCCCGCGCTATAAGGCCACGCCGGCAGCGACCCCACCAGCATCAGGATGACAAGGATAAGTAAGATTAAGCGTAACATCAATTGCCGTTTCGGAACCCCGCCGCAAATTGGATGTAACCCCGTCCCCCTTTGCGCCTTAGCCCCTTCGCCTCAGCCATCCCGCCCTTACCCCTTCTGCCCACCCCGCGGCGTGATATTCGACATCCCGATAAACGTCGCCCCCTCCTCCATGATTAGCCGCGACGTATTCAAGTCCCCGTTCAGCCGCGCCGATGCCCGCAGGTGGCACCGCTGAGACACCGTCGCATTCCCCTTCACCGTCCCCGAGATCGTCACCTCATCCGCCGTGATGTTCCCCTCCACCGTCGCATGCTCCCCCAGGTTCAGCACGCTCCCGCTCAGGTGCCCCCCCTTTATCGTCCCGTCAAAGCTCAGCTCCCCCTTGAACGTCAGCGACCCTGTGATCTCCACGTCCTGCGCAAGGATGCTCTTCGTCAATTGCCTCCCAGTGCCGGGTGCGGACGGCGCGGACGGTGCGGTGGGAGTGCTCGGTGCGCCGGGTACGGTGGGTACGGGTGATAGTGGTTTTGTATCCATTCTGATTTTTTTTAAAGTTCGGTCGGCTAGCATGGATGCATTCCCGCCCCGCGGCAACAATCTCAATCCGAATTTCTCATTTCGAACGGAGCGAAGCGACATACCCCACCCCCATTCATCCTTCAACAAACTGGCCAATTTCGAATTTCCCCCTATCCATTATAGCTGCTCGATCACCCGCCCCATGCCCTCCGCACGCATCCTCCTCGTCGATGATCACGATATCGCCCGCCAGGGCGTCGCCGCCCTCATCTCCTCCCAGCCAGGCTGGGTCGTCTGCGGCGAGGCCCGCACCGGCCGCGAAGCCCTCGCCATGGCCGCCAGCCTCCGCCCCGATGTCATCGTCATGGACATGCTCATGCCCGATCTCAACGGCCTCGATGCCGCACGCCAGATCCGCAAGCTCGACCCCTCCGCCATGATCCTCGTCCTCAGCGGCCATGAGGAGAGCGAGCTCATCCAGCCCGCCTTCGATGCCGGCATCCGCGCCTACATCGTCAAGACCCAGGCCCGCGATCACCTCATCCCCGCCATCACCGCCCTCCTCTCCGGCATCCCGTACCTCACCCCCCGTGTCTCCCAGGTCCTCTTCCGCCAGCCCGCCCCTCCCGCCGTCCCGGAGGGCGTCCGCGTCGAGAACACCCTCACCCCGCGCGAGCGCGAGATCATCCAGCTCCTCGCCGAGGGCCGCAGCAACAAAGAGGCCGCCTCCACCCTCAATATCAGCACCAAGACCGTCGAGACCCACCGCGCCTCCATCCTCCGCAAGCTCGCCCTCGATAGCCTCAGCGACCTCGTCCTCTACGCCATCCGCCACAAGATAATAGAGCCCTGACTCTCACTCCCACTGCCCGCCTCTCCCCTGTAGCTTTTTGTTCGTTTGGAACGGTCTTGTGGCGTTTTTTTTCGATTTTCAACCCCCCTCCCGCCCTCCCGCTTCCACCCTCCTCCCTAAATTTACGCCCCTTCCCCTGACCCATTTCCCCTCGTAACCGTTCAATATTACTTCGATTTAATGCAGTTTTTGAATTTCGGGCTTGGAATCATGGCAAGCAAACTGCTAAAGGCGGCGCGTGCCAAAACAAGGCGCGAAATCCCATACCTAAAACCAACCAAGGAAACATTAATGCCCAAAAAACATTATCTCACCATTGCGGCGGCGGCCATGCTCGGCCTGTCCAGCCTCTCCTCTGCCCTCGCGGGTACGGAGACTGCGGCACCCGGCAAGGAAACCAAGACGGTAACCCCGCCTTGCCCCGTCTCCTACATCACCGGCGACTTCGGCGTCACCTTTACCTCCGAGTACATCTCGCGTGGTATCGTGGAAGCCGATCAAACCAAAGGGGTCATCGGTCAGCCCTACCTCGACTTGTACATCAAGCTCTACTCCGGCGACGGCTTCATCAACAGCGTCTCCGCACAGTTGAGCTTTTGGGCCGATATCGGCTCCAATCACAGCACGGCAGCCGCTGGCTCCACCGTCCCCGATTGGTACGAATTCGATTGGGATCCCGGTATGTCCGTTGTCTTCGCGAAGAGCTTCACGCTCACCGTGCAGTACTTCGAGTTCGATAGCCCAGCTGGTACCTTCAACACCGCCCGCAGCATCAACGCCAACCTCGCCTATGACGACAGCGGCCTCCTCGGCGCGTTCGCTCTCCATCCGCACTTCACCGTGCTGTACGAGCTCGGCGCCCCTGGCTTCGCTGGCCTCGGTGGCAAGGGCTGGTACTACGAGATCGGTATCGCACCCAGCTATACCGTCCTCAAGAGCAGCCAGTATCCCATCACCTTCGCCGTGCCGTGCACGGTCGGCTTGGGTGACAACGGCGGCTTCTACGCCTTCGTCGACGGTGCCGGGAATGTTCACAACAATTCCTTCGGTTACTTCTCCGTCGGACCGTCGGTCTCCGTGCCGCTCGCGTTCATCCCCTCCGGGTTCGGTTCCTGGACGCTGACCGCCGCGTACACCTACTACTACGAGGGGACCTCCGTCCGCGCTGCTGACGCCCCCCCGCTTGGCAGCGGTGCCAACAGCCGCAACGTCTTCTCAGGCGCTATCGGCTGCACGTTCTAGTCTCTTCCGGATTCACGGTTGGTTCCTCCGGCCCTTCGCCGGAGGAACCACCGGGGTCCGCCTTCGGTTCCTCTCTCGGTTTGTTCCTGTCGTACGTCGTTTCCGCACCATTTAAGTGGTACATTTGAACTGTTCAACAAACGCATCGCCCACCTATGAATACATTCCTCAAGTCCGCTTCGGCACTCGCCCTCTCAGGCCTCGTTTGCGCCGCTCCCATCTTCTCCGCCTCCGCCTTCGCAGACGATGACACCGTCAAGGTCGGCGTCCTTCACTCCCTCAGCGGCACCATGGCCATCAGCGAGACCTCCCTCCGCGACGTCCTTCTTTTCGCCTTCGACGAGATCAACAAAAAGGGCGGCGTCCTCGGCAAGAAAATCGAGCCCGATATCGTCGACGGCGCCTCCGATTGGCCCCTCTTCGCTGAGAAAGCCAAGCAACTCCTCGAGCAGGACAAAACCGCCGTAGTCTTCGGCTGCTGGACCTCCGTCAGCCGCAAATCCGTCCTCCCCGTTTTCGAGAAGGACAACGGCCTCCTCTTCTACCCCGTCCAGTACGAGGGTGAGGAGCTCTCCAAGAACATCTTCTACACCGCCGAGGCCGTTAACCAGCAGGCCACCCCTGCCGTCGATTACCTCCTCGCCCAGGGCAAGAAAAAATTCTACCTCATCGGCACCGACTACGTCTATCCCCAGACCACCAACCTCGTCCTCCTCGAGTATCTCCAGTCCAAGGGCATCCCCCTCGATAACATCGGCGGCGGCCTCCGCAAGGATGACAGCGGCAAGGTCATCTCCGCCGGCAAGTACGTCCCCTTCGGCTACACCGACTTCCAGCAGATCGTCGCCGAGATCAAGCAGTTCACCGCCGGCGGCGATGCCTGCGTCATCAACACCATCAATGGCGACTCCAACGTCCCCTTCTTCAAGGAGATGGCCGCCTCCGGCCTCGGCGCTTCAGATTGCCCCGTAGTCTCCTTCAGCCTTGCGGAGGATGAGCTTCGCAGCCTCCCCACCAAGGACCTCGTCGGAGAGCTCGGCTGCTGGACCTACTTCATGTCCCTCAAGACCCCCGAGAACCAGAAGTTCCTCAAGAACTGGTACGCCTGGCTCGCCACCGAGAACCACGAGGGCGTCATCAAGGAGAAGCGCGTCGTCGATAGCCCCATGGTCCTCTCCTACGATGGCGTTTACCTCTGGAAGAAAGCCGTCGAGAAAGCCAAGAGCTTCGATGTCGACAAGGTCCGCGCCGTCCTCGAGCAGGGCGATATCTGCTTCGATGGCCCCGGCGGCTGGATCACCATCCAGAAGAATCACCACGCCACCAAGAACGTCTACATCGGCGAGACCAAGGCCGATGGCCAGTTCAAGATCATCAAAACCTTCTGGGGCGTCTGGGGCGAGCCCTTCCTCAAGGGCACCTTCATGAAGACCGCCGCCCAATGACAGCGGCCTCCGTATGATCCGGACCCTTCAATGAACAACAAAATCTCCTAGTTGGTTAGTTTGAAGGGGCGGAGCTTGTCTCCGCCCCTTCATTGTTTTTACGCGGCTCCGGTACGCTTGATATTACACCTCTCTTTACCCAAAAAAACACATCCAATCCATCTCCCGAGGGCCAACGGCCCGATAGAAGCCAGCCCAGGCCGAAGCGAGGCGCGAGCGCGGCCCTCGGTTCGCGCGGCGAAGTGATCAAGCCCCAGCGGGGCGCCATAATGGTACCCGGCACCAGAATTCGCAGTATGAGCACACTCCATAGTAGATCCCGCCGCCGTGCCGCGCCCGGTCCGCTCCTCGCCCTCCTCCTCGCCGCCCTCTCCCTCCTCCCCGCCTTCGCCGCGGATACCCCAGCCACCCGCCAGATCCTCGTCAAGGCCCTCCAGGCCGAGGGCGATGAGCAGATCACCCTCGTCAAGTCTCTCGCCGATTCCAATTCCGACCTCGTCCGCAAGGTCCTCGTCGCATGGCCCCGCGACGAGGTCTTCATCATCGACCCCGGCGATGGGTCCAAGATCCCCGTCATGCTCGAGGACCTCCAGGATGCCGATGGCAAGAGCAATGCCATCCGCATCGATACCGGCGGCTACCTCAAGGACGCCTCCGGCAAGCCCGAGGCCTTCTTCGCCAATGATCTCACCTCCGTCGATACCGACATGCGCCTCCGCAAGGCCATCAAGGATACCCTCGACCTCATGACCCTCAACGACCCCAATCCCGAGGCCCGCGGCTCCGCCATCATGAAACTCGGCATGAGCCAGAACCCCGCCTTCCTCGCCCTCCTCCAGGCACGCATCCCCCAGGAGACCAACACCCGCGTCCAGAAAGCCCTCAAGGAGGCCATCGACACCATCCAGCTCAAGGCTCCCAATCCCGCCACCCAGATCGCCGCCATCCAGGAGCTCGGCAACCTCGGCTCCATCGGCAGCCGCGACGTCCTCAAGTCCATCGCCGATGACAAACAATCCACCCCCGAGGAGATCAAAGCCACCCGGAAATCCCTCGCCCAGATCGATTCCTACATCTCCCGCGTCAATTTCTTCGGCACCCTCTTCCGCGGCCTCAGCCTCGGCTCCATCCTCCTCGTCGTCGCCCTCGGCCTCGCCATCACCTTCGGCCTCATGGGCGTCATCAATATGGCCCATGGCGAGCTCATCGCCGTCGGCGCCTACACCTGCTACGTCGTCGAGAACTTCTTCGGCCCCGGCCTCTGGCTCTCCCCCTTCGGCCTTCGCCTCCACATCCCCGGCATTAACGCCGGCGGCTGGTTCTACCAGACCTACTTCCTCTTCGCCATCCCCGCCGCCTTCATCATGTCCGCCCTCGTCGGCATCATTCTCGAGGTCTGCGTCATCCGCTTCCTCTACCGCCGCCCGCTCGACTCCCTCCTCGCCACCTGGGGCGTCTCCCTCATCCTCCAGCAGAGCTTCCACCTCGTCTTCGGCGCCGCCAACGTTCAGGTCAATTCTCCCGTCTGGCTCAGTGGCAATTTCACCGTCGCCGATGTCATCCTCGGCTACAATCGCCTCTTCGTCATCGCCTTCGCCGCCCTCATCGTCCTCGCCACCTGGCTCCTCCTCACCAGGACACCCCTCGGCCTCCTCATCCGCGCCGTCATGCAAAATCGCAACATGGCCGCATGCATGGGCGTCCCCACCGAGCGCGTCAATATGTTGACCTTCGCCTTCGGCAGCGGCCTCGCGGGCCTCGCAGGCGCATTCCTCTCCCAGATCGGCAACGTCGGCCCCAGCCTCGGCCAGACCTACATCGTCGATTGCTTCATGACGGTCGTCGTCGGCGGCGTCGGCAATCTCTTCGGCACCGTCTATTCCGCCCTCGGCATCGGCGCCATCGATGAGACCCTCCAGCAGCTCTTCGGCTCCCCCGTCGTTGGCAAGATCACCATCCTCGTCCTCATCATCCTTTTCCTCCAGTGGCGTCCCTCCGGCCTCTTCGCCACCAAAGGCCGCGGCCTCGAGAGCTAAGCTATGTACAAGACATTTTCCAAACGCGAGCTCCTCGCGGCATTCCTCCTTGGCCTGCTCGCCATCGTGGTGGTCCCCTCTCTCAATGCCTATACCCCCGAGGCCAGCTTCTTCCACATCTCGGATTTCGCCATCAATCTATGGGGCAAGTACCTCTGCTACGCCGTCCTCGCCATCACCGTCGATCTCCTTTGGGGCTACACAGGCCTCCTCAGCCTCGGCCAGTCCCTCTACTTCTCCCTCGGTGGATACATGATGGGCATGTACCTCATGCGCATGATCGGCAGCCTCGGCCAGTATCACATGCCCATCCCCGATTTCCTCGTCTTCCTCGGCTGGACCAGCCTCCCCGCCTTCTGGAAGCCCTTCAACAGCTTCCCCTTCGCGCTCATGATGGTCATCCTCCTCCCCGGCGCTCTCGCATTCGTCTTCGGCTTCCTCGCCTTCCGTTCCCGCATCCGCGGCGTCTACTTCTCCATCCTCACACAGGCCCTTACCTACGCCGCCTGGCTCCTCTTCTTCCGCAATAACATCCTCATGGGCGGCAATAACGGCTTCACCGACTTCAAGTTCATGCTCGGCCATGACCTCCGCACCGGCCCCACCCAGCGCGGCCTCTACACCGCCAGCGCCATCTTCCTCCTCCTCGTCTACCTCGGCTGCAAATGGCTCACCGGCACCAAGCTCGGCAAGGTCCAGCGCGCCATCCGCGATAGCGAGAACCGCGTCCTCTTCTCCGGCTATGCCGCCGCCAACTACAAGCTCTTCATCTTCGTCCTCGCCTCGGTCATCGCAGGCCTCGCCGGTGCCCTTTACGTCCCCCAGGTCGGCATCATCAATCCCGGCCAGATGGCCACCGGCAAATCCCTCGAGGCCATCGTCTGGGTCGCTGTCGGTGGGCGCGGCACCCTCGTCGGCCCCATCATCGGCGCCATCTTCGTCAATGCACTCGAGAGCTGGGCCACCCGCGCCTACCCCGATTACTGGCCCATCATGCTCGGCGGCATGTTGCTCCTCGTCGTCCTCTTCCTGCCCCGCGGCCTCGTCGGTCTCGCCGAGCACGCCCTCGCCCTCTTCAAGCGCGCCCGCAGAGGCCCCGCCGCCCCCGGCGAGGTCGCCTCCGACACCTCCCCCGCCGTCAACCACGCCCCCGCCAAATGAGCCCCCGCAAGGAATTCATCCTCGCCGCCGAGGACGTCTGCAAAACCTTCGACGGCTTCAAAGCCATCTCCAATCTCAACTTCTACATGGACGAGGGCGAACTCCGCACCGTCATCGGCCCCAATGGCGCCGGCAAAACCACCTTCCTCGACCTCATCACCGGCCGCACCAAGCCCGATACCGGCTCCATCCTCTTCGGCGCCCCCGGCGTCGATCTCATCCGCAAGAGCGAGTACGAAATCTACCGCCTCGGCATCGGCCGCAAATTCCAGACCCCCACCGTTTACACAGATCACACCGTCTTCGAGAATCTCCTCCTCTCCCTCGAGGGCAGCCGCGGCGTCTTCAACGCCCTCTCCTCCCGCGTCACCCCCGCCCAGCGCGACCGCATCCACGAGATCCTCAAGACCATCGGCCTCTCCGCCCGCGTCGGCGCCAAGGCCGGCTCCCTCGCCCATGGCCAGAAGCAATGGCTCGAGATCGGCATGCTCCTCGCACAGAACGCACGCCTCCTCCTCGTCGATGAGCCCGCCGCAGGCATGACCGACGAGGAAACCGTCAAGACCGGCGAGCTCCTCCTCAGCCTCGCAGGCAGGCACAGCATCATCGTCATCGAGCACGACATGGTCTTCGTCCGCCAGATCGCCACCAGGGTCACCGTCCTCCACCAGGGCACCATCCTCTGCGAGGGCACCGTCGACGAAGTCCAAGGCAACGAGCGCGTCATCGAGGTCTACCTCGGCCGCAAAGCCAAACACTGATGAAATTTTGAAATCGTTCGCCATGAACAACCCGCGGCGAAATTTCGCCGCGCCGATTTAAAAACCAATCTGTGAAAATCTGCGTAAATCTGTGGTTAAAAAATAGAACCTTCCGATTGGTCTAACCCTTCGATTCCAACGTGCTAACCATCTCAAACCTCGACGTCGCCATCAGCGGTTCCCGCATCCTGCGCAACCTCTCCCTCCAGGTCCCGCCAAACAAACTCGTCTGCCTCATGGGCCGCAACGGCGTCGGCAAATCCACCACCCTCAAGACCATCGTCGGCCTCCTC
>Ga0182024_10021293_pt1 | contig 11775 bp, 7 predicted proteins | sample P32metaG_FD_120480 | JGI IMG/M metagenome (GOLD analysis project Ga0182024, IMG submission 120480) | Permafrost microbial communities from Stordalen Mire, Sweden - P3-2 metaG (Illumina Assembly) | ecosystem: Environmental > Terrestrial > Soil > Wetlands > Permafrost | place: Sweden: Stordalen... | reverse complement strand
TTAAGGATAATCCCGAAGTGCGTGCCCACCTCGACCACACGCTGCAAGCCACCAGGCGTGCGACCTCCCTTGTGCGGCAAATCCTCACGTTCAGCCGGCAGCTGCCGCAGGAACGCAAAATCATTCAACTTTCGCCCATTGTTTCCGAGTGTTGCAGCCTCCTGCGCGCCAGCATCCCTTCGACCATTGAGATTGATACGTCGTTCGCGGCTGATGCGCCAACCGTCCTTGCGGACCCGAGTCAGATCCACCAGGTCATAATGAACCTTGGGACCAATGCTTGGCATGCGATGAAGGACCGCACCGGACGGCTGCAGCTGAAATTGGAGAAATTTGTGGTGGATGAGGCGTTTGCCGCCCAATCGGGGCTCCGGATCGGCGTCTATGCACGAGTGTCGGTCGGTGATACGGGGTGCGGCATGGATCAGGCCACGTTGCAAAGAATTTTCGAACCGTTTTTCACTACAAAGCCATTAGGAGAGGGCACCGGACTCGGCCTTTCCGTCGTGCACGGTATCATGCAAAGCCACGACGGCAAGGTCACGGTCTATAGCCATCCCGGCGAAGGAACCGTTTTTCATCTTTATTTTCCCGCGCATGGCGGTGAAGCGATGCCGATTGAGGTCAACGACGCGCTGTTGCCACGCGGCCATGGCGAGCGGATCCTTTTTGTCGATGATGAAGAGCCGCTCGCCATACTGGGACAGAAAGCCTTGGCTGTGCTCGGATATGAGGTGGAGGCCGTCACACAGCCCAGGCTTGCGCTTGATGCCGTGCGTGCGGATCCGCAGCGCTTTTCACTCGTACTATCGGATCAGTTCATGCCTGGAATGACCGGCATTGATCTCGCGGAGCAGCTTCGGCAAATCCATCCCGAATTGCCAATCATACTCATGAGCGGCCACGCTGCGTCATTGACGTCTGAACGACTCAGAACGATCGGCGTTCGTCAGCTCCTGTTGAAGCCGATTACCATCCACTCTCTCGGAATCGCAGTTCACACAGCCCTTTCCGCCAAACCACCTCCGTAATTTACGGTTATAGTCGGGCAGCGGCAGTTCCGGCTCAGGGAGCGATGGCGGGCACCGGACGATGCGGCCCGTGGCCCGGCCAATACGCCAGATTCCCCGTCAGCACGTAAACCGTCATCGCCAAAAGAATGAAAAAAGCGGCCACCCAAAAAAACGGGCTGTGATGCATCCGTTTACGGTAAGGGCGGTGTTCCGGATGCGGTCCGCCGTGTTGTTGGAACTGAGGATCATTCATGCTGCGGCGCCGGGTAACACCCCATAGGCCAATGATCGCATTCGGGGCCATACTCAAGCACGCAGAAACCGAGAGCAGCCGGCTTTCGCGGCTAATGCGGAAAGGACCTTATGCTTGGAAATACCAAAAAGCTCAAAGGCGACAAACTCGCCGCCTTGCCAACCCTCAACCATTCCCTGGACAAAAATCCCCTCAATAAGGGCGTCTTGACTGAAAACTTCGCCGGAATCGGCCCGGTGACCCCCGCGATGGTCCATGCGCGCGCAAAAGAACTGGCCCTGATTGCGGGCCGACCCGCCGAGCAGGTCTCGCGTCTTGATCGCGAACAGGCGAAGCGGGAACTGACGGGAGAGTCGGACATCGATCCGCAGGCGGCGATGCTGGAATCAATCCCGGAGAGCATGCGCTGGGATCCCGTGCCCGGTTCGGCCGGTCACCAGAAGGCGGAGTCGCCCAGCGAAGACGAAGACGAAGAGGGCCGGAGCGAAAGCGAGCAGCTCGCCGAAGAGGGCGTCGGGGAGGCCGAGCACGATCAAATGCTCCAAGCCGCCCGGGCTGCCGAGAAAAATGCCCGGCGCGAATCGTAAAGTTTTCTGGTAGCACCAGGAAATCGCCAAGAGTAGCTCCGATGCGGGCGCAAAGCCAAAGGGACAATTAAAAAAACCGGCTAGGCACCAGCCGTTGCCGAAATCATAGGCGGCATGAAGACCCTTCTCGCTCTGGGCTATCTCGCGACCTGGACGGCCATTCCGCATCTTTTGCTTCTAAAGAAGCGGCCCGCCGCGACGCTCGCGTGGCTCTGGGCCATCATCTTCATTCCGTTTCTCGGCACGCTGATCTATTGCCTCTTCGGCACGGACCGGCTCAAACGCCGGCGGCTCAAGCACCGGACGCCATTTTCTGCTTGGCCGTCGCAGCAGCGCATTCCGGCCAGCGCCACGGACGAAGCGACTGCGGCTTCGATTCAGAACCTGCCGGGCCGCGAACGCCAGTTCCTGCAACTGCTCTCGCGAATAAACCAGCTTCCCGTCAGCTCCGCCGAGACGCTGCGCATCCTGCGCAACGCGACGGAATTCTACCCGGCGCTCGAGCAACGGATCCAGCAAGCGAAACATAATATTAATCTCGAATTCTATCTCTGGCGCGACGATGAAACGGGCCGGAGATTTGTGCACTTGCTGACCGAAGCCGCGCGGCGCGGCGTGACGGTGCGCCTGCTCCTCGATGGCGTCGGGTCGTTCGGTTTGAGCCGGAAGAAGCTTGGAGACTTCCGAGCCGCCGGCGGCAAGTTCGCGTGGTTTCAAAGCCTCGACCCAAAGCGAGGCCGCTTCGTGCTCAATCTGCGCAATCATCGCAAGCTTCAGATCATCGACGGCGCCGTTGCTTTTGTCGGCGGCATGAACATCGGACGGGAACACGAGGGGCTCGATCCCAAGATCGGTCACTGGCGCGATGTGCAGGTGGAGGCCATCGGTTCGGTGGTCCATGTATTGCAGGAAGTGTTCGCCGACGACTGGTTTTTCGCCACCGGCGAGAAGATCCCCGAGCAACCCGCCCCCGCTTGTCGCGCCAAGTATCCGACGCACGTGATAATCGGCGGGGCGGATCGCGCGAACGAACCCATGAGCAAATCGATAGCCAGCCTCCTCCATGAGGCCACCAAGCGGGTTTGGATCGCCACCGGCTATTTCGTGCCGGACGACGTGCTGCTCTCGGCGTTGGAACTTGCCGCCAACCGCGGCGTCGATGTGCGACTGCTCGTGGCGAAGAAGAACAACCGGCCCTGGCTGGTGACCGCTGGCCGCTCCTACTACGATGAATTGCTGGCGGCCGGCGTGCGCATTTTCGAGTATTCGGCGGGAACCAACCACGCTAAAATCGCGGTGGCGGACGAACACTGGGCGATGGTGGGTTCGGCCAACCTCGACTACCGGTCCATGCGTCTGAATTTCGAGCTCAACCTGCTCTTCCGGTCGCCCGAGCACAACGCCGCGCTGGCGAATATCCTCGAACGCGATTTTGAGCTCAGCCAGCAAATTGATCCGGCGGTGTTCGCGCGCCGCCTCTTCCGCCGAAAATTGGCTGAAGCCGGCCTCCGGCCGCTCTCACCGATGCTCTGATGCGGTCACACCTTGCCCAGATCGAAGTGGCTGGCTTCAGCGTGGCCGTTTATTCGAGGCAAGCCCACTCCATCAATTAAACTCTCCGTCGGGCCATGGTGCGGTCTTTGCCTTGGTCCAGTGTGCGCTAACCTTCCAGGACCCATCCGGCTGCTTCTCGACGTAGACGCCTTCACTCATCAAGCCCCTATGCGCGTAGATTGAGTCGAACACGGCCCTCACAACCTCACCCCGGAGAACTGTTTTCTCAACCCCGATGAATTTTCGGGATTGGAGTTTTCCGAGAATCTCCTGGGAAGAGCGGGCATGACTGCTCCATTTATCCAGTCTCATATTGGCTTGTCCTGCCGGGCTAAAGCCATTCCAACACGCCGTCCAATCGCCGGCATCCCATGCTGCGAGCCAAACCGAAACGGTCGTCGCGATCGCCGCTGGAACTGGTTTCGAATCCGAATTCGCGGCGCGGACGGGACAAACAGCGATTGTCGCGACCAGGATTAAGGCCACAGCTGAGGCCGATGAAAGTAGCTTTGGGTGATTGACGGATTTCGGATGCATATGGGCGAATTCATTCGCTCGAACCATGCCAGGAGAATTCGAATGAACATAAGTAGCTACTGGATAATATTATACAATTACGCAAGCGGATGTTCATGCTGCAGCATATGCTTCGATCTGGGTACAGAGACCCAGACGGCACGCGCCGGGGTCGGTAACTTCGGGTTAAATGACCCAGCTTAATCTACGCGGTAGTTTAATGCGGTTCATCCATTTAGCGAAGGTAAGGGACCGTGCGATTTCGTCGACGAGCCAGTTCGCTTGCGTATTGGCGGCCCAGATTTCCGGCGTTGTCCGCCATCCACTTCGTGAGAGCAGTTGGGCCCGTCGGTGGGGTATCCACGCACAGATATCCGCCCATCAGCCCTTTGACTTCATCCCAAGTGATGAATCGATCTCCCATGCACCAGCCGATGAGCTTTCCAACCATAAAAACAACCGACGGCGGCATGGACACGATGCGGGACCTTACGCCGATGGCCGCCCCAATGCTTTTCACCAACTCCCGGTAAGTAAATGTTTCGGGACCGATCGCGTTGATAATGCGGCTCCCCTCTTGACGCCCCTCCGTTACGGCAAGAGCAGCCAAATCCTCAACGTAGACGGGCTGCAGTCGATACGAGCCGTCCCCGAAAACGGCGATTAAGGGAAACCGGCGCAGCGTCCACGCGATATTATTGATGAGGATGTCCTCCCTCCCAAAGAGAACGGTCGGCCTTAAGATTGTATGCGCAATTCCGCTCTCCTGCAGCGCCTTTTCCAATTGCGCCTTCCCCTCAAAATACTCGAGCCCGCAATGCTCCTTCGGATTCGTGATGCTGACGTGCACGATCCGCCTCACCCGTGCCCTTTTGGCCGCCTCGAATAGGCGCCGAGTGTTTTCAATAGCCTCGGCATGTGTAAAACGACGGCTGTTGAATCTCACCCAGTAGGTGTTGTAGAGGACGCCAACTCCCTCCAAGGATTCGGCCAGTCGCGCGGGATCATCAAAGCACAGCGGGAATGCCTGTATCTTATCCTTGAGCACACTCTCCCGGTCCATCGAGTTCGTCAGCGTGATGACTTTTTCTCCTTCGGCCAGGAGCCGGGTGGCAATGTGCCTTCCCGAGTATCCAAAGGCACCGGTCACCGCGTGGATGTTCATAAGTCAAATATCTCTGTATTCTGTGAACGATTACCCTGAACCGATCGCCTGCTTGATTCTCCGGAGGATCCGCAAAAAGGCAAAGGCTGAAAATTTTTCGCCGCTGCGGTAATCAAAGTGATCGACGGCCTTCACGAGCTCTATGTTGCCCTCCACGATGAACTCGAGGAAGGATAGGCCCCGATTCGTGTACCGTTTGGGGCGATGTCCCGAGCGAAGCGAGCCAATCCCTCCCTCTCCGCCATTATCGAACTGTCCCACGACGGTACAGCTTTGCCCAATGCGTTCTCTTTCACCGTGAAAAAAACGACCTCGGCGAGCTTGACTCTGGAGAGAGTTGTGCAAGAGCTTGGCCCGTCTTATGGAGTGCTTATGCTAGGCTTCAGAAAATTTATTTTTGTCGCCAGTTTCATCCTCGCTGCGGTGACTGCGGTCAGAGCTGCCGATCCAACTGGCGTCTCCAAGCAGGAGATTTACATCCAAACGAGCACGGGCGCGCCGGCGGTTCCCGCTTTGCAGTATCCTTTCGAATTCACCGCCACATCGGCTTCTTCGGCCGCGACGGTCACGCCGCCCGGAATGTCGGCGATCACGCTCCCGTCCAACGGTAGCGGCGGGTACGAACTGGACTCGTTTTTTACGACCCAGGCCTCGTTGGATGCGTCCTTTCCCAATGGCAGCTACACGTTGACCACCCTTTCAAACGGAACCTTCAACTTCAGTCTGACGGGCAATCTTTACCCGGGCGTGCCGCAGGTGGTTGGCGGCACCTGGCAAAACAACGTCCTTGTTGTCGATCCGACGCAGAACGTGACTCTCAACTTAAATAGCTTCCCAACCTATGCCACGGCAGGGATAGCGGGTGTCGAGAGCTTCAATCTGAGCAGCCAGACCAGTTCCGACAACGTCAATTTGAAACAGACCTATAGCAACGCGGCGCTCTCGGGCGGGAATTCGACCCAGTCCTCGACCCCATTCGCTTCCTATGTAATTCCGGCCGGAACGCTGACGGCCGGCTTATTTTACCAGGCCGAGCTGAATTACATTACGGCGACCGCTTTGAACACCTCCAACGGCCTGACAGTGAGCTACTATTCGACCGACGACTATTTTTATATCGTAGCCAAATCCTCGACATCAACTCCGGCGCCCACGATCACCTCCCAGCCATCCAACCAAACGGCCGTCGCCGGAGGAAGCGCCACCTTCTCGGTCGGCACCAATGCCGCCGCGATGCTAAATGTGAATTACAATTGGTACCTCAACGGCAATTCAAATCCCTTCAGTGGTAACAACGGCAAATACTTCTTCGGCGGCAGCCCCAACTCCACCACCTTGACGATCAACAATGTGACTGCCGCCGACGCCGGCTCCTATGGGCTTGAGATCGTAGATGCGGGGGGTGAGGTTCAAAGCCAGTACGCCACTCTGAGCCTCGTAACCGGCAAGCCGGCCATCACGATCCAGCCCGCCGCTTCCCAATCGGTCAATGCCGGAGCCAACGTGACCTTGAGCGTCGCCGCCACGAGCGCCGGAAGCTACCAGTGGCAGCTAAACGGATCGTCCATCGCCGGTGCGACCAACGCGACGCTTACCCTTTCAAATATTGGCACTACCCAGAGGGGCACCTACACTGCCGTCGTTTCCAATGTCTTGGGTTCGGTGACCTCCAGCCCGGCTTCGGTGGCGGTCAGCGTAGGCTCAAGCCTTTACAACATTTCATCGCGGGCGTACCTGGGCTCCGGCACCGACCAGAATATCGTGGCCGGATTTTATACGAACGGTTCTGGCTCGAAGAACGTGGTGCTTGGCGGCATCGGTCCGGATTTGGCAGTGATTCAGCCATCACTGAGCGGCCTGATCCTGACCAACCCTAAACTGACTCTATTCAATGGGAGCGCCACCGTGCTGGCCACCAATACGGCCTGGGGCGGCAGCCAGACTTTGATCAACGCCTTGGCAAGCGTTTACGCCCCTCCGTTGCCGACCAATTCCAACGATACGTTGATCTTCACGAACGCTCCAGCCGGTCCCGGAATCGGGTACACGGCGGAAGTGGACGGCCTGAACAACACAACCGGGATCGCGCTTGTCGAGGCCTACGACTACGACGCCTATACCGGAACGCCTGCATCGAACCTGATCAACATTTCGACGCGCGCATTTGTCGGAACGGGCAACGATGTGCTGGTGGCCGGATTTTGGACGATAGGCAGCACCTCCCAAACCGTGCTCATCCGGGCGGTCGGTCCAGGGCTGGCGGCAAGCAATTCGGCGCTGAATGGCCTGACCCTGGCTACGCCCACGCTGACCCTGTATGATTCAACGGGAGCCACTATCGCGACCAATACCGGTTGGGGCAACGCCCCGGTCCGCGGCAATTCGACCGTCGCCGCGGGGATCCAGCAGGCGACCACCGCGATCATGAACGGAGTCTTCGCGTCACCCATTGCCGTCGGCTCCGCGGATTGCGCAATGGTCGTCACCCTTCCCGCCAACGCCGGCTACACCGCCCAGGTGAACGGCGTCGGATCGACCACCGGCATCGCGCTAGTCGAGGCCTACAACGTGCCGTGAAGCGCCGCGTCTGATTTTTTCCCAACCAGCCCCATCCGCAGTCTAGAGCGTCCGGTCCAGGTTATGCGGACGCCGAAGTAAGGGCGGCGACTTCGTAATCCGGGATGCTGGGAATCGTGAACTCAACGGTGCCGCCGCTTTGGGTGAACGGAATATCGGTTTCCGCCCGCAAAAGTTCCACTCGAGTCACGCTCCGGCCTGGCGGAAGCGACATCTTCACCCGTTGGGCCCCAATAGGAGTGAAATCCCGGATCCATCCGCGGTGCATGGCGGGGTTCGTGTAATTGAGGACGTGCACGGCGAAGCCGGCTTGAGTTTCCCATCCAAACGACTCGATTACGCCACCGCCTACGATTTCAACCGGCTGATCTGGGCCCGCGACCCAGCGAATCGCGTTCTGCAGCAACCGCGCCAGATCGGTATGGCCGGTCCGCCACATTGTGCGCTCGACGTCGCCCGGGAAATACACCCTGCGACTCCGGCCATTCTGCCGCACCACGATCGCCGGTTCGTTCGTTCGCGTCTGGACGGGATACGACAGCTCCGGAGGATAGGCTGTGAAGCAAGGAACCACCGTCAAAATCGGGTCATCCACCGGAGCGACCGGGATTCGAAACTCCGCCCCGGGAATCCAGTTGGTTCCCGAAAAACCCTGGAGGATCTCATGGGGCTTTTCGATTCGAGCCAGGTACCCATTATCACCCGCGGGCGTGCCAATGACGCCGCCGGTCATCCGGATTCCGAAGACGTCCGCCAGGCCGAAACCGGACCGCTTCTCGTTGCGTTCGGTGTACATGCTGCTTTCGAATGTTGCCAGCAACGAGCCTCCGGAATCGGCGTAGGCGCGCAACTGCCGGCACTGCTCGTCGCTGAGCAGAGCGGTGTTGGGCAGCAGGAGCGCGGAGTATTTCGCGAGGTCCTCCGGCGCCAATTTGTCCTCGTGGACGAAATCGAAAAGAAATCGTCCCTCGAGCAGCGCAAAATAGAGGCCATCCATGTACTCCCGCATGAGCACCCCCTTGGGCGGGTTATAGAACAGGTGGGTCCGCTGGCCCATCACCACTCCGAGGTTTGTAATCGAGCGCTTATTGACGAAGTGAGCGTCGTGCCTGGCCATCCAGTCAAAATATTCGTGCGCCGGCTCGAGCCAGCGGCGATCCTCCCCCATCCCATTCTCCCCGCCGATCAGGTGGTGGTATGGCACCATTCCCGAGGCGAGCGTCTCGTCAAACCACATGCGTTCCTCCTGTGGCGACTTGTAGACATTGCGCCAGCGGGGCGAGCACGTGGACCACGCGCCGGTCACATTTGTCGCCATCTTGCCCTTTTGCACGGCGCTGCACACCCGGCCTTGCAGCGCGCATCCCCAGATCGGCGTGGCATCGCCGCCGCGACCCTGATTGTCACATTGGAACCACTCGCAAATCTCTCCGAGTTTCACCAGGTCGACCGTGCTGCTGATTCCGCCACCGAGATTGGCAAAATAAAAGTTCGATGCCTTCTTTTCCTTCGCAATCGCGTCGTACAGCTTCCAGAGATAGATGGTGCGCTCGTTGAATTTTTCCCAGTAGTCGATCGTTCCGGGCGGCGGCAGGTTTTTGCACTGTTCGCAATGGCACACCGGGAGTTTTCCGAGAGGGGGAAATGCGTTCGTGAAGAGCCCGTCCACATCATAGAGCGTATTGATCTCGCGCATGATCGCCGGAATGTAATCGGTCATGTACGTGGAGAACATGCAGGTGAGGTAGAGCTCGGGGTGGTCGGGAAGCTGCACTGCATTCCCCTTCGCGTCTCTTTGGAACCACTCCGGATGAGCCTGCAACGCCTCTCCCCAATTCAGGTCCGGACTCATGCGCGCGATCACGTGCAGGCCGCGCTTTTTTGCGGCCGTGCAACATTCTCCAAAGAAGTCGCGGTTGCCGAGAAACTTGCCCCGTTTGTGATACGGCACCGCCGTCTGATAGAACGCAAGAATGCCCGTTACGCTGACCAGCACGGCGTCCACCTTTAGGCTCGCCCAATAGTCCGCCCATTGCTCCACGTCGAGCGCCACTGGATCGTGTTCGGTCATGTTGGTCTGGCCGATTCGGCGAATCTTGCGCTGCCATAGGAGGTCCGCTCCGGCATCCGGTGCCGCCTCTCCGGAGAGTGAGATCGTTCTGTATATCGCCGTGGCGGCCGCTGTACCCAGCATGGATTTGAGAAATGTTCGTCGTTTCATCGCTGCCTCCAATGGATTGATTGGCAATGTTGTCGTGAAAGTGTTGCTGAGCTGAAAGTGTTTTTGAAGTCCCGAGTTCTAAGGCCAAAGCTCCGTCGGCCAATCATAGCTGCCCGGCTTGATCGACAGGATTGGGGCTGTCGCTTGGACTGGCCGCAGGGTGCCGACGCCGGCCGCTGAAGCCTCATATGCGCACAGGCGGCTCCATCCGAGTTCGCGCACAACGGCAGCCGCGGTTGCCCCGCCCTCAAGAAGGACCCGCGCGACGGATGCCTCCCGAATGACTTCCGCGCTGGCTTGCGCCAATTTCCCGAGCAAAATCGAAGCCGCAATGCCGCGCGTCGCCGGACCGTCGCCGATCCCGATCAATGCGATACCGTGCGAACGAATTGCACCCGTGATTTCCGCGGAATCGAGCGGAAGGCTGAAGGTTGGGATTTCGCGCTCGGCGGCCTGTTGTCTCCGCCGACTCCATGACGCCGCGCTGCCGCACACCGCCAAGGTGATGGGGTGCGAATCGCTCCGGCCTGAGCCGGCAGAAAATCGGTCTTTCCCAGCGGGATGATTCACGCTAGCGGAGGGCGCGAAGCCGTGCCTCGCCAACAAAGCCTCAAAAAACTCCACGCCGCCGGCGGCAAGCGTGCCGTCATCGACCAACGCCGCATGGCGGATGAGATCGGCCGTGCTGCCCGCATCCGGCGCATCCACGCCGCTCAAATCGCCGCCGAGCAGGTCCGCCACTCGCGAAGTCGTCCGCGGGTGTTCCGGATCTCGCGCGAAGGCTGTCGCGTGCAACGGCTGATCATCGACAAAAAGATGGCCGTCGCGAATGACGCGTTTGCGCGATGGATTGGCGGAGATGAGGATTGTCCGAAGCCGGCCGGCGGCGGTCATTATCGCCTTTAGTTCGGCAAGCACGTGGCCGCGCAAAACCGAGTCGACCTTCTTATAAATCCATTCGGGATTCGCCTCCGCCACGTGCCGCGCCGCTTCACCGGCCGCGTGCGCGGCCGCCTTGGGGGATAGCGAGCGGGTGTCGGTGTCGACGCAGATCACATCGGCATCGGTCCGGCGGGTGAATACGGTCTGCACTTCCGCGCTCAGGCCATGGCGCAACGCCGCGCCTGCGAGCTCCGCCGCGCCGCTTAAATCGTCGGCGATGACCGCGATCATTGCTCCCGTCCGCCAAGTCTTGCGGCGAGCTTTACCGCTTCGAGCAGGCTGCTGGCACTCGCCCTGCCCTGCCAGGCGATGTCGAAAGCGGTTCCATGGTCGACACTTGTGCGGATCACCGGCAGCCCGAGGGTCGTATTGATGGCCGAATCGAACGCCAGCGCCTTCATCGGAATGTGGCCCTGGTCGTGGTACATGCAGACGTAGGCGTCGGTCTGCCGGCGCCGCGTTGCGAGAAACGCCGTGTCCGGCGGCAGCGGGCCGTCGATTTGGCAGCCCTGACGGCGCATTTCTTCGATGGCGGGAACGATGAATTTCTCCTCTTCGCCCTGGCCGAAAAGCCCGTGCTCGCCGGCATGCGGATTGAGTCCGCAGACCGCCAGCCTCGGCGTCCAACCGCGCACGCGGCGCATCGCAGCGGCGGTGAGTTCAATGACATCGCGGATCCGCGCCACGCTGAGAAGGCCGGGAACCTCGCCGTAGCCCACGTGGACGGTCACAAAACTGCAGGTCAGTTCTTCCGATGTGAGCATCATGCACACGCGCTCCGCGCGCATGCGTTCAGCGAAAATCTCCGTGTGGCCGGCATACCGGTGTCCTGCGGCCCGCAGGGCCTCCTTGTTCAGCGGAGCCGTCGCCACCGCGTCCACCTGTTTCGCAAGCCCGGCCTCGATGCTTGATATGACGTAGCGAAACGCGGCGTCGCCGCAACGGGC
>Ga0182024_10021292_pt1 | contig 11775 bp, 9 predicted proteins | sample P32metaG_FD_120480 | JGI IMG/M metagenome (GOLD analysis project Ga0182024, IMG submission 120480) | Permafrost microbial communities from Stordalen Mire, Sweden - P3-2 metaG (Illumina Assembly) | ecosystem: Environmental > Terrestrial > Soil > Wetlands > Permafrost | place: Sweden: Stordalen... | reverse complement strand
GGTCGTGAGCTTGTCGAGAGGCGCAGTCGCCGAGACTCGACCACCATCCTGGCCCGTAATGGATTTGCTCCTGAGCGGCTCAGGTCGTCAACGGTAAGCAGGGGTGTCCCAGGGGTGTCCCCCTTCGGATGTTTTGTCCCCCTTCGGATGTTTTCAGTGTCCCGCTCAATTCCGCCACCCCGTTCTTTTCCGTAAATCCCCGCAAACGGCGTAACGCCTCGGGTCGCGCCCGTCGATCGCCGCTCGCCGGCGGAAAGCGCGCTCGTCCCGCTCCCGCTCTAGACCGCTCTAGACCTGTCCCACTCCCGCTCCCCGCTGCTCAATCTGACAGAGGCGGGGAAGATGGCAAGTTGCGGCGTCCTAACTCTGCCCCCTTATGGCCGTAGCTCAATGAGGTTTTTCGGCCGTCCAAACCAAAGCCGCGATGGTTTCGTCTTGCATTGCAGATAATAGCTCATGTGGGGACTGGCCTCGTTGTTGGCTTGCCAGTAATGCACGTCAATGCCGTTGCCAAGAGTGCCATCACCTTCGTACGTCATGAACAAGACGCCACCTTGTGTAGGAGTGTTGGCCGGACCGGGCCAACGACCTGTGACATTTCCTGAAGCAAATTCTTGTTTCTCAACCGCGATCATGACCGGGGTGATGGTTTCGAGGCGGGGCCTGATCTCCAGCGAAATCGACCCATCCGGCATCCTGTGCTCGGTCAAGGCGAACGGCGTCAACGTGGGGTCGGGCGTAAAGCCTACGGCACGGCCCTCCGCACCGGCGACGGCCTTTTGAACCCATTGCCCATCCGAAAGGGGGATGCACAGACGTACCCTTAGCGCCGGCGGAAGGGCGCTCGCTGGAATCTTGTGCATTAGGGCGAACATCGGCATGGCCCCACGACTGCTTAGCGCCCGGTCAAGGGCATAGCTTAGTTCTTCAATGCAAGGCTGGCTCTGCACACTGTTCGGCGTGAGGATGATCGCCCAGGCGTCACATTCAGTCGGGTCGGTAATCATCCCGCCAATCTGTGCCCAGAGACGTTGGCCGGGGACGAGGTTCCGACGGTCAAACTTCACCGTTAGGTAGGGGTCAAGCTCCTTCACGATGAAGTCAATGTCCTTGTCCTCGTTGTCCTTCCACGCATAAGTAAGCCAAAGCTTTGCCATAACGTTGCACTATACTCGATTCCTCGGTTAGCCGAAATAGTGGGGCACTCCAACATCCGTCGCGTGGCCACCGTATTCCCCAATAGATTTCAAGGCACGAGGGACGAGGAATGTCAATCGGATCGCGTCCCCCTTTATCCTCTCCCTTTCTGCCTCGGTCAGGGCGGCGCTAATCAGATTGGTCGAGTCCGCGAGAGAGCCGGGCCCGGTCAATAGTGCCAGTTCTCATGCCGGACGGGCAGTCGATTAAGCACGACGCGGCATTGCTGCCATGTCGGCAGAAAGCGGTCCATTAGTGCGACGAAGCGCGCATTATGCGTCGGCTCTAAAAGATGCACCATTTCATGAACGACGATGTACTCCAGGCACTCCCTTGGTTTCCTGGCGAGGTCGGTGTTGAGGCGAATACTTCGGGAGCCGGGGCTGCAACTTCCCCATTTGGTTTTCATTCTCTGGACGAAGAATCGGTCAACCTTGACGCCGATCAGCGGCTCCCACCGGGCGACCACCGGCGGCACGGCCAGCTTAAGCTGCTCCCGATACCATTGATTGATGACGGCCTGCTTATTTGCCTCATCGGTGCCGGGGCGGACGGACAGCAGCAGGCGTCGATGTTCCAATGCGACCGATGGCGCCGCCGCGCGCTCCGTGACCCGGAGCAGGTAACGCGATCCCCATACATAGTGGCTTTCTCGTTCCACATAATCGCGCGGGGTCTCACGTTCCTGTTCCCGGAATCTCTTCTGCTGTTTCTTGATCCAGTCTAACTTGGAAATCGCGAATACGCGGATCGTGTCGAGGCTCATGCGCGACGGAGCAGAAATCCTGACGCTGCCGGCTGGCGGATAGACGCTGAGATGGACGTTCTTGATGTCCTTCAGCACCACGTCTGCCGTGAAATCGCCCAACTGGACCTGCGTCATGCTCAATATTCCTTCTGCGCCTTGATGATCAGGAAGATCCGCTCCACCTCGGCCATGTCGTTGAGCAGCTTATACAGCTCCGCCTTGATGACCAGTTCCCGGGTGCCTACCCCGCGCCACGCATCAGGGCGGGCCCGGCGGACGGCTTCGTCAATGTCCAGGGCCAGCTTCTCGTTGTGGGCCAGATTGTTGTAGAGGGCGCGCCGGCCCGGCGTATCGAGCGCTGCCGGGGTCTGCTCCGCCTGGCCGGCCTCGACCCGCTTCGCCAGTTCGGCGACGCGCCTCAGGTACTCCTCATATTCGATGGCCCTGGCCTTCCGGGCCGCGATCAGCTCGTCCAGGAGGGCCGACATCTTCGCGTAAAAGGCCGGGTCGTTCAGATGTTCCCTGATGATTTTCTTGCGGACGTTGTTCTCGATGGTCTCGGCGATGGCGGTCTTGTTACCCTTCAATCCGCCGAGCTGGCTGTTGATTGCATTGGCGATGCCGGTGTTCACGATCAGCTCCAGCAGGCCCATGCTGTCGAAGGGCGAAATCTTCCGTGGCTCATCCGCCTCGATGTACGTGTCGATGAGATGGCGCATATCCGCTTCGTACGCCTTAAGGTCCAGGCTCTCGCCGCTGGCCTTGCGAATGATTTCGCGGACATTGAGGTAGTGGATTTGCTGCTGCTTGATGCGGGCAATGTCCGCCTCACTGTATCCCGCCGGCTCCAGTTCATCGGCAATGTTGGCGTATGCCCGGACCAGCGCCACCGTCGCCTTGTACAGTCCCGCGCGGTGGGGCTCTCGGTCCTTTAAGTCGGTGGGGATTTCCGTGTTGCCGCAGAAATAATGGATGTGCTCGAGCTCGCCGCGGGGCGGTTCGACCGGCTCGCACAACAGGGCAAGGACCTCCAGCGCGCCCTCGAGGCGCTCCCTGCCTTTTTTTAGTCGGTCCTGCATCAGCACCTCGGGAGTAGCCCCGCCGGCGCTGTGATCCAGCTCGGACGTATAGACCGCGATCGCCTTTTCGACGTTCTTAAACAAATCCTTGTAATCCACGATATAGCCGAAATCCTTGTCGTCCCCGTCGAGCCGATTGGTGCGGCAGATAGCCTGGAACAGTCCGTGGTCCTGCATCTTCTTGTCGATATTGAGGTAGGTGCACGGCGGCGCATCGAAGCCGGTGAGCAGTTTGTCCACGACCACCAGCAGCTTCATGTTCGCCGGCTCTTTGGTGAACAGCGCCTTGGCCTGCTCCTCGTAGGTCTCGGTTTTTGTCATCCCCGGCTTTGCATCAACGGTTTTGAGCAGCTCCGTATAGGTGTTGAAAATGAACTGCTTGTCCGTCTCGCTGTTGGCGCCGACTTCCTCCCTGGTCACATCCTGGGCTTGCGGGTTGTAGGAGGTGACCACGGCGCATTTTCCCTTGAACGGCGTCTTGTTAAACAGCGTGAAATACTTGGTCGCCTCGTAGATGCTCGACGCCACCAGGATGGCGTTGCCGCGCTCGCTGGACAGTCGCGGCTTCACGCTGAAATCAAAAACGATGTCGGCCACCACGCGATCCATGCGGGCCTTCGAACTGAGGACGTGCTGCATCGTCCCCCACTTTCCCTTGAGCTCCTCCTTCTGCCAGTCGTTAAGGCCCTTAGTCTTGGCGTCAAACCAGGCGTCGATCTTCTCTTGCGATCCGAGCCATTGGTCGATGTCGCGTGCCTCGTAAATCAGATCGAGCACGACTTCGTCCTCGACAGCCTCGCTGAATTTGTAGGTGTGGATATAGCCGCCGAAAACCTCAAGGCTGGTGGCCTTGTCCTTCTTGAGCAGGGGCGTGCCGGTGAAGCCGATGAAGACCGCGTTGGGCATCATCGCCTTCATCACCCGATTGAGCTTCCCACTCTGCGTGCGATGGCACTCATCTACGAACACGAACACCTCGCCGACCGTCTGCGTCGGCTTGGCTTCCAGGTCCTTGATGAACTGGTCGAAATTATCGACGTCCTTTTTGCCGAATTTGTGAACGAGCGAGCAAAGCATTCGCGGCGTCGCCTGGGCAAGCTGCGTCATCAAATCCCGGCCGCTGTCCGTGCGCTGGATCGCCTCGCCCGCTTCGGTGAAGACGCGCTCGATCTGCTTATCGAGTTCGTCTCGGTCGGTGATGATTACCACGCGGGCGTTGGGATTGTTCTCCAGGATCCACTTGGCCAAGAGCACCATCACGATGCTCTTACCGCTGCCCTGGGTGTGCCAGATGATGCCGCCCTTTTTCTGTCGGACGTGTTCCTGGGCCGCCTTGACGCCAAAATACTGGTGCACCCGCGGCAGTTTCTTCACGCCGCCGTCGAAGAGCACGAAATCGTGCATCAGCTCGATGAGCCGCTGCTTTTGGCACATCTTCAGCAGGTACTTGTCGAGCTTGAATCGGCTGTTGTCCGCCCCGTCTTCCTTCCAGCGGAGGAAAAACTTCTCCGGCGTCCCGATCGCCCCATACTGCAACCCTTCGGAGTCATTCCCCGCGAAGATGAACTGCACGGTGCTGAAAAACCACGCGTTGAATTCCGACTGCTGGTTGGACAGGCTCTGGCGGATGCCGTCGCCGATGGTCACCCGGCTGTTTTTCAGCTCCAGCACGGCGATGGCGATGCCGTTGACGTACAGCACCACGTCAGGCCGGCGCTCCAGGTTCCCGCGGAGCGTCACCTCTTCGGCCAGGGCAAAATCGTTCTTCTCCGGCTGCTTCCAATTGATGAGGCGGACGGTCTCGGTCACTTTCCCGGCCTCGATTTTCACGGGCACGCCATAGCGGAGCATTGAATAGACCGCCTTGTTGTTCTCATAAAGGCTGCGGCTCGGGTTCACCGCCTCCACCTTCAGCAGATAAATGGCCCGGGTGATCTGTTCGGGCGCGTAGCCCGCCCCGGCCAGATAATTGCGCAGGACGGGTTCCTCGACGTTGCTGTTCACGTCGCGATCGGTGAAATCCCCAAGGTAGCGATAGCCCAGCTCGTCGCGAAACAACGTCACCACGCGGTTCTGCGTCGCCCGTTCGGATTGGCCAATCGTGCTCATGTCAAAACCTCCCAATGGCCGCCCTTATCGCCACCGATTCGTTTAAGCACGCCCTCTTTTTTCATCCGGTTGACTTGCCATTCGACGCCTTTGCGGGTGATCCCGAGTGTGCCGGCGAGTTCATCCGTCGAGATATGCGGGTTCTCACGCATCAGGCGGAGGATTTTCTCCCTAGTTTTCTCCCTAGTTTTCTCCCTAGTTTTCTCCTCGGTGTCGACCGGGACCGCCGGTGGAAATGCAAAGCTGATCCACAACCCAGACGTCTCGTACTCGAACGCCGGCTCAGCCACACCCGCTTGTCGACAGGCTTCCATGATGCGCTCGATGCCGCGGCCCCACGCCTCGATCTGCCCGGCTCGAAAGAATGCATTGGCGATGTCGGGGTTGTACGGCTGCGAAGAATGCTTCGCTTTGAGCTTGGCCACCGTCCAATCCGGCGGCAGTTGTCCGGGGTTCCAGATCATCAGCTTGTCATCGTACACGCTGATCTGGACCGGCGTACCGCTCGCATAATCCTTGTGGATAATGGCATTCAGCACCGCCTCGCGCAATGCCGGCTCCGGCACCTGCAGCGTTTCCACCCGCTGGAGCCCCTCGTAGCTGATCCGTGCCTTGAGGTATTTGGTCGTCAGCAGTTCGATCGTCTTCCCGACTTGGGCGAGAAGGTCACCATGGGCTTCGTCATGGTAGGCCAGGTCGGCATTGCTGCGAAAGAACCCGATCTTGACAAAGGCGCCAGTGGCGAAGCGCTCGGGGTCGGGATGAAACAGCAGCGCCGCCGCCCGCTTCAGGTAGATGCCGTCGGTTAGGTGCAGCTTTTCGAGAAGGGCCGCCGCAGGCTCCTCCAGCGTGGTGGCATCCACCCGCCGGCTGCGGCGGGCCATCCTGCGGAACGAATCAATCGCCGGGACGGACAGGTCCGCCGCCGTCACGCCCGGCACCGGCACGCCATCCCAGTGCCGGCCCTGCTTGCGAAGGAGAAACCTGTCCAGAGCGGCACCCTTCAACTCCTGCTTGGTGCTGCCGCTACGGTAGTGGTACTCGCCCTTGTAGCTCACCGGATAAGGGTAGGGCTCGACGCGGATTTCCAGATATTCCTTGGCATTTTCCTCGCGCAGATTCACGTCCGCCATGATGCCAAGAACGTCGCGAATCTTGTTCGGAAGATCTTCCAGCAACTTCTTCGCGTCAGGAAGTCCCACGACAACGCCCTTGTCGTTGCGGCCGATGTCCAGAACGCCCCCCTCGGCATTGGCGAACCCGCAAATCCACTTGAGGTATTCGTCCCGCCAGGATTCCTTCCACTCGATATTCTGGCTCTCCTTCATACCAGCCGAATTCTCCCCGTCAGCAGTTCCTGCATCATGCCTTGCTTGATCTGGCGAGCCTTGCCGAGCTCCGATTCGACCGCGGCGATTTCCGCGTCCATGTCGGTGAGGAGTGCAGCGATGGCAGCTTGTTCCGGCACCGGCGGTACAGGCAGCGTGATTTTGGCGATGTTTGTCTTGCTGATCCCCGACACTTTGGTTCCGACCGCGAAAAACAGAAACTGCTTTCTGACGGCGGCGGTTTGAAAGCAATAGCGCCGATATTCGCGGTCAAGTAAGTTGTTTTTGCTCTTGGCGACGATCGTATGCAGCCCTGAAATGAACGGGATTCCGTCGGGATTCACGATCACCACGTGCCTGCTCGCGCCTTCATCGTCTTCAGACGCATCGACGAAAACAACATCACCGTCGTTCAGAAGCGAGACGGAGGCTATCTCCTTCCACGGGATATCGAGCTTTGGGATTTCCTGATATTCGGCTCGAACATCAATGTACGTCTTTCTACACCCGTGAATGTCGCCGTAATGGAGATAGCAATTGCCGTCGGCAGAAAGTTGATCGCGCGATGCGGAGAACCCGCCGCTGAAGTTAAACAGGTCATCAAACCGCCTCAACTCCCATCTCCCGCTGAACCCCGGCAGGCGTTCCTTGCCAGTCAGCAGTTCCTGCATCGAGCCTTGTTTGATCTGGCGTTTCTTGGCCAGCAGCTGCTCCCGCGATTCGATCAGGCCATCGGCATCGCTCAACGCCCCGGCGATGGCCCCCTGCTCGGCGGGCCCAGGCATTGTAATAGTGAAGCTCTTGACCTGTTCGATATTCACCCGTTTGAAGGTCGACCCAACCATCAAATCCGCGAGTTGCCGGGCAATCAACCGAGACGCAAAGAGTCCTTGGAGATAGCCGGTCGAGAACGCTGCCGATCGTTTTCGTAGAAGGCAGACGTCCTGCCCCATCGCGAACGGGGGATGCCATGAGGCCACTTGGGCTAATTCTCCAACAGTCGCGTTTCTGCTCAGGATCAAGTCACCCGGCTTCGGCTTCCTGGCGCCTTCCGTGAGACGCAGGTAGAAGTCACTTGTAGTCTGCTTCGCGTTTCTGAGATCGACAAAACGGCTTTGCACCTCTCTGATGCTCGCGATCGGAAAGCCATTGGTTACGAAGCGGGCAGTCACATGCTTGCAGTCCGTAACAGTCCAAAACTCCAAGAGACGACCAACATCCCAGTCGATCGGCATTACTCCTAAGTCCGTCTGCTTTTGCCCGGCCCTCACTTCCATGAAAAACCCATCCTCTCAAGGTGTCGATGGACCTTGTCCCCAAACTCGCTGACACGTTGCGCGAGTGCCGGCAATGCCACGTCGTATCGCTCGGCCAATTCTTTCACACGCTGCGTCAGTGCCTGACTGATCCGGTCCATCTCGCCATGAACGGCGACGTAGATCGCCGCCAGCCATTTGTCATCCACCACCAGCGCCTTGATCTCCGACTCTGTCAGCTTCGGAAAATGGGCGTAAGCCTTGGCATCGAGATCAGCCTCCGCATCCTTCAGACGCTTTTTCAGGTCGGCCTCTTCGGCGCTCAGCATCATCCAGGCATCGAGGATGCCCGCTTCGTCTTTTGATTCCTTGTCGGCTTTAATTTCCTTCAGCCGGGCGGCAACGGTGGCCCTATTCACTTTGTCGAGTTCGGCGAAAGCGCCTTCGTCGCCGCCGTGTTCTTCTTCCAGCTCGACGAGTTTGGCGGTCGCGGCTTCCAGATCAGCGGTGAGCTGGTCGATCGCGGCCTGTTCCTTGGCGTAATAACGGGCAACGATCAGCGGCTTGGGGATCAGGTCGCAGGTCCAGCCTTTGTCCTTTTCCTTGCCTTTCTTGTCCGTTTCGATGACCGGCTGGTCTCGGCCTTCCAGCCGTCGGCGACGATCAGGTAGCAATCGTCCTGCATCGTCTCGGCCCAGTAGTCCATGACGTGCTGGTAGACATCGTACTTGTCGATCAGCGGCTGGCTGGCGTAGTGGGCCAGCAGATCCTCGGACAGCGCGGCGATTACCTCTCTGGGATGGGCGCCGGCCTTGAGTTGCCGCAGGTTCTTGGCGTTCTTGTCGCGCCAGGCGGCAAAGTGCGCGTTCATGGTGGCGATGAAGGCGGCAAACTCCGGGTGCTCGTAGATGGCGGATTTGATGGCCGACTTTTCCACGGACAGGTCGAGGTAGCCGGGGCGATTGGGCTTGAAGAGCGCCCTGCGGAGTTTGGGGCAGACGTCCCAGTAGGACTGCAGCGCGTCGATATCGGCTGCGGGAATGCCGCCTTTCAGATGGCCTTCGATGTCCTGGCGGTCTTCGGGCGTCTGGCTGTCGATGTATCGCGGGAGGTTGAGGTTGAAGTCGTTCTTTTCGATCTCGGTGAAGCTGACCATCCGCGAGTAGCGGGGAATGTCGGCGTGCCGGTTGAAGATATCGACGATCTTATGGATGTCCTGGGCGCGGAGGCGGTTCTTCGGCCCGTCTTTCATGAAGCCGCCGCTGGCGTCGATCATGAAGATGCCCCTGCGGGCCTGGGCGTCCTGTTTGTCCACGACGACGATGCAGGCGGGGATGCCGGTGCCGTAGAAGAGATTGGCGGGCAGGCCGATGATGCCCTTGATGTAACCCTTGCGGACAAGGTTGCGGCGGATGTCGGCCTCGGCGTTGCCGCGGAAGAGCACGCCATGCGGCAGAATGCACGCGCCTTTGCCGGTGCTCCTAAGCGACCGGACGATGTGCAGCAGGTAGGCGTAATCTCCCTGCTTGGCGGGCGGCGTGCCGAAGGATTTGAAGCGGTCGAACGGGTCGTTGAGCGGGTCGATGCCGTTGCTCCAGCGCTTGTCGGAAAAAGGCGGATTGGCGGCGACGTAGTCGAAGGTCTTGAGGGTGTCCCCGTCCTTGAATTTGGGGTCGGCCAGCGTGTTGCCCTGCACGATCAGCGCGGTGGGGTTATTGTGCAGGATCATGTTCATGCGGGCCAGGCCGCTGGTGGCGGCGTCTTTTTCCTGGCCGTAGAGGGTGGGCTTGATGCGGGCCTGATCGCCGACCTTCAGCAGCAGCGAGCCGGAGCCGCAGGTGGGGTCGTAGACGGTGGTTTCGCTGGTTGTCTTCGCGTCTCGGATGCCGAAGATCTGGGCGATGATGCTGCTGACCTCCGCCGGCGTGTAGAACTGGCCCTTGCTCTTGCCACTTTCGGTGGCGAAGTGGCGCATGAGGTATTCGTAGGCGTCGCCGAGGATGTCGTCGCCGTCGGCCCGGTTCCTGGAGAAGTCGAGCGCCTTGTTCTCGAAAATGGCAATCAGGTTCGTCAGCCGATCGACCATTTCCTTGCCGGAGCCAAGCTTGTTGGCGTCGTTGAAGTCCGGCATGTCGGACAGCTTGTTGGCAGTGGCCAGCGGCGCGATGATTTTCTTGTTGATCTGGTCGCCGATGTCGCTCTTGCCCTTGAGCGCGACCATGTCCTTGAAACCGGCGCCGGCCGGCACGGTGATCGGGGCATAAGGTTGCCCGGCGTATTTGTCGCTGATGTACTTGATGAAGAGCAGAACGAGGACGTAATCCTTGTACTGGCTGGCGTCCATGCCGCCGCGCAGCTCATCGCAACTGGACCAGAGAGCGCTGTAGAGTTGCGATTTCTTAAGGGCCATTCGTCTGAATCCTGAGATTCCACTTTCGGGGAAAAGGTCGCGCCGTCCTTCCAGGGTTCCCCTGTGAAGCCCGACATCTTAACCAACTGGCGACGCAACACCTAGGGCTTTGCGGGGTCCCGGCCGGCGTTCGTCCTAGACCGGGGCCTGGTAGATGGCAAAGTAGAGCTCGCGACCCTTGTTCACCCTCTCGTTTTCGATCTTGAAGCGGGCATCGCCGAAGGGGGCGAAGGTCTTGGCCATGGGGTCGTCGACCAGGACACTGCGGTCGGCGAGGAAGAGGATTTTGGGCCGGCGGAACTCGCCGGTGCGGTTCCAGCGGGATTGCCAGAGCTTCCAGGCGATGTTGAAGGCGACCACCGTCTTGCCGGTGCCGGTGGCCATGGTGAGCAGGACCCGCTTTTGGCCCGTCAGGACCGATTGCACCGCCCGGTTGATGGCGATTTGCTGATAATACCGGGGGACCTGCCCGGCCGTCTGGTTGTACGGCTCCAGCAGCGTCTTCTCGGCCTCCGGCTGAAGGCCGGCGGCCTGGATATAGCGGCCCCAGAGTTCCAGCGGCGTGGGGAATTGTTCGAGCGGCTTCTCCTGGCCGGTGAGGTAATCGGACTCGATGATCTCGTGCCCGTTGGTGGCGTAGGCGAACTTAAGCCCCAGCATCTCGGCGTATTCCTTGGCCTGTTGCATCCCCTCGCCGGCAGGATGGTCTTCGGATTTGACCTCCGCCACGGCGATCGTGAAATCGCGCGTGTATTGGAGGAGGAAATCCGCCCGCTTCTTGTTCTTGCGTTTGACTTTGGTGCCGATGAGGACGATCCGGCCATCGGTGAAGGAATGTTCCTGGGCGAACGAGTGCGGAGGGTCGTCCCACCCCGAGGCGTGAAGCTTGGGGACGACGTACTTCGTGCTCGTATCGGCTTCGGTCAGCACAGGGCGGTTAACCCCCGCGAAGACAAGCGGCAACCAAGCGAACCGGCGCCACAAGGACTGCCGAAGCGGCTTGGGTTGTTTCTTGTGACAACGCCATCATAACCGGCTTCAGCCGGTTGGGGAAATCAACCGGGCTCAGTCGCTCAGTCTTGAAGGACGAATCCGAAACTTTCGCGAAATGGCGAATTCGTCACGGAGTCGGCGATTAGGCCAACGTCAATAATCAGGGAACACCGCAAGGCCGCCAAGGAGCAGCGAAGGAAGCTGCGGGACCCAGAGGAAGCCCGGAAGTTTCTGATCCGGGCTGGAATCCTGGCGAAGAACGGCCAGCGGTTGGCCAGACAATACCGCTGACCCAATCGTGTATTCGGTCCTGCCTTACTATGCGCTCGGCTTCCATGGCTGCGACCGTTTGGTCGCGGAGCGGATATTCGCTGGAAAACTGCACCTCAGCAAAAACGAGTATGATTAGCTGGGGGAAGGCATTTATTTCTGGGTCCGGGTTGGATGACCACCTGCTCCGAGTCCTGGCATCTTACCGACCGGGGAATGTTCGGGTCGAATTCATTTCACTCCCACGCCAGGCGTGGGTTGAATCAAGATGAATCAGATAAGATTTTGCTTGACCGAGTAACCGTTCAGTCAATTTTTTGTCATTCCTGCCGGACCGCCGAAGGAAAGGGAGGCGGGCTGGCGCCTTGGCGGTAGGCCCTCAGGG
>Ga0182024_10021291_pt1 | contig 11776 bp, 10 predicted proteins | sample P32metaG_FD_120480 | JGI IMG/M metagenome (GOLD analysis project Ga0182024, IMG submission 120480) | Permafrost microbial communities from Stordalen Mire, Sweden - P3-2 metaG (Illumina Assembly) | ecosystem: Environmental > Terrestrial > Soil > Wetlands > Permafrost | place: Sweden: Stordalen... | reverse complement strand
GCCAGCGCCGTTGCTTGGGCGTTCGTCGCCCACATCCGAACCCTCACCCGGCGACTGGCAAGAGCTTGAGATCAAATGCAATCATTATGAGTCAGACACTTAGGCAGCGCGAGCCTTGCGCGCCATCATCAGGCGCCGCCGACTCCCCGTACGGGCAGCTTGGAGCGCGACGGCATAACGATCTTTTCGTTACGTGTTCAATGGTTCCTCGACCCCCTGTTCGCGAAGTGAGCGAGTCCAGCCTTACCAGTCCAGTCACGAAATTCGGTTTGCGTGTGAACGGCCGCTTCGCGCCAGAAGGGGGCGATCAGAGTCGAATTATGGACAATATTGGAGGTAATACGTTTACGATCCATCGGATGGGGGGCCGACACATGAGCCGTTTTTGCGACCGCGCGGCACCAGCAATTGCACTGTCCGAAAGGTCGCCATATCGAAAATTCGATTGTAAGGTGAGCGACCCAACAGAGGCCCCGCAGCCGAGATCGCACAAATGAACATTGATATGAACGACAAGATTGCCCTCGTGACGGGGGGTAGTAAGGGTATCGGGCTCGCCGTTGCGCGTGCTTTTGCGAAGTCAGGGGCGACGGTTGCGATCGTTGCGCGGGGAGCAGAAGGTTTGCAGACCGCTCGAGCGTCCTTGGTAGGCGAAGGTCTTAGCGTACGAGACTACGTCTGCGACGTCTCCAAAGCTTCCGACATCAATGCTGTTTTCAAAAAAGTAATTTCTGACTTCGGAAAGGTCGATATTCTCGTCAACAATGCCGGAACATCCCGTGCAATGGCCTTCGAAACGGTCACTGACGAGATTTGGCAGGCAGACCTGGATCTCAAGTTGTTCGCCGCAATACGAATGAGTCGTCTTGTCTGGCCCGGAATGAAGGAACGACGATGGGGGCGCATCATCAACGTGCTCAACACGGCTGCCAAAGCCCCTCCCGCTGCGTCAGCGCCGACCTCCGTGTCGCGCGCGGCAGGAATGGCACTCACTAAGGTCTTGGCCGGTGAAGGTGGCGCGCACAATATCCTCGTCAATGCGCTGCTCGTTGGCCTCATTGTCAGCGATCAGTGGGTGAAGAGGCACGCTGCGACAGCGCCCGACGTCGAATTCGGGGAATTCGCGCGAAATCTTGCGAAGGGCGTCCCGCTCGGTCGCATGGGCACAGCCGAAGAGTTTGCGAACCTGGCCTGCTTTCTCGCGTCCGACCTTGGCTCCTACATTACAGGCACGGCAATCAATGTCGACGGCGGCCGCTCGCCGGTTGTCTAATGAATCGACCGGTAGATTCTGGCAATTCCGGCTCGGAAGTGAGCTTTGTGTGTTGTGGTGGTGGGCTTCGCTGGTCGATTGTTATGGAACGCGATCGCGATTTTCGACATCAACAGAGGCAAGCCCAATGGCTCCCGGACACATGGAGGATGATCAACCAGGCTAAGACGAGCGTCGCTGCGCTGAGTAGCACGACAACAAATGCGCGTAGGAGCCAGCGTATGAGCCCATGTGCAGGCGACCACGCGTTTGGTACAAATCTTGTTGGATCCGAGAATGTCGCGAGAGGCTCGCGCAAAAATCGATCCCACAAACCGCCGTGGGCAAGATTACGGGCGAGTTCCACCTCGGTAAACGCTGTTGAGTGGCCGTACTCGCCATTTCGCACATTGATGACAGCCGGGTCCGTGAAGCCGTGCCGACCGCCTGGGCCAGTGCCAGGGATAGTGAACTGTGCGAAGGGAACGGCCCAATCGCTCCCCCCGCATTGATCGAGGACAGCCTCGATCCGACCATCGCGAATGTAGGACGACCAATCAAAATCGGGCCGTATAACACTGCCAACCGCGATCACACGGCCAAACCGAAGATCGGAGCAATCCGCGAAATCTAGCACGAGACGAAAGAGCTGGCTGCCGAAGCTGTGGATGACGATATCGGGCGGCTCCTCGATCTGGTTCTCCCGCGCATGAGTAATCGCCTTGCGGATTTGTTGTACAAGGCGCCTTGCCAACATCCGATGCCGCCAGCGGAACAACACACCGAGGCGCACAAGACCATATTTGTAGATCACAACCGGGGCGTGATATTTGAACCGATTGGCAATCCGCCAGCTAAAATCCTCCTGCCATGGCCCACGCGTATTGAAGCCATGGACCGCGATTAGCCAAGGAACGCTGCGGCTGATCGCCGTTGAGCCGCGGTATACGACAGCCTCGACGGGGTCGTCGCCGGTCTCGCGATAGTCGGTTCCGCAATACGGACAATGACGATTCGCAACAGCGTCCGAATCAATAAGTCTGCGGCAACTCGGCTCTGGGCACTGCCAGATCGATACGCGAGCCACGAGGCCGGCTTCCGATGCTGCGTCGAGAAGCGACTTCACTTCCACGACGATACCAGCGCCGGCTAGCTTCGCCCCAAACAATAGCGGATCGATCTCAGGCGCCTCGCCGCTGCGTAGCTGCGCAACAAGAGCGTCGACGGCCTTGTCACCGAATCGCTCGCGAAGCTGGTCCTCAGTCATGCTGAATTATTTGCCCAGATGACCGAGAGCACAAAGTACACATCGTCCCGCTTGCATTGGACCCAAATCCGCAACCGGCTATCAAGCCCATGCCCCTCCATCTTAATGGTCCGACTAAGCTGCTTATACTTTTCCTCCGCGAAGCTGAACATGCCGTCCGCAGCCAAAAAGTTGGCATCGTCAACGCCGCGCCGGACCTCACGGACGGCTTCGACGGCTTCTATTCCGCCTTCAGTTTGGGTCGACACGAGATCGACATGCCCACCTTGAGCCAATAGACGCGTTGATTGCACTATGGCCGCTGTATTGCGGCCAATTTTTTTGAATGCGGGACTAAGTCGGATTTTGTTGAGCGGGCGAGGTAACAGACCCGCCTCCTTCAAATCTTGCCATACTTGGTTCAGCGCCTTCTCGTGTTCGTCACCCTCATTCGGCAATTGGATCATTATGGCGGAGTATGGGTCGCTTAGCCTCCATTCGAAACGTACGACGCTCCGGTCGAAGCGCTCGCGGTAGGCCCGGTATTCGAAACTGTCTGGACCTTCGTCGCGCTGAAAGTCTTTGGCTTTTGCCCGCTCCCAACCTCCACGGCCCCGATGCCAAGTAATCGAGAGATGGTCACCCGTAAGGTTGATCGTGCTTAGCGACAGCGCGACTGGAAATTCATAGCTGACTTTACGAACTAAGAGTTCAGCATGCTTGGATGCTTCAAGTGCGGAACGGATGCCCGTCCGAGGGATCGCAGATGGCTCGAACAGGTAGACATGCTGATTGCCCCAACCCTCGATCTCACCCAGCCACGCTTCTATGGCCCCTTGCGTGAGCGCGCCCGCGTCGATCGCGGCGTTTAGATTCTGGGCGAAATCCGCCTTCGTATTTCCAATTTGGATATTGTTCGAACGAAGCAGCTCTTTGATGAAGGTATTGCCTTGCGCGAGCACAATCTGCGCAACCACTTTCTTCAGCGTGCGCTTGTTCAGCTCGTTACCTTGTTGAGCTTTGCTTGGCTTCTTATTCATCGCACCTGATCAGCGGGGAAGGGAACGGGTTGCAATGAGACAACCTAACATGTCCAGATTGCGCAGTCTAACCAGTTCTACCAGTTTTGCGCTTCGCACGCGGGCCGCTTCCGCTCCGACTTGAATGATTGCTTCTAGACACGAGCATCCAGCGCTGATCGAATTTTATGGACCGTCAGGCGCTTTTCTCCATCAATTTGCTCTTTGCCGGCCGCCAATACCGAACCATGGAGCAGCACGGTATCCACCGCGCACGCTTCAATTCTGTTGCATATGAGATGATTTTGTTGCATCTACTAATTACTATTCCTCTTGATCCGAAGGTCTATCCGTATGCCAAAGGGTTCGGTAGCGTTCAGGTCCTTAGCCGATCTCAAGCGCACCATGGACCATCTGAACATTAGCCCTGCACACGCAGCATCCCTGATGGGTCTCGAACGCACGTTGGTCTGGCGGGCATACAACGGCAAACCGATCACGCAGACCAACGCCGCCGCCATAGCCGACCGACTGCATTTGCTGACAGAGAGCGACAATTTGGATGTTTCATATGCAATAAATTTGTTGCATTATCTACTCCGGGCCGTCGAGCGTTACGAAGCGGATCGGGTTGGCGGAAAACGCGAAAGGCGCTCGCGACAGTCTTGAGCAAACGGAAACGACCTCGATGCGCTACATCGGATCAAAAACCTCGACACTACCCTGGCTTACGGCGTTCGTCGCGAAGCACGCGCCCGACGCGCGGTCGCTGTGCGACCCGTTCGCGGGAACATGCACAGTGGCGCGGGCCTTCAAACGAGCCGGTTTCCGCGTGGTCACGGGCGACGTTCTCGACCTTTCGCACGCCATCCAGGTGGCAACGGTCGGACTTAACGCAGTGCCTGCCTTCTCGGGGCTCAAGCGGTCGGTGGCCATCGCCAAGCAGCACGAGGCCACTCCGGCCGAAAGGGTCTTCGCCCACCTGAACGGTCTGCGAGGCCGCAAGCATTACATTTCGCAGAATTTTTCCCAAGCCTCCGGCCGTCTCTATTTCACGGACGAGAACGCCGCAAAGATCGATGCCATCCGGGGGCGGATCGCCGAGTGGGTATCGGGCGGCGAAATCGATCGCGACGAAGAGGCCTATCTTCTGGCCGCGCTCGTCGTGTCGGCGGACAAGGTCGCAAACACAGCAGGTACCTACTACGCGCACCTGAAGGCGCTGTCGCGGAAGGCGATCAAGGATATCGAACTCAAGTCTCTTCCGGTATTCGACAATGGCTTGAAGAACCGCTGCCGCAAGGCGGACGCCCAGCTCGTGGCCGCATCGACGACCACGGATATCCTGTACCTGGACCCCCCATACAATTCCCGCGACTACGGCGGATACTACCATCTGCCCGAGTCGATCGTTCGGAACGACCGGCCAACCCCGGGGGGGCTGAGTGGAGCCCCCAGGGAAAGACGTATCGAAAAATCGGACTTTTGCCGTCCCGGATATGCCGGATCCGCGCTGGAAAGGTTGGTCTCGCGCGCAAGGGCAAGGTATATTCTGGTCCACTATACGACGGACGGCCTGGTCGCCCACGACACGATTATGAGCATGCTGCGGCGACGCGGCAACGCCTCGTATCGCGATCTGCCGGTCAGGGCGTATTCATCCCGTTCCGACGTCGTCACTCAGGTCGCCATGCATCGAGTTTATTGGTGCAAGGTCCGCGAAAGCCAGGCAGATTGATCGAGCTAGACACGATACTCGCAGACAAGCTGGCAGGCATCCGCCTCGTCCTGATGGACATCGACGGGACCCTGATCAGCACCGCAGCCCCCTCGTTCGGCAACGTCCTGATCCAGCTTCGCAAGCTCCGGCCGCTCAACATCGGATTCTCCGTCGCCACCGGCAGAACGATCCACGGAGCCTCGTTCGTGACGAAGCAGTTGCAGGAACTCGGTAGCCATCTTCCGCCGATGATAACCTACAACGGGGCAGTCGTCCTCGCGGGTAAGGACTCGTCCGTCGTCAAACGACGGCTTATCGAACGGGCCGACTTCGAAGCCGTGATCGAATGCTGCCGCCGGAAATCGCTTGATGTTCTTGCTTACGCATGCGGTGCACAATTCGATTTCGTGCCCCGCGAGACGGTGTACTCCGAAGGAGCGCGGCGTCCGGGATCGGATTTCAACGGCATGGAAGTGAAATTCGTTCCCGATCTGACGGCGGTGGACGACGATTTCGTCGCAGTACTAGTGGACATCCCCTCGCCGGAGGCCGCCCCGCGGCTATTGGACGAATTGAACGAACTTCTCGGAAAACACTTGCGGGTGACAACCTCCGGCGGCCGCTACATCGAGATATGCCATACGCTCGGAACGAAGCTGAACGCCATGGCGGAGCTCGCGCACAGCGAACACATAACGGTACAGGAAATCATGGCGATCGGTGACAACTACAACGACATGGAAATGATCGCCGGCGCGGGCGTCGGCGTAGCTGTCGCAAATGCTCCCGAAGCCGTCCGGAGAGCGGCAACCCTGCGGACCACATTGCCCAATGGTCAGGGCGTCGTCGAGGCTTTGCGCGCGCTCACGCGTGCTGTAAGAAGTTCCCCCCGCCCCCAATCTGCGACAACTGATGGCCATTGAAGAGATCCTTGCGCGTATCGAAGACCAGAACGAACGACTTCGCGCTGCCGTCGCCGCGGATTCGGAGTTCGGGCTGGCGTTCACCGATCTGCTGGCCGGACTTCTCGAGCTAGGGCTCGACGTACGCGTCCTCGTTCGCCGGCGTGACCCGCCGCAGGATGTCACCGAATACCGCGCTCCTGCCGCCGGCCAACAAGCCGCCGCGGCGTCCGACAAGAAGGAAGTCGCGTCGGAAGACAAGGCGACTACATCGATTGTCGAGGCGTGGCAAATCGGTCGGACGCGTCTCAATCCGACTGCAATCGATACCTGCATGCGCCGCCTGGGCGAATTGGCAAATCTCCATTGGGGCGATCGCGACCCCATGACGCTGCTGCCTTATTTGAAATCGGCCGGCACCGAGAAGCGCGTGATCGCTTATGCGTTGTCCCAAGCCGGGGGCGATCTCGGCATCGGCGTGCTTCACACGGATCTCGACGATTTCAAGAAGGTCAATACCGAGTTTGGCGAGGCGCTTGGAAGCAAGGTTCTCGCCGAATTCGCCTATCGTTTCAGGTCGTATTTCGCTGACATTGGCATCGTGACGCGAACCGGCGGCGAAGAATTTTCGGCCGTTGTCGTCCACGACGATCCGGCGGAGATTTTCCGGCGCGCCGAAAGTTTTCGCCAATCAATGCAGAACGATCCCCTGGAATCGATCGCTCGCCCAAACACCTGCAGCATTGGTCTCGTCATCTATCCCGATGGCGACATTGAAGGGATATGCGGTAGTTTCGACGACTTGCTCGACGATGCCCGCAACGCCGAGAGACGGGCGAAGGCCGAGGGCAAGAATTGCATCCGGCTAAACGGGGTCGACGGACCTCCTGCAGGCGCATCGGCGGCGACGGACCTCGCGAGGGCGGCCATCGAGGCCCGAGTCGGCCTGAACCGGGCCTCGCCGGCCGGCATGCGCGGGGACACCGGCACATTGCTCGCGGGAATGATCGCTTCGGAGCTCCTTGCCGCGAACGCGGGCGAGATATCGGCGCGCGTCCAACTGATGGCTCGGGCGATCGGTCTGACCTTCACACAGCACCCGACTCCCGCAACCGGAAAACCGAAATCAATGAGCGCGGCCATGCCTGTCCATGAGTGGGCGGCCGCCGTGGCATGGGGATGTCTGCGCTCGGCCTACGCCGGCGGAAAGGTGCTGGCGCCGAACGACGTCCTTAGGTTCGAAACCGTGGCAGACAAGAATTCCGGCATCAATCTCTTCCTTTGCATTGATCGCGGAGGCGATAGTGTCGAGCAGGTGCTGCTCGGACCCTTCGCAGCACCGCTCGCGGCCCCGACCGTGATCGGCAGGCCATGGTATCCCCTGTCGAATCTGCCCTCGGGGGGCATCCGCCGGTTGGACACAGAAGACCTCGGAGATGGGCGTTCGGCGCTGTCGCCCTGCCTTCTGCTTCCGATCGGGGACGCCGCGACGGCGCTCGCCAAGCGCATGCAACATCTGGTCGCCGAGGTCGTCGAGATCGATGACAGACCGGTGATCGGCGGCGGATTGCCCGACTTCTGGCAAAGCAACGTCGCACGGGTCATTCGAGCCTGCCTGCGCAATCCCAACATCAAGACGATCATTGCGTTGGGTAGGTCCGAAAATGCGGCTGCAACGCTCGCGCGACTGGAGCCGGATGGCGACAGGTGGTCGCGCAACATGTCCGACCTGCAGCGGCGGCTCAGCATATCTTCGGAGAACTTACTGATTTTTCGCGATCGGGCGACAAGCGTCGTACGGATCGAGGAGCCTTCCGACGACAAGACTTTGAATGCAATACTGCGCGCGACGTCGACGCTCGCGCCCGCCTCCAGTTCACCGCCTGCGATAAATCTCGACACGGAAACCAAGCGCCGCCGAATCCCTGTTCCGGTACCGTCGGAGGCAAATCGCCTGCTCGTCACGGACGGCTTGCGCACGGGTACGCTCGCGGACGCATATCCTCAGGCGATCGATCTTCTTCGAACAAGTGATTCTGCGCCGCAAACAGAGAACACGCAAAGGCGATTTCGCGAGTTTCCTTGCTTCAAGCTCGTCCTCACGACCCCGTTCATCGAGACAGTGCCCGATTACTGGAAGGGTGAAGGGCAAGCCCTGGAAAGTTATTTCGAACTCAACTTCGGTCGACAGAATGGCTTGTTCGGGGCGCCGCTGCATGCGGTCAACGAAAGCGGGATCTCCCTGTACGCGCACGGCATCAGGGCCGCGGTCTCCGCCATCGGCGAGGGACGCCCGACAAGGCGCATACTTCTACCGATCAGCTCGAACGCCAACCGTTTCGACCAGCCGCTTGGCCTTTGCGCCATCCAGGTGATGCCAAGGCTTCGCGACGGCCGCTGGTATCTCGATTTCCAATGGATCTGGCGCACGGTGGAAGCGCTTGTCGGATTTCCGTTCAGCGCCTACGGATCGATCACATGGTCAAAGAATTTTTTCGACGCGGTCGCCGAGGCGATGCGGCGACAGGCGTTGTCGAGCACCGTCGAACTCGGCGAACTGACATATCTCGCGCTGAGTTTTCACATGTTCCTGGATATCGGAGACACGGAAATCGCCAGAGCGATCGTGCAAGATGTCTCCCACTGATCCGCTCGAGCTGTTCGATGCCGATGCGGAGACCGCAATCCTGATGGATCGCCGCGCGCGTCATATCGACGAAGCCGCCGCCGCGGCCGGCCTGACCGTCCGCGGCCAATGGTTGATCGACGGCCGCCTCGGTAGGAGCTCCGTTCATGCTGCGCTGCTCGCTCCTTCGACGCCGGCTGCCGGCCACGAGCTTCCCAAGCGCATCACCACCCCCTGCGCCAGCTATACCCGGCTGATGGACAGATTCTACCTGCCCGACGATTCGGGTCCCGACGTATCGGCCGCGCTCTTCGACATCGTCGCGCGTAAATACGATCAGCTCACGCAAACCGAGATCAATCTTGCGACCGCCGAACTCCTGCTGGAAGCGGCATGTTCAGGCCGCAACCCCTTGCCGACTCGCATTCTCGACTTTGGATGCGGTACGGGAGTCGCATTTGCCGCCGCACGCCGAATGGCGCCAGCCGACACAGGTCCAGAACTCACGGGCACCGATATCTCGCCGGCGATGTTGCGTCAGGCCGCCGATCGAGGACAGACGGTTATTTCGTTCGAAGAATGGCGGCAGTTGCCGCCCGATTCGTTCGATGCGGCGATCGCCGTATTCGTCATGCACTACGGAGTTCCTCCGCAGGATCTCGAGATAATCGCGTCGCAGATGCGACGGGGCGCGCGGTTTGCCGCCAACTATTTCAAACCGCGGCCAGGAGCCGTTTCGGCGCTGACATCGATACTCAAACGATTTGGATTGGTTCTTGAACGCGACGAACCCCTGCGGACCACGCCGAGCGACAATCGACTTCTCATCTTCGTCAAGACCGGCGGAGACGGCAGATGAAAACGCTTCTCGGCATGGATCTGGATGCCTTCGTACCCAAACTGCTGCTCGACGGGAAACAGGGCGGCCGACGCGTTCTCCTCGCCCAACCCAAACTCCCGAGGCAGCGGGACTTGTTTACGATCCTCGACAAACGGTCGGCGGACGGTTGGACGAACGCCGGAGAGATGACGGAATTCGTAATCTCGCCGAACCTGAAGTTGACCGTCGATGTGAGAAAGGTATCGCCGTCGGCGATGCAATGCCTCATCGGCGCCTTATGGTCCGCTTTTCCTCCCAAGAAAAAGAAGAGCGGACAGGCCATCGTCGCCAGGGAAATTGACGATAACTCGAACCTGACGGTCTGGAGTTCCGAGCCCTCCGCAAGGAAGGTTGCCATCGACGTTTGGAAAGCGGTTCAGGCAGGCGGAGCAACGACCGATCTCGAAGCTTGGACCACTCCGAAGCTGTACGGGGCCAAACTCAGGTTGACCCAGATGCTGGTCGGTTCCGCTTGCTCGACGCTTCCGGCGGGGTCGCCCGTGCTCGACGTCATGGCAGGCACCGGAATCGTCTCCCGGATGCTGAGCGCAAGATACGACGTCAGCGCCAACGACGCGAATCCCTACGCTGCGTTGCTCGTTCGCAGCCAAGGCGCCCGGCTTTCCGACGATCCCGACGTCGTTCTCAAGCGCATCAAGAAGGCGTCTGAACGCAACTTCCGAGAGTTGGTCGAACTGGCGCCCGAGAGCTTCGCGATGGAGACGGATTTCCTTCACGGTGAACTGAATGCGAAGCGCTTCGAAGCTTACGAGCGATTTTGTCAGGAGCCGGTGCTTGCGCCGGAAGGGCCTCCATCGAAGGGACGCCCCTACCAACTATGCGTATCGAGGTACGCAAACGTATATTTCGGCCTGACACAGGCCGCCCAACTCGACAGCATTCGCGCGGCCATCGACAGGGTTTCTCCAGAGCAGGGCGACGTCCGAGATCTGCTCCTCGCGGCACTCCTGATCGCCGCGACGGTATGCGGCACCGGCCCTCACTTCGCGCAACCAAGAAAGCTGACTGCGGCCAGTTTCCGCGACACCATCGAACGTAGGGCGCGCAGTATAGTCTGGGAGTTTGAACTCGCACTAAGACGGCTGACCGCCAGGCCGCCGTTGCGGCGCCCGATCCGCGCCGTCACTCAACTCGACTGGCGCGATGCAATATCACGGTTCGCCACCGGATTGGGCGGGCGCCGCCCGGCCGCCGTCTACTTCGATCCTCCGTACTCCAAGCTTCAATATTCGCGCTACTATCACGTGCTCAACGTTCTCATTTCCTACGATTATCCGACGATCCAAGGCGTAGGAAGATATCCGCCCATGGCGAACCGATTCAGCTCGCGTTTCGAGAACCGCCCCCTTACCGCGCAGAACGAGTTCGAACAGGCTTTCGACATGTGTCGTGATCTGGGTCTCAATACGCTCGTCAGTTACAGCGACACCGGATTCGTTCCGATCGAAATTCTGTCGGCTTCGATGCGCGCGAGATTTCGGGAAGTCCTCGAATTCTCGGAAAGGATTCGCCATCATTCGCAAGGAACGAGATTGGGCGAGCATCTTGGACACGTAACGGAATACGTATTCGTTGGACGCGTCTAAAGCACCCAACGGAGTTTGACATGCGCGAATTCATCGAAGCGATCGTGAGTGACTGCCGCAAGCTGCCCAAGCGGGAATGCGATTTTCGGCTGGCAATACTTGGCGTCTTCTTGAAACTCCTGGCTCGCCGCAAGCAACGAGGCCAAGCGCTGAACAACAACGCGCTGATGTCAGCTTTTGAGCGGATTCCGGCAAGCGAGAATTAAGGGCCTTCATTGGATCGATGGCGTACGCGTTCCTTCGATCATCCGGACGTATTCGGCGCGGTGAAAGCGAAATTGATCATCCGCGAGAAGCCAAGTCGCTAATTAAAAAACCGCAGTTCTTGGCTCGGCCCCAGTGGGGTAAACAGTGGGGTAGCCTAACGCCATTTCGGATATTTTTGTTTAAAATCAATAAGATAATGTAATCCTTGGCGGAGAGGGAGGGATTCGAACCCCCGATAGGCTTGCACCTATGCCGCATTTCGAGTGCGGTGCATTCGACCACTCTGCCACCTCTCCAGGCGCCATAACGGAGCGATT
>Ga0182024_10021289_pt1 | contig 11776 bp, 9 predicted proteins | sample P32metaG_FD_120480 | JGI IMG/M metagenome (GOLD analysis project Ga0182024, IMG submission 120480) | Permafrost microbial communities from Stordalen Mire, Sweden - P3-2 metaG (Illumina Assembly) | ecosystem: Environmental > Terrestrial > Soil > Wetlands > Permafrost | place: Sweden: Stordalen... | reverse complement strand
GCGGCCATGGCCGCGGCGCTGCCCAGCATCTCGTCCCATGTCCTGCCTGGCCCGGCAGGGTGAGGGCGTTGCCGCCGAGGGCAATCACCGCCGTCTTGGTCATGAGATCCTGCTGCCCGGTGCTGGTAGCCATGGCGCATCGTATAGGTGATGTATCCCCGGAGCGCACCGGCGGGTCAGCAGCGGGCGATAAACCGCACCGGTTGTGCCGCGTCGCCGGCGACGCCGGTCATCTCGGCTAGTACATCGCGATGCCCGCAGCACGAAGCTCGACTTCACCGTCGCAAAGTGTCATGCTTTGCCGCATCAATGGCAAAATGATGCATGGGGGCCCGGATGAGTACGCTTTTATACTCGGCGCTGACCACCAGGCGGATCGCCGCAGAGGCGGGTACAAGCAGCACGTCGGGACAGCCGGGAATCAAGACCTATGCCGATGCGATGGCAGCGCTTGTGCCAGCTGAGGTGCTTGCCGCCCAGGCCGTGATTGTCAGCTATGCAACGGCAGTTACCAAGAACGCCAATGGTCAGCAGGTCACGATGATCACTGACCCCGGATGGCTGAAGGTGGCGTTCTACGGCCTGATCGTCATCAGCATCGGCCTGTATCTTGGCGGCAGGTTTAGCAGCACACAAGGGCTTCAGCGCCTGGACTTTGCGCGAATGCTCATACCGCCGGCCGCATTCGTGATCTGGACGATGCTGCAGAAGACCACGACCTTCGATGCGGTGGCTCCGTCGTTCTCCGCCGCTGGGCGCTCGATCCTTGCGATTCTGCTCGCGATCGTTGTTGGTGCGCTAGCCAGCTTGCTTGGCTATAAGGCCGACCAGAACTCAGCCTGACAGCCGACCAGAACTCAGCGCGGCAGTCAGCCAGACGCCATGCGCAGCACGCGACTGGCCGCACGCGACTGGCCGGAAGGTGCCACAATTCGGACGTGCTACCAGATGCGGCCGACCCGGCGGACGACCCGCTCGAGCAGGATGCGCCCGATCACGTCGCGGACGACCCGGCTATCCCGCTGTGGTTCCTCGGCGAGGGCGACCGGGCCAACCGGGCCACCGACCTGCGGGCCTTCACCACCGGAAACCTAGTCCGGCCGCTCGTGGACGGCCACAGCTATTTCGCCCGCCTGTGCGCCGAGCTACAGGCGACCCAGGCGGGCGACCAGGTGTACTTCCTGGACTTCCGGGGGGACCTCGCGGAGCGCCTCGGCGGCCCGGGGTCGGAGGTCGGCGAGGTGCTGGGCCTGGCCGCGCGCCGCGGCGTCCTGGTCTTCGGCCTGCTATGGCGCTCGCAGCCCAGCGCATTGCACCAGTCCGAAGAGGCCAATGCCGAGTTCGTCCGGCAGATCGACGAGGACGGCGGCCAGGTGCTGCTCGATGCCAGGACCCGGCGCGGTGGCAGCCATCACCAGAAGCTGGTCGTGGTGCGTCATCCCGGGTCTCCCGCGCGCGACGTCGCGTTCGTCGGCGGTATCGACCTCGGCTACGGCCGTAACGATGACTCCGAGCACGCCGGCGACCCGCAGGTGATGGAATTCCCCGATGCCTACGGACCGCGTCCGCCCTGGCACGACATGCAGGCCGAGGTGCGCGGGCCCGCCGTGCACGACCTCGAGCACACCTTCCGCGAACGCTGGTACGGCAGCAGCGTCCTCGACCTGCCCAGCCCGGTCCGCCAGCTCTACGACCGCGCCTACCACATGGGCGCGATGACGAGCCGGCCCCTGCCGGAGCCGACCGTCGCCGACGAGGCCAGGCGGGGCCCGCACGCCGTACAGGTGCTGCGCACCTACCCGGCCCGCGTCCGCCGCTACCCGTTCGCGCCGCACGGGGAGCGCAGTATCGCCCGCGCCTACCGCAAGGCGCTGGCGCGGGCACGTTGCCTCATCTACCTGGAGGACCAGTACCTGTGGTCGCGCCCGGTAGCTGACATGATCGCGTCGGCCCTGCGGGACAAGCCCGACCTGCACGTCATCGCCGTCGTGCCCCGTTACCCGGACAAAGACGGCCCGATCACCGGGGTGCCCCCCCTGCTCGCCCAGTACGACGTGGTGCGGGCCTGCGCCGCCGCCGGCGGCGAGCGCTTCGCCGCCTACGATCTGGAGAACCGGCAGGGAACGCCGGTGTATGTGCACGCCAAGGTCGTGGTCGTCGACGACGTCTGGGCGATGGTCGGGTCGGACAACCTCAACCGGAGGTCGTGGAGCCACGACAGCGAGCTGTCGATCGCGGTTCTCGACTCCGAGATGGATGCCCGGGAGCCCTGCGATCCCGCTGGTCTCGGCGACGGCACGCGGGCATTCGCCCGGGACCTCCGGCTCCGGCTATGGCGCGAGCACCTCGACCGCGATGCGGAGGATACGGCGGACCTGCTGGATCCGCGGGAAGCCTTCGCGGCGTTCCGGCGGCAGGCAGAGACGCTCGCCGGGTGGCATGCGGGTGGCAGATCCGGGCCGAGGCCCCCCGGCCGGGTGCTGCCGCATCAGCATGGCACTCTCACGGCCGCCGAACGGCTCTGGGCGGCCCCGCTGTACCGGATGATCTACGACCCGGATGGCCGTCCCTGGCGGGACCGTCTCCGTGGCCGGCTTTAACGCAGGTAACCGGAACCGGACGTGTGAGCGCCGCGCTCTGGCTCACCGCGACCTGCGTGCTGATCAGGCCCAACGCCGACGTCGGCACCCGGGCACGCCCGCGCATCCCGGGCGCTGGCCGTCGTAAGCCCGCCGCGGCGGCCGCCCGAGGCTGAGGGCGCGCCGGGCGGTCAGGCAGAGCTGAGCAACCCCGCGCCTGCGATGGCTCCTCATCACGGCGCCGGCAGGCGATGATCGGCGCATGAGCGGCGGCGGGTATGAGTCCTGGTTCGTCAGCGCGCGCGACCCAGCCTCGCCCAGGGCGCTGTGGATACGCCACACCAGGCACCGCCCCCGCCGCGGCGCGGAGTCGGCTGCCCTGTGGTGCACGCTGGTCGATCGCGGCCGGGACCAGCGGCCGGCGGTCGTCAAGCAGGTCTTCGGCGCCTTCCCGCCGGATGCTGCCGCCGGGCCGCTGCAGTTCCGGGGGAGCGCCGCCATGGGGAAGCGGACGGCGTCCTGGGACCTCAGCATCAGCGGCGGGCAGGCGCCGCTGCGCCCGCTGCGTCCGGCGGTGCTGTACCGGGCGTCGCTGCCGCGCACCAAGCTGGCGGCCAGTGTCCCTGACGGGCTGGTCACCGGCACGCTCGACCTCGATGGCCAGCAGGTCGGCGTGTCCGGATGGCGGGGGACCGTCGGCCACAACTGGGGATCGGAGCATGCCGACTCCTGGGTGTGGCTGCACGCTGCCGGCTTCGCCGCGGCACCGGAGGCCTGGCTGGAATTGGTGCTCGCCAGGATCAGGGTCGGTCGGGCGCGCTTGCCCTGGACGGCAATGGGAGCGCTCAGCCTCGGCGGCGAGCGGATCCCGCTCGGCGGGCTCGGCCGCCGGCCCCTGGTAGACGGGCAGCCCGGCCGGCTCAGCGCCAGCATCCCCTCGCCCGGAACCCGGCTTCAGCTCAGCGTGACGACCGAAAAATCCGACGCGGTCGCGGTGCCCTATGCCGATCCGTCGGGGCGAAGCCGTGCCGTCAGTCACGCTGCCCTCGCCACCGTCGAACTGACCCTGCGCCGCCATGGCGGCGCTGAGCTCAACCTGTCCACCAGCCGTGGCGCCTACGAGTACGGCACCAGCCAGGGCATCAGCGGGATCGCGCTCGAATCGCTCCCGGCGGGCTGACGAGGCCGCGGCCCTGGCGGTCGTCACCGAGGACCGGCGGGTCGTGCAGTCGCAGTCCATGAGGTCCCCGCCGGACGGACACCTCCGTCGCCGGGCCGGTTCAGGTGCGGTCGTAGCGGGCGAGCAAGGGAACGAGGACGCTCGCGTCCGGGCTGCCCCAGCCGGTGACCGGGTCCCAGCCAGCCGAGGCCTGGTAGCCGGTGATCGTCTCGGGCGGGAACTTCACCGTGTTGTTTCCGGTGGTGACATCGTGGAAGGCCTGGTGATAACGGGCGCTGCGGCCGATGCGGTAGATCGCCGGGTTGACGAAGCCCAGGTGACGGCCGGCGTACTGGTCGGCGAGGGCGATCAGCCCGGCCCAGAGCGGGGCGGTGGCGCTGGTGCCGCCGCTGTTGCGGATGGTGTACCTGCCGCCGCCGTCGCTGATGGCTATCGCCATGCCGGTATGGCCGGAGGCGTCGGCGGCCACGTCGGGCACTCCGCGGGCGGTTCCGATGCCGGGCACGCCGTCCTGGTAGCCGGGCCGGGCGAACAGGCGGCTGAAGCCGCCGCCCGAGGCCTGGAAGGCCGAGCCCGGAGTTCCGAACGGGGCGCCCCACGCGGTCTCGCCGATATAGGCGCCTGTCTTGTGGCTGGCGGTGAGGCTGGTGCCGCCGGCGGCCAGCACGAGCGGGTCCGAGGCCAGCAGGCTCACTTCCTTGACCGGGGCAGGGAAAGGGCGCCCGGTCAGGGCGTCGATCAGGGAGCACGGCTCGCCGGCCGCCCCCATGTCACCGGAGGCGGCGACCACCGTCACGTGCCGGGCGACGGCTGCCTGCAGCGCCGAGTGCACGCGGGCCACCTGTGCCCGGGTGACGCAATGCTCTCCGCCGATCTGGCCGGCCGGGCTGAGTGAGATGACGCCGCCCTGGGAGAGGCTGAGCCGGATCGCGGCGACGGAGGCCGCGACCGCGTTCCGGGCGTTGTCCAGGGACGTTGCCTTGACCAGGACAACGGTGAGGGCGGCGGCGGGGGCGATCACGTGCACCATCTCCAGATCCAGCACCTCCTCCCCGTAGGCCAGCCAGGGCGAGGCTGATCCGGCGAGGCTGGTCACGACCCGCAGCCGCGCTGCAGGCAGGCCGAACAGGCTGTCAAAGCGCGCCATGTCCTGGCGGATGTCGCTGACCAGAGGCGGTGACAGCTGCGATTCGGCGAGCTCCGGCAGCACCACGGTCTCGCCGCGGCCGTCGATCCCGCGGTCCAGCAGCGGCTGGATGCCGTAGGCAACCCGGAGCTGGTGCGGGGTATAGCAGGTCGTCAGGGAATCGCAGTCACCCGTCTTGCCGACGGGCTGATCGGCGGGAACTATCCCGGCCGCGCGGCCGGCTGGGCCTGACCCGCAAGCTGCGATCCCGCAAGCCGCGATGAGCATGCCCGTCACGGCCATGCCCGCCGTCCCAGCCCGCAGTCGCCGGCGCGGCGCGGCATCCGCGCGGGCGCCCGGTCGGAACTTGATCATGCCGTCTCCTCAGTATTTGCGTCAGGGACCCCGGTCGCTCGGGTCTCGACAGATCGCCCGGGTCTCGACAGTCAGTTTATTTATCTATGATATTAGATTAAGAGTATGACGGGATTGCTAACCCGTCAACGACGCCACCGCGGCTCGTCACTCGCTCCGCTGGATGGCTCAACCCGGCTTTACCGGGGACGGACAGTGCTTATCGGCCGATTTCAGCAGGCGTCAGGCATGACCGGGAGCCGCTCAGCCAGATCGTGGCCGCCAGGCCCGAGCTGGCCGGCCTGCCGGTGATAGCCAGCGTCGACTCGGCCACAGAACGCCGACTTCGGCCACAGCAAGCCCATGCCGACTTTCCCGGTCGGCGGCACCATCGAGGTCCGTGCCGATTCCGATAACCCTCAGCTCACAATCACCAGGCGCTGACGCTCGTCATCACCGGGCACTGACGCTCGTCATTACCGGGCGCTGACGCTCGTCATCACCAGGCACTGGCGCTCAGTTATCCGCGGAGCTGGCCAGCCGGGGTAGCGGACGACGGCGCTGACGTTCCGGCGTCGGCCGGCCCGCTGCGCGCGTACCGCTCCGCGAACCGGCGCAAGATGGCCGGCGGGTGGGTCACGCTACTGCGGTAGGCCATCGCCTTGAGCTCGCCGGCCTGCGCGGGCTCGAAGTAGCCGGCGTGCTTGTAGACGTCGATGCGGGTGCACAGGGCAGCCGGGTCGAGCTCGGGATGGAACTGGGTCGCGTAGGCATGCGAGCCGATCCTGAACGCCTGCACCGGGCAGGCGGGAGAACGAGCCAGCAGGACTGCGTGGCGGGGCAGCTCGCTGATCGCCTCCTTGTGGCCGGTGAACGCATCAAAGGTGGCGGGCAGCCCGCCAAGCAGCGGGTCCTGGCGGCCCTCCCGGGTCAGCGTGACCGTGACGGCACCGACCGGTTCGCCGTGCTGCCGGTCGACGACCGCTCCCTGGTGGCTGCCGAGTGCCCCGATGCCGTAGCAGGCCCCCAGGAACGGGAAGCCCGCGGAGATCACCTGGTCGAGCAGGCTGCGCAGGTCTGCTTCGACCCGCAGCTGCACTGGTGATTTCGACTCGCGGGGGTCGCTGGTGTTGAACGGCCCGCCGCCCAGCAGGATCCCCGACCACTCGCTCAGGTCGATGCTCCCCAGCGGCCGCTGCTCCAGCCGGACCCGGTGCAGGTCGCTCTCGGCCAGCCCGGCGAAGGCAAGAAACGACTCATACTCGCCGTCCGCGGCGGCGTCCTCAGCGCGGATGGACAACAGCAGGAACGGCTTCACCATGTCACCCTACGGGCTGGGCTGACCACGCCGCGGCGGATACCGGCAGGAATGCGCGACGGCACTGCGTCCCGCCTAGATTGAGGGAAGCCGGGAGATGCCCGCGCGGGGCGGGGCCGGGGGCACACCGATATGTACCGCTACATCCTGATCGTGCTCGCCGCCGCGGCGCTGGCCGTCGGCGCGGGCGCATGCGGCGGCATGCCATCGCAGCAGAGCTCGCCGCCCGCGCCGGTGACGGCCTCCGGCCCGGCACCGCGGCGATCGGCTGCCGCGACCGCGCCTGCCGTGGCGCATCACGCCGCGCATCACCCTTCGCGCCGGGCCTCGGCCCTCCGCGTGCTGTCCGAGCCCCGGGCCGGGGTCGGGCCGCTCTACCGGCTCATCACCCGGGCGCGGACCTCGATCGACCTCACCATGTACGAGCTGGCCGACCCGGTCGCTGAGGGGGACCTGGCCGCGGCCGCCGCCCGCGGCGTCAGCGTGCGGGTGATCCTCGACCAGCACCTGGAAAGGTCCCGCAACACCAGCGCCTATGACTATCTGGCCGCCCGCGGCGTGCACGTCAGGTGGGGACCGGCCGGCACCACCTACCACCAGAAGACCCTCACCGCCGACGATGCGACCTCCGCCATCATGACCCTCAACCTGGTGACGGATGACTACCCCGGTACCAGGGACTTCGCCGTGATCGACAGGAAGCGGGCCGACGTCGCCGCGATCGTCAGCACCTTCAACGCCGACTTCGCCGGCCGGTTCGTCACCGCGCCGGATGGCACCGACCTGGTGTGGTCACCCACCAACGCCGAGGCATCCATCCTCTCCGTCATCAACGGGGCCACCCGCACCCTCGCGGTGGAAAACGAGGAGATGGGCGACCCCTCCGTGACCAGTGCCCTGGCCGCCGCCGCGGAGCGCGGCGTGCAGGTCAAGGTCACCATGACCGCCGACAGCGAGTGGGACGAGGCGCTCGGCGAGCTGGCCCGGGCCGGCGTGCATGTCCGCCTGTACCCCGACGACAGCAGCGCCTTGTACATTCACGCCAAGGCGATCGTCGCTGACGCTGGCCGACCGGGCCAGCGGGTACTGGTCGGCTCCGAGAACTTCTCGGTCGCCAGCCTCGACTACAACCGGGAACTCGGGATCGTCAGCACTGACCGCGCGGTGGTGGCTGCCGTCAGCACCACACTGGCCGGCGACTACGCCGGCGGCGTGCGCTATTCGCCGGTACCGGCCACGCCGAAGCCTGCGCCTGGCGGCTCGTTGTGCGGGGCGCCAGCCAACCCGTTCCATCTCACCCTGTGCGCCGGCGGCCAGCTGGTCACTGCGCCGCCATCCGGGGTGTGCGGCTATTTCCCCTGCATCGGCAACTTCGCCAACGGCACGGGTTACATGACGGAATGCCGGGACGGCGAGTACAGCATGTCAGGCGGCCGCGAAGGGGTCTGCACTGATCACGGCGGCGCCGCCCGCCCTGTCTACCACCGCTGAGGGCGCTGCTCGTAAAGATCCTGCGCTGACCGGAATGCGGAGCTCAGCCGTGGCTCGCGGACACTGCGGTGAGCACCGTGAGGGCGAGCGCGACGGTAGCCGCCAGGCCGTGAAACACGATCAGCCGGGGCGGAAACGGGCGAGCGGCGTGCTCACGCCGCCTGACGGCCAGCGCATTGGCGGCCAGCCAGCTAAGCCCGGCACCGACGGTGATCACCAGCACCCCGAACGAGATCCAGGCCAGCGGCCGGTCATGGATGAGCACGAAGGCGAACCAGAAGGCCAGGCCGGTCAGCGCGAGCGCCGGATGACTGAACTCGAGCAGCGGGTGCTCGCCCGGCGGGGTGGCGACCCTCGTGCGCGGTACGGGCGGCGGCCTGCCGTCATCGGTCAGCGGCACCGCCGCGAATCTGGCCGGCGTGCTCGCCGCAGGCGCGGGACCGGCGGCTGCGGCCCGGCGCCTGGCCGCGTTCCCCGTGATCAGCAGGGATACGCCCGCGGCCGCGGTCACCACCCACAGGACCAGTACGGCAATAGCCAACCCGGCTCCCTTCGCATCGTTACCCGGCGATCGCTGTCAGCTGCTTCTGGGTCTCCTCGTCAAGCTCGATGCCGGCCACGGCAAGGTTTTCCTCCAGGTGCGCCCTGGTGGACGTGCCGGGAATCAGCAGGACGTTGGGCGCCAGGCCCAGCGTCCAGGCCAGCGCGATCTGGGCGGGAGTGCAGCCGAGCCGCTGCGCGTGCCCGAGTACCAGCTCGTTGCCCAGCACCGGGTTGGGCTTGGTGAAGCCGGAGCCCAGCGGGAAGAACGGCACGAACGCGATCCCCCGCGCGCTGCACTCCGCCAGCACGGGCATCGAGGCACGATCGACCAGGTTCAGCGGATTCTGCACGCACGCTATGTCGGTGTGCTCCAGTGCGCGCAGCAGGTGCTCGCGGGTGACGTTGCTCAGGCCGACGCCCCCGATCAGCCCCTCATCGCGCGCCGTGATCATGGCGCCGAGCTGGTCGTCGAACCGCTGGTCCGGCGCCGCGCCGTCCATCAGCCGCAGGTTGACGGCCGCCAGCTGCCCGGTGCCGAGACTGCGCAGGTTGTCCTCGATGCCCCGCCGCAGCTGGTCAGGCTCGTCATAGTGCAGCCATCCGCCGGACTCGTCGCGGCGCGCTCCGACCTTGCTGACCAGCGCGAGATTGCCGGGATAGGGGTGCAGCGCCGCCCGGATGAGCTCGTTGGCGACGTCAGGCCCGTAGAACTGCGCGGTGTCAATGTGGTCGACGCCCAGTTCCGCGGCCCGCCGCAGCACCGCCACCGCCTCGTCCCGGTCCCGCGGCGGGCCGAAGACGCCGGGACCGGGCAGCTGCATGGCGCCGAAGCCCACCCGCGAGACGGAGAAATGGCCGAGCTGGTATCTCTGCATGAGCAGATCCTAGGAGGTGCGCTGCCCTAGCCGGGAATCATGTCGAGAGTGAAGCCGGCCTGGTCACCTGTCCGGCGGCACCCAGATATCCCGTTCGTGCATGAGCCGGATTTGCTTGTCTGTCACTTCACGACGGTATTCCTCGTGCCCGTAGGGAGCGCGATCGAGATAGATATTCTTCGGGTAGACCGGCTCCTCGTAGATAACCTGGTACTGCTCGGTGGTGAGATCCTTGATCCAATTGTCCCATTGCGCATTCGCGCGGAATTGGCGCAGCGCCCCGATGTCGACGGTTCCGGCGACCCAGGAGGATCCGCCGCTGTAGTCATGCCGCCCGACGATCTGCCCGCGGTAGTCGATCACGGCTGATCCGCCGCCGAAGGTATCGATGGCGACATCGGAATCGGAGTGCAGGTAATACGTGCCGACATTGCACGCGATCAGGTACAGGTTGTTGTCGAGAGCGCGCGCGCGATTCTGGATCTCGAACAGGCCGTTGCCGGTGTGCGGGTGCGGATACGGGCCCCGGTAGACGACCTCGGCGCCGTTCATGGCCAGGCCGCGCGCGTTTTCCGGGTACGAGCCCTCGTTGGCCATCAGGAATCCGAGCCGGCCGATTTCCGTGTCGGCGACCGGGTAAAACGCATCCAGGTTACGGCCGTACAGCTCGATCCACTTGTCCCAGACGTTATGCGGTGTCACCGAATGCTCGACCGGGAGCAGCGGCACGACTTTGTGATGCCGGAGAATTACCTCGCCATCCGGGCTGAGCACAAATCCGACGTTAAAGAAACGCCCCGGGAATTCGGGATGACGGGCCTTCGCCTGGGCCATCAGGAAAACGTTCCACTGCCGGGCCAGCGCACCGAGATAGTCCGTCTCGCGGCCCGGGATGTCGATCGCGCACTCCCGCGCGAACTCCTCGTGATCGAGGTCAAGGACCTCGTCGTTGAAACCCTGCAGGGCGCCTTCGGGAACTGCGATGAGCCGCACCGGCAAGTCCAGGCTGGACAGCCACGACGCGGCCTTGATGAGGTGCGAGAGGTGCTCGAGGTTCGTCTCGATCTCATCGCGGTGGCGGATGCCGCGCATGGTGGGTACCAGGCCCAGGGCCTGATAAGGCTCGATCATGATTCATCCCTTCGGCCGGCCAGGCCGGCGCCGTCATCCGGCCCGTGTCCCCCTTGTTCTACCGGCTGCCTTGCCTCCTGTCTGTACCTCGCTGCATGGTGCGCACTGCGGCCACTGGCTGTTGCCATCGTCTGGCCGGCGCCGTAATACTGAGCGCACCGTGCGGGGCCACGCACCGGAAGGCAGGGAAGCCACATGAGCATCCTGGGTACCCGCGTGCTGCGGACCGAGGACCCGCGGTTGCTGACGTCCGGCGGCACCTACGTCGATGACCTGCGAGTGCCCGAACTGGCGGGCGCGGCGCGGGTCACGTTCGTGCGCGCACCCCTCGCGCATGCGCTGATCACCGGCATCGACGTCTCCGCCGCGCAGGCGGCGCCCGGCGTGATCGCCGTGCTGACCGCAGCGGACCTGACCGACCTGCCGCCGCCACCGCCTGACGACGGGAGCGGCGGCAGTGAGGCGGCCCCGTTGCCGCTCGGCGGCCCGTGGGCGGAGCCGCTGCTTGCCGTGGACCGGGTGCGCTATGTCGGCGAGCCGGTGGCGATCGTGATCACCGATGACCGCTACCAGGGCGAGGACGCCGCCGAACTGGTCAGCGTGGACTACGAGCCGCTGCCGGCGGTCGTGGGCGTCGATGCTGCGCTGGCAGGCGGGACGCTCCTATTCCCGGCGGCCGGGTCAAATATCGCCGTCACGGGCGGCGTGCCAGCCGGCGCCACGACCTTCGATGGCTGCGACGTCGTGCTGCAGCGGACCATCGTGAACCAGCGGCTCGCACCGGTCCCGATGGAAGGGCGCGCCGCCGCTGCCGAGTGGGCAGACGGCAAGCTGACCGTCTGGCTGAGCACGCAGAACGCGCAGATCGCCCGCTTCGTGCTGGCCGGCGTGCTCGGGCTTGATCCCGGCGCCATCCGGGTGGTCGCACCTGACGTGGGCGGCGGATTCGGTGCCAAGGTCGGCATCGACCCGGACGCACTGGTGGTCGGGTGGGCGGCCAGGCACGTCGGCCGCGCGCTGAGCTGGACGGAGACGCGCAGCGAGAACCTGATCGCGATGACGCACGGGCGGGCACAGCAGCAGGTCATCAAGATCGGCGGCAGCAGGGACGGGCGCATCCTGGCGTACCGGCTGGAGATCGTGCAGGACGCGGGTGCCTACCCGCGGATGGGCGGCTTC
>Ga0182024_10021288_pt1 | contig 11776 bp, 10 predicted proteins | sample P32metaG_FD_120480 | JGI IMG/M metagenome (GOLD analysis project Ga0182024, IMG submission 120480) | Permafrost microbial communities from Stordalen Mire, Sweden - P3-2 metaG (Illumina Assembly) | ecosystem: Environmental > Terrestrial > Soil > Wetlands > Permafrost | place: Sweden: Stordalen... | reverse complement strand
CTCGAGCAAAAGACAAGACGAGTTGCTTCCACAGCGTCGCGTTGCTTCTTTGTCGGCTCGTCTTTGGAGTTCCGGATGCGCATGTAACGCATCCCGGAATCTCCGGCTAAGAAAGCCGACGTGGAAGTTGATCTGGATAACGCCCCCTTTTGCAGCGAGCGCTCGGATCATATCATCGCTCAAATTCCTCGGCGAATCGCACAGAGCGCGGCAACTGGAATGCGAGGCGAAAACCGGAGCCTCACTCTCCGCGAGTACATCGCTGAACACTTTGTCGGAGACATGCGATATGTCCACGATCATTCCAAGGCGGTTCATTTCCCGGATTACCTTTTGGCCAAAAGCAGTCAAGCCATCGTGGACGCATCGATCCGTTGCCGAATCGGCCCATTCGACGTTCACGTTGTGGGTCAGAGTCATATATTTGACGCCGAGCGAAGCGAAGGCGCGCAGTGTCTTGAGGCTGCTGTCAATCATCTGCCCGCCTTCGATCGCCAAAAGGACTGCAATTCGTCCATCCAAACGGGCTTGCCGAATTTGGTCCAAGGTCTGAACGAGTACGATATTCTCACGATGAAGGGCCACTTCGCGACGGACGGCATCGATTTGACGCAACGCGCCTTCGACGGACTTCGGACCGGTTATTGTGCCCGGCTGCCAAATCGCAAAGAAAATCGCTCCGATTCCGCCGCCGCGCATTCGAGGAATATCGATGCAGCCGTTCCGGTGGCGCACCGCCAGATCAAAATGGTCGAAAACGATGCGCTGAGCGGTGTCTACATGTGTATCGACAACGACGGACCGGAAATGAAGATCGCGCGCTTTCCCGGCGCATTGCGCCACTTGATCTTCGCTCGGCAAGCTGTGGGAACTTCGGGCGCGGGGCAAGGTCTTCTCGCTCTTACGAAAAATGACGGACAGTGTAGCGTGGCTTCGCCAAAATCCGGTTGACCGTGTTGCGATGGAGGACCTGATCTGTCAGGGCTGCTTTTCCGTGGTGGTTTCCCTAATGACGCGTGGGGCGGCTGGAACGAAGGCTTCGCGCTTGGGTTGCTTTTGCTTCGGCTTCTTTTTTTCGCGTTTTCGTGCGTCTTTGTTTCCCATTCCCACAGCTTGCCATAGCCGCGTCAAATTTCCTAGGTCTACCGGAATTCAAAGGCAACCCGGCGTTTGTCTCAGCGGACCAATAGGGAACGGTTTGTTTGTGCGGAGCGATACTACGCCGATGCAGAAGGGTGAATCTCTTTGAAGGCGCCCCGCTCGTCAACGTTCGTCACGGCTCCGTTTGCACGGACAGTGACTTCTAGGATCACCAGAGGGCAATATGAAAGCCAATCCGCGAGTTAATCCCTTATGATAGATTGCGCGACTAAACACGATGGCAACCGAGCATCTCCTGGAACTCAGGAAGTGGGTCTACGAACTTGCCCGCCGCAAGGACGAGGGCGAAGTCGTCCGTTTGAACCGGGCGGTCGACCTGATCAGCAAAACCTACGGCGTTCAGACGCATGAAGTAGCGATCCTCGGATTGACGGACGACGCGCGCTCGCTGCGCTTCCTCGCGCCCGAGAATCTTCGCGAAGTGGGGCGAATCCCGCTTTCCAGCACCTCCGCGCTCGCCGCCCGCACCGTTAGGGAAAAACGGTCGGAATTTATTAATCACTTCTCGACGGTGCCTCATGCGTCCGTTTTTGAGGCAGTGCCGATTGCCGAGCAGCGGCGCGGGGAACCAATCCAAAAGATCATGAGCGCGCCCATCGTGCTGGGCGGAAGAGTGATTGGCGTTCTGCAAGTATCCCGGAAGGGGCGGACGTCCGCGGACGCCGGAACCGATTTCACGAATTCGCAGTTGCGCGAGTTGAGGACGATCTGCGACGCGCTGGCTCCGTGCCTTGTGTGCCTCAACGATTGAGCGCACAATCGGTGCCGCGCCGTCTTTTCACGCAACTGTAACGATCGGCGGGTGAATAATCATTGACATCACTGCGCGTGCTTGTTAATTTTTCGAGCGCGAAATTTTTCCGCGCAAGATAAGGGAGACCTACACACCCCGCAAATATGGCGTTCGTCGCAAAGAAAATATTTCTAACCAAGGGAGTCGGAAAACACCGCGAACGCCTGTCGAGCTTCGAGCTCGCTTTACGCAACGCGGGCATCGCGGCCTGCAATATCGTGCGAGTCTCGTCGATCTTCCCGCCCTACTGCAAATTGATCTCGCGAGCCGAGGGTCTGAAGCACCTGAAGCCCGGACAAGTTGCGTTCACGGTGATCAGCGAGAATCAGACGCGTGAGCCGCATCGCCTGATCGCCGCGGGAGTGGGACTGGCGTTGCCCGGGGATAAGTCGATGTACGGGTACCTGTCCGAGCACCATTCTTTCGGGGAAACGGAAGAAGTAGCCGGGGAGTACACCGAAGAACTCGCGGCGGAAATGCTCGCGACGACGCTGAACGTCGAATTCGACCCCGATCTTTCCTGGGACGAGAAGAAGGAAGTCTACCGCATCTCGAATAAGATCGTCCGCACCATGAATATCACGCAGTCGGCGGTCGGTGATAAGCGCGGCCTTTGGACCACTGTGCTGGCAGCCGCGATCTTGCTCGGCGAGGACGATTAGCCTATTGACGTGCTTCCATTGAGGACCGCCCGTTCGCGCTGCGGGTTATTGCTCCTTGGTTATCGTTATTAGAGAAGCGGCTTCGCCGTCATTTTCGCTTTTTCGCCACGGTTTCCTCCACCCGAGGTTTGAAATAGCCTAGGCGTTCAAGGACGGCTCCGACGATCAGCGGAAGCGCTACCGTGGCATCATCGAGGACTTCGGCGAACTTCCCGCCTTCCTCAGGCGGTACGAATTTCCCCCACGAAACCGCTTCCGTGTACGTGCTGCCCGAAAGCCCTCCCCAGCTTACAGGCTCCGGACAGATGCGCAGTCCGTAGTTATATCGTTTCAGCGGAAGCTTCTCGTAGCCGCGCCTGCTAAGAAGCTCCGCATAGACGCCGAACTGCTGCGCCCAATTGCGCGGCACGCCCCCGCCGACGGTGAATATGCCCATGCGATCGGTAGCGCGCATGATTCCGGCAAACTGCTCGAAATCCTCGTAGGGATCGAATCGGAGCAAGGGTTTTCCGGCCTTTTTGCGGAGCCGCGCGTGCAGGGCGAAATCGATACCGAGCTCGGAGTCAGTGAAGGCAGGCACGAAAACGGGCACATTCTTCTCGAAGCAGCTCTTCAGGATGCCGCGGCCCTTCGCGTGCCGTTCGAGATATTCGCCGATGCGGCGATTGATTTTCCAGCTGCAAACGATTTCGTTCGCATCCCAATCGTGCAGCACCTTCTGCATCACCTCTTCGACGGCATCGAGATTGACTTCCGGTTCGAGCGAATCGTGCACGCGGTTATAACCGGCGACAAAAAGCTCGCGATCGTCCATTTTGGGATCGTACCGGAAATGCGAAAGGCCCGTGGCCTCGACGAGGCCATGAGCCATCAGCGCGCCCGTCGAAACAATCGCCTTCACGATGCCCGATTCCACCAGGTCGCAGAACAGCAGGCCCATTTTGCCGACCGTCATTGCCCCGGACAGCGTCATCACCACAAAACAGTCCTTGTCGCGGGCCATGGCTTCCAGAACGTCCGCGGCGTCGCCGATCTGCCGACCGGTGAAGGCGGTTTGACCCATGGCGCGAACGAGATCGTCAATCGTGTGTATGCGCGAAAGATCCAGCGGATAGGTTGGAACCAGGCGATCTTCGATCGGGTCATGCAGAATCCGGCCCGTCGCGCCCTTTTTCTTTGTCATTCAGCTCCCTCACGGTAATGTAATGCGCGATTCACATAATCGGCTTGCGCGAATGCGCGATTGCGCGGTTCATTGATATTACAAGTAAGGCTACAACGAAAGAGGTATTTCGATATTCTCGGCCCGAACTTCGTACAATGTTTTCTGCTGAATTCGTCTTGGCTTTGGCGTGCCGCCGGGAATCGGCGAACGCGCTGCCGTCTGCACGGAAATTGCTGACGATTTGCAAGGAGCTGGCCACCGGCGATGACTCGATACACTCCCGTACCACCGGAAAATTTCGGCGGAATTTCAGAACAGGATTCGCTCTACGAAAAAGCTCGCGCCGTGGTTTTTCCTGTTCCTCTCGAACGCACGACGACGTACGAACATGGCACGCGCAACGGACCGGCGGCGATTCTCGCCGCCAGCCGCAACATGGAGCTCTACGACGAAGAGCTCGAACTCGAGACGTATAAAGAAGTCGGCATCGCCACGCTTCCGGCGATCGACACCATGGACGGCACGCTGGACGAGGTGCTGGCGGAGTTGTTCGCCGCCCAGTGCGCCCTGCTCGATGATGACAAATTCCCGATCGCTCTCGGCGGCGAGCACTCGCTTACACCGCCTCTGGTTTCCGCCGTCGCGCGAAAGTACAAGGACCTCAGCGTCCTGCAGATCGACGCGCACGCGGATTTGCGCGAGCAATATCAGGGCAACCCCAAGAGCCATGCATGCGCCATGCGCCGCGTCGTGGAAATTTGCCCCGCCGTCCAGGTGGGCATCCGCTCACTCTCGATTGAGGAGGCTCAGGCGATCCCCAAACTTTCGACAAAGGTTTTTTGGGCAAATGACATCGTGCACGCTCCGCTCAAGAACTGGATCTCGAAAGTCGTTGCCGATCTGAGCCCGAATGTCTATCTGACGATCGATCTGGACGGTTTTGACCCTTCGATCGTGCCGGCCACCGGAACACCCGAGCCCGGCGGCCTCGATTGGCATCAGGTTACGTCGCTCATCCGCGCCGTGGCCGAACACAAGAAAATCGTCGGTATGGATATTGTGGAGTTGCTCCCGCAACCCGGCGATCACGCATCCGACTTCCTCGCGGCGAAGCTGATCTACAAGTGCCTGGGATACATTTTCTGCCAATAAAGCGAAAAAAATCGGAGCGAGTATTGGGATGCCTTTTGCGATAGCATTCTGGACGGAACGTAAAAAGTTCCATTCGATGCGCTTTCACGATGCCATGAGATGCATCGTTGTTTGCATTCCCTGTTCTTTCCTGTTGTTGGCCCTCCATCACGGAATCTGCTTGAGTTGTTCCCTGCATAACCGCTAGCATTCCTCCGGCATTCCGCTATAGCGTGGCATCCTCTGTGTGGAGATCATGATGATTTATTTTGCGAGCCTGCTGCTGCAAAGAGGTATTTTCTTCGGAGTAGAAACGCACGGCCTCGTCTGGTGGATAATTATAGGTCTCGTTGCAGGATGGATCGCGGGCCACCTGACCCGCGGGCGCGGCTTCGGCTGCCTGGTGGATATTATTCTAGGTCTTATTGGAGCAGTTCTCGGCGGCTGGATCTTCACGCGCCTCGGAATTGTCACGTTCGGCTTTTTCGGGAGCCTCGCCGCAGCGACAGTCGGAGCCGTACTGCTGGTGGCTATTGCGCGATTGTTCGCTGGGGGCGGCCGCGACTGATTGCCGGAGCTTTGTTTTTTGGGGGCTCGCTCCGCGCCCGGCCCGATACAAACGGTTAAGTTCCCTTCCTTCAGTATGATATGGCTATGCAAGATTGGGATGAGAGCCTTCTTTTTTTCCTAGGGAATTTTTTACGGGCTGATTGTGGCATTGCCGTATGGGTTCCGCGCAGCGCGGGAGCTAGCCTGTACCCGATGATGAGCGCAATCCATCGGGAGGTGCTCTTGCAAAATGATGCAGAACCCTTCGTGCATGTCCTGCTGTTCGAATGTCCACATTGTCAAAAGCCAACGGCGTCGGCATTGCCCAGGGGTGAACGGAGCCTGGAGAAAGTCGATGGCGCCTCGCTTCCGGTTCACTGTTTCTGCGGCTGGTCCGGTGATTTGGTTGGTATCAACGCCCGTAAACATTGGGTGGAACCCTGGGAGAACGGAATCCCCCGGGAGCTGTGATCTCTCGCGGTTACCTGTGTACTAGAAAGCCTGTATGGCAGCTTCGGGCAATTGTTTCTATAGTGGCGAAAGGGTAGCTTGGGATACGGAAAGAATGTATTTGGAGGGCTCCGTCACACATGAAAGCGCGAATCGTCCTCGCCGACGATCATGAGATTGTCCGGAAAGGCATTCGAAGCCTCTTGGATGGGCAATTCCCGTGGGAAGTATGCGGAGAAGCGGAAAACGGGCGCGAGGCGGTCGACAAAGTTTTGAAATTGAAGCCGGATCTCGTCGTGCTCGATTTGAGCATGCCTGTGTTAAATGGACTTGAAGCCGCCCGCGAAATCCGTGCAGTGGCCCCAAAGACGAAAATTATAATTTTTTCCATGCACGATTCCCCGCGAATAGCCGAAGAAGCAAAACGCGCCGGCGCGGACGCTTACCTTGTCAAGACCGCTCATTTTACCGAATTGCAGAAAACAATCGCAGCACTCTTAAACGGTTCGCACGCGCAAAAGGAAGACAAGAGCTAAGATTCCGCCGCTACGCCGATTACTCCACCGGCCAAGCGAAATTCTCTTCGCCTAGCGCGATCTCCAGCATTCCCTCTGCCGGCAACACATCGATCGGCAAGCCGCTTTTCCAAAAGGCGACGTTCATCAGGAGTTCTCTTCTCTTGCGTAAATCGAATAATTCCCTCGCGAGGCTGATTTCGATGATTTGCCCGTATGCCGCCGAGACCACCGTTTCCGGATGGAGCGGGCACAGTCCGTCATGTTCCAGAATAAAGCCCGTGAGTTTCCGGTTCTCGATTTTCAAGGTTATGCGCGTCTCCCGGTAATCCCACATCGTGAGGCGGAGCTGAAAGTCGGGCATGTCCGCAATCGCCTCGTGGATCGGATCGACACGCAGATAAAATCTGTCCGGCCCAAACCCGTAGTAGAAATCCCCCAGAACGTAAGCCCTCCCGTGCATGGCTCCGCTTCGTCTTTCGGTGGCATAAAGGCCCGCGCCCAACCATTCGAAATAGCTGCTCTCGCGTCCGTCGATGCGGACGGTTAGGTTGGCCATGGGGGGCTCGCGGCGTCCGCGATCGGGAGTCCGCTTGATGGGGCTGGCGAGAGCATCCGGCACATGCTCGCCGAGCGACCGGTATATCTCCGTCAAATGCTTGCGGTAGAGCTCGTCAAATTCGGCGTCATTGGCCGAACCATGTTCCGGGCCATACCACCAGCACCAGTCGCTGCCCTCGGCCGCAAGAATGGCTTCGTATGCCCGCTCGAGCCACTCTTTCGGCATTGTCCCGCCCGAGCGATACCGCTGCTCGGCACGCTCGTAGGCTTCGCGCGCGTCACGCAGCAAGTCCCAGGCGCGCACATCCTCCGCGTGCCCTATCCAGACATCAAAATTCGCGCTGATCCAGGACCCCGGGAAAATTCCGTCCAGACCCGGCTGATTTTTGACGGTTTCCATGGCCTCGCCCGCCGTGAGAGAGCACACCCCGGGATCCCCTTCGATCCTTCGGTAGAACTGCCGCAGGAATTCCCTTCCATTGCCCGCGTAATATTCCCAGGCATTTTCCCCATCGAGAATCAGGCTCACGGTCGCCGTTCGTCCGGAGGGTTCCCGGTCGCCGATGGCCCGAATGCGCCGGTGAAGGTCTTCCGCCGCGGCCTCTGCGCCCATGCGGCTGTAGACAAAGCCGACAAGATCGGAAAGGTAGTGGTCGCGGAAAAAACCGGTCATCGTTCGCGCGCCGCGATTCAAGCGCCACGGCGTATACAACTCGGGACCATTCTCGGGATAGCCTGAGGCGTCACGCCAGAAACCGATGCTTTTCGTCCGCCCGAGCACGCCTTCATCCGTGGCGAACCATTTGAATCCGAGTTCGGCGGCGATTTCCAACGCTTGATCGGAGACCGATCCCTCCGACGGCCACAATCCCACGGGCGATTCTCCAAACACCCGTTCATGAAAATCTCTGGCCCTCTTCAATTGTTCGCGCGCATCCTCCGGGTATCGAAAAGCGGGCTGCGGGAGGGGTGTGTGCGTGTTCGAAACCCAGGCAATATCGGTGTCGCACAGCAGCGGCAGAATCGGATGGTAATACGGCGTGGTGGAAATTTCGATTTGCCCGCGCGCCGCGGCCAATCGGTATTCCGGCAGCACGGCCGCCAACAAACTATGCTGTTTTTCGAGCAGCACGGTCTTGTCGTCTTCCGTAAAGTCCCGCCCTCGTTCGGAGAGTTCGCGAAGAGCAGGATCCTTGGCGAGATACTCTTCATCCATCCAAGCCAACTGCGAGAGCAACTGCAGGTCGCGCCATTCGTGGATGTTCCAATGGGCCACACACGCTTCCGCCCCGGCGGAACGGGCCTGCGACTGGAGTTCGCCGAACCTCGGCCAGCGGTAGAGATACTGTTCGTTCACCTGAAACGCGCGAACAATCGCTTCGCGTTTGTCGGCGGGAGAGAGCGATTCCGCCGGCGCGAATGCGATCTCGAACCACGGTTCCTTGAATTGGCCGCTTGCGTACTCGAGAATTTGTTCCGCGAGGAGCGGAACGAAGTTGAACGTGGCATGCACGCGGGGAAATTCTTCGAGGATTTTCACCATTCCCCAGTAGTCTTTCAGAGCGTGCAAACGCGTCCACGGAAGCATATATCTACCGTTTGCGGGGTCGCGGTACTGCGGCTGGTGCATGTGCCAGATCGTTACCAGATTGACTTGGCTCAACGTGTGCCGTCCTTGGTCATAGGGCCCATTGGGACACATGGGGCTCTCCGTGCGCTCATGCTAAACTAACCACGCGCTTTCTATGCGCCTTCTCGATCGATACATCTGCCGCGAAGTCGCCTCCCACGCGGTGCTGGGACTGACTGTCTTCACCTTCGTATTCTTTGTCCCGAATCTCGTTCACTTGATGGATTTGGTCGTGCGTCACTCGGGCGGATTATCGACCGTTTCGCTCTTATTCCTATGCACGCTTCCGCCCGTCCTGATTTTCACCATTCCGATGGGCGTCCTCGTGGGTGTGTTGATCGGCCTTGGGCGGCTTTCCTCGGACAGCGAAATCGTGGCTTTAAACGCGTGCGGGATCAGCATTCGCCGGTTGCTGGTTCCGATCGGCTTCATCGCCTTCATGAGCGCGTTAGCCACTCTCCTGATGACATTTTGGTTGAGTCCTTTGTCGTTGCGCACTCTTCGAGGCCTCGAAGTCAGAATTATTTCCTCGCAGGTGCAGTTCGCGGTGCAACCCCGCGTCTTCGACGAGCGCTTTCCGCATTTCGTATTATACGTGCAAGATGTGGAAGCGGCAGCGACCGAGTGGCGCGGTGTTTTTCTTGCTTCAACAACCGGCGCCGGCGGCACCGCCATCACCGTTGCAAGAAACGCCTCGGTTATTACAGGGCGGCAAAACGATCGAATCGATCTGCACCTCGGCGCCGGAAGCGAGCACGAATACGATCCGAGGTATCCGGACCGCTACAACGTCTCTACTTTCGGCGAGAGCGAGATACCCGTTGACCTTTCCGGCGCCGGGGCGGTAACGAACAATTCGGCTCTCTCCGAAGCCGAGCAGCCGGTTTCCGCGCTGGTCCGTGACCGCGGACCCAACTGGCTGAGCGCTCGGGTTGAGCTTCAGAACCGAATCGCGTTTCCCTCCGCCTGCCTCGTATTCGCTTTATTGGGAGTGCCTATCGGCGTTCGCCCGCGTCGTGGCGGGCGCGCCGCCGGTTTGATTCTCACGCTTGTGCTGATCGGAGGCTACTATTTTCTCTGGATTTCGGGCGACCACTTGGCCCGTCAAGGACGGATCCCTCCCTCATTGGGCATTTGGGCGGCGAACATCGCGGCCGCGTGCATCGGAATGTGGTTTTTTCAACGCATCGAGACGATTCGCGATCCGAATGGTTTGTTTTCCTGGTTCGCTACACTTCTGCTGCGCCGGCGCCGAAAAGGGCGAGCCGCCAACGGTCAACCCTTGATTTCGACCGCTTCCCGTTCCGTTCTCGTTCCTAAATCCAACGGCCCGGTGTCGTCTTCGGCTCCGCGCGCATTATCCGTCGCGACCGTGGCAATCGCGGAGGCCCCGGTTCTGACGAGCCCAGGCGAACCACGAATTCGGCGAGCTTATCGCGCGGGAAGCGCCGTCGGCTTCCCGATGATCGTTGACATCTATTTGCTTGAGCAATTTTTCTATTACTTTGCGGGGTTGCTGTTTGCATTCATTCTGATCTTCGAGGCGTTTACCCTGTTCGACCTGCTCGGCGACATTGCCAAGAATCATGCTCCGGCGGCCGTGGTCCTCAATTATCTCGTTTTTCTGGCTCCCTCGATGGCGTATCAACTCACACCGCTGGCCGTGCTGGTGGCAACTCTTGTGACGCTGGCCGTGCTTGCGAAGAACAACGAAGTGGTCGCGTTCAAAGCGAACGGGATCAGCCTTTATCGCCTGATTCTTCCGCTCGCGCTGGCGGGTTGCCTGTTGGCCGGCGCTACGTTTCTGCTCGACAACACCTTTCTGCCCTACGCGAATCAGCGGCAGGACGCGCTTCGGAACCAGATCAAGGGGCGTCCCGCCCAGACGTATTTCCAGCCGGCGCGGCAATGGATTTTTGGCGAGAACGACAAGATCTACAACTACGAGCTTTTCGACCCTGACCGGCAGCTCTTCGGAGGCCTGAACGTCTTCGAACTCGATCCTGCTTCCTTCCAGCTTCGCCGACGCGTCTATGCGGCGCGCGCGAATTGGGAGCCTACCGAAAACGCGTGGGTCCTTACCGGCGGCTGGGTGCGCGATTTTGACGGCTCCGGCCGCGTGAGCAGCTTCAACTCCTTCAAGGTATATTCCCTGCCGGAACTTACCGAGCCTCCGGGTTACTTCCGCCGCGAAGTTCGCCAGTATTACCAAATGAACTGGCGCCAGCTGGGCGTGTACATCGACAGTCTGCGCCGGGCGGGTTTCGATACCGCGCGCCTCTCGGTACAATTGCAGAAGAAATTCGCCTTCCCCATGATCGGCGCGATTATTGTGCTGCTCGGCGCGCCCTTCGCCTTCCTGGTAGGGACCAGAGGTGCAATTGGCGGCCTTGCGGTTGCCGTTGCGATCGGTGTCGTTTACTGGGCGACAGCGGCGCTTTTCGAGGCTATGGGTTCGATCGGCCAACTGCCGCCGCTGCTCGCCGCATGGTCTCCCGACGCGATTTTCGGCTTCCTCGCGGTGTACTTTTTCCTTCGCATGCCGACCTGACGGCTCTTGATCGTTGCGACGAACGAACCCGCTTCTGGATCGACTAAAGGGGAGTTTTGCGGATGGGAAAATTGATCATCGTGCGCCATGGCGAGAGCGAGGCGAACCGCGACAAGGTCTTTGCGACCTCCGGAGACGTCCCGCTCACCGAAGCGGGATGCGCCCAGGCCCACGAATCGGCAGCGCGAATCGAGAAGCGCTTCTCGCCGGCGCGGGTGATTTCCAGCAGTTCCTGCGCGCTCGCCAGATCCCGGTCGACGCCGAAGATTTCAATCCGCCCCAATCGCTTGGGCACGAGCCCCAACATGGCGCGCAGAAGAACCGATTTGCCGCTGCCGGAGGCGCCGACAACGCCAAGGATTTCGCCATCGCGGAGGTCAAGAGCGAGATGGTCGAGCACGGTTTGATCGCCAAAGCCGACGACGAGATCTCTCAGGTGAATTGCGATCGGGGCAGCCAACTCCGCCATCGCTCACATCCCGATCGAGGAAAAGAACACGGCGAACAGCCCGTCGAGAACGATGACCAGAAAGATCGACTTCACCACCGAGGAGGTCGTCCTCTGGCCCAGGGATTCCGCGCTGCCCTTAACCTGCAGGCCCTCGGCG
>Ga0182024_10021287_pt1 | contig 11777 bp, 7 predicted proteins | sample P32metaG_FD_120480 | JGI IMG/M metagenome (GOLD analysis project Ga0182024, IMG submission 120480) | Permafrost microbial communities from Stordalen Mire, Sweden - P3-2 metaG (Illumina Assembly) | ecosystem: Environmental > Terrestrial > Soil > Wetlands > Permafrost | place: Sweden: Stordalen... | reverse complement strand
GCTGTATTCACAAGAGTCGTGCCCGACCCCGATCGTGCACGTCAAGTTGTTCACACCCGACTCGTCATTCACCTGGTTCGTTACGGAGGGAGCAGAACAGGAAGACGGGGATTGGCTCCTGTTCGGCTTCGTGATCGGACTCGAAGAGGAGTGGGGGTATTCTCTGCTGAGCGAACTAGCAAGTGTGCGCGGCCCCCTTGGCCTGGCAGTAGAACGAGATCTGTGGTTCCAGCCCGGACCGATCGATGAAGTGCTTCGTCGCGTACGTCCGTCGTGCACCGCAGTGAACGAAGGAGAAGTGTGAGATGAGCGAGAAGCTTCAATTTCAAACCAACGTCGCGATCGACGTTGCATTGAAGTACAACGATGGCAAGGAAGTGACTGGGCAGTACGGTGATCAAGTCCTCTACACGCTCACCGATGGCCGGGTCATGTATGTGCCACCCATCGTGAAGAAGAAAATTGATGACCTCCGAATCGGACGGGGCGAACTGTTCACGATCACGAAGACGGAGAAGAAGAACGGAACACGACGCACCATCGAGTGGTTGGTTGCGGCAGACGGAGGTGGAGATCGAAACCCTCAGAGGCGGGCTCAGCAACCGAACGGCCAAGCGCCGGCTCAGCGCCGCGGAGCCGGACCGGCGCCCGCAAACGGTAATGGTCAGAGGGTGAGTCCACACAACGAGGCCAAAGGCTTTCTGGTAAGCGGCCAAGGGCAGTTCCTGCTACAGGCCTTGGCAGCGGCGGTTGACGTAGCGGCTGCGACCGAACGCTATGCGACCGCGTGCGGTCTGGAGCTCCAGTTCACCAGCGAAGATCTGCGCGAGATCGGGCTGAGCATTTACACGACAGGCGCGAAGTAGGTGTCGTATGGAACGGAACAGGTTTTTCACGGCGATTCCAGCCTCTAAATATGCGTGTGAGGCGGACAAGTCGGTGGACTTGGCTGAGGAACTCGTCGTGCCAATCAGAAGCCCCTCTGCTCGATAGAGCGATACTGAGCTTCGAGTTCGGAGGTTACTGATGGCTGAATTCGGGCCATCGCGGACCGAAATGACTCGCTGGTGATATCCTGGCGCCTTTTGAGCGCGTCTCTCGCCGCCTCGTCTACCAGGAAGCGTATGTCGCTGGCGGAATAGCCCTCGAGCGCTTCGGCCAGTGCTCCGACATCGAAGTCAGCAGCGACAGGTCTGCCCTCAAGATGAAGCGCGAGCATCTCCCGGCGAGCTTCTGCGTCTGGAGGCCCAACGTAGATGAGTTTGTCGAGACGCCCCGTCCGCCGCACTGCCGGATCAATTTTTTGCGGTTGATTCGTCGCAGCTATCACGAATATCTTCTTTTCCGAACAGCTGTCCAGGTGAGCCAGGAACTCGTTGACTTCCTCCGCTTTGTATTGCTGGTGCCCCCCCAGCCCATCTCGTGATGGAACGAGTGCTTCGAACTCGTCAATGAATACTATGGCTGGTGCTTTCTCTGCAGCGGTATCGAACATATCACGAATGCGGTTCACTGTCTGGTGGATGAAAGACCCCACCAACTCCGAGGGGATGATTTCGACGAAGTAATGCCCTAATTCCTCAGCGAGCCGTCTCGCGATGTACGTTTTGCCACATCCGGGAGGTCCGTACAAGAGGATGCCATTCGGGATGGAGAGACCATATCGCAGATAGGGCTCCGGATTCCTGACGGGGTCAACGACCTCACGGCGCAACAGCTCCTTGAGAGCGTGCATCCCCGCGACCTTGTCGAGGCCCTGTCCTGTAACGGATGACGGTGGTGTTGAACGCATCTTTGAGGGACTGTCCTGTGAGTTAAGACCCTCTTTCCTTTCGCGGCCCAGCGCATTATTGAGGCCAGACAAGGTTGTTATGCAAGCCTTGGAACTGGCTGGCGCAAGGCACCTGTCGACGGTCCGGGAGAGTTCCTCTCCACCGAACTTCGACCAGCGGAGAAGGGCGGGCGCTCCGCCTGCCAGTTGCCCATGTTCAATGCCAGTAGCGAACCGATAGAAGGCTCTCGCGACAAGACGGACCTGATCCACCTCGGCTGGCGCCGGACCATCCATGGGTAGTAGGGCGCACATGCTCCCCTCGTCGGTTGCTAACCACGCTAGGGAAGGGTTGAAGTCCGGGTACATCTGAACAGAAAGGCCTCGATCGACGACATCGAGCATCGCGTGGAAGAGCTGCTTGAGACTGCCCTGCTTCGCCTCTGTCAAGCTCTCGTCCTCCAGACGGCGACCCCGCAACACCAGCACAGCGCCACTTAAGTTGGGGGGAGACTCCTCCGTGGTGAGCACTTGGAGGACAGTAAGAACCTGCGGAGGCTGAGAAGTCCACCACTCAGCCAAGCGACGTGCCACCGGCGGAGATCCCTCGGGGGACCGCACAAGCAACAGTGTCGTCTCACTACCGCCTGACGAAGCTAGGGTGTAGAGTTCACAGCGCTCATCTGTGTGCAACGCCCTCGTCACAGCAGGCAGGCCCGCCAACGAGTGGCCAGTTGCGAGGGTTGGCCTTTTCTTGATCATTGGATTCAGAACTTCCGGAGACCCGAACGCACCGCGCGCTCACGAGCCGCCTCAGCATTTCCCTTTGGCTGAAGCTTCCATAGCCCGCGCACGACTTCTCTCAGACCCTCGCCGTCTCCGCCAGAAACTGCCGCTTGTCCCTTAGTAATGAGGGTTCGTGCTTCGGCTGGATTGACGAATGGCGTGTTGGGTTCACACAGAGAGTCAAAGATCTCACGCCAGAACCAATCGTGTTTGAAGAGTACGCGCCAGCGTAACGCTTCAATTTCTGCACTTGCCCGTTGGATCGCCTTGCCATCTCCCTTCGAAGCGGCACGCTCCAGCTCACGCCGAAGCATCGCCAGTTGTTGCTTCTCAAGTGACGTCCCAAATTGCCCCACAACTTGTTCCGCCATCTCGACGAGCTCTGCGAACTGTGTTGTTTCCACCGGGCTTCGATCTGCAGCGGTACGCCGCTCAAGCCGCCCGAGTCGGCCGCGTACGGTCTTAGAATCCTCGACAATGCGCCTGGAGTCGTCGGGGTCAGCCTTCCCTTGTGTGTTGCTGGGAGAGGGCGCTCTGGCATCAAGATCGTCAAGATCGCGACGGAGATCTTCGAGTTCGGTTTGGGTGGACTCATCGGATGATGTGCGCTCAAGCTCTTCGAGCCGCTCGCGGTATTTCTGAGTCTCCGACGCCACCGTCTGTGAGAGGTTTGAAAAGTCCTGTTCCTCGCGCTGAGCCACATACAGGTGACCACTGAAGTGCTCATTCAGGTGCGGTACGAAAGCATTAACAGTAGTCTTCCTAGACGCATCGACCCGAATTGTCACCTCGATCTCCGCTCCCTCTGGCACGGATCGGCGGACTCCATCGTGCCGCAGCAAGACGTTACCCACCCATTCGTTCGCGTCCGGGTCGTCGAGGAATTCGCCTTCCCAGAGCTTAATCGCGATGTCGGAATCCTGCTTGTCCGGCGCCAGCGCATGGGCAGCGCGGTACTTGACCGTCTTCTCCGTCGGCAGCGGGGTCCCCTTGGAGAACACAGGATCTAGTGCTGGCTTCCCTCCGGGGTTCACAACCTCGACCGAGAGTGTATGGGGGAGAGGCGGCGCCGACGGAACCAGACCGTGTCTCACCTTAAACTCTGGCGTGTCTGTTTCGAGTAATTGCCCTCGTCCGTCGCGAGCGTACACCCAAAAGGTCGTGATGTCGCCTTCCTTGAGAGGGACGGAAATCTCAAAAAGCCCCTCTTTCAGGTTCATCCATCCGCTCGTCCATAGACCGCCCTCTGAGTCGAGCTTGATTTCGATATCCCGGCGCGTAGTGTCTACCACGCGCCCTGCCACCATAGAGTGCGGCTCAGCACTTACCGGCTCATAGTGCAGCTTTAGGTGCATGCAGTCCGCGGTCGTAGGTGCCGCCGAAATCGCGAAGCTTTTGGTCGTCTCAAGAGTAGACGCGTACACCGCCGCCCCGCGCCCAACGACCGTCATGGGGTCGGCCGAGAAATCGACAGGAGCGCCCAGGCGCACGCTCAACATCGTACGTAAGAGAGGAGATTGAGTCGGACCACCGACAAGGAGAATGCGGTCCAAATCCGCCCCGGCCAAGCGCGCACCGGCTAGCGCCTCCTTGGCAAGGATGCAGCATTTCTCTAACAGTGGTTCCATGAGCCCCTCTAGCTGTGCACGCGTGACCGATACTTCCATCTCGATAAGTTCTCCGGAGTCGTCTTTACCCAGATCAAACAACGAAACAACGACTTGGGTTTCTGTAGACAGGTCGATCTTCGCTTCCTCGGCCTTGATCCGGAGGCGGGGAAGCAGCGCACCCCTGGCAGTATTCTGTCCAGAAGCCCGTAGATCGTAACTCGCTTCGAGGGCCGGAAAAAGGACGTGCTCAACGATCGAGCGGTCGATGTCCTTGCCACCGACCAAATTGTTCCCTCGGTGTTCTAGAACATTCAGCCGACCCTCTCTGGTCGAAACTACGGCAATATCGAGTGTCCCACCGCCCAAATCAAAGACCAGCCAGCGCTGGTTAGCGCTCCCTGGACGCGCGCCGTAGCCGATGGCGGCAGCTATCGGTTCCTGAAGCAATGGCGCTTCCTGCAGTCCTGCAAGTTCGGCCGCGCGGGCGGTAGCTTCGCATTGCAGTGCCCCAAATGCAGCTGGAACGGTGATCACGCCAGTGGTCACATCCGCGCCGGTCTGCCTGCGCACATCCTCTCTTAGCGACTTTAGGACTTCGGCAGAAAGCTCCTCGGCCGAGAGTTCTCGCTGGGCAGCGGGGAATCTCTTGCGATCCTTCTGTCCCATCCAGCGCTTAAACTCGATGGATACATTGTCGGGGTCCGTCAGCAGCGCTGCGTACGCCCGGCGGCCAACGATTACCCGCCCAGTCTTCATGATGTGCACCGCGGACGGTGTTACATTCATCTGGTCGTTGTTCTGGAAAACCCTTACCGACCCACCGTCCCACCGGCCAATGCAGGAGTTTGTCGTTCCCAGGTCGATTCCGTAGTCAACTGTCTTGGTCATTCAACCACCTTTGTCTGTTCCTGCGGTCTTACAGAAGAACGCTTCACAATGATTTGTCCGGGCTTTATGACCTGTCCGCGCCACGTAACTGTCGGTGCAATAGTCTCGTCAATAATTGCTTGCCCGTCCGGCAGCCCCTGGTCTTCCCGAACCTCGACAACCTCAGGAACCATGCCGGGATCGTACGGCCGCCCGGCGAAATCGACCACGTCAATACCCATTCCCTTAAGTGTCTCGGTGATACGACGGACGGCGTGGCGAAGTCCGACCCCTTGGTTGCTGTCCTTCAACAACTCCGTGATAAGACTAAGTCGCCAACACTCCAGAGAGATGGCGCACGCTGCATCCATATTCATAGGCAGCTCGGCAGGTATCGTCTTGAAATTCATCGCATTGCTACTTTAGGAGTGCATTGTACTGCCTTACGAGAACCTTATCCTGATCAACCAAGTCATCATAAGTCTTAAGGTCGCTGCTGTTGGCTGCAACGAGCGCACGATGCCTTGCGAGCAGTGCGTTGTATGTTTTCACTTTGGCGTTGTAGTTATCGATGTCTATTCGAACTCCCGATTTCTGTTGTCCATCAAGTGACTTAAGCTCAGCTTTAAGGGCTTCCATCTGTGCATCCAAGCTAGTGAGCTCTTCAATTACCGGTTGTAGTTGTGTTTTGAGCACCGTCATTTGTGAGCGACCAGCTTCGATACGAGCCTTAAGAGCAGACAGTTCAGCCGGCGTGCTCGTGCGGGGAGCATCTCCGCGGCAATTCGATATGTTGAATCCGCTGCTCAAACCTTCCGATGAGATTTTGTTCAGAACAAACGTACCCTTCTGCTTCGATCCTCCGTCGCGGTTCGATACCAAGTAAGTGCCACTCAGGTTTGTCGCATTCCGTTGACCATCAAATGCTATTTGCACGGAATCGCTAGCAACAACAAACGAGAAGTGTAAACCGTCAGCCGTGCCTCGCAAGGAGCCGCTGCCAATGAGTGGCGGCTTCACCTCCATGCAACCGCGAATTGCACCGTTCCGCTCAGTTACAAGGATCTGAAAGTCAGCCGACACGCCTGCCGTAAGGTTCTGAACAACGCCCGAATATGTTCCCGTCAGTTCAGCCGATTCTGCGATGGAAGCCTGGGAAGTCTGAGAGCTGGTCGCGTAGCTGCTTGTGGAAGGGGTGGAGGAGACGTTCGAGCTCTCGCCTGAAAACACGCCAATGAGGATCATGGCAACTATCGCCGCTGCAGCAATTCCGAGATGCCAGCGATCTGCTTGGCGCAGAGGGAGCTTCCCCAGGAAGCGATACGTGCTACCGCCCAGGTTTATCACTCGGTAGCGCCCTATGGGGAAGATGGGGACAAATAAGGCTACGAAGTAATGCGTCGTGGCGTATGATTGAGTCTCTGTGTCGTAGTCTGAGCTGCCGTACAGGGTGAACCCAAAGCCGTTAAATGTACCGAGCACTGGCGCGGAAGAAATCGACGCACCGAACACGCGCTGCTTGCGGGCTGCCCCACGAATCTGCTCAAGTCCATGTTCAATCCTAATTGTGCCCAATGTGTTCTGGGCTAGCCGAAGCGCTTCTTCATGCAACTTTTCGGAGGCAATGAAATCATCCGCCCACGTGTAATCGGCTGCAATTCCGGTCAGGCAGAGAGCGGCTTCTTCACGCGACTCCTGGGCTGCTTGGTGGTCCGGAGGCAAGAGCTGAAGCATGCTGTTTAGTGCGGGCTCGATATCGGCGCGGAAGCGCTTGAGTTCCGCGTCACATACACTCTTGTTCCGCTCACCAGCATTCTGCTCGCGAACAATCTTGGAGCCAAACTCATCGTGCACGGCGCGGCACAATGCTCGGAAGCGCTCAACTGCGGGAGCGGCAATATCGTGCTGGGCGGTTGCCACCCATAGTCCGGTGTCGGCCAATGTCTCCAGGGCGGCCAGAATCCGCCGGACGGTCAACGTATCATCGCGGGCAAGGGCATCGCGACCTGCTACCACCATGGGCTCTGCAGCCGACTCGACCGCATTGTCACGCAGTGCCTCGATTTCCGAAGGGAATGCGGCGGGTTCGAAAGCTCCTCGTTGTTCGAGTTCCGCGACGTGGGCCCAGTAGTCATCATCGGAGACGACCTGATGCCATGCTCGGAGCGCCCGGACCCAGACCGGGACACCACCATCGTCGAAACCGGCCTCGAACGAGCCAAAGAGACCTCGAAGAGCCTCGTCATGGCTCGACGCGACTCCATTCGGTTCACTGGGACGCGCTGGCGCTTTGGCGTCCCGTGATGCAGGTGGTGGATGGAGCCAGAAAAGCCTATCACTGAGCCGTTGGGTGGGATTCTCTAGCCGGCCGATAGCCGCCCGAATATCCGTCTCCGTGCGGGAAATCTCCCCAAACACTGGCAAGTCGGCTTCAGTTGTATCCGCGATACCAAGCGAGGCCGCGCGCCTCATACTACCCGCAGCTTTGTGAATCTCGGACAGGGTGGCGTCGGCCGAGAGCCGCAGGACTCGGAATGCGTTCGTCTTCAGCCTGTCGGGCACAAACATAGTTTTCGCCTAGTTTAACCTGCCGCGTAACCTCTTTCTGGCGGCCTTTTCAAGGGGAAGGTCATCGAGAGCGAAAACCTTGGCATCGCGGGATCCCTGTTTATCTATTTATCGCTGGTCACCGCTTAGGACGTCCATTGCTGCCGCCACCCGTATCGCCAGAAAACTCCTCCGCCGAAATCGCCCTTTTTTGCACGTTTCCGTTCGGTACCGTATGCAGCGTAATTTCGTGTGTGGAATAAACTGTTTTCCGCACGTCGCCGTCGTCAACATGCTTTTCAGAAAAGGAAAGCTCTTTGTCGAATACGGCAAACGCAGGATCTCGCCGGAAGGCGAGATCATTCACGTCCCAATCCTGCCCCGTCGCAAACTGCACGATGTACTCTCCCGGATCAATTTTAGAAACGGTCACATCGCTCATTGCGCGCACATAAACGAATCGTACAGTTGTTCTGCTCTGGGAGGTCTTGAGCTTTACGGCGGCATCGCTACTCGTGTAGTTGCTGATCCTGAGCTTACCTAGTCCTTCAGAGTCCTGCGGAGAAATGAGATTTGTTCCATTTGGCAACGATAAAGGCTTGTGGGACATCTCATTGGGTGGTGGGCCGGGTATTACCTCGGGCGCCGGGTTTGGAACCGACTCGGGGAGAGGTTGCGAATCTCGGCGAGTCTGTGGTTCAGCGGTCGTTCCAGTCCTCCCCACAGTGAGATCTGCGACGGATGGATGCCATTTCGGGCCAGTCACAACCTGGATGAAAAATGGAATCGCGATCAGAAGGGCAATCCCTAGAGCCACGATCAGTGGAAGCCGAATTCGAGGCGCAACCAGGTTATGGAACAGTGAAGGCCACTCCCGTTCCGGTCGCGGTGCGGCGCCTTTCTCGTCGCCGCCTGCTGGGTTAGCCGGACGCTGCGCGTTAGTACTCGGCGCGGAACGTGGTGCTGATTTCGCTGTTTTCTCTTGCTCGGAGGCGATGTGGTCTAGTTGACCCTTGATCTCGGCTTCGAGTTTGTCGTTGTCGAAGACAAGCGGGAGGGCTTCTAGGGTAAGTACTTTGGCCGTATGGAAATCGTTTACGCATATGAATCCGCCGCCTAGAGAATTCAGGCACTCAGCCGCCGCATTTCGCGCCTTCATGATGACCGGAGTATTGCCACGGTGAGTATCGCAGATTATTGCGAGCCACGGCGATACTTGTCGCCGATAGTCGCTGGAAGCAGCTCTGAAGATTACCAGGTTTTCGTCGCGGTGGCTGTCGTTTGGCTGAATTTTCTGCCAGCATTCCAACCTGATGGATCGGCAGAGTTGTACGAATGCGTCAGCACTCAAACCGTCCGCGCGCTGTTTGCGGGCCGCTTCTCGAATCTGCTCTAGTCCGTCTCCAATCCGGGTCGCTACCGGTGTGCCGTGGGCCAGCCTGAGCGCCTCTTCGCGCAGTTTTTCGGAGGCGATGAAATCGTCCGCCCATGTGTAGTCGGTTGCGATCTCGCTGAGGCAGAGAGCAGCTTCTTGACGCGACTGCTGAGCTCCTGCCTGAGTCGACGGTACGAGTTCAAGCACCCTACTGAGTGCGGGCTCGATTTCGGCCCGGAAGCGCTTGAGTTCTGCGTCACATATGCTCTTGTTGCGCTCGCCCGCATTCTGCTGGCGAACAATCTTGGAGCCATACTCTTCGCGCACGGCGTGGCATAATGCTCGGAAGCGCTCAATTTCAAACGCGCTCTGTTTACGGGCCGACTCTCGAATCCGCTCTAGTCCGTCTTCGATCCGGATCATTGCCAGTGTGCCATGGGCCAGCCTGAGCGCCTCTTCCCGCAGCTTTTCGGAGGCGATGAAATCGTCCGCCCACGTGTAGTCGGTTGCGATCGCGCTCAGGCAAAGAGCGGCTTCTTCGCGCGATTGCCGGGCCCCTTCTTGTTTCGATGGTACGAGCTGAAGCACCCAATTCAATGCGGGCTCGATTTCAAGCCGGAAAAGCTTTAGTTCCGCGTCACAGACGCTCTTGTTCCGCTCGCCGGCCTCCTGCTCGCGAACAATCTTGGAGCCATACTCTTCGTGCACGGCCCGGCACATTGCTCGGAAGCGCTCAACTGCCGGAGAGGCAATATCGTGCTGCGCGATTGCCGCCCACGGCCCGGTGTCGGCCAATTCTTCCAAGGCGGCCAAAATCCGGCGGACGGTCGATGTGTCATCGCGAGCAAGGGCCTCGCGACCTGCCACCACCAAGGGCTCTGCAGCCAACCCAACCGCTTCGTCACGCAGTGCGCCGATTTCTGAAGGGAATGCGGCGGGTTCGAAAGCCCCTCGTTGTTCGAGTTCCACGATGTGGGCCCAGTAGTCATCGTGGGAGACGACCTGATGCCATGCTCGGAGCGCACCGATCCAGACCCGGACACCAACATCGCCAAAACTGGCCACGAACGCAGCAAAGAGACCACGAAGGGCTTCGTCATGGTTCCAAACAGCTCCGTCCGATTGGCGGGGGCGCCCCGGCGCTTTGGCGTCCCGTGACTCAGGAGGCAGGTGGAACCAGAAGAGCCTATCACTGAGGCGCTGCTCGGGATTCTCGAGCCGGCCGATAGCCGCCCGAATATCCGCCTCAGCGCGTGGAACCTCACCCAACAGTGGCATGTCGGCTTCAGTTGTATCCGCAAGGCCAAGCGAGGCCGCGCGCCTCATGCTACCCGCAGCTTTGTGAATCTCGGACAGGGTGGCTTCGGCCGATAACCGCAGGACTCGGTGTGCGTTGGTCTTCAGTCTGTCGGGCACAAACATGGCTTGATCCGGTCTAATTTTGGCAGCTAACTACTGTTTAAGCTGACTTGGAGAAAGCCGGTTCTGGTCGGCTTATGAAAACCTTGATTGTAACGCCCGTGCGAATACTCAATGTGGGCCTCGAACGACAAGCCGCTTGCAGCCCTGTCACCCACAATAGAACGAATGAGGTTAAGAATGTTCTCGTTCCTATGCTTGTGGTCCATGCGTTCTGAGATCGTCTCCGTCGGCGCGGTACCCCATAGGCTTGCCGGAGCACAGTTATGGGTTCAGTGACCATCGCCGAGGTACTCTCCCCGAGCCAGGTCTCGCAGTTCTTGAATTGTCCAGCCAAGTGGATGTTTCGATACCTTCTCGATCTCAAGGAGCCAGGTACCGCCGCGACCGCATTGGGTAGAACGTTCCATGAGACCATTGCTCACAATTTCCGCCAGAAGGCGGCGACGGCGCACGATCTGCCAGTCGCGGAATGCCTGGACTGCTTCCGGAAGGTTTTAGGATCGCAACTGGAAGAAGCCAAGCTACAGAAGGGCGAACATCCCATGGAACTGCTCGAATTGGGAGAGACCATGGTCACAAAATACATCGAAGATGCCGCTCCCTTAATCCGGCCGGCCGCTGTCGAATCCGGAGTCTCCGGCGTGATTGGCGGCGTCAAGGTGTCGGGCTACGTGGACCTGCTCGATATCGAAGGACGGATCATCGACTCCAAAAGTGCGCTCAAGCCGTTCAAGGGGATCGCGCACGATCATCGCCTGCAGCTTACGAGTTATGTGATGATCACGCCGGCCGCAAGCGGGGCCTGCCGGTTGGACACCATGACAAAAGGGAAGACGGTGAGCCTGATTCAAAAGAGCTTCTTTATCAACGAGAAGGACAGGCACTACGCAGAAACGATCTATCCGATGGTCCAGGATTCAATCCGTGAAGGGATTTTCCTGCCTCGGCGCAGCAGTCCGTTGTGCTCAAGACGATTCTGCGGCTTTTGGAATGTATGTGAGAAGGAGTACGGCGGCTCAGTGCGCTGCGACTAAGGTGACGACGGAGTACCCGGTTCAACGTCCGAGCGCGTCTATTCCGTGAAGAAGACGTGCACAAATGCGACCAAAATATTTAGGCTAAGTAGAATAGAAGGCGCTGCATGCGAGCATATTCACGAGAATGGCCGCCGGACCGACACCGGATTCGAGGCCAGATTATTGCAATTTGTTCACGGTCGTTGGGCGCAACTTTCGGTTAATGCGACGGTTTATCTAAAGAAAGGCTGTTTCCGTCGTTCGAGGCTAGCCGCCTATGAAAGCTGTACGTATTGAGGTCCTAGCAGTCTACGCCGGAATGCTTTTGATCGGGCATTCGGCGTTCGGGCAAGACGGGGAAGCAGAGCGGCTGCTCGCGGATG
>Ga0182024_10021286_pt1 | contig 11777 bp, 10 predicted proteins | sample P32metaG_FD_120480 | JGI IMG/M metagenome (GOLD analysis project Ga0182024, IMG submission 120480) | Permafrost microbial communities from Stordalen Mire, Sweden - P3-2 metaG (Illumina Assembly) | ecosystem: Environmental > Terrestrial > Soil > Wetlands > Permafrost | place: Sweden: Stordalen... | reverse complement strand
GGAGGGTTGGGACGCGGCGGTGCCGGCGGATTGGGGCGCGGCGGTGCCGGAGGATTGGGACGCGGCGGTGCCGGCGGATTGGGACGGCCACCACCACCACCAGGACCACGGCCGGCGCGAGGAGCGACACGACCCTTTCCGGTTGTCTTCTTCGCCGTCGGCGTCTTCTTCGCCGTCGGCGTCTTCTTCGCTGTCGGCTTCTTCTTCGCGGTCGGCTTTTTCTTTGCCGTCGCGGTCTTCCTGGTCGTCGCCTTCTTGGTCGACTTCCTGGTTTTGCGCTTTTTCTGGCTTTCTTCAGTTTTCATAGGTACAAGCTCCTTTCAGAGCGTAAGACCAACAAGTGGAACAAACTTTGCACAGCGGATTGCGTGCCCGACGAGTTCGGGACTACACATCAACACAGGCATTACAAAGCAAAAAATGACAAAAGAAATTGTGGGGCAGCAACACTGATGCAGGAGTCCGTTCACACGGTTCCTGCATCAGTGCGCCACTTGCTACGCCATCAGGCAGCGCAGAGTATCGACTTAAGCCGATCACCCTGCGTGCTTGATGAACGCCAGTTACTGCGGCAGTTGCACGCCGTTGAACTGGTTGCTGTGATATGCGTCGTCCGACTCCTTGGAGGTGACGAGCGAGCGCATCTGGTCGAGCGCTGCGGCGCCGTGGAGCGTCTTGCCATCCGGGCCGAGCGCGGTCAGGTGATCGTTGGGGAAGTGGCACCAGGGCAGCAGACCGTAGAGGGCGTGGAACGTGGTCTGGGTCCAGGTGTCAAACGAGTTGATCCGTCCCGACAGATCGTCCTGGTCGTTCTTGAACAGCGCTTCCTGAACTTCGACGGCCTTCATGATCGCCGGATACATGTTTTCCGGCATGTTCGGATAGGCCTCGTGCATGGCGCTGAAGAGCGTGCCCGTGCTATTCGCATTGGCGGTGTTGCCCGTCTTGTAACGACCGGAGACGGCCGCTTCCATGAACTCGGTGTTGCCCTTGATGTTCAGTTTGGCGAGACCGGCGTCGGTCTCGATCTGGCGAGCGTAGCTGGCCAGGTGCGTGCGGTTGATGTTGTAGGCGGACTGCAGGTCGTTCTGCTTGGCGACACCAGTGTCGCGGAAGCCGACGGACCCGAACAGGAACATGACGACGCCGAGGCCGGCCGCGGCAAGCGCGGTCCATTTGATCAAGCTTTTCATACGATTAATCTCCATTCGTTTTCTTCCGCAGGATGCGGAGTTGGTTTACTACCGGTTCAACCTGGCAAGCGTGCTGAACACGCCTGCTGATGCCACTGCAGGCAGTGAGCAATGGCACCGGTCTAGATAGATCAAGCAGCTCGAACTTCCGAGATTGCTCTAGGCTAACTGCGGAAACTACGACCGGAACTGCGTCCGGCTTGCCAGTCTTGGTAGGCTGGCACTGCCCACAACGCGATTGCTGCCCACGCGATGAGCGAGAAGATGAAGTTCACCACCAGGATGAGAGTGATCTCCCCTCCCGTCAGCGCGACATCACCTTTGAGGTAGGAGTACATGCCCATGTGAACCCGCTGGAACTTGTCGGGTCCAAAGAGAATTGCCGCTACGGCGCCGTTGTTGTTGGCCGCGGAGATGGTGTAGCCACCTTTGCCCGTATGGCTCGTGACCAGCGTCAGATCCCCGAACAGAGCAGTGGGGTCCAACTTCGCGCCCGTGAGGTTGTGGGCGAGGTCGTACAGCAGGGCTTCGTTGCCGCGAGGCATGCCCGTGCTGGCGTCCGACCAGTCGATAGTGGTGCCGTCTTTTGTCCCGAGCGCCACGATGATGGCGTTCTTGGAGACGGCATCCTTACCGAACTTGGGCGACTGCCAGTAGGCAGTGAGCGCTCTGATGTAGGCGGTGGTCTCGTGCTCCGACACTGTGTTGGCGTTGACGACCACGACATAAAGCCTGCCCTGGAGGTCCGTGCCCAGCATCGCGTTGAGCTTTGCCAGCTTGAACTGCCAGTCGCCCTTGTTGGCCACGTTCACGCCTTCGAAGTAGGCTCCGTCCACGTAATAGTAACCGTAGACGTTGTGCCCCAGCTCGGGAATGAGACCCGATTTCTGGAAGCGAGCGATGTCAGAGCTGTAGGCCCTGAGCCGGGTGTTGACGGAAGGGATGATGTAGTTGAGATACGTCCCCTCTTTCGCTACCGGTCCAGGCGTTCCAGCTTGAACGCGATTGTTGGCGGCTGTCCACGCATCCGGCGTGCCCGAAGACAGGCTGGTATCGAGGGCATCGTTGCGGTCTTGACCCCATTCGGGCATGAGCCGATGTGCTTGCGGGTTTTCCGGCAACCAGTTTTCGCCGACGACGTAGTCGCCAAGCGTGGTTGGTACGGTCCAGGTTGTCTCGGTGGTGGTGTACGGACGTTGGCGCCAACGGGTTTCGGTTTCGTAGTGGCCGGGGCTGTCAACCACTTTGTGGCTGCCCTTTCCGTCGGCGTCTTGTTCCATGTGACTGACTTCGGGGTGCCAAACCTGCACGGTGTAACTGTCCACGTCATAGGTGTGAGTGCAGCCGCCGGTTGAGCCGCCCTGGGAGTCGGATTCATGGCATCCGTAGACTGTGATGACCGGTTGCAGCTCAGCACCGCTGAGAAACTCGTTGAACGTCGTCTGGTGTGTGACCGCCATGTTGTAGCCGACCGTAGTGATCACGAGGTTCAGGCCGAAGACCAGAAACAACGTGATGGCCGAATATTCCCATGGTTTGATCTTGATGTCGTTGAGCAAGGGGTGCTTGCTGTAATGAACGTAGAGACCGATGGCTACGGCTATCAAGACTGAGCCGAGCGAAGCCCATACGTTCAGCATTAGGGATGCTGTCATAAGCGCTAACTCCTTTCGTTTTTGAACGCCGGAAGCGGATGCTAACTGCGAACAGTGGTGAATCCGCATGCCGGCTTCTCAACGTGAGTAGTCGGATTGGCGGTGGTTGCACAAACGTGTCGATGGACCAAAACTCCTGAACACTTGTGTGTCTGGGTTTGTTCTGAATTGTGATGTGAAGTTCAAAAGCTGTAATTGACGTTGTGGCTCATCGTTGTGTGAAGCCGAGTACGCCAACAATCACCATCGCCAGATGGGTGAAACAATCGAATATTCCCCTGCGTCGAACTTGTGTTCGCGCTTTCGCCCAACCAAGTTCACACCCCACAGCAAGTTGCTGAGCGGTATATCGAGAACTGGGAGTGGAGATTTAAGGCAGGGCGGAAAGGGATGGAGTGAAACTGGGATTGGAATACAGTTAGAAGCTATGAATTTAGCCTGTAGATAGTCAAGGGGATGTTTAGCTCTCGACACTTCCTAAAGGAAATATTTAGACCTCTTAAGCGTAAAAGGGCTGCGGCGCTTGGATTTGTTGGCTGATGCGAATGAGTCGAAGGGGCAGAAAAGTTGGCCGTTTTTAATGACAACTAGTGCTAGCGAAGCAGAGCAAGCCAACCTTAAGCGGTTTCTATATTTCGATAGTTGTCTGCGATTCTCATCGTTGGCACCGCCCCTAATTTTTCGTTTATTATTCCATCGCTAATTCCCTCGAGGGCATCACGTGCTCTTCAGTGACAGGATCCAGTCGCGATTATTTGACGGCTAAATTGACGATTATTGCCTATAGACATAAGTTTTGCCGATTTTTATGTCTATAGGCAATATTTTCCACTTCACAACCAAATCAGGGCGAAATGTCTTAGTATCAGCGGTTTTCGTATGCCAAAGCGAGGGTTTTTCGGAGCTTTTCCACACGAAAATGCCTCTCAAAGATCGGATTTTCAGCAGCCGACTTTCAACTTACTCACGTGGGCACCACATATGGTGCTGCAGGGGCTGATAATTCGCTTTTTAATCGTAAAGCGAGCGCCTTACGCCGTTAGCCTCTTCTGAGTCGGCCGCTTCTTTGCTGCGATGGGACAAGACTTCTGCCATGCCTGTCAACCGCGACAGCTTCACGCCCAATCCCACCGAAAAGCGATATAAAATCTCTAGCGTGAGGTTACGACGACCGTTTTCCACATCGCTTACATATGTGCGATGCACTCCTGCGCTGGCTGCCAACTCTTGCTGCGACAGTTTGGCGTTAATCCGCAGTCTCTTAATGGCGGCTCCCAGGGCAACCAGGTCGAACATGGGCAATACCTGTGGTCAACCGACTACACCATTATGACGCAAAAAGGCGGCACGAGCTGGATATTTATTTGCCTTGATCAATTTTCTCGGCTCTGCCAATGAGCTTGGAAAGCCGCATGCGCAAGCCGTTTGCCAGATTGGCCAGGGCCACAAAACTGGGGTTGCGTTTGGCTTGCTCTATATTGCTAATATAGGCGCGATCTATACCCGCCTCCTGCGCCAGATCCTTCTGTGATAGGCCCAGGCGCATCCGACGTTCCTGAATAGCACGGCCAAGAGCCCGTAAAAATGTCATTGCTGATCCCTTGTTTAAGAAGTTAGGTAATCTCCGTTGCAGCCGACGAAACTGGAGCTGCTAAAGTTGCGAAATTGAACCTTTTGTTATGTTTTGGTCCAATAAAACTCAGTGGCAAGGCGCAGTGGAAGGGGCATGATAGTCCCTCCCACTTTTGCCCTCTGCCAACCCCTCGCGCAGCTAGGAAAGGACTGGTGCTGTCAACCATTTTCGACCTTAACTACAAGCCACCAACAGCATCCCATCCACTTCCCTTATTGCTTTAATGTCTGGCACGTCTGTAAATCTCTCCACTAGAAACGGTTGCCCACAATCGATCTTCCAAAACTCCAAGCCGCAATTGCCGACCACGGCAAGCAGTCCTGGGCGGGACAAATAGTACATCTTGTAGATGAATGCAAAGGCGGTCGGCAAGATTTGCGCCTCCATGAAGTGCATGCGATAGAACCTTATATAACCTCCGTAACCGGCAATGGCTACCATTTGCACGGTGTCATGACAGGCGATCGTATAGCTGTCCCAATCCGATCTTTCCAGCAACCACTCTTTGTTTTGGGCAAGCTCCATCTCGCAGGTGCGCAGGCAGAACATTCCGCCAGAGTCTGTGGCTGCGTAAATTCGCGACGGATTGGCACAAAGCGCTCGCAGCCCAGTTTGGCAGACGAATCTTTGGCTGGATATCCTCTGGGGAAATGGCTGGCAATCAAGACGGAACTGATGCAGAAATCCGGCGGAGTCGCCGGCGATAATGGTCTTGCCTGCACCTTCATAGGTGAGACAGGAGACAAGCGGACAGGGCAATGGCGTGAGAGCGAGCCCATCTTGTTCCACGTCAAACCTGTGAATCGTTCCCCGGTCGGCGTTTGAGGCGACAGCAAGTTCATTTGTCGACTGGCAGAAGACAAACGTTTTTGCATCATGAAGTAATGTGCGCGATTTGCCAGAATCGACTGCCACCACATAGAGGGCGCGAGTATCGTCGACAATTGCGACGTGAGAGCCGCAAACAGAGAACTCCGCCGCACAGATCTTTGCGCGCCCGTCAGAGAGCTTGAGTTTGAATTCAAATATTTCTGGAATTTTTTGCATAAATAAAAATGACCTCGCATAAAGGTGCTCCACTTTCAGCACGCTTCCGGGCAGCCGCAGCTGCCGAATTCGATTTGCCTGGATTGCTCATGTCGATTGAATGTGTGTGTGGAATACGTGCTGACAATGGCTTGAAAGTGCAAGGTTCAACCTACGCCGCAAGATCTTTCCATCAAAGTCGCGCCACCCGGCAAACATGACGTCCATAGATGTCCACATCGTAGATGCACCAATGCACTCAGCAATTGTTACCGTTGGCAAACATGCGTCATGCCTGAATGCACAGGCGCGACTGTGCAATTCAACATTTCCTTGATTGCTTGATGCATCTATCCTTGAACAGAGGTGTCGTCAATGAGCAACATCAAAACTCAGCTTGAGCAATCGATAGAAATATATTTCCAGGTGGCACGAAGCGCCGCCGCTGCTGGAGATCAGGCACTCTCACTGCGAATGTGTCTGGCTGCGCTTAGCCGTGTCAAAGCCTCGCCAAAACTTTTTTCGCCCAAACTGTTGATAAATTTAGCTGATTTGCTTTTGCTTGCAGCTGAAATTGATAAAGCGGAAGAGGCATATAATCACGCTCTCAATAACCTGCGTGGCAGCGGTGAGAAAAATTGCTGGCTCACCGCCAGAATTTATGATGGATTAACGACTGTACATATTTCTAAAACCGAAACTCAAAAGGCTCTTCGTGCCTGCCAATTGACGGTTTCAAATTTACGAAAAATTGCGAATATAAATAAATCATTAATGGCTGCGCGAGTAAAAAGACTGGCCTGGTTAAGCGCAGAAAGCGGCGAAACGCTCAAGGCCGCTGAGTTGTGTCGTGAAGCTGCTAGTTTAACTTCCGATCACGTTGCACCAGTAGCGACACCACGTGGCGCGGCCGCGCTAGCACAATCCGCATTGTCAGCAGGGCGGTAAAACGCTTACCCGGTTAACATTTTAGACCTTTTGACAACTGTTACAAATTATACATCTCAGTTGGTTTCAGAAGCTTCTCTTTGATAGGTTCAGTTATCAATCTCTCCCTACCTTAGAACTCCCCCAACAAGTCTCGTTATTCAGTAACCCTTTCAGTCGTTAACCAACCTTTTGCCACCACCGACGGTGAGCAGGAAAGTTTTCGACTGCCCCGAAGCATTAATAACCTGCCCCTCGATTTAATCGGTAGCTGACTTTGCAGCCGCCGCGCATTCCGCTGAACTCACCTGAATTTCAGACATCCAATAGGGGTGGTCTGGTTGGGCGAGTTGATTGAGTTCAGCTAACTCCAGATAAGAGGAAACAACGAGCATATGCGAAACGACATGACGAAGATCTTCCACGAGCCCGGTCGCAACCTGACCTCCCGCAGCAAACGCCGCACGACGCTTGATATTGAGGCCACCTTCGAGCCGATGCGTCGCACTACCGGCGCCAGCGATCACAACTACAGTCCCCTGCGCCGCTATCTCACTTCGCAGGTGGGCAAGCCGTGGAACATCGTCTACTCCGACATTTGCCGCTCCAGCCCCCGCCGTTATACCGGGCAGCAGCTGCGCGATGCGGTCTCTTACCTCGTCGAACGCGACGTGCAGATGATCGATGGCAAGCCCTTCGACATGAACAGCCTTCCGATTACCAGCAACTTCTCCAAGGTCTGGGTGCACCCCGACACTGGTATTCTCATGCGCTCACCCAATGCCACCAAGCCTCGTCCGCGCTACACGCCCGAGCGCACTTTCGAACAGATCGACATCGACCAGCTGCACAAGCTCGTTCTGGTCAATGGAATCTGGTTCGAAGTGACCTTCGCCGTTGTGCCTGAAACGATCGCCGAAGTCGCTGTTCCCGTCAAGGCGTTTTTGGCCGACGCCGCTGTGCCTGTGACCGTGTATGAGAAAAAGCCGGTTGTGCCGGTGGATATTCTCCTTGACCGGGCGGCTGTGCGCTTCCATGGCCAGGCCGTCACTTTCGCGCAGCAATGGGGCGCCGAGATCTATGCTATCTCCAAGCGGCAAGCGGGCAAGGCTCAGATCAAACGCTACGTCAAGGCGCGCCTGAGCTAAGGCGCTCCAAACACCACAGGCACACGCCTGCGCTTTCAAGGCACTGTTTTGCTCGGGGGCGAAGACCGATTCGCCTGCGCCCGGGTTTGCAGTGACTGGGCTCGTTTACACGGGTCCACAGACAACGTCGGTCTCACAAGGAAAGGTCCAACTACCATATGAACATCGCAGCAGGAATCGTTGCCATCGCCCTGGTTCTCTGGCTCTGCACAGGCAGAGTCGTCTACAAAGGCACGGCCTATGTGATGCACAACCACCACCCCAACATCACTAAAAGCACACGAACAGTGACCGTGGTCTTCAACAAGCCCGTGTGCGGCTTGGATACCATGATTGCTGCTGTCTCGCTGGAAAAGGCCGCTATTATCCAGCGCCGCACCGCCGCCAACGTCACCATTACAGTGCGCCGCCGGTTCTTCGGCAGCCCTCGGGTGACGCGGTTGACCATCTAGCCCGTAATCTCCTTTCAAAGACGAGAGTGGAGCCTCAACCCGAGACTCCATCTCTCGTCTTTTTGGACTCTAGCTCTTAGACTAGCTCTAGAGCTTACCAGTGTGGACGGGTCAGACCCCTCCACCCAGATGCGACGTAGTTTGTTCGCGCCTGCCACCTCCAACTGAGAAGTATCAGCAGGTGTCTAATGACCCAACCAAACGCAAATGAACTCAGGGCGATGCACAGCCGGTTCGCACCGACTTTGCTTCGCGCTGATCTTTCCGGACTCTCTACAGGGGATCGAAAAGCACTCGACCACTGCGTCAAAGCGGCTCGCATCGTCAACGAGCTGTATTTCCGCCAGGTTTACAGCGGCAACCCCGGCTTGCGCAAGCAGCTCGCCAATCCGAATACCGAGTTGGAACACGCTCAACATGACTATTTCCACTTACGCAAAGGTCCGTGGTGCCCGCTGGACCTGACCCCTTTCATCGCCGGCGTTCCTGAAAAGCAGCCCGAGGGCGCCAACCTCTATCCCGAAGATCTGACCAAGGAGGAGTTCGAAGCCTGGATCGGTACGCTTTCGGCTGAGGAACAAGCGGCTGCTCGTGGATTCTTCACGGTCATTCGCCGTGGCAAGGGGCGCAAGCTCAAGGTCGTTCCCTACAGCCAGGAATACGCGGGCTTGCTGCGCAAGGCGGCTCGCCATCTGCGGCGCGCATCTGTGGCCGCCGATGACCTAACGCTTCGCGCTTTTACGGCTTCGCGCGCTGACGCCCTTCTCTCCAACAGCTACAGCGACAGCGATGTCGCCTGGCTCGGGCTGAACGGAGCTGTCGAGATCGCTTTCGGTCCCTACGAGACCTACGAAGACACGCTCTTCGGTTACAAGGCGTTGTTCGAGGCCTACGTCACGGTCGTCAACGCCACCGAGTCGGCCAACCTGCAACTTTACGCGGTGCATCTTCAGGGGCTGGAGAACAACCTGCCCATCGATGAGCGCTTCCGTTGCCCCAATCTCGCCGGCTCCTCGCCTATGAAGGTGGTGGATCTGGTTTACGCCTCAGGCGAAGCGATGAGCGGCATCATGACCGCCGCCTTCAATTTGCCAAACGACGAGGCGGTGCGGGAAACACACGGCACGAAACAGGTGTTGTTGAAGAACGTTCAGCGGGCGAAGTTCGATCTGGTGCTCACACCGATCGCGCGGCGCATCCTGCCTGACCGGCTGCAGCATTACACTTCTTTCGAAGCCTTCTTCACGCATATCTTGTGGCACGAGCTCTTCCATGGGCTTGGACCGCACAACATCACGGTCAATGGCAACGCGACAACTGTTCGTCTGTCGCTGACGACCGACCATTCCGCCTTCGAGGAAGCAAAGGCCGATATCTGCGGTCTCTGGGGCATGCGTCGGATGATCGATGAGGGCGTACTGCCGGGCGCGTTGCTCAAGCCGATGTACGTCACTTACCTGGCGTCTGCTTTCCGCTCGATGCGATTCGGCATCGAGGAGGCACACGGCAAGGGTCAGGCGCTGCAGTTCAACTACCTGGTCGAAAAGGGCGCCTTCAAGATCGGTGGTGGCATGGTCGACCTCGATTTCGATCTGCTGCAACAGGCGGTTTCCGACCTCTGCGGCGAGATCATGACCATCCAGGCCAACGGCAACGCGGCGGCGGCTCGGGCGATGCTGGAGAAGTACGGCACGATCACGCCTGCTATGCAAGAAGTGCTGGATCGGTTGAGCGACGTTCCTGTCGACATCGCGCCGACTTTCGAGCACTACCAGTAAGCTCTTCTTTCGGGGTTGGGACTCGCTATGCGCAAGCGTAGCGAGCCCTCCCTCGATTCTTCCTTGCTACCAAAACCATCACGTAGCAATCTGCCAGTGCGCATTTAATTTTTTCAATTAATTGCCGAAAAAGATTTACGCAAAAGCAGTCACGCTGCGACGTTCGGTTGATCTCCCCACTTCCAGATCTCAACGGGGATGAGCTTATCTCGGATTTTCTAACGTGATAGGTTTTGCGATTTTTTATCTCTTTAACGTGCTAACAGCCTCTGAAAGCCAAGCAATTTAATCCGCATATCATTTTAAAGAGATAGCTTTTGCGATTTTCTATCGCGCTAGAATCCCGACTCATCATTTTCGGCAAATATCTGGGGACTGGGGCCTAGGGACTGGGGACTGGGGACTCCGTGAAATCATTCAAGGTCAGTTCGCATCCTCGAATTACCTGCGCTTGCGACCGCCGAGCTCACCACCCATTGAACCACCGCCCATTGAACCGGAGCTATCGATGATCGTGCCCGACTTCGTGCCCCTCCCCATTATAAAGCTGCGAATTACAGGGATGGCGCCCAGGACAGCAAGGACAAGACCAATCACCAACAGGGTCATGGCGCTGCCTGTGTCCGAACGGGTCCTCACCTCAACCACCCAATCTTTCTTGGTATCGATTTCCGGGAAATGCATTCCGCTAGGTGTTTTCGGAGGAGAGACATCGAAGAGATCGTTCATCACGATGGCGTCGAACGATGATTTCTGGCCAAACGCTTTCAGCTCTTCCTTGTTGTTTATGGACTCGTCTTTGACGATGATGGGCTTGCCCGATTGATCGCCGCCGCTGGGCACAACCTGCAACCAGACTCTCTTCCAGTCTGTAGAATCCGAATCATCCTTATCCTTCTTCATGACGATGTATTCGTCGTTCAGGTCGTAATCAGTGATGTGAACATAGGCGTTGTCGCTGGGCGGTCCCGATTTGCTCAACTGCGCCGCCGTAATTGAGGTTGGCGTAGACTTCGTTTTCGAGGCAATGGAATAGCTTTCCCAACCGGCATACATGAAGCCGATGCCGAGGCCCACACTAAGAACTGCCAATCGAAAACCAATTGCAGAGAAAATACGAGCCATTTGCTCACCTCGTGTAAGAATTGCTGACTGACGTACCGAGCTGCCTAACTCACTGTTCCTTTAGAACAGCAATCTCAAACAGATTTTGTAGAGCTGCCAAATGCGAATCTGTGATGCCGAAATAATTCTTTTTCGGCAATTTATCCTCCAAAAGGAAAAGGGCATCAGCAGCGGACACACCGCTGTGATGGCAGCCCCCTTTCCTAGTAGATTCAGACCGGTTACCAGAGAGGTGTCCTGCTGAAAAGCAGAAGCTCTGGCGGTTGCTCCCGGTCTACGACTCGCGCTCGAAGGCAAAGATGCATTCTCAAGCTGCGCACGTTGGTTTGAGGGCGTCAGATTGCGGACACAGCGCAATTGACGGCAAACCCCCTGCAGATAATTTAGACCGGTTACCAGAGAGGTGTCCTGCGCTTAGAAGCGGCAGAGTCTCTGGCGGATGCTCCCGGTCTGCGAATACGCGCTCGAAGGCAATGAATGCATTCAAGCTGCGCACGCTGGTTGAGGGCGTCAAATTGCAGACACAACGCAATTGACGGCAATCCCCCTTAGATAATTTAGACCGGTTACCAGAGTGTGTCCTGCGCTTAGAAGCGGCAGAAGTCTCTGGCGGATGCTCCCGGTCTGCGAATACGCGCTCGAAGGCAAAGATGCACTTCACAAGCTGCGCACGCTGGTTTGAGGGCGTCAAATTGCGGACACAACGCAATTGACGGCAATCCCCCTTAGATGATTTAGACCGGTTACCAGAGAGTGCCCTGCGCTTAGAAGCGGCAGAGTCTCTGGCGGATGCTCCCGGTCTGCGAATACGCGCTCGAAGGCAATGAATGCATTCAAGCT